>ERZ838118.2866-NODE-2866-length-17599-cov-2.559166_pt1 | contig 17599 bp, 16 predicted proteins | sample MGYA00519863_ERZ838118 | MGnify/ENA primary metagenome ERZ838118 (study PRJEB31850, sample SAMEA3708827) | human gut metagenome | biome: human gut; feature: human-associated habitat; material: faeces | place: China | collected 2014 ...
GCCGGTGCTCAGGATTTACTTATTAACATTTAATAAAATCGTATGAAAAAAGGAATTTATCTTTTGGGATTAGGAGTCTTGCTGTTGCTGTGTATGGATTTACAGGCAAAAGTACGTCTGCCTCACTTCTTTTCTTCCAATATGGTATTGCAAAGGGATATGCCTATCCGGGTGTGGGGAAAAGCGGATAAGAATGAAGTGATTTCCGTCGCTTTGAATGGAAGTGTGCAAACGGCAAAAACCGGGAAGGATGGAATCTGGAGGGTGGAATTGCCTGCTATGAAAGCCGGGGGACCTTACGACATGCAGATCGAATCCGCAGAGGAGACGATCGGTTTAACCAATATATTGATCGGAGATGTTTGGGTTTGTAGCGGACAATCGAATATGGAGTTCGGTTTGAATAATGTTATAAATGCCGGGCAGGAGATTGCTGCCTCCACTTTGCCGGATATCCGTCTGTTGAATGTTCCGAAAAATATGCAATCGAAGGAGCAGTTCGATCTGGAGCCTTGCGAATGGACTGCCTGTAATCCTCAGACGTCTCCTCTGTTTACGGCTGTCGGTTACTTTTTCGGTAAAGAATTGCAACCCGAAATCGGAGTGCCTGTCGGATTGATTCATACTTCCTGGGGAGGTACCGATATAGAAACCTGGACCAGCTGGGAGACGGCTGTTAAAACCAACGACACTTATAAAAAATATGCCGGAAAGGATCAGGAGAAAGCGATGGGGTATTCGATGGATAATATCAGGTTATATAAAGAAGCCTTGAAAAAAGACAAAGGTTTGGTTCAGAAATGGTATGTTCCGGCTTATAAAACCAAAGGGTGGAAGACGATGGCAGTGCCGAAAGTCTGGGAGGCAGAACTGGCGAACGAAGATGGGATTGTTTGGTTTCGGAAAACCATTGATTTGCCGGCGGGTGGGACAGGAAAAAAAGCCAGAATAAATCTGGGGGCAGTGGATGACGAAGACCTGACCTATGTCAATGGGGTGAAAGTAGGAGAAATGAATTTCTGGATGCCCAACAGGTCTTATGAAATTCCGGCAGGTGTCCTGAAAGGGGGAAATAATGTGATTGCTGTTCGCATTACGGATACCGGCGGCTTGGGAGGAATCCTCGGTAAAGCTGAGGAAGTATACCTGGAAATCGATGGACAGAGATATTCGCTTGCCGGTGATTGGGTGTATAAGCCTTCGGTGGTGACTTCGATGTATAAAGTCAGTGGGATTAGTCCGAATAGCTTCTCTTCCTTGTTGTACAACGGGATGGTGCATCCCTTGATCGGATATGGGATAAAAGGGGTGATCTGGTATCAGGGAGAGAATAATGCGGGCAGAGCTTATCAATATCGTACGTTGTTTCCGGCCATGATAAACGATTGGCGGCAGCAGTGGGGATATGAGTTCCCTTTTCTGTGGGTACAATTAGCTAATTTTATGGCGGTGGAAGATCAGCCGAAAGACAGCGATTGGGCAGAACTTCGTGAAGCACAGAATATGACCCTGAGTTTGCCGAAGACCGGACAAGCCGTTATTACCGATATCGGTGAGGCTTTCGATATTCATCCCAAAAATAAACAGGAGGTGGGGAAACGATTGGCGAAAGCAGCTCTGCAGGTTGCTTACGGACAACCTGTTTTGGGAGAAGGTCCCGTTTATAAGTCTATGAAAGTGGAGGGAGAGAAAGTGATCCTGACATTCGGGAATGTCGGCGACGGATTGACGACCAGCGATCGTAACCGTTATGGGTATGTCAACGGTTTTTCCATTGCCGGAGCTGATCGGAAATTTGTATGGGCAAAGGCTTACATCGATGGGAATAAAGTCGTTGTTTTCAGTGAGAAAGTACCGAATCCGGTAGCTGTCCGTTACGGTTGGAGCAATAATCCTTATGACGACAACCTCGTAAATAGCGCCGGTTTGCTGGCTTCTCCCTTCCGTACAGACCAGTGGAAAGGAATTACCGAAAAATGAGCAGGTTTTTCTGGTTTGACAGAAAAGATCAGTAAAGGCTACGGTTTTTGGTTAGTGCTACGCTGAGTGGTGGAACTTCGTTCCGGGTAAAAAATTCCCTTTCAGAACCGCAGGTTCGCCAATCAGGAGCCTGCAAGGCGACATTGACCAGAAACGAAGTGACACGGATCCATTTAGAGGTGCTCCTTCATCACTTAAGGTTCTTGACGCACTTTATAAACCAATTTAATTCCCGGACTGAATTTTACGGAAGAATCGGTTGGGGGTTGGTATAAAATTTGTTTGCAGGAGGCATGATAGCAAAGGATTGAATAGATAATGAAATATTGACCTGATGAAAGCGATTATTATAACCATAGGGGATGAAATTTTAATGGGACAAATTCTGGACACGAATTCGCAATATATTGCCCGGAGTTTGACCGATATGGGGGTAGAGATTACAGAGATTTTATCGATCCCGGATAAGAGGGACGAGATTTATGAGACGGTGGAATATGCGATGTCTGAGGCGGATTTGATCATCGTAACCGGAGGTTTGGGACCCACGAAGGACGATGTTACTAAAAAGGTACTCGCTGAATATTTCGGTTCACAGTTGAAAATGAACGAGGAAGTATTCGCTCGGCTCGAAGAAATGTTGAAGAGGAGAGGATTGACTATGAACGAAGGAAATCGCTCCCAGGCTTTATTGCCGGATAATTGCCGGATTTTACGTAATGATAAAGGTACAGCTTCGGGAATGTGGTTCGAAAAAGGCTGGAAGTCACTGATCTCTTTACCGGGAGTACCCTTCGAAATGGAACATTTGATCGATACTTCCGTGATGCCGGAATTGAAAAAGAAGTATCCGCATTTACAATTGGAATACCGGATGCTGAAAGTATACGATGTCCCAGAATCCCAATTGGCACAAATGCTGGAAAATTGGGAAGATGCCTTAAAAGAGGGATTGAAATTGGCTTATCTTCCTTCTCCGGGACTGGTGAGATTACGTATTACGGCGAAAGGGGAAAGTGTAAAACACCTGGATGAATGTTACGAAAGCCTGAAAGAAGTATTAAAGGACGTGAGATATGCCGAGGGAGACGACGTTCTGGAGAAACAATTAGGCGAACTGTTGCGTAATAAGAAAGTCACTATGGCCACGGCCGAGAGTTGTACAGGAGGTTACATCGCTCATTTGATCACTTCTATTGCAGGGAGTTCGGATTATTTTAAAGGAAGTGTAGTTTCCTATGCGAATGAGGTGAAAGTAAATGTATTGGGAGTGAATGCCGCAGATTTGGAACGGGAAGGAGCTGTGAGTGAGGCTGTGGTATTACAGATGGCCGAAGGAGTAAGAAAGATCACCGGAGCAGATTATGCGGTGTCGACCTCAGGCGTAGCAGGACCGGGAGGTGGCACGCCGGAGAAACCGGTAGGGACGGTTTGGATCGGAGTAGCGACACCCCGGAAGAGTTATGCAAAATTGTTCACTTTTTCGTTTACCCGCGAAAGGAATATAGCGAAGGCAGCCTCTAAAGCCATGGAAATGTTGCTGGAAGAAGTGAGGGAAAACGAAAAGTAGAAGAGGATATGATGAAGCGACGTTATATGATACCTTTACTGATCCTTGTTGTTTTAGGCATTGCCTATTGGGCGGGCCCCCGGCTACCTCGTACGGAATTGAATACGGACCTACCGGATCTACCGGTTGGAATCGACCGTATCAGTGAGTATGTGCAGGACAGGGAGGCTCGGTTACCGGTGAAGCCCGATAATCAGGGAATCATTTTATGGGGAGATTCGGTTGCTCGGCCTACAACCTACGTATTGCTTTATCTGCATGGATTTACGGCCAGCCGTTTCGAAGGCCAGCCGATCATATCCGATTTTGTAAAAGAATTTAGAGTGAATGCTTATCTTCCCCGGCTGGCGGCCCACGGCTTGCAAGGTACGGAGGCTATGCTCGGTATGACGCCGGCTAATCTTTACAATTCGGCTAAAGAAGCCTTGGTGATCGCTCACAAATTGGGGAAGAAAGTTATTATAATGGGGACATCCACCGGTTGTACGTTAGCTTTGATGTTAGCGGCCGATTTTCCCAGGCTGGTGGATGCCCTGATCTTATATTCACCGAATATTAAAATTAAAAATCCTATGGCCCCCTTGTTGAGCGGTCCCTGGGGATTACAGATCAGCCGGGCCGTACATGGAGGGAAATATGCCGTTTCGGATGATCCGGCAGATAGTGAAGATTGTAAATACTGGTATTGTAAATACCGCTTGGAAGCACAGGTTTATTTACAGCAACTGCTGGATATGAGAATGAACCGACGGGAATTCGAAAAAGTCTCTCAGCCTGTTTTTTTAGGTTATTATTACAAAGATTCCGATCATCAGGATGAGACGATAGAAGTTAAAGCGGCGTTGAACATGTTCGACGAATTAGGAACTCCTAAAGACGAGAAACGGGCCGTTGCTTTTCCGAATGCAGGCGTACACGTTATTGCCTGTGGTTTATCGTCGAAAGCTATTCCTGAAGTCAGACAACAAACTTTCGATTTTGCCCGTCAAGTTTTGGGTATGAAATAATTCTTCCAACACGTTTGTCAATAAATTATACAAGTATTGTCTGTTTTTTTGACAGATTTAAGGTGCTGTTTATTTGATAAATATCTGAATATAAATTTATTAGTTAAATTGGCATGTCGATTGTGGATCTAGGGTAAAATCCATATTCCTATGATCGATATTAAATTATTTGTACGCAACCTGATTCACAATAAGCTTTATTTTGCTATTACGGTTTTGGGATTTGCTATCGCATTGACTTTTGTACTGGTGTTGAGTGTTTATATTCGTCAGGAACTATCGGTAGACCAATTTCATCAAAATAAAGACCGGATTTATCGGGTGGTCGATGAAGAGGGATCGTATTGGGGGGCTGTGATTGGTAGCGAACTGCAACGTAAATATCCTGAGATCGAATGTTATACAAGATATTATAATCAGAACTATATGGTAGAAATTCCTCATCAGGAAAAAATCCTGATGCAAACAGCTCTGATCGATTCTTCATTTTTCCGGAGTTGTTTTACTTCTGTCTGGGATTGGCGTAAGCGGTAGGCAGACAAAAGGGTCGCTATCAGTTTGGCATTATCCCAGGGTTTGACGACAAAGTCGGTAGCCCCTTCTTTCACTGTTTTTACGGCCAGTTCGATGTCTGCATAAGCTGTAAATAGGACGACCGGTAGATCGTTGCTTATTTTCCGTATTTCTCCCAGCCAGAAAATACCTTCGTTTCCATTATTTATACCACTGGAAAAATTCATGTCCAACAATACGACATCGATATTTTCCGTTTCCAGCATAGCAGGAATCCGGTTGGGATTACTGATGGTGATCACTTTTTTAAAAGTGCCGCTGAGCAGCATATCGATGGCTGCCAATACACCTTTATTGTCGTCAACAATGAGGATGGTACCTTGTTTTGTCATATGGAAAATTATAACTATGCAAATATAATAATTATCGACCGGCCTGACTTCCCTAAAAGAATAAAGATAATGAACTCCGGAAGTTTTTCCTGTTCTCCCGGAGGTTGTTTATAGAAAGGTCCGTTGCTTTAATCTTTCACACCACAAGTTTCGGTGACGATCTGCCCGTCGAAAAGATTGATTACCCGATGAGCATAGGAGGCATCGTGCTGGGAGTGAGTCACCATTATGATGGTCGTACCTTCCTGATTCAATTCGGTCAGTAGGTTCATCACTTCCGTACCGTTACGTGAATCCAGGTTACCCGTCGGTTCGTCGGCCAGGATTAATTTGGGACTTGCTACTACGGCACGGGCAATGGCTACACGTTGTTGCTGTCCGCCGGATAATTGCTGCGGAAAGTGCTTGGCCCGGTGGCTGATGTTCATCCGGTCGAGAATATGGGATACGATTTCTTTCTTTTCACTGGCTTTCTTCTTCAGATAGATCAAAGGCAATTCGACGTTTTCATATACATTCAGTTCGTCGATCAGATTGAAACTCTGGAATACGAAACCGATATTTCCTTTACGTACCTGAGTACGCTGTTTCTCTTTTAGGTGTCCTACCTCTTCGCCGTCGAAATAATACTTCCCGTCTGTCGGATTATCCAGCAGGCCGATGATATTCAGTAAGGTTGATTTACCGCAACCGGAAGGGCCCATGATCGCTACGAATTCTCCTTTTTTTACTTCCAGCGAGACGTTATTTAATGCAGTAGTCTCCACTTCTTCCGTGCGGAACACTTTACTTAAATTTTCTATTTTTATCATAAGATTGAAGATTGAATTTTGTATTTCTCTATACTATTATTGTGCCAAATAATTAAGTCGCTTATATTCAATGTGTTAATTGTTTTGCTCTTGAATCGGATTGTCTATTTTTTTTACATTGTTGTCTCGTTTTTTTACATATTCAAAATAGAAATCGATGTTATCTATTTGATTAACAGATGATTAATAAATTGGCATATAATTGGTTATTATCCGGTTAAAAAGATATGAATTTTTTATGTTTTCTATTTCATTAAAAATGATTTTTCGTTCCTGGGCGAGAAATAAAATTTATTTTGTAATTTCGATGTTGAGCTTGATTATTGGCTTGACATGTAGTGTTTTATTGATTGGTTTTGTAGCTAACGAGTATAATATAGCTCATGTGGTGAAAGGAGGAGGGCAATGGTATTTATTACAAGAGCAGAACGTATATTATAGTAATGAAGAGGTTATGGCCAACCATACCCTTAATGGAGGGCGTGCCGTCGCTATTCAGCGTTCTTTCCCTGAAGTCGAAGATATCTGTGTGTGCCATGACGATCACAAACAGATTAAAAAGAATAGTGGTGAAACAATACCTTATGCTGCTATTTATGCAGTTACTCCTAATTTCGCCGATTTGTTTCAGCCTGAACTTTTGGCTGGAGATCTGAAAGAGACTTTACGGGATCCTTCGGGTGTAGCTGTTACCCGCTCTTTTGCCCGGAAAAATTTCGGACGCGAAAATATTTTAGGAGAGACATTGTTGTTAGTGGGCTATAGCCAATACCTCAAAGATGGACGATTACAAAATGTGGAGGAAGAAAAGGTCTATATGGTAAAAGCGATTGTGGACGACAAAAGCAAAAGTTATCTGCAATATGATTTATTGATCCATTTACCGGAATCCGATTATGCACTTACCCGTGTATCCTGGGTGAATAGCTATTATAGCTTTCTGAAACTGGGGAAAGAGGGCCGGAAAGATAAACTGGAAAAAAAACTGAATCAGGACGAGACCTATCGGAAACAATACGATATTCAGGGAAAACAACAGTTAAGACCGTTGAGTCAGGTGTATTTTTCGGGTGATCAGCAAATCGGTTTTATTAAATCGCGCGATCGGGTTGCCCTGTATTTAGCCGGAAGTATCGCTATCGCTATTCTGGTGATTGCTTGCTTTAACTATATCAACATCAGTATGACGAAATCATTGCAACGCCTTAAAAATACCAACCAGCAAATGATTTTCGGAGCGACCGGACAGGAAATACGTGGCCAATTGATAGCAGAAACTTCGATACAGGCCGCTATTGCTTTGGTTATTGCTGTTTTACTGATCAAGGGGTGCTTGCCCGCTTTCAATCGATTTATGAAAGCAGACCTGGTTTTGAGCGATTTGGTAGAAGGGATTTCGGGAGGATTGATGTTGATTTTACTGGTTATAGTTATTTTGGGACCTTCTTTGTATATTTTTTCAAGGATCGGCAAAAATTCACTGAACGATATGATGAAAACCGGATTGGTGCAACGTCCTAAATTGGTTACGGGAATGGTGGTGGCACAATTCGTTATTTCGGTCGTATTGGTCGTTATGGTGTTGGGAATCGCACAACAAATGGATTACGTGGGACATGTCCGTCCGGATAGTGACCGGATCCTGAGTTTATATGCAAATCATCCGGAGGGCGGACAATGGAAACAGTTTACCGGACAGTTGCAGGGGATTCCTGAAGTTGAAGATTATACTTCCAGCGATATATTGAGTTGCGGGGCTTTCTCTGCCAGAGGAATAAGTGCGATGATTATGGGGGGAGATGAGCGTTTTCTACCGTTTTTCGGACTGAAATTAGTGAAGGGAAAAGGATTCTCTCCCTCGGCGCCTAACGATGCTGTATTGGTGAACGAAGCATTTGTAAAAAAAATGGCGATTCAGGAACCGGTGAATTATCGGTTGGTATGTAATGGTGAGCATTTAATTGTCGGGGTTGTCGAGGATTTTGTTATCGATAACCTGAGTCGACAGATTCAACCCCTTTTAATCGAATATAATTCCACTTCATACAACACTTTGGTAAAGATAAAGGAAGGAAGTATGTCGGTGGCTATTCAAAAAATAAAGGAATTATGGAAAAAAATTTCGGGAGATGAGGAAGGATTAAAATTTCGGACTATGGCCGGAATGTATGAGGATCTGCACCAAGAGGAGCAGAGGGTATTGCAAATGGTCGTACTTTTTTCATGGATCAGTTTGTTCCTGACTGCTTTGGGATTATTCGGTTTAGCCTGGTATTCGGTGGAAAGCCGGATGAAGGAAATCGGTTTGCGTAAGATCAATGGGGCTACACAAAGACAAGTTGTCGGATTGTTGTGTATCCGCTTTATCAAGTGGATCGCTATCGCGTTGGCGATCGGATTACCGATGGCGTTATACCTGATCGAACAATGGAGAATGCAGTATGTATTCCGGCCACAACTGACTGTCTGGATATTTATCGCAGCAGCTTTTATCGTGCTGGCCGTGGGGATACTTACGGTAATCTGGCAATCCTGGAAAGCGGCCCGGGTAAATCCCGCAAAAATTAAAACGGATTGAGTTGTAATATTATAAGTTTTCAATCGTCTTAGAGATTAGGGGCAGGAAATTGAACAGACTTTTGGGATGCCTTTGATGCGAAGTTTTGGACTAACCATTTAAATAGAAAACTATGCGTAAAATTTTATTCTTTTTATTCGTATGCTGGGGGACGATCGGTATGGGCGTAGCCCAGGAACAAGTGAAAATTTCCCGTTTCCAGGGAGAGCGGGTTACGGGATTGGATATTTCCGGGGCATTCGATATTACAATCCGGCAAGGAGAGGATACAGGTGTCACATTGAGTATTCCGTCTCATTATGAAGATAATCTGGTGTTTGAAAATTGGGGAGGAACGGTAAAGGTTGGCTTTAAAGGCCGGATTAAGAAACATTCTAAAAATGAAAAATTTACAGCTGAAATCGTCTGTTCCTCCCTGGAAGAAGTTCTGCTTAGTGGGGCATGTAAATTGAAAGGAACGGGTGATTTTACGGCTCAAACGGTAAAATTTGACTTGAGCGGAGCAGCTACGGCTGTTTGGGATGGTAATTTCAAGGTGGTAAAGATCGGAAAGATCGATTTGTCAGGGGCTTCACAACTACAGTTGAATGTTGAGGTTCCTGAGGTTGAGGTAGAAATTAGCGGGGCTGCAAAGCTGGCCTTGACAGGAGAGGCAGACAGCGGGGAGATCGAATTATCGGGGGCGTCGAAAGCGAATCTGGAAAATTTCGTTTTGAAAAATCTGGCTTTGGCTACTTCAGGGGCTTCAAATGCGTCGGTAAATGTAACCGAAACGCTCGAAGTAGAAGCTTCGGGAGCTGCTCATGTCAGTTATTCGGGCAATCCCAAGGTGACCTCTCACGTTTCGGGTGCTGCTTCATTGAAACAACGGTAAGACGATAAATCAAAAAGAAACCCTCTGATCGGTCTGTATAAAATCGAAAGTTTACCGATGAGAGGGTTTTGTTTTACCGTCGGGGGGATGTTGCTTATCTGCAATACCGGCGTACGTAAGTTCCGGCACTCTGAATCCCTAAGCTTTGGGCCTTTCGCCAGTCTTTACAGGCTTCTGTTTTCTTTCCTGTTTTATAATAAGCTATGCCCCGGTTTGCATAAATAGCCCCGTTATCAGGATTCAATTTTAAGGCATAAGTGAAATCCGGGATAGATTTACTACATTCGTTGATCTTCAGATAACAACTGGCTCTGTTTTGGTAGTAAGCATAGACCAATCCGAAATCTTCTCCGTTTTTCTGAGCATATTTGATAGCCAGGCTATATTCAGCGATCGCTTTTTGAAAATTGTTTTCGTTTTGATAAATGTTACCTAGATAATAACAGATTTCATCGTCTTCTTCGAATATAGCTTTAGCCTTAATTAAATACTGTTTTAAGATAGAGATTTGATTGGTATGGGAACAGGCTGTGTTCAGGGACAAATACATTTCCCGGATTTTGGGCTCTAAACGAATGGCTGCCAAAAGTTTCTGTACAGCATCGGTATAATTACCGTTTTCAATGTCTTCATTAGCTGAATTTAAGAGTTCGACGGGTTTGTTTACCGCATTAATATCCATTTGTCCAAGTACCAGCCTACTTGTGGTCATAAAAAAGATAAGGAAGAGATTGAATTTCTTCATATACAAATGTAAATTTAGTTAGTAGTGGTTATTGTTCATTCACGCTTTCAAAAATAATAAAATTCGCCAAGAAAGTCATAATTTTCCTAAAAATATCTAGTTTATTTGTTAAGAATGTAACAAATAAATACACTGGAAGTTTTTTTTATACCAGGGAAATCGTTCGGAAAGGAAAGGTTTGTGTTCTTTCTGATCGCTATTTCGTTTATAAAATCGCCCCTGCAACACTTTTTACAGTTGCAGGGGCGACCGGTCGGAAGTTCCACGAAAGGGGAATTTTGCAGGGAACTATAAACTTAATAAATTTTCAGCGACGAAGGGAGTGACTTTACAAACTGCCTTACAGGCCGAGTGTCTGAAGCCCTTGCTGGAAATAAATATCTTTGGGTATTCCTGCCTGGGCGATACGATCCAGATCTTTTTGAAGGATAGGGGAAACTATTCCTTTGGTTGCAATTAGCTGGCTGGCTTTGTCGTAGTCGCCGTCTCCTTCGAGGGTGATGTATTCACCGGCGATGATTTCGATGTCTTTTTTCATTTTTTCAAAATCTATCGTATAATATCCCTTGTCTGTATCCCGGGTAATAGCCCCGCTTTCAATAAAATGGGCAAATTGCATCATATTGGCTTTTCCATGGGCACTGGCAGCGCCGAAACGGCAGGAACGGAAAATACCGGCGATAAAGGTTACATAGTTATCCATCAGGTCTTTATTCTGAATCACTCCCCACTCCGCGAGTTTGGTGATGCAGAATAACCCCAGGATATCTGCCTTTCCTTCTTCGATAGAAGTATAATTATCCTTTAGAGCACCCCGGACATCCTGGTTGCCTTGCAAGGTATACTTTACGCCGAGGCCATGGGCTACTTCATGAAACATCGTATTTTCAAAAAAAGCGTCGAAACGAATGTGTTTTTGTTGTTCCGGGTCGATGACGAGTCGGGCGATAGGCACTACCATTTTGTCGAATTTGGCTTGCATGGAATTTTTTAGTTGCAGTTTCCGGCTTCCTTTGGCTGCATGTACACGGGGATCGTTAGGTAGGTTTATGGCGATATTTTTACTACCGGCATTGCAATCACCGGCATAATAAATGACGTCGTAAGCGGTCATATCCGGATTTGCGTTGGCTTTCTCTTTTTTGTAAGCTGCGGGTACAGGGAGATTCTCCTGTAGTTTAGGAAGATATTGGGCATATAAAGAGAGTTTTTTACTCCAATCTTTATCTTTTACCAGGATCTGTCCCGAGTGAGAGGCTTTGTATCCGAACAGAGCGTCTTCATAGGTTTCGATAGGACCGATAACAATGTCTAACGTATTGTCTTTCATATCCATCCACGCCAGGTCACTTTTCAGATAATCATCGGTCAGCAAGGCTTCGGAACGGAGAGTCAGATAATTGCGCAGACCTTCGTCCTCAGCTAGCTGCGCTGCCTGTTTTAAAAGAGAAGCGGCTTTTCTGATTTGTTCGGGATAAGCTTCGTGGTAAGGGATTACTTTCAATGCCCCTTTTTCATCCCTGCGAACGATGCTGTACCAGTCGGTTTTACGCGGATCCTGAAGAGCTTCGAATTCTGATTTGGTCATATCCTGAGGGTAGAAATTGGCACCGAGAGGTTTAGGACCGGCAGTTTCGAGAAAGGGCCGGTTGGCGTCGAGCCTATCCCAGGGACCGTAGTTGATGGAAAGGTATTTGAGCAGGGCAGAGTCTGTAATACCCTCGAAAAGTTGTTCTTTATCTCCGTAGGCTGTCTGCCAGTAGATCGCTTCCATCTGATCGGCAGCTTCGATAAGCAGAGGGAGCATTTGCTTTTCTTTTTCCGTTAGTTTACTCAAATCGGTAGTCAGGGGAAATTCAGCATATTGATCTGCTAATTCCTGATAGGGGGAGGCGGTCCGATCGGAAGCTTTTTTAGCTTCTTTGCAGGCTCCTAGAAGAAGGAGGGTAGCTAATAAAAAAGTTATTCTTCTCATATTTTCTCTATATTTAATGGGTTATTATATTTTTGTTCAATTCTCCGATCAATAGAGCTTTATCGAATAAGAGAATCCCTTCGGAAGCAACGACGATATACCGGCTACCGACTACGTATAGGGCAGAACCGAACAAACTGGAATCGATGGTTTCAAGCGTTACCAATCTAAGGTTTTCCCCGAACTCGGAAAGCGTGAGAGCAACGGAATCTATTGGCTGATTCAGGTCGGTGCGGGTGACTGGATAGCCTTGTTCTGTTTTCATCGGTTCGGTTGTTAGCCGAAGAGGCTACTTGGCCGAAAATCTTCCGGTTGATAGCCTCTTCAGATTGATTATTTTTACTTCAGCCATTTATCCAGCCATGCTTTAAAGGTCCGCTGCCAGAGAATGCCGTCCTGACAGCCGGTTACCCAGTGACATTCGTTGGGGAAATAGAGGAATTGAGCCGGAACTCCGCGCATGCGTGCAGCATTGAAAGCCGCCATTCCTTGAGATACGTCGATCCGGAAATCTTTCTGACCATGGATGACTAAAATAGGAGTATCCCAATTACCGACGAACAAATCCGGCGAATTGGCGAAGGTACGCTGAGCTATTTTGTTATCCTTTTCCCAGGGAGCACCACCCATATCCCAGTTGGCGAACCACATTTCCTCGGTCGTATTGTATTGCATCTTTAAGTCGAAAATCCCACAGTGTGCAATAAATGCTTTGAAACGTTTATCGTGATGGCCGGCTAAATAATATACCGAATATCCCCCGTAAGAGGCCCCTACACATCCGAGCCGGTTTTCATCGATATAAGGTTCTTTTTTAGCTTCGTCGATAGCGGAAAGGTAATCCTTGATGTTCTGACCGGAATAATCCCCGCTGATTTGTTCCAGCCATTCCTGGCCGAATCCCGGCAGACCACGGCGGTTGGGAGCTACAATAATATAACCGTTCGCAGCCATCTGCTGGAAGTTCCAGCGATAACTCCAGAATTGACTGACTGTACTCTGAGGACCGCCTTCACAATACAGGATGGCCGGATATTTCCGATTAGGATCGAAATGCGGAGGATATATCATCCATACCAACATGTCTTTATTATCCGTTGTTTTGATCCACCGTTTTTCTACTTTTCCCATAGTCAATTGGTCCAGAATAGGTTTATTGACAAATGATAATTCCTCGTCTTTGCCTGTAGCCGGATCCACTTTGTAGATTTCGGCCGGTTTACTCATAGACACTTTGGTGGCAAGTAACATTTTTCCGGTCGGAATCACGGAAGTATAATTGTGGACTCCATCGGTATGTTTGGTGATTCTTCCGGTCGGAATATCCAGAGAGTAAATTTCATCGGTAGCATGCCAGTCGGAGATAAACCAGATGGTATTATCGTCTCCCCATTTCAGGCCTTCTGCGTTCTGGTCGAAACCTTCGCTGAAATCATTTTTTTCTCCGGTGGTCAGATCCATGACATAGAGACGGATTTTATCCGCTTCATAGCCTTCCCGTTCCATACTTTCCCAAGCCATGTACCGGCCATTGGGAGAGATGACCGGATTCTTGTCATATCCCATCATGCCTTCGGTCAGGTTGACAGTTTCCCCGTTCTCCGTATTATAGGCATACAGATCGGTATTCGTAGATTCGGCATAGTCGATACCGATCTTTTTGCGACAGGTATAAATTAGTTTTTTCCCGTCTTTCGTCCAGGCCAATTGTTCTACACCTCCCCAGGGACGCACCGGAGATTCCCAACGTTCACCTTCCATGATGTCTTTTCCGGTAGTAATCGGTTGTGCCGGCACGTAATCGGCTATAAAAAGATGGGTGTAAGCATCTACCCAATCGTTCCAATGGCGGTAAAATTGATCGTCGACGATGCGGGCTTTCGCTTTGGGTAGATCAGGATACAGGTCCTGTACCGTGGGTTCGAGCTGTACATCTTTCAGATAAACGATCTTAGACATATCGGGTGCATAGACGTATCCGTTGATTCCGTCCGGTATATCGGTTACCTGGCGGGGATTACTGCCGTCGGGATTCATTTCCCAAAGCTGCCCTTTGGCCAGGTAAGTAATGAATTTACCATCCGGTGTCCATCCCGCGTCCGATTCGTTGTAGTCGGTATCGGTGAGACGGGTGGTCTGGCCCTCCGGCAGATTCATCAGGTATAAATCGCTATACCCCCGGTCTTCTTCTTTATTGAAATAAGTAATATCGTATACGGCTTTACTACCGTCCGGCGATACGCTAACGTTTCCGATTCTCCCGAAAGACCAAAGTACTTCAGGAGTCATGACGTCGGAGGAAAGTTTTATTGCGGGGGGAGTATACCCTTTTTGATTTTGAGAATTGTCGTTTGGTACATGACAAGCCATACAAGACAATAAAATAAGTGATGGAATGATCGATTTTTTCATAGTTATAAATAATGAAATATACAAGGACCGATCTTGATTTTGTTTATAAAGTCATTGCACACCCTACGCGCCCTTTTTTCAGGGCTACAGCGGTCATTCGTTTTCATAACTTTTGTAACCTCTGTAACCCTTGTAACTTCTATAACTTTAGTAATCCGACCGGCACACACGCTTAATTGTCTGTCTCTTCATTTGCAGATTCCGCTAATTCCGGTTCATCTGTTTTGCCATTGAAGGTGGCGACAATTTTTTGTTTCAGCTCTTCAGCCAGTTCCGGATTGTCCATGATCAATTGTTTCACCGTTTCCCGTCCTTGGCCCAGTTTGTTTTCACCATACGAGAACCAGCTACCGCTTTTTTTGATTACGTTACACTCTACCCCCAGATCGACAATTTCTCCGGAGAGAGAGATGCCTTCACCGTACATGATGTCGAATTCTGCTTTCCGGAATGGAGGCGCAACTTTGTTTTTCACGACTTTCACCCGGGTATGGTTGCCCAGAATTTCTTCGCCGTCTTTGATCGGGCCGATTTTACGAATATCCAAACGTACGGAAGAATAGAATTTCAGGGCATTTCCACCGGTCGTGGTTTCGGGATTTCCGAACATCACTCCGATTTTATCCCGCAACTGGTTGATAAAAATACAACAAGTATTGGTTTTACTGATCGTGCTGGTCAGTTTGCGTAATGCCTGTGACATCAGGCGGGCCTGTAAGCCCATGACACTGTCTCCCATGTTACCTTCTATCTCGGCTTTAGGGGTCAGAGCAGCGACAGAGTCGATCACGATGATATCTATGGCTGCCGAGCGGATCAGCTGATCTGCAATTTCCAGGGCTTGTTCACCGTTATCCGGCTGTGAAATAAACAAATTTTCGACGTCTACACCTAATTTCTCCGCATAAGAACGGTCGAAAGCATGTTCGGCATCGATGATTGCCGCTATACCTCCCTGTTTTTGGGCTTCGGCAATAGCATGAATAGCTAATGTCGTTTTACCGGAAGATTCCGGTCCGTAAATTTCGATGACCCGGCCTTTGGGATATCCACCAACACCTAATGCTTTATCGAGTGCAATGGAACCCGAAGGAATTACCGGAATGTTCTCTACCTGATTGTCGCCAAGCTTCATGATACTTCCTTTTCCGAAGTTTTTTTCAATCTTGTCGAGAGTCAGTTGGAGCGCTTTCAGTTTTTCAAGATTCGTTTCTTTTAATGCCATAATATTTGTTTAGTTACTGAGTTTCTGAGTTTCTAAGTTTCTGAGTTTCTAAGTTTCTAAGTTTCTGAGTTTCTAAGTTACTGAGTTTCTGAGTTTCTGAGTTGAATTTTGATTCATTTCTTTAATATCTGTTCTGCTGCATTTTTGGTATTTACCTTAGTGATGACTCTTTCGATGATTCCTTGCTCATCGATGATAAAAGTGGTCCGAAGGACGCCCATATATTTTCGTCCGTACATGGATTTTTCAGCCCATACTCCATAGTCTTCTAAGATTTTTTTATCCGTATCGGCTATCAGATTGAAAGCTAAATTGTATTTGGCGATGAACTTTTGGTGTGAACCGGCGGAGTCCGGGCTAATCCCGACCACTTCATATCCTTGTGCAGTCAGCGTGTCATAATTGTCGTTCAGGCTGCAAGCTTCGGCCGTACATCCGGAAGTGTTATCCTTCGGATAAAAATAAAGGACGACCTTCTTGCCCTTCAGATCGGAAAGTTTGACTTTTCCGCCTAGGTCGCTTTCCAATTCAAAATCAGGCGCGGGTTCACCGACCACTGCTTTGCATTCGTCTTCGCTAGGAGCTACCGGCTCGCTCTTTCCTGTCAAATGACACATTCTTATACTCCGTTATTCAGTTACAAACTGCATTGTAGGAATTCGGAATGGTTTTGTTAAGCCTGGAGATTCTTTTGGTTGGTCTTCTTGAATCGATTTTTGTTTTTTAACAACGAGACGAATACTGTCTCCGTCTTTCACAAAGGAAATCAAGTCACCGACACCGGCACCGAGTTTACGAAGAATTTCTTCAGGGATACGCACGGCACCGAATTCATTGACGTCCGCCGTGTCTGTCTCAGAGGGATGGATCATTGTTAATTAGCAAATTAAGGATCACCAATCTATTGCAGGCATTCTATTCATTTGAATGCATCTTAGACCGTTATCCCCTTCAATTTGAGCATGAAAAAATCCCGCCGAAGCGGGATGTGATTTTTCTCGTTATTCAGGCCGTTTTTCAGGACCGTGGGTTTGTTCGGGCGGAACCGGAATGATTGTTGAGGCTGGTTCTACCTTCTCTTCTTTTTTGGCGCCGAAGCCGAAACGGCCGGGTTTAGGAGCTTCAGTAGGAGCAGCAGGTTCCGGCTTTTGAGCTTTTTCCGGCTCCTTCTTCATAGGTTTTGCAGCGGCATCAATCGGTTTGCGGAAGGCATTAAAGAAAAGAAGCAGGCTTAAAACGGCTGCTAAACCGCACATGGAAATTACGAGATACCACTGCGGAAAAGCAAACTTAATGTTGAAAATGACAAGAGGTGTGTTTGCAGGCAGGAAGAAATAGATCGATCCGCCTAAAGCCGACCAGAAAATCAGGTTGAAGCCGAACACCCAGCGTGAGGCTGGCCCTCTTCCTTTGACACAGCAAATCGAGAAGCCGAGCAGGAAAAGAATGACGGTGATCAGAGCATTTTCAACCTGAAGGAATCCGGACCAACCGGTGCTGAAAGGAAAGTAATGAG
>ERZ838118.2870-NODE-2870-length-17579-cov-4.488473_pt1 | contig 17579 bp, 12 predicted proteins | sample MGYA00519863_ERZ838118 | MGnify/ENA primary metagenome ERZ838118 (study PRJEB31850, sample SAMEA3708827) | human gut metagenome | biome: human gut; feature: human-associated habitat; material: faeces | place: China | collected 2014 ...
ATGTCTTTGATCGTCATAAGAAAAATCCTTTCTGCTAACAATAGTTAACAATAGGTTACGCTATATTTTAACCCTTTACAGCACCTGCTGCAACTCCTTTTATGATATATTTCTGACAGCTTAAGTAGAATACAATGACAGGGATGATTGCCATGATCAGGCATGCCATAATAGCTCCCATATCTACACGTCCATAACTTCCTTTCATATATTGTACAACGATAGAAATTGTTTTGTATTTTTTAATATCCAGGACAAGATAAGGAAGAAGGAAGTCATTCCAGATCCACATTGTCTCGAGAATACCAACAGAGATGTAGGTCGGCTTCATGATCGGAAGTACTACACTGAAAAATGTACGGATCGGTGTGCAGCCGTCTATCATTGCTGCTTCCTCTATCTCGATTGGAATTGATTTGACAAATCCGCAAAACATAAATACTGCAAGACCTGCACCAAATCCCAGATAAATAATAATGATACCCCAAGGCGTACGTAGTCCGGTACGGTCTGCAACCAGTGACAGGGTGAACATAACCATCTGGAAAGGTACGACCATTGAAAATACGCATAAAAGGTAAAGCATTTTTGTAAATTTAGATTTGACTCTTGTAATGTACCATGCACACATAGAAGTACATACAAGAATTACAAGAACAGATCCAACAGTGATAAATACTGTCCAGCCAACTGCACTTTGAAGATTATATTTATCAATTGCAGTCATGTAGTTTTCAAGTCCGGCCATCGTTTTTCCATCCGGAAGCTGGAATGGCTGTTTATTAATATAAACCTTCTTTTTAAAAGAATTCATAAGTACGATTAAAATAGGCAGTATATAGACAATTCCTAAGATTGTAAATATACCGGTTCCGGCTGTGCTAAGAGCACTTCTTTTCTTTTTCATTTATTGCTGCACCTCCTTGGAACGAGTCATATGTAACTGAATCATACTAATTGCAACGACAAGAACAAAGAACAGGACGGCTTTTGCCTGTCCGACACCTTCCCATCCAGTACGTCCGTAAAACGTGTTAAAGATGTTCAATGCCATCATCTCAGACATCTTGGAAGGTTCACCGGCTGTCAGTGATAAGTTCTGGTCAAATAATTTAAATCCGTTTGTCAGTGATAAGAACATACAAATGGTAATGGACGGCATCATCATTGGAATTGTGACTTTGAATAATTTTGTCCATTTTCCTGCACCATCGATCTGGGCCGCTTCCATAACGTCACCTGGAATAGACTGAAGACCTGCAATATAGATGATCATCATATAACCAATCTGCTGCCAGCTTACAAGAATGATCAGTCCCCAGAATCCGTACCATTCGTTTAATGCGAGTGCAGTTCCGTATTTTTCAAGAATACCATTAAAAATCAACTGCCAGATATAACCAAGAACAATTCCTCCGATCAGGTTCGGCATAAAGAAGATCGTACGGAAAATATTAGTACCACGCATATTCTTGGTAAGTGCACTTGCCAGAGCGAAAGCAACGGCATTGATAATAATTAAAGATGCAACTGCAAACAATGCTGTGTACCAGAAAGAATGACGGAATATCGTGTCCTCAAAAGCTTTTTTATAGTTGGAAAATCCGACGAATTTCGCATCTGTTACCGTTGTAAATTTACAGAATGAAAGCCAGATTCCCATGATAAAAGGAATGATAAAGCCCAAGATAAACGCACAGAATGTTGGAAGTACGAATATGGGCATATAGCGTTTTACAGCCTTTTGCATAAAAGGCGCCCCCTTTCCTTAAAAGCGGCGGGAGAATTGATCCTGCCCGCCGCATGAATATTTTACGATTCATATTTGATATTTCTTATTTGGAAGCTGCTGCTTCAGTTGCCCAACCGTCTACAAAAGCACTTACAACTTTTGCCCAATTCGCATCTGTCTGATCTGCTGCATATGCAGTTAATGCAGAACCAACACCATTCTTCCATTCCTCAGAAGGCATTGTTGAGAAGTTCCATGAAACAGGAGTTTTGCCATCTTCCAGATATTTGTTTGCTTCATTTACAAGTACGTTATCGGAATCAAGATTTGCTTTGAACGGAATCGTGAATCCCATTTCTTTGCAAAGACCATTGACGCCTGCATCAGATGTTACACACCAGTTCATGAAGTCTAAAGTAGCCTGAATGTCATCTTCTGAAGCTTTGGAGTTTACACACCAGTAGTTCTCTGTACCTGTACAGATTCCCTGATCTTCTTCGCCTTCTACACCGATGTAGATTGGAAGGATTCCAAGATTGTCATCTCCGACGTCTTTAATGTTGTTATATTCCCATGTACCATTCTGGTAGAAGACTGCATCACCTGTTACGAAATCTGCTGTTGCATCGTCAGCTGTCTTTGTAGAAAGTTCTGTTGGTTTGCAAGTAGCGTTGTTGATGTAGAGATCCCAGATCTGACGGTAGTTATCAAGGTATGTTCCTTTGATAGCATCTGTGTTATCGATTCCTTCATCTTTGTATTCATAGTAGATTGGAAGGTTTGCCAGATGAGTTTTGAATCTCCAGTCAGATGATCCGTCCATACCAGCGGATGTAAATGCTGAGAATCCAAGTTTGTCCTTATTTGCTGTGATATCTTCTACAACTTTCTTGAAGCTGTCAAAGTTAGTGATATCATCAGCTGAGTATCCTGCTTTCTTTAACAGTTCTTTGTTGTAAATGATTCCGTAGCTTTCTATTACGTATGCGATTCCTGACATCTTGTCGCCGTCCATCAGTGCGAAATCATCACTTGTCAGCTGTTTTGCAACATCAGAATCTTTCAGATCGTAGCAGTAATCTTTCCAGCTTGCAAGTCCAACCGGTCCGTTTACCTGGAACAGTGTCGGAGCATTGCTCTTAGCCATCTCAGATTTTAATGTCTTTTCGTATTCTCCGGATGCTGCTGTAAGTACTGTTACATCCACTCCTGTTTCTTTTGTATACTCTTTTGCCAGATCCTGCCACTGCTCATCCTGTTCTGGTTTGAAGTTTAAGTAGTATACTTTTCCTTTTGCGTCTTTCTTGTCTGACTTGCTGTCAGAAGAGCTTCCACATCCTGCAACCATTCCTGTTGCCATGGCTGCTACCAGCATTGCTGATACAACTTTACGCATTTTCATAATTCATTTCCCTCGCCTTTCTTTTTTTGAAACCTTCGTTTCTCTTGTTGTCATTATATTAACAGAAATGCGCTCAAACCCTGTATCAATAAAACAACCTGATATACAAAAAAACATATCTATTGTTCTTCTTCAAACTGCCGGATGCTTTCGTCTTCTGCCTGCGTGAATTCCTGCTCCGTTATCTTTCCCTGTACCAGTTCCGCCAGACATTCTCCCAGTACATCCTCCTGCAGCAGTGAATTCCACTTCACCTGATAATTCGGTACGATCTGTGGATTTCCCGTATAAGCCTTCAGATAATCATCCAACAGCGTTCCTTCCTGTCTTGTCCTGCTGTTCAGCAATTCTTCTTTCTGTTCTTTATTCAATTTCGTTCTGAATTTGAGGAACTCAACTGCTCCTTTTTTCACCTTTTCACTATAAGTTGATACAACTGCCCAGCCGAATGTCTCCGGTGAGCCTATCAGTTTATTTTCAGGAAATGTAGAAAAACATACTTTTTTCTGCATTTCCTCCGGAATCTTATCAATCATCCAGTAACCATTAGGTATCATCGCTGCATTTCCTGCCACGAAATTATCATAAGCTACGTCAAAATCATTATGTAATGCATCCTGGGTCGTATATTGGAATAATTTTTTTAATGTACCGGCTATCTTAAGCCCCGGCTCATTCTGATAGGTATCCGGATATAATTGCTTCATGAATGCCGCACCTTCTTCACTTCCTGCTACTTCTGCCGTTGCAAGCAGCATTGGGGCCCATGCCGTCCCTTCCGTATGCAGGGCAAGCGGCGTGATCCCTGCTGCTTTCAGTTTCTCACAACATTTCCAGAACTCTTCCCATGTCTCAGGAAATCTGCTGATTCCTGCCTGTTCAAATAACTCCCGGTTCCAGAAAACCCCTGAACAGGCGAATGCCGCCGTGCTGACCGGACCCAGATAAATCTTTCCATCCTCTTCCCGGACCGATTCCATTACTGACGGTTCGATCATATCTTTCCATTCCTGATCTTCGTTAATGTAAGGTGTCAGGTCCTCAATCCTGCCTTTCTTGATCATCATCTGATAGAAAGACGGAAGCATACGCAGATCAGTAATAATAGCCGGTAATTCATCTGTCACATTCATACGTTTCAGATTCTTCCGGTATTCTTCCTCCGTCTCCATCACCCAGTCCACATCTATATGATACTTTCCTTTGTATGCCCTGTTGAACCGCTCCACCACTTCCTCTTCATTCTTATTACCGGTACTGGAATCTACGGTAAGGATCATTGGGATCTCTACTACTTTATTCTTTTTTCTGGTCTGTGTATCCTCTTTTCCCACACAGCCGGTCAGTGCTGCCAGCATGACGATCACCATCACTGCTGCCATAATCCGTCTACTGTTCACTGTTTTCTTTCCCATCATCCGGGATCTGGATAACACAGACGGTTCCATTTGTATCCGATTCATAGAAAAATCTCACATCCTCCCCATACTTTAACCGCAGTCGCGTAATAATATTTATCACACCATAACCATGTTTTTTGTCTTCAAAACTATCTTTCATTTTTGACACCGGTATCTCTGACAGTCCGTTTAACTTCTCCGCCATCTGCTCTTCCATCGGAGTTCCGTTATTATAGACACTGAATGTAAGCTGTCCTGCCTGTTCAGTGACACTGATCCTTATCAGACCGCCTTCGAAGATATCACAAAATCCATATTTGACTGCATTTTCCACAATTGGCTGTAAGATCAGCTTTAATATCCACCTTGTTTTCAGTTCTTCTGCACATTCGATCTCATAACGGAACAGATTCTCATTGCGGATCTGCTGGATCTCCATATAACTTTTTACATTTTCCAGCTCGTCTTCTACTGTCACAATCTCACGTCCTTTGCTCAGTGACAGACGCAGATACTTTGACAGTGCCTGTATCATCTTCATCGTCTTCTCTTCCCCGTTGATCCGCGCCAGCATATAGATGGTATCCAGGGTATTATAGAGAAAATGCGGATTGATCTGGCTGATCAGCGTATTCATCTCACTGATTCTTAGTTCTTTCTGCTGATTCTTGACCTCGTTCTGGAACTCTTCGATATTCTTTAACATCTCGTTATAGGCATGCCCGATCTTATCCAGTTCTGTGTCCGTATGGATCTGAATGGTATGTGTAAAATCATTTCCATCAAAACTTGTCATGGCATCACTGATCTGTCTGATCGGCCGGGTAAATGTCTGTGATGCATAAAGACTTAATACAAACGCCAGCACCGCGATCACCGCATAGATAGTGAGTAATACGATCAATATCTGCGTCATTCCCTGATTCAATACCATATCCGGCACCAGTGTAAAGATCACCATCCCTGTCTCTTCCTGCCGGTATGCCTGTAAAATCCCGCCTTCTATCTTTTTTCCCCGCACGATCACACCGGATTTTTTCGTTCTGGTCAGTTCCGTAATTTTCTTCATTGTCCTTTTTTCGATACTGAGATCTTCCGGTTCCTGCCGGATGCAAGTCTTTCCTTCCGGACTTATGATTCCCACTGCAACATCTTTTGCAATCTTCCTGTCTTTATCCATAACACTTTCCAGAAACTGTTGATTCATCTTCAGATACACGATTCCAGGTTTGTGTGCGTAATCCATACTATTCACATATCTTCCGATAAATAATGCTTCATCCCCCGTACCAAACAGGTAATCCCGGGTCCAGATCCACTGCGTCTTCGCATACTCATCCCCCATTTTCTCACGCAGACCGCTGCTTTGAAAATCCGAATAACCAATCTGGGAATAGGATTTTTCGTAAACATTTCTTTTATTATCAATGTAGCAGTAATCAGCGACATGATTCAGATCTATATATGCAAAATATTTGCTCAGTGCATTCTTCTCTACTTCCTGCAGTTCTTTATTCCTCAGACTCTTCTGCACATCATTTTCCAGGATGATCTCTGCTGTCACGGCATCCGTCTTCCGGTACAGATTATCCAGGGCTATCCCCATCTTCTCATTCATGAATTCATACTTATCCACAATCACATCTGTCATATTCCGTCTGACATAAGTCCATACACAGATGCTGGAAAGAACCAGTGCCAGTATCAGAAGCGTACACATATACTTCAGATACTTTTTCTGGATTCCTGACATTTTACTTTTTTTCATACTTCATATTCCCTTTTGTAATCTCTCGGAAGCTGTCCTGTATATTCTTTAAACAAATGTGAAAAATAGGATGGATTACTGATTCCGACCTGCTCGCAAATATTACCGATGCTGGTTCTTCCGTCTTCCAGCAGTCTCTTTGCCAGCTCCATTCTACGCTGCAGCAGATATTGTTTGAATGTCATATGAAAGGTATTCTTGAATACCCGTCCAAAATATACCGGATTCAGATATACATGTGTCGCCACTGATACAATCGAAAGATCTTCATTATCCAGATGTTCATCTATATATGCCACAGCCGCTGCAATGTATTCTTTTGATCCCTTATTCTCTTTCTTCTCTGCATTTTTCAGTCTTTTTTCAATAGCAGTTCCCAGAATCTTGTAACAGACATCCACCGCTTTTGCCGCCTTTAAGTTTCTCATATTCGAATAATAATTTTCAAATTGCTGGTTCAGTGATTCGTCCATCCCGTAACTGTCTTTTAACATGAATTCTGTCTTTACCATGATCTTGTGCATATACTGGCATTGCAGTTCTTCTCTGTGTGGCAGTTGGTAAATAAAATGTACAAATGCCTGCTTTAACTGTACGGCGTCGTTCTTCCGCACGCTGTTGACCACCATCATCTCTGCCTCCGCCGGATATGGGCTTTCCTCTTTTTCTTCAACAGTCTCCGGGATTGTAAATACTCCCGCTCCGGATGCATTTGTAACAGCGAACAATCTCTGCGCTTCTTCGAAACTTCTTCTGATTCCGCGGATCCCTTTATATGGTTTGGATATTGCTGCAATAACCGGGCTGTTCTCTTCTTTTTTTACCTCTTCCAGTAGTTCTTTCAGCTCATGTACCGCTGTGTTCTCCTGCGTCTTTATAATAAATGTACGATGTCCTTCTTCACTTTCGAATTTCCAGTATGTGAATCTCTCTGCGATCTTTTCTTCAATCATTCTGACCATGGAAAATCTCGAGGCTTCATATTCCAGTTCATTGGTAATCTTATAGGCCAGATCAAGATCTGCATATACTGTAATAAACCGGTCTCCTTCCTTCATGACATCCTGCAGCGTATGGAAGACTTCATCTACTTTTTCTTCCGGCAGCCGGTTCTGGACATATTTTTGCACGACAACCTGCAAAAATCCATCTCCGTCCTTTTTCAGAAGTCTCTCCCAGCGGTCATACTTCTCCTCATTTCGGATCTGATCTTCACAGATTTTACCAACATCTGTCATCGTCGCCTGTAATTTTTCATCTTCAATCGGCTTCAGAAGATATGCGAATGCCCCCAGATCACATGCCTTCTTCGCATATTCAAAATCCCTGTATGCACTTAATACCACGAACTGACATTCCGGGTTCTCTTTCTTGATTTCTTCCATTACCATAAGTCCGGAAATCTGTTTCATCCTGATGTCTGTCAGCACTACGTGTGGTTTTTTTTCGCGTATTACCTTTAACGCCTGCTCTCCGCTCTGCGCAAAACCAACCACCTCATATCCCATACCGTTCCAGTCATACGTCTTTACCAGACCCTCCAGCAGGATCGGCTCATCATCTACGATCACCAGTTTTAACAACCCCATAGTATACCTCATACCTTTTATTAATACCATCTTAACATATTACAGTCTCATTTTATAATTTTTTATACTTTTTCTTTACCAAAAATCATATCTGTTATGCAAAAAATCATACTTTTTATATCAAAAATTATACTTTTATGAAAAATCAGAGGTTTTGGCATATACAAAACAAAAAGAAAAACACAATATCCAAAACGTTTCCATTCCCTTCTCAGTGAATCCTTCGTTTGAATATTGTGTTTTCTTTTTGTTTCCTGTTATGTTTATCTTGCGCAGACTTCTGTCGTTTTTCTGATCTTCTTGATCAGTTCATCTGTAAATGCGCCTTTTTTCATTCTCCACATCCAGTTACCGCCAAGTGTAGATGGCATATTAATTCTTGCCTTATTGCCAAGTCCCAGATAATCCTGCACCGGAATGATACACGTATCTGCCACACTTCTCATCGCCAGACTTATGAAATCCCAGTGCACTTCTTCATCCGGAGTGTATGGATTATTCAGATATTCCTTTGTCATCTCTTTATCTTCTTCGGAAAGTGTCTGATACCATCCCTGAAGGGTATCGTTATCGTGGGTTCCTGTATAGACTACACAGTTTTTATCATAATTATGTGGAAGATAATCACTGTCCTCTCCTGCCACAAATGCGAATTCCAGTACTTTCATACCCGGATAACCACTGTCTTTTAACAATTGTCTCACCGTATCCGTCAGGAATCCCAGATCTTCCGCAATGATCGGAAGGTCACCTAATGTTTCCTTCATCTTAAGGAACAGATCCATGCCCGGTCCCGGCATCCATTCACCATTCTCTGCCGTCTCATCTCCATACGGGATTGCATAATATTCATCAAACCCACGGAAATGATCGATACGGATGATGTCATATAATTTAAAGCAGCAGGCCACCCGCTTCATCCACCAGTCATAGCCTGTCTTCTTATGGTAATCCCATGCATACAATGGATTCCCCCACAGCTGCCCGGTTGCCGAAAATGCATCCGGCGGACATCCCGCTACCGCAACCGGCAGATTCTCTTCATCTAACTGGAACAGCTTCGGATTCGCCCAGGTATCTGCACTGTCAAATGCTACATAGATCGGGATATCCCCGATAATCTCAATGCCTTGTTCATTGGCATATGTTTTCAGTCCGGCCCACTGTCCGGCGAACAGATACTGCAGGAATTCATAAAAATCAATCTCTGCACTTAATTGTTCCTGATATGCCGCAATTGCTTCCGGCTTACGCAGCCTGATGTCTTCCTCCCACTGATCCCAGCTTTTTCCGCCAAATGAATCTTTCACTGCCATATACAATGCATAATCCGCAAGCCATGCTTTTTCTTCTTCCAGATAAGTACGGTATGCCTTACTTTCCATCAATCCGTTCTTTTTGGCTCTTTTATATGCAAGCTTTAAGACTTTAAATCTTGCATTATATATTTTTTCATAATTGATTTCTTCTTCATTCTCTCCGAAATCTGCCTGGTCACACTCTTCTTTCGTCAGAAGTTCATCCTCGATCAGCGTCTCCAGATCGATAAAATACGGGTTTCCCGCAAATGTTGAAAAAGACTGATACGGTGAATCACCGTATCCTGTCTGTCCAAGCGGCAGGATCTGCCACAATTTCTGTCCTGCTTCTTTTAATATATCTACAAATTCATACGCTTCTTTTGAAAAACATCCGATTCCATATGCCCCCGGAAGTGCAGAGACCGGCATTAACATTCCACTCTTTCTCATTAACTTTCGTTCCTTCCTCGTTATGATACTTATAATTAAGTATAGCAGTGTTCTTTGGATGCTTCAAATAAAAAGTATACTCTGTATATAAGAAATCATAGATTATTCCACAGATGTCACTGTATAATCCTTGTCTTCTACTGTCTTCTTCAGCACATCATCTGCGATCTCTGCATTTAATGTCAGCTCTGCTGTTCCTGCCTCATGACTTACAACCGCTTCATCTACCTGTGGAAGTGCTTCCAGTGCTTTCTTTACGGTTGCCTCACAGTGTCCACACATCATTCCCTCAATATGCATTATTTTTTTCATTGTCTTGTCCTCCTTCTTGGATCTCTTTTTTTCTTTTTTGGCTTTTAATTTTTTATCTTTTGATGCATCATACATCTTAAAAAGATTCAATCTCAATGCGTTCGATACTACGCAGAAGCTTGATAAACTCATGGCTGCCGCACCGAACATCGGATTTAATTTCCATCCGAACAGCGGATACCACACACCAGCCGCAAGCGGGATTCCGATAATATTATAGAAGAATGCCCAGAACAGGTTCTCATGAATATTACGGAGTGTCGCACGGCTCATGCGGATTGCTGCCGGCACATCACTTAACCGGCTCTTCATCAGAACAACATCTGCCGCATCGATTGCAACATCCGTTCCGGCTCCGATCGCAATACCCATATCGGCTCTTGTAAGTGCCGGTGCATCGTTGATACCATCCCCGACCATCACAACTTTTCCTTTTTCTTTCAGCTTACAGATCACCTGCTCTTTTCCTTCCGGAAGTACGCCTGCAATCACTTCATCAACTCCGGCCTGCTCTCCGATGGCTTTTGCAGTACGTTCGTTATCTCCGGTCAGCATGACTACATGGATTCCCATGTTCTGTAATTCTTTGATCGCCTGCGGGCTGTCTTCTTTGATGACATCCGCCACTGCGATTACACCTAATAAACGGTCTTCATTTCCGAAGAATAATGGTGTCTTACCTGCTTCGGCAAGTTTCTCTGCTTTCTTCTGCATATCTCCATCAACGGATACCTTACTGCTGATAAATGTATGATTCCCTCCATATAATGTATGTCCATCCAGTCTGGCTGTCAGACCGTTACCCGGAAGAGCCTGGAATCCGGTAACTTCTTCGATGCCGGCATTTTCCTCTTTTGCCTTTTCAAGGATTGCTCTTGCCAGTGGATGTTCACTCTTATTCTCCAGTGCATACGCACATTTTAATAAGGTATCTTCTGTCACTCCCGCTGCCGGAATGATATCTGTCACTTTCGGTTCTCCGCTTGTGATCGTACCGGTCTTATCCAGCGCAACAATCTGCATCTTTCCAGTCTCTTCCAGTGAAACTGCTGTCTTGAACATAATACCATTTCTGGCGCCCATTCCATTTCCGACCATAATTGCTACCGGTGTTGCAAGTCCGAGCGCACATGGACAGCTGATCACCAGCACCGCAATTCCTCTGGATAATGCAAAGCCAATACTCTGTCCTGCGATCAGCCATACAATAATTGTGAGCACTGCAATTGTGATAACCATTGGCACAAATACACCGGATACACGGTCCGCAATCTTTGCGATCGGTGCTTTCGTTGCAGCCGCATCACTTACCATCTGAATAATCTGCGAAAGTGTCGTATCCTCGCCGACTCTGGTCGCACGGCACTTCAGATATCCGGACTGATTTACGGTTGCGGCTGATACCTTATCACCGACAGCCTTATCTACCGGAATACTTTCACCTGTAAGAGCAGATTCATTGACTGCACTGTTTCCTTCTATGACTTCTCCGTCAACCGGAATATTCTCTCCCGGTTTTACAACAAAGCAATCTCCCTTTTGTACCTGTTCAATCGATACCTGAACTTCTTTTCCAGCACGGATCACAACCGCTGTCTTTGGCGCAAGCTTCATCAGTCCTTTTAATGCATCGGTCGTCTTTCCTTTGGATCTTGCCTCCAGCATCTTTCCGACGGTGATCAGTGCAAGGATCATAGCTGCTGATTCAAAATAAAAATCATGCATATAAGACATTACTGCATCCATATCCCCATGCATCTGCGCATCTGTCATTGCAAACAGTGCATACGTACTGTATACAAAAGACGCTCCGGATCCAAGTGCCACTAGGGTATCCATATTCGGTGCCCGGTGGATCAGTCCTTTGAATCCACTGATGAAAAACTTCTGGTTGATCACCATGACTGTAATCGTCAGAAGCATCTGTAATAGTCCCATCATTACATGATTGTCTTTCATGAATCCCGGGACCGGCCATCCCCACATCATATGTCCCATGGAGAAATACATCAGAACGATCAGAAATCCAAGTGATGCAATCAGACGCTTCTTTAATGCCGGTGTCGTTCTGTCTTTTAACATATCTTCTCCGGCAGATGCTGATGACGACTGTGTCTTTGCCGCTCCTTCTCCTTTTTTCGATGCTCCGTATCCGGCATCTGCGACTGCCTTAATGATCTCCTGTTCACTTGCAGTTCCCTCTACTCCCATAGAGTTGGTAAGCAGACTTACCGAGCAGGATGTTACACCCGGCACTTTCGAAACTGCTTTTTCGACTCTGCTGCTACAGGCTGCACAGCTCATCCCGGTTACTATATATTGTTCCATTGTTGTCTTGTTCCCTCCTGTCATTATTATTTATCTTATTTCTTTATAGTAAACTCAGAAAATGCTTTCCGAGCAGACTATACATCTATAAACTTTACTTACCGCATCAGCTTCTGTAACACCTTTACCAGTTCATCAACCGTCTCATCTTTTCCGTCCCGGATGTCATCTGCCACACAGGTACGGATATGATTCGCCAGCAATACTTTATTAAAGCTGTTCAGTGCCGCATTCACCGCTGATACCTGTACCAGAATCTCCGGACAATAAGCGTCCTTTTCCAGCATTCCTTTGATGCCGCGTACCTGACCCTCAATCCGGCTCAGACGATTCATCAGATCCTTGTATTCTTTATCCGAACGATGCTTGGACGAGTGACAACAGCATTCTTTTTCTGATTTGTTTTCCATATTATCTGTATTCTTGTCTTCCATAAGCATACTCCTTTCATATTCATACCCTTACGGGGTATATGTATTTTATCTCTTATTATCACATAAGTCAAGGAATATATGCGTTCTTGATATATGTTTTCATTTATTGGTAGTTCCAATACAATTTTTTAAAAATGTCTATTTTATTTGACTTTCAAAATTTATAAGGAATATAATTCTTGCTGAAGGAAATAATGACAGCAGAACTGGAGGTTATATTATGCTGGAAGAACAGGCTATGATAACATTCTTAAAAAAATTCGATGAACACCCTTTCCTGGTCAAAATTAATGGACACGAACATCTGATCGGCGAAGGCTCACCTACATTTACCGTAAATTTCAAAAAGGTCATCCCATTAAAGGATCTGGTCACCAGTACTTCTCTTGCACTTGGAGAAGCTTACATGGATGGTGATCTTGATATTGAGGGAAACCTTTATCAGGCACTTGATAACTTTCTTGGTCAGATGGGTAAATTTTCAACTGATGAACATCATTTGAAATCTATCATGTTCCCATCTTCATCAAAGAAAAACCAGAAAAAAGAAGTCAGCAGTCATTACGATATCGGAAATGACTTCTACAAACTCTGGCTCGATGAAACAATGAGTTATTCCTGCGGATATTTCAAACATGAAGATGATACCCTGTATCAGGCGCAGAAGAATAAAGTTGATTACATTCTTGAAAAGTTATATCTGAAAGAAGGTATGACTCTTCTTGATATCGGATGCGGCTGGGGATTCCTTCTGATTGAAGCTGCTAAGAAATATAAAATTAAAGGTACCGGCATCACCTTAAGTAAAGAACAATACAAAGAATGCCAGAAACGTATCAAAGAGGAAGGATTGTCCGACTATCTGGAAGTCAGGCTAATGGACTACCGTGATCTTCCTTCTGACGGCAAGATGTATGACCGCGTTGTCAGCGTCGGTATGCTCGAACATGTCGGCCGTGAGAATTATCAGTTATACTTAGACTGTGTCAGCAAGGTCATGAAAAACGGCGGTCTGTTCCTGCTCCACTTCATCAGTGCATTAAAAGAGCATCCTGGTGATCCATGGATCAAGAAATACATCTTCCCGGGCGGATCTGTTCCCAGTCTTCGTGAAGTCATGAACTGCATGGCAGAAGATAACTTCCATACCCAGGATATCGAGGACTTACGTCTTCACTATAACCGTACGCTTCTCTGCTGGGAGAAAAACTTCAAAGATCATATTGAAGAAGCACATACAATGTTTGATGAACGTTTCTTAAGGATGTGGGATATGTACCTCTCTGCATGTGCCGCCACCTTCCATAACGGAATTATTGATATCCATCAGATTTTAATGACAAAGGGAATTAATAATGATCTTCCTATGACGAGATGGTATTAAAAAATGAATCAGCCGGGGATATGAACAATATTTCCCGGCTTTAATAAAGATGGATACCATGCTGCACTTAACATCTAATACACATGCATAAAAAGGAGCGGAGCCGGAATCCTGTCACTCCTGACAAAATCCCGACTCCGCTCCTTTTCGATATGTATTCATTTCAATCAGAACGTCGTCTAATTTACCATACTATCCCTTATTCATTCTCCGTTCGATACCTACTCTTTGGATTTACTTCTTTCTTTTTTAAATACACGTATCATGAAATAACTAAATCCGCCAATATATCCAACCAGTGTAATCACCATCATAATAATTGCATCTATCGTCATAGTTCATACCTTCTTTCTATTATTTTGCAGCTTTGTTATCTTTCATAGCTCCCCTTGCAGTCTTTGTATTAAAGAACTTGGATAGTGCAAGACCTACAAGGATCACTACTCCGAACTGAAGTAATACAGTTCCTGTGTTATCCTGAATAATAAACGGATTCAGCCAGGTATCCGGGAACCATTCCTTTGTCTGTAATAACCAGTAAACCACCATGATCACTACCAAAACCGGAATCAGATACATACATCCGGTATAATATGCTTTTGGAAGATGTACATCTGCACCTTTTGCATTTACTTCCTGTGTACGTAATTTTTCCACACCATATTTCCATGCCAGGATTGCGATAAAGGCACCACTTATCAGAAGTCCGATTCCCCATACCCAGTCCTGATTATCAATGTTAACCAGTGACCAGCATGAGAAGCATCCTACTAAGAATCCTGCGAAGCAGACACTGACAACTGCTTTCTTCCGCGGCAATCCAAGGTCAACAACACATTTTACTCCAACTTCGATCATAGAGAACAGTGATGTGATTGCTGCAATTGCAAGTAATCCAAAGAAGATAAAGGAAATGAATCTTCCACCCGGGATTGTTGTAAATAACTGATAAATGTAAATAAATGTAAGTCCGAAGTTGCCCTGACTGAGTGCTTCATTCGCTGCCTCCGGTGTAGCTGAAAGTGCACAGATTGCCGGGATAACTACCAGTGCCGAGAGGATTGCTCCAAGGTTATCACCAAGTCCCATGATCAGACAGCTTGTCGGAACATCTTCCTCTTCTCCTACGTAGTTCGCATATGTAATAATGAATCCCCATCCGGCTCCGGTGCTCCATGCTGCCTGGATGAATGCCTGAATCCATGTATTCGGGCTTAAAATATACTCTTTCTTAACAGTAAAGAGATACTGAAGTCCCTGATTTGCTCCATTTAATGTAACTGCGTAAATTGCTAATCCTACAAGGATGATAAACAGTGCCGGTATCGCTACTTTACAGAATTTTTCAATTCCACCTGCAATTCCCTGATAAACAATGAAACATGCAAGTGCAAATCCAATCGCATGGAATAAAATAACCTGTGCCTGAGAATCTGTAAATGCTGTCCACATTGCCGATGTCGTCTCTGTTGACAGATTCGGTTTAAATGCTGAAGTAACAGAATTAACTGCGTATTTCAAACAATATCCCTGAAGTACACAATAATAACTCATCAGGAAGAAACATACTGCTGCAACAAAGAATCCCATCCATGTATATTTCTTTCCACCTGCATCACGGAATGTACCGATACATCCAAGTCTCGTCTTTTTACCGAATGCCATCTCTGTAGAAAGAAGCGGTACAGCAAATACCAGCATTGCAATCGTCCATGCTATGATAAATGCTCCACCACCGTTTGCCGCACACACTCGTGGGAATCGCCATACATTACCAGTACCAATACACATACCTAACGCGGCGGCTATGTAACCTATGGTACTAAATTTTTCTTGTTTCTGTTCCATAACTCAAACCTCCATTCGAATATCGAAATTAATTAGAAATGAATACCTTGTAACCATAGTGTAAAAGATGGTTATTAAATTGTCAATATAAAATATTAAGTTTTTTTATACAAATATAAGAAAGTGTAATATTAAACGCATTTTGTTTTATTGTTTGTTAATTTCTGATAATTTGCCAGTAAATAGACTGGTTTTCATACTTTAGTCTAATACATCTACAATTTCGGATGCATATTTCGGTATCTACAGAACCTGCCACCGGCAGCTCCTTTCGAACACATGGTGATACACAAAAACCTGTATCAGACTTTCTATCATCTGATACAGGTTTCCCGCTTTCTCATAACAATTCATTATACTATATATTTTCTTTTTTAATTTTAATTCTTTGTATTCTTTCACATAAGCTTCTTATGCTACAGATCTTCTTCAATATGCTCTCTTCCCTGGTCTACGATCGTACGCACATGATCGTCTGCCAGTGAATAGAACACGGATTTTCCCTCTCTTCTGCTCTTGACCAGTTTGTTCTGTTTCAGAATCCTAAGCTGATGTGATATCGCAGACTGTGTCATATTCAGTGCCTCTGCAAGATCGCACACGCACACCTCTGCTTCAAATAACACGAACAGGATACGCATTCTGGTCGAATCACCGAATACCTTGAACAATTCTGCAAGATCATACAATTCCGTTTCTTCCGGCATCTTTTCATTTACGATCTTCAGAAGATTCTCATGTACCTCACATGAGTCACATACTTCCATTCCTTCTTCTATTTTTGCCATCTGCCCACCAGCCTTTTCTATAAGTGTTTTACGAATAATGCACGGATTGCATTCAATACGGCAATAACCATGACACCGACATCTGCAAAGATTGCCATCCACATATTTGCAATTCCAAGTGCTCCGAGGATCAGGCAGACTGCCTTGATTCCAAGTGCAAAGTATATATTTTCATATACGATACGCATACATTTTCTGGAAATCCTGATTGCTTTTGCGATCTTCTTCGGATCATCATCCATCAGGACAACATCTGCCGCCTCAATCGCTGCATCTGATCCAAGCGCTCCCATGGCAATTCCGATATCTGCCCTTGACAATACCGGTGCATCATTGATTCCGTCTCCGACGAATGCCAGCTTTTCTTTCTCTGATTTCTGTTCCAGAAGTTCCTCTACTTTCGCAACCTTATCTGCCGGAAGGAGTTCACTGTATACTTCGCCGATTCCCAACTCTTTTGCGACCTTATCTGCCACTCGTTTCATATCACCGGTCAGCATTACAGTCTTGGTGATGCCTGCTTTTTTCAGATCTCTGACAGCTTCTTTCGCATGTGGTTTTAATTTATCTGAGATCAGAATATGTCCCGCATACTTACCGTCCACCGCAACGTGAACGATTGTACCTGTTTCTTCACATTCACTGTATTCCACATTCAGATATTTCATAAGTTTTGCGTTACCGGCTGCCACCGGAATACCATCGACCTTCGCTGTCACACCTTTTCCGCTCAGTTCTTCAATTTCTGTCACTCGATCCCGGTGAATCTGTTTTCCATATGCTTTCTGAAGACTCTTACTGATCGGATGGGATGAGGAACACTCCGCAAGTGCCGCATACTCT
>ERZ838118.2872-NODE-2872-length-17558-cov-5.529795_pt1 | contig 17558 bp, 13 predicted proteins | sample MGYA00519863_ERZ838118 | MGnify/ENA primary metagenome ERZ838118 (study PRJEB31850, sample SAMEA3708827) | human gut metagenome | biome: human gut; feature: human-associated habitat; material: faeces | place: China | collected 2014 ...
TCCTTTTTCCTACGGTACCCGCCCGGTCGCTCCATAATCGGATCATTCGCTTCCTCTCCATCTTTTCATTCACGTAAAGAGGCCCGGAAAACCTCTGGGTAAGGCGGAGAGGTGTCCTCATAGAGATGCATGGCTCTCATGCCGTTTCCATGAAGAAAGGGCAGGAAAAGGGTAGGGACGTTCTCGGTAACTCCTCCCCTGCTACGTAAAGCCTGAGCCGTATAAAAAAGAGGGGGAAGGAAAAGCTCCTTCCCCCTCTTAGGGGGGGACGTCCAACGGCTAATGCCGTTTCTTTTTTATGGTGTGCCGCTTGGGCATCATCTTGGGCGGGGCGAGAACTTTCACTTCGCCTTCAAGGGAAAGGGCCTTTTCAGTCAGGCCAAAGGGAGCCCAGTTGGCCGGGACAAGGCTCAGTCGTTCAAAATTTCGCCCTGTTGCATAGATTACCGGGATATCCCCGGAAGAAGAGCCCGCCAGAAGCAGTGTTGCATTGCTCTCAGAGGGAATGGCGGGATCGGTTGCCGGAAGTTCGGTCGGTTGGTTGTCGGCGGTTTGCTGCACTGCCTGCTCGCTTGGAGCCATCGGTTGTGTAGCGTTCCCGGTTATGGGTTGCGTCGCATTCCCGGTGAGGTGTGGCGTAGGTACGTCAGCGGCTGTCGGCTGTACGGGGCTGTCGCTTATGTCCGAAGGGTGCGCCCCCGGGGCGTAGATCCCTGTATTGTCGGCAAACAGGGGCTCTTCCTGCAATCTGTCGTTGGTACGCAAAAAGTTCAGGAAATCGCTTCCGGTCAGGCCCACGAGTGCGATCATTGGGGAACCGTCCCCCGCCGTCAGCAGGCTGACTGGCACAGTGCCGCCGTGGATGCCGATGTAGGTTGTCTTGGCTCCAGCGGGCATTTCGCCCCATACGGCCTCTTCCTTCTTATCTCCGCCCTTGTCGGCGACAGGCGTCGGAGCGGCCCACACGGGACCGTTCGCCAGCGCGAACGCGGCGAGGAGAAGCAGAGCGAACCGCTTGGGAGTATGGAAGATTCCGTTCATGTCGAACACATATGACCGTATCAGTCGGAGGTCAAGCGCTTCCTGCAACGCACTACAGGAATGCGCCGGCCCCCCATCGCGCAACATGGCGGCGAGAGGGAATAATTTCTCCTCCCGCCTGTAAAAACACTATTTTTTCATTGCGCTTCTGATTTCGGCAACGCGGGCGGGAATGTCGGGAGCGCTGACGAATTCGGAAACGATGGCGCAACAGCGGGCGCCGTGCGCGATGACGTCCGCAATGTTGTGGCGCTTGATGCCTCCGATGGCGACGAAAGGCAGGGTGATGTTGGCAACGACCCAATCAAGATAATCGAGGGTTACAGCGGCGCAAACGTCCTTTTTGGTCTGCGTCGGGTAAATGGGGCCGACCCCGATATAGTCCGCACCGGAGGCCACGGCTGCGCGGGCCTGATCAGGGGTATGGGTGGACAGGCCGATGATCATGTCCGGGCCAACGAGACGGCGCACGGCCTCGACGGGGAGATCCTCTTGGCCGACGTGCACGCCGTCGGCTTCGCAGAGGACAGCGATGTCGACATGGTCATTCACGATGAAGCAGGCACCAGCCTCGCGGGTCAGGCGGCGCAGCTCCAGGCACTCTTTGAGCATCTGTCCGGCCTTTTTTTCTTTTTCGCGGTACTGGAGGATCTTGATGCCGCTGTCGAGCAGGGCTTTGGCGACTTCAACCGCCGGACGCCCGAGAGACAGTTCGTCGTCGGTAAGAGCGTAGAGGTCGGTTTCAGGAGAGGTCCCGGGCAACAGTCTGGGCATGGCGCACCTCGTCAGTCGGCTTCTACGCCGACGAAGGAAAAAGTGTTGACGTTGAACAGGCCGCGGGCGGTCAGCTTGAGTTCCGGAATGACGGGAAGAGCCATGAAACTGAGGGTCATGAACGGTTCGACGTCTTCGGGGATACCGAGTTCCGCACGCGCGGCAACGAGCATATCGTGAAGGACGGCATTGACTTCCTGCGGATCGGCGGAGGTCATGAGGCCCGCGATAGGGAGGGGCAGACGCCGGATGGCCCCTCCGTGCACGGAGACGATGCCGCCGCCCATGTCCGCCAACTCACGGACGGCAAGCAGCATATCAGGGTCGTTGTCGCCCGCTACAACAATATTGTGGGAGTCATGGGAAATGGTCGTCGCTATGGCCCCTCCCGTGAGCCCATAGCCTTCCAGAATCCCGATGCCGCGTTTCCCCGTCCTCTTGTGCCGCTCAATGACCGCGATCTTGGTCAGGCCGGGATTCAGCGCGGACTGGAAGCATCCCGCATCATCGGTATTCACCTCGCGGACGAGGCTCTTCGTAACGAGGGAGGCGGGCTCAATGCCGATGACACGGGCTTTTCCGGTACGGACAGGCAAGGACAGGGCATCCTCGGCCAGCGGCTTGAGGTGGATGGAGTGGGAAGGCGCTCCCGCAGCCGCGTCATCCAGCGGGATGAGGACGCGTCCGTCTTCGGCGATCAGGCGTCCCGCCGTGAATACCTTGCGCACGCGGAATGCCTTGAGGTCGTCCACAAGGATGAAATCGGCATCCCTGCCGGGGGCGATGGCTCCCTTGTTGCGCAGCCCGAAGCACTCCGCGGCGTTGAGCGTGCACATGGTGATGGCCTGTACCGGATCCATCCCCATGCCTACCGCGAGGCGCAGATGGTTGTCCATGTGGCCGTCGGAAACGATATCCTCAATATGGCGGTCATCGCAGCAGAACGCGCAGCGCCGCGCGTTGCCGGGCGTAACGCCGGGCAGGAGCGTTCGGAGGTTCTTGGCGGCGGAGCCTTCGCGTATAAGGATGTAGCTGCCCCGGCGAAGGTTCTCGCGCATCTCCTCAAGCGTGGTGCACTCGTGGGTATTCGTAATGCCGGTGACGAGATAGGCGTCGAGATCCCGGCCAAGCAAGCCGGGGGCGTGTCCGTCCACAATTTTGCCGTGGGACGTACCGAGCTGGATTTTTGCCAGTACGTCGTAGTCGCCGGAGACGACGCCGGGGAAGTTCATCATTTCGCCGATACCGGTCACTTTGGGGTCGTCGATGAGCTCTTCCAGTTCTTCAGCGGAAAGGACCGCGCCGGAATCCTCGAACGGCGTCGCCGGGACACAGGAGGGGAGGGCGATAAAAATATTGAGCGGCAGGTGTCGCCCGTTTTCCAGCATGTACCGGATGCCTTCCAGTCCGTGGACGTTGGCGATTTCGTGCGGATCGGCCACGACGCTGGTGGTGCCGTGCGGGAGTACCAGCCCGGCGAAACGCGCGGGGCTCACCATGCTGGATTCGATATGGATGTGGGCGTCGATGAGGCCGGGCAGCAGGTAGGCCCCTCGCGCGTCAACGACTTTCACCGCCTCGGTATGCGAGAAGCCGAGGATTTTGCCTCCGCCCACGCTGACGTCCGTTTCCCGGATTTCGCCGGTCAGCACGTCCACCAGCTTCGCGTTGGTAATGAGAAGGTCGGCGGGGCTGCGCCCGCCCGCCGCCATATCCACAAGGTTTTTCAGATCGTCGATGTCGTACATGCAGGTCTCCGGCGTAGGAAACAGGGGCAAGGCGGAAGGGCGAAGAAGCGAGAGCGCTTTTCCGTGTTTCCCCCAAACGTCTTGCCCACTCCAAAGTGTGTTTTTTGAGGATGGGTCGCGTGTGAAAGGGTGACATACTTTCGGAAAAAAACGGAAAAAAGTCAAAAGGGTTGGGAGGAGAAGGGTGGGACGGCAGGGTATTTCCACTTTCAAATAGCGTGTTCCAAAGGCAACCTGCCTCAGAAAGAATCGTGAACGGGGACTCGATAGGCACAAAAAGTTTTGGAAAGGGTGTGGCGGACTCTACGCGGGTAGATTTGGGGAAGGGAAAGCTTTCTTTAGAAAAGTTCCCCTTCCCCAATATTTCCAATCCGTTCAAAGTGAACCCATCCTAGAGAAAAGGGAGGGCGCCTTTTCCAGAAAAGCTCCTCCCTTTTTATCAATTTTTTACTGCTCAAGGAGCGCCTTAGCGAAGTCATCCCCGTTGAAGGGGCGGAGGTCTTCCATTTTTTCGCCAAGGCCGACGTAGGTGATCGGGATACCGTACTGCATGGAAACGGCCACGGCGACGCCGCCCTTGGCGGTGCCGTCAAGCTTGGTCAGGATAAGTTCGTCGATACCTGCTGCTTCCTTGAATATTTTTGTCTGCTGGAGCGCGTTCTGACCGGTGGTGGCGTCTACAATAAGGATGCTGCGGTGCGGAGCGCCGGGATGCTTGCGGGCGATGACTTCCCGGATCTTGTGGAGCTCATCCATCAGGTTGCTCTTGGTGTGCAGACGTCCGGCGGTATCGATAAACAGAATATCGTATTGATCCCTGATGGCGACATCCATCGCCTCCCACGCCACGGCGGCGGGATCGGCGTCCTGCCCCTTGGAGTGGAAACCAGAACCCGTGCGTTCCGCCCAAATGCCGAGCTGTTCCACGGCGGCGGCCCGGAAGGTGTCGGCGGCGGCAAGGAGGACTTTTTTGCCCTGCATACGGGCGCGGTAGGCCAGCTTGGCGATGGTCGTGGTCTTGCCTACGCCGTTGACGCCGATGATCAGAACGACCTCGGGCGGGTTGACCGCGACGACGCGGCGCGGGATGCGGAAAATGTCTTCCAGCTCCGCGGCGAGGAGAGGGCGAAGTTCCTCGGGAGTGGTCGCGGAAGCGGCACGCGCGCGGGACTTGAGGCGTTTGCACAGCTCGGTCGCGGCTTCGACGCCCATGTCCGCCATAATGAAGAGTTCTTCCAATTCGTCCCAGAAGTCGGCGGACAGGTCGCCGTGGCTGGCGAAGAGGGTGGAGAGCCCTTTGCCGAGCTGTTCACGGGTCCGTTCCAGCCCTTGATGCAGCTTGAGGAAAATGCGGTTGCGTTCATCCTCTTCGTCCTCAAGATCGAGAGCAAGGGCGAGGCGGTACTGCAGTTCCGAACGGAAGTCCGCCACTTCTTCGTATTCCATGCGCGCGGCCCATGCGGCGAAGTCGGCGACGAAGGCATCGGCTTCGTTCTCCGGGGCTCCAAGGGCGGTCAAAAGGAAGCGGACACGCTCCCAGAGTTCGTCGCCCGTGCGTGCGTCGGGTCCGAGATCTTCCAGAGCGATGGACAGCCACACGGACAGGCGCGGTTCGGCTTCCCGGAGGGTAAGCAGCAGCGTATCGCGCCATCCGGAAGGTTCCTTCGGGGCGTCGGGCTGAGGGGCAGGTTGGGCGGCAGCCGCAGGTGCGGGAGCTTGCCCGTCCGGTTCAAGAGATTGTCCGGCAGCGAGCTGATCCATTTCCAGATCGGCCTGTTGCTGCTCTGCGGCTGCCGTTTCCGGCAGTTTTTCCAAAAACACCACAGGAGATTGTGGCGCGTCAGAAACGGAAGATTCTTCGTGAGATGCGCCGTCTTCCGTTTCCGCTGGCTGCGGAGCGGCCAGTGCTTCCTCTGCCGGAGCCTGCGGCGTTTCCTGTGTCTCAGCAGGTTTATTCGATGACCACAGCCGTTTGATACTTGAGAAGAAACCCATGCGTCTATCCTTAAAAAGAGGTCTGCGGATGCGAGGCGGGAGCGTTGAGCAACCGTACCATGCGACTATTTGCGTACTTGTGCCGTCCCGTCAAGCCCTGCTTTTCGGAGGGGGTAAACCACGTCGGCCTTGAGGGACGGTACAGGGATTTTGCCTTTTTGGCCTGTTTGAGAGGGGTGAGAATCACGAAGTTTAAATTTTTTTACAAAAAGGGTTGATCTCGGTTTAGAGTTATGAGAAAAGAAACGCGAACACTGGATTGTCCTGTGTTCGTCGATCAAGGAATTTTATTTAAGAAGGAAGGAATACAAATGAAGCGCATCGTGACTCTGCTTCTTGCTGCCGGCCTCGTGCTCGGCGCTGCTGCTGGTTCTCAGGCTGCTGATATCAAGGCCAAGGGCAACTGGACGTTTTCTTGGCAGTTGGGTGACAATAACCTGTTCGAAAAGAACGGCGACAAGTTTACCGCCAAACAGCGTCTGCGTACCCAGATCGACGTCATCGCCTCTGAATCCCTGAAGGGCGTTCTGTTCCTCGAAATGGGCGACCAGAACTGGGGTAGCTCTAAGGATGGCGCTTCTCTCGGTACTGACGGCAAGATCGTCAAGGTCCGTTACAGCTACGTTGACTGGGTGATCCCCCAGACCGACGCCAAGGTCCGTATGGGTCTCCAGAACTTCAGCCTTCCCGGCTTCATCTCCAATAACCCCATCCTCGGCGGCGGTTCCGCTGACGGCGCTGGTATCACCATCTCCGGCCAGTTCACCGAAAACGTGGGCGCCAGCCTCTTCTGGCTCCGCGCTGAGAACGACAATACCGACGGGTATCGCGGCAATCCTTCCAGTAACGCTATGGACTTCGTGGGCTTGACTGTTCCCATGACCTTCGACGGCGTGAAAGTGACCCCGTGGGCCATGTATGGCGCGCTTGGCCGTGATAGCTTTACTAACGGTAACGGTGATGAGGGTGCAGGGGTCGTTAATGGCCTGCTCCCCACTGGTGTTGACGGTTCTTGGTTGAAGGGTAGCGATCTGGATCGTCACGGTAACGCGTGGTGGGTTGGCGTCGCTTCCGAGCTGACTTACTTCGATCCTTTCCGTTTCGCTCTTGACGCTGCTTACGGTAGTGCCGACATGGGATCCATCGGGGGCTTTGATGTTGAGCGTTCCGGTTGGTTTGCTTCCATCCTTGGTGAATACAAGATGGATTACTTCACCCCCGGCATCCTGTTCTGGTATGCTTCTGGTGATGACTCCAACTGGGCTAACGGTTCCGAACGTATGCCGGTCGTTGAAGGTTCTTGGACCGCTTCTTCTTATGGCTTCGACGACAACTTCGGTCGTGACGCGTGCGACATGATCGGCTTGACCAACGATGGCAAGATGGGCGTGTATCTCCAGGCGAAGGACATTTCCTTCATGGAAGATCTGACGCACATCTTCCGCGTCGGTTTCATCAAGGGTACCAACAATACGGAAATGGCTCGTTGGGGCATCACTTCGCCTACCGGTACGAGTGGTCGTGAGCTGTACCTGACCACGGCCGACAAGGCTTGGGAAGTCAACTTTGACACCCAGTACAAGATCTACAAGGATCTGACCCTGGCCGTTGAAGTCGGCTACATCAACCTCGACCTCGACGAAAACGTCTGGGGCAAGGGTGTTGTTGATTCCTACCGTGAAAACAACGTTCGCGGTGCTGTGACCTTGCAGTACACCTTCTAATTGAAGTCGGCTGACGCCGATTCCGGTTAGCTTTGATGAGGAGGGAGTTTTTTAGCTCCCTCCTTTTTTGGATAAGCCCCTCTAAAAAGAAAGGAATATACATGAAGCGCATCGTGACACTGCTTCTCGCTGCTGGTCTTGTGCTTGGCGCCGCTGCCGGTTCTCAGGCTGCTGACATCAAGGCCAAGGGCCTGTGGGAATTTACTTGGGAACTGGGCACCCCGAGTTTTGAAAAGCACACCGGACAGGATACCTTTGGCGCGAGGCAGCGTCTGCGTACCCAGATTGACGTTGTCGCTTCCGAATCCCTGAAGGGCGTGATGTTCTTCGAAATCGGCGACCAGAACTGGGGTAGCTCTAAGGATGGCGCTTCCCTCGGCACCGACGGCAAGATGGTCAAGGTCCGTTACAGCTACGTTGACTGGGTTATCCCCCAGACCGACGCCATGGTCCGTATGGGTCTCCAGAACTTCAGCCTGCCCGGTTTCGTCTCCAGCAGCCCCATTCTCGGCGGCGGTTCCGCTGACGGCGCGGGCATCACCCTTTCCAGCCAGTTCAACGAAAACGTGGGTGCTAGCCTCTTCTGGCTCCGCGCTGAGAACGATAACCGCACCGGCGGATATGGGATTGATGAAACGAATCCTTATAGCGACGCGATGGACTTCATCGGTCTGACCGTTCCGTTGACCTTCGACGGCGTGAAGGTGACTCCGTGGGCCATGGTCGGCATGATCGGCCGCGACAGCCTGGATACGGATAAGGACGCCATCAGCCAGAAGGGTGGACTGATTCCCATTCAGGCAGATATTTCCCCGGATGCCCTTAAAGATCGCCACAACACCGCCTGGTGGGTGGGCGTCGCTTCCGAACTGACCTATTTCGATCCTTTCCGCATCGCTGTTGATGCCGCTTACGGTAGCGTCGACATGGGCTCCTATAAGACGTTGGATGGAAGGACGATTAGAGATTTTGACGTCAAGCGCGCCGGCTGGTTCGCTTCCATCCTCGGCGAATACAAGATGGATTACTTCACCCCGGGCATCCTGTTCTGGTATGCTTCCGGCGATGACAGCAATGCGTACAACGGTTCCGAGCGGATGCCCAGCATTGAAGGTTCATGGACTGCCTCCTCGTATGGTTTCGACGACAACTATGGTCGTGACTCCAGCGACATGATTGGCCTGACCAACGACGGCACCATGGGCGTGTACCTCCAGGCGAAGGACATCTCCTTCGTGGAAGACCTGACGCACATTTTCCGCGTCGGCTTCGTCAAGGGTACCAACAACACCGAAATGGCCCAGTATGTGGGCACGCCGTACGCTGGCGACTATAGAGCTCTTAGCAACAACAACCTGTATCTGACCACCGCCGACAAGGCTTGGGAAGTCAACTTCGACACCCAGTACAAGATCTACCAGGATTTGACCCTCTGCGTCGAACTCGGCTGGATCAACCTTGACCTCGACAAGAAGGTTTGGGGTCTGGACAGCGACGAATACCGGGACAACGCGTTCCGCGGCGCCGTGACCCTGCAGTACGCCTTCTAATGGAAGTCGGCTGACGCCGACTCCAGTTAGCTTTGATGAGGAGGGAGTTTCGGCTCCCTTCTCTTTTTGTATTTGACGCGCTGCACGGGCTCTGGAGAGGATTCCTGACCGTGCAACGCGTGGATCCCAAAGCATACGGACTGGTTTTGTATCCTATTGCGCAAAAAGCACTTCTCCCCTTGACTCGGAAAGAACGCCGGGATTAGACTTCTGCGGTAGTGGAGCAATCTCCTTGCCGTAAGGGAGGGTGTTCCGTAACACTCACGTTTAGAGGGGGAATTGTATGCCTTCATGGATGTATTTTGTGTTGGCCCTGGCAGGGCTGCTGGCTGGGTATTGTGTGTATGGTGCCATTGTGGAAAAGGTGTTCGGGCCTGATCCCAACCGCCCCACGCCTGCCTGCAAAATGCCTGACGGTGTGGACTATGTGGAGATGAGCCCTACCAAGGTGTTTCTGATCCAGCTGCTGAACATTGCCGGTCTTGGCCCCGTCTTCGGGCCGATCCTTGGTGCCCTCTACGGTCCCATAGCTCTCCTGTGGGTCGTAATCGGATGCGTGTTCGCCGGTGCCGTACATGACTACTTCTCGGGGATGTTGTCCGTCCGTTATAACGGCAAGTCCGTGCCGGATATCGTCGGGTACAACCTCGGCGACCTCATCAAGAAGCTCATGCGCGTGTTCGCCGTCGTGCTGCTCATTCTGGTGGGCGTGGTCTTCGTGGCGGGGCCCGCTGGCCTGCTGTCCCAGTTGACCGGTATGCACAGTATGCTCTTTGTGGCGATCATCTTTGCGTACTACTTCCTTGCCACTATTCTGCCCGTGGACAAGATCATCGGCCGCGTCTATCCGTTCTTCGCTGTACTGCTGGTGTTCATGGCCGTTGGGCTGCTGGGCGCTCTGGCCTTCAAGGGGTACACCTTCTACAGCAACATCGAATGGACCATGCATAGCCCCTCCGGCCTGCCCGCCTGGCCGCTGGTGTTCATTACCATCGCCTGCGGCGCTTGCTCCGGCTTCCATGCCACGCAGTCTCCGCTGATGGCCCGGTGCATCAACAACGAAAAGCATGGCCGTAAGATCTTTTACGGTGCGATGATTGCGGAAGGTGTTATCGGGCTTATCTGGGTGACCCTCGGCATGTCCTTCTACTCCGATACGGCCGCTCTTGCCGCCGCCCTCGGCCCCAAGGGGAACGCCGCGCTGGTCGTGAACAACATTTCCGTGGAACTGCTTGGCGTGTTCGGTGGCGCCCTTGCCGTCCTCGGCGTTGTGGTGCTGCCCGTGACATCCGGCGATACGGCCTTCCGTGCTGCCCGTTTGACCATTGCCGACGCCATCGGCTATGATCAGCGCCCGCACAAGAACCGCCTGATGATAGCCGTCCCGCTGTTTGTCGTGGGCGTCGCTTTGAACTTCATTCCCTTTGGGATGCTGTGGCGTTACTTCGGATTTGCCAACCAGACCCTCGCCGCCATCATGTTGTGGGCTGCGGCCGCCTACTTGCTGCATCGCGGCAAGTTCCATTGGATTGCCTCCGTGCCCGCTTGCTTCATGACTGCCGTGAGCGCCGTGTATATCTGCTTTGAGAAGACGATGGGCTTCGGCATGTCCTACGAGCTGTCCAATATCGTGGGTATCGCCATAGCGCTGATTTGCTTCGCGCTGCTGTTGACCGCAGGCCGCAAGGTTCAGCCTACTGATGATCTGAGCGTTTGACCCGAAAAAGGGGCGCCCGGATTGGAGCGCCCCTTTTTTCGGTGGAAGGGGAGCTCCGATCTAAACATCGAAACGCCTTTTTTCCGCTTTCTCGGGCATGAGAAGCGATTGCCTTTTTATCTGTTCCAGTTATAGTCCGCCGACCCTCCTTGAGACAGTGTTTCAAGGAGGGTTGTCTTTCTCCTTTTTTCCTTTTTGAGGTCTTTCATGTCTACGAAGCGTCGAGCCTATCTCACTGAAATGAAAACGCAGCTTACTCTTGCCGTTCCAGCCCTTTTGGCGCAGATCGCCATGATTTCAATGGGGTTTGTGGATATGGTCATGACAGGCCGGGTGGGGGCGGTGGATATGGCGGCTGTGGCGCTGGCCGGGTCGCTCTGGGTTCCGCTCGTCCTGTTCGGGCAGGGGCTGCTGCTCGCGGTTACGCCGTGCGTGGCGCAGCTTCGCGGGGCTGGGTCCATGCGGAGCGGCGAACACATGCAGGGTGTCGGGCACGTCATGCGGCAGGGTATCTGGATGGCGCTGTTCATTTCGGTTCCGCTCATCCTTATCGTGTATCTGGTATCGTTCCATCTCGCCGATATGGGCGTTGAAGGGGCTCTCGGGCTCATGACGGGGCAGTACCTGCGGGCGATCATCTGGGGCGCTCCTGCCTACCTGCTGTTCGTGGCTTTGCGCTGCGGCATGGAGGGGATGGCGCTTATGCGTCCGGCCATGTTCGCGGGCTTTATGGGGCTGCTCATCAATATACCGTGCAACTATATCCTGATTTTCGGCAAGCTCGGCCTCCCGGCGCTCGGCGGGCCGGGTACGGGCGTCGCCACGGCGATCGTCTATTGGGTCATGTTCCTGACGATGGTGGTGTACGTGTGCCGGCATACCTACTTGCGGGAATTGATGACCTGGCGGGTATGGGAAGTCCCCGTTTGGGCGACGCTCAAAAAGCTGGCGGGCATTGGTTTTCCCGGTGCGCTGGCCATGCTGTTTGAGGTGACGCTGTTCGCGGCGGTGGCGCTGCTCATCGCGCCGCTCGGGGCCATTCAGGTGGCGGGACATCAGGTCGCCCTGAATTTCAGTTCGTTGCTGTTCATGGTCCCTTTGTCCATCGGTACTGCGGCGACCATCCGCACGGGGTTTGCCCTCGGGCGCAAGTCGGTGGAGGCCGTCCGCGTGGCGAGCCGATCTTCGTGGCTTTTGGCCTGCATGGCGGCGTGTTTCACGGCGTTGGTGACCATCCTCTGGAGGCATCAGATCGCCGCCGTCTACAACAACGATCCGGTGGTGCTCGGGCTGGCGTCGCACTTGCTGCTGTTTGCCGCGACCTATCAGATTACGGATGCCGTGCAGGTGGTCAGCGTCGGTATTCTGCGTGGGTATAACGATACGCGGGCCATCCTGTGCGTGACGCTGATTTCCTACTGGGTGTTCGCCCTGCCTGTGGGGTATACGCTTGGCAGGACGCATTTGTGGGGCGATCCCCTTGGCCCGCAGGGGTTCTGGACGGCGTTCATTGTCGGCGTATCCATTGCAGCCGTCCTTCTGGTCATCAGGGTTCGCGTGTTGGAACGCCGGTTGCTCTCCGGATTTGATCGGATCAGGGTCATGGAAGGGTAAAAGAGATTGGGGAGGCCGCGCGGCGGGAGTTCGTTCCTGCGGAGGATTTGGCTAAGATGATAGCCCGTTGAAGGAATTCTTTAACGGGCTTTGTTTTTTGTAAAGCCTTCATGGGAGGTTCGATAAGGTCAAAATTTTTGAGAGGGGCGGGGAGGTTTGGAGTGGGCGGGGAGAGCGTTCTCTAGAAAGTTCTCCCCGCCCACTCCAAGAATCTACTTCCCTCTCCTTTTTGCCCAATATTCTCGGACGGCCTTGTTGTGAGCGGCTAAATTGGTGCTGAACACATGAGATCCGTCTTCCCCGCGCGCGACAAAATAGATGTAGTCGTGCTGCTCAGGGTTAGCGGCAGCTTTGAGGCAGGCGAGGCCCGGCGAGCAGATGGGGCCGGGCGGCAGGCCGGGGTGCTTGTAGGTGTTGTAGGGGTTGCCCTCGTCGTCGAGATGTTTGCGCCGCAGATTGCCGTCGAAACTTTCCCCGAGCCCGTAGGCCGTGGTGGGATCGGCCTGGAGCAGCATGTTGAGCCGCAGCCGGTTGGCGTATACCCCGGCGACGCGTGGCCTCTCGGAGGGTACGGCTGTTTCCCGTTCGACGATGGAGGCCAGCGTGACCAGACGCCGTACCTCGTCGCGCCCGGAAGGGCCCGGGCGCTTGCCGCCTGGCCAGAGCGGGGCGGTCCTGCGCCAGAAGTTGTCGATAAGCCGTCCGACGACCGATTTTGCGGTGGCTTCGTTGAGTTCCAGCGGACGCATGATCAGATAAGTGTCCGGGAACAGGAAGCCTTCCGCGCTGTCGAACGGAATGCCCCAATGCCGCAGAAAGGCGGGGTCATGGACGAGCTTGTCGAAATCCTCGAAACGCACCATCTGCGCCTCTTCCAGCCGCTTGCCCACTTCCCACCAGGCGAGGCCTTCGGGGATTGTTACCCGGTCGAGCAGGGGGGAACCGTTGACCAGTTGATCGATGACCTGCTGCGGCGTCCAGCCCGTGTTGATCCGGAACCGTCCGGGTTTGAGCGCGTGGGGGATATCCCTGTAGTTCATCCAGCGGAGCAGGAGTATGAACTTGTCGGCATTGCGCACGGCCCCAAGGCGGACGAGCTCAGGCGTCAGGGTACGGAACGTCGTGCCGGGATTGACGGTCACTTCCACGTCTTGCGCGGGCACGACGGCGGGATCGGTACCGGGGCTGTTCAGGAAGTCATAGGCCAGCCAACCGGCTCCGCCGCAAGCCAGCAGGACCAGCAGCATGAACCCGAGCAGGAAGCGCGGCCAGAGCCGTTTGGGTTTGGGCGTCTCGGGCGCGGAAGCGGGCAGAGGCGTTTCCGGCTCCTCCCCATCAAGGGGAGAGGCCTCGCCGGGCTTCTTGTCAGTCGGCTGCCAGTTCTCTGCTTCGGGGGATGACGCATCGGAATGTTGTTGATCCGGAGGAGCCTGTTGATTCCGTGTATCCGATACGCCGGAAGGTATGCCTGTTTCTTCTGGGCGCGGGGCGCCGGGGTCGGCAGGTGTGTTTTTGGTTTCTTCGGGGGATTCGTTCATATGGTTTTCCGTTTGGCTTCCGGTTGATCGAGGAAAGATTGCAGGATGCGCACGGCGGCCTGCTGGTCGAGTACGGCCCGGCCTTGAGCCGCGGAACGTCCGGCGTCCCGGAGGTCCCTTTCGGCTTCGTAGCTGCTGAGGGCTTCCTCCATCCAAAACAGGGGGAGGGTGGTGCGCCGGGCGAGGCTCTTGGAAAAGTTGCGGACCTGCCGGGTCGTGAGGCTTTCCTCGCCGTCGAGGTTGATGGGAAGCCCTATGACGATGGCGTCCGTGGCTTCGGCCTCAATGAGGGCGAGCAATTCCTCAAAAAAGGCGGCGCGGGTACGCATGAGGATGGTTTTGCGGGGAAAGGCCATGCTGCCCCCGGTATCCGAAACCGCAATGCCGGTGCGTTTCTGGCCGTAGTCTATGGCGAGGTACTTCATAAAAATCCTTTGCGGAAGGCGTCGGTATGCCCCGGAATGAAAGCGGCGCTCCGTGTCGCGGAAAGCCCTGTTGAAGGGATTCCTTAAGGGCCACCGTCCCGTAACCGGGCGAAGACACACTATCCCGCGCCCCGTCAGGACGCAACCCGTTGTGGACCCGCGCGGGGGGTGCTAGAAAGAAACGGTCCTTACAATCTCAACCAAGGAGATGTTTATGGATTTTCTTGAGCTTGTAACCGGGGCCCGGACCTGCCGCCGTTTCCGGGAAGCCGAGGGGATGCCCGCCGGAATGCTGGACTGGCTTATCGAGTGTGCCCGCGTGACGCCTTGCGGTGGAAACGCGCAGGCGTTGCGGTTTGCCGTTGCGGAATCCCCGGAAGCTTGCGCCGCCGTTTTCCCGGCGTTGAAATGGGCGGGGATGCTGACCGATTGGGACGGCCCCGAAGCGGGTGAGCGTCCTAGCGGTTACGTCGCCATTCTCGGTGAGGCGGGGACGCGGGCAAAACTGAATGCCATTGATGCGGGCATCGCCGCGCAGACCATCCAGCTGGCGGCGTATACGCGGGACCTCGGCTGCTGCATTTTCCTGTCCTTTGATCCGCGCAAGATCCGCGAGGTGCTGGGCATCCCCGAGAACCTTGAGCCGCTGCTCGTACTGGCGCTCGGCTTCCAAAAGGAAGTCCGCCGCGTTGAAACCGTGGGGGCTGACGGCTCCGTGAAGTACTGGCGCGACGCGCAGGGCGTGCACCATGTGCCGAAGCGTCCTCTTGAGGATCTGCTGATCATCAAAAAGTAGTGGAAAGAAGGAAGAAAACGGCTCTTTACAGAAGAGAGGCCGCTCGCTATAGTCATCCGAGCTAGGGGAGCCTGTCAAGGCTGAGAGTGGGTTCGTCCCAGACCCTTGGAACCTGACGCAGCTGGTACTGCCGTAGGGAAGCGTCATCATGCCTGATCCTGAGAACGCCCGTCCCTCGTGACGGGCGTTTTTTGGTTGATGGCCAACCGCACGAGGCTTTCATGAATATCACCGTAAACGGCGAGATCACCGTATGCAATGAGGGGGCGACGCTGCTTGACCTTATCCTCCGGCTCGGGTTGTCGCCTGAAAAAATCGTGGTGGAGCGGAACAGGGACATCGTGCCCGCCGGGACGTTTGCCGAAACCGCCTTGCAGGACGGCGACACGCTCGAGCTGTTGCAGTTTGTCGGCGGCGGGTAAAGAGGGGTATTCCCGGAACAGGCGAATCTCCTGAAGGACGGAGGCGTCTCCGCCTTCCTTTGTCTTTCCTCCCTCATGCGTCGGCTGCTGGGGGGACCCGACAGGCGTTGCTCCGCACCGCCGGGTGCTCTTTTCGGAGCGTTCTTTTGGGGTGTTTGCCCCGTCATATTTTCCGAGTGTTCACTCAAGGATGGGCTATGAAAACGAGTTCGGATGCATTGATCATCGGCGGTGTGGAACTGCACAGCCGTCTGTTCATCGGTACGGGAAAATACGGTTCGGACAGCCTGATTCCGGCGGTCGCGGAAGCTTCCGGCGCGGAAGTCATCACCGTGGCGCTGCGGCGTGTGGATCTCGGCAACTCGAAAGACAATGTGCTGAGCCACATCCCCGGCACGATGCGGCTTTTGCCGAACACGTCCGGCGCGCGTACCGCCGACGAGGCCGTGCGCATCGCCCGTCTGTCCCGTGCCGCAGGATGTGGCGACTGGATCAAAATCGAAGTCATCTCCGACACGCGCCATCTCCTGCCCGACGGCTACGAAACCGCCAAAGCCACGGAAACCCTCGCCAAGGAAGGCTTCACCGTCCTGCCGTACATGAACCCCGATTTGTATGTGGCCCGCGATCTCGTGAATGCCGGAGCCGCCGCCGTCATGCCCCTTGGTGCGCCCATCGGCACGAACCGCGGCCTCCAGACCAAGGAAATGGTCCGTATCCTCATTGAAGAAATCAGCCTGCCCATCGTTGTCGATGCGGGCATCGGCAAGCCTTCGCAGGCCTGTGAAGCTATGGAAATGGGCGCGGCGGCCTGCCTCGTAAACACAGCCATTGCCACGGCGGGCGATCCGGTACGCATGGGCGCGGCCTTCGGCGAAGCCGTGCGCGCCGGGCGCAACGCCTTCCTTGCCAAGGCAGGCCCGGTCTTGCAGGGCGGGGCGTCGGCCTCCTCGCCGCTGACCGGGTTCCTCGGCGGCCATGACGAGGGGGCCGCGTCATGAGCCGCCTGTTTTCCGACGTCCTGCCGGAGTGGCCTTTGGATGAAGTGGAGTCCGGGCTGGCCTCGGCCACGGAAACGGATGTGCTGGCCGCGCTGGAACTGGCGGAAAACGGCCGACGCCTGAACGCCCGGGATTTCATGGCGCTGGTATCTCCCGCCGCCTCTCCGTATCTTGAAACGATGGCCCGTATTGCCCGCGACGTGACGGTCCGGCAGTTCGGGCGCTCCATCCAGTTGTTTACGCCGCTTTATCTCGCCAACTACTGTACCAACCAGTGCGTGTACTGCGGCTTCAACACCAAGAACCATATCCATCGCTCCATGTTGACGATGGACGAGGTGGAGGCCGAAGGCAAGGTCATCGCCGCGACCGGGCTCCGCAACATCCTGCTTTTGACCGGTGACGCTCCAAAGCTGACCGGGCCCGCGTACATCGCGGAGGCGGCCCGTCGCCTGCGCCCGTACTTCCCGAGCATCGGCGTCGAGGTCTATTCCATGAGCGAGGATGACTATCGGATGTTGGTGGACGCGGGAGTGGATTCGTTCACGATGTTTCAGGAGACGTATAACGAGGAGCTGTACCTCAAGCTGCATCCCGCCGGTCCCAAACGCGATTTCCGGTTCCGTCTGAACGCTCCGGATCGGGCGGCCCGGGCGGGTATGCGTTCTGTGAACGTGGGCGCGCTGCTCGGCCTCGATCAGTGGCGGCGCGACGCCTTTTACACCGGGCTGCACGCGGACTGGATTCAGGCGACGTATCCCGGTGTGGACATCGCCGTTTCCGCGCCGCGTATGCGTCCGCATGAAGGTTCGTTCAACGACATCCATCCCGCTTCCGAACGGGATTTGGTGCAGTATATCCAGGCACTCCGGCTCTATTTGCCCGCCGCCGGGATCACGCTGTCCACGCGCGAGCGCCCGTTCCTGCGCGATCGGCTCATCGGGCTTGGCATCACCAAGATTTCGGCGGGCGTTTCCACCGCCGTGGGCGGACATGCCCATGCCGCGCAGGATGTCGCCGAGGAACACGACACAGCCCAGTTTGAGATCGCCGACGATCGGGATGTTGATCAGATGATTGCCGCCATTGAGGCGCAGGGATACCAGCCCGTGTGCAAGTCGTGGGAGCCTCTCGACGAAGCGTACGCCTGCGGCAAGTCGGCGTAGGGAGAGGGACGTGTGGAGGCTGGGGAGACTGGGGAGGGGAAAGGGCC
>ERZ838118.2891-NODE-2891-length-17477-cov-4.319596_pt1 | contig 17477 bp, 13 predicted proteins | sample MGYA00519863_ERZ838118 | MGnify/ENA primary metagenome ERZ838118 (study PRJEB31850, sample SAMEA3708827) | human gut metagenome | biome: human gut; feature: human-associated habitat; material: faeces | place: China | collected 2014 ...
GGCAGCTGCTGCCCGCCGCACCGGAGGCCGACGCCCCCGCCGCGAACAACAACTATCTGTTCGTGCCGGACGCGCAGACCGTGCTCGATAACGTGCTCGAGCTGTACCTGAACAACACGGTCTACGCCGTGATGCTCGAGGCGCGCGTGGGCGAGCACGCCGCGCGCATGACCGCGATGACCGCCGCCACAGACTCGACGGCGGAGCTCATCGAGGAGCTGAATCTGGACTTCAACCGTGCGCGTCAGGCCGCCATCACGACCGAGATCTCCGAGATCGTCGGCGGCAGCGCCGCACTCAAGCAATCACAAGGATCTGATTAACACCGCGGCGGCAGCGCCGCGTCCCACGAAGGGAGAACGTATGGAAAACGGTATCGTCAAAAGGGTCATCGGCCCGGTGGTGGACGTGCAGTTCCCGGCCGGAAAGCTGCCGGAGATCAACAACGCCATCGAGGTGCACACCGGCGAGCGGCGCATCGTCATGGAGGCGGTGCAGCAGCTCGGCGACAACACGGTGCGCTGCATCTCGCTCTTTTCCACCGACGGACTGCAGCGCGGCTGCCGTGCCGTCGACACCGGCACGAGCGTGAAAATGCCCGTCGGTGAGGCGACGCTCGGCCGCATGTTCAACGTCATCGGTGAGCCGATCGACGGCAAAGGCCCGGTCAACGCCGCGGAATATCTGCCCATCCACCGCGAGGCCCCGGCCTTTACGGACATCGCCCCCGCGACCGAGCTGCTCGAGACCGGCATCAAGGTCGTCGACCTGCTCGCGCCCTATGCCAAGGGCGGCAAGATCGGTCTGTTCGGCGGCGCGGGCGTGGGCAAGACCGTGCTTATCATGGAGCTCATCCGCAACATCGCCTACGAGCACGGCGGCTACTCCGTCTTTGCCGGCGTGGGTGAGCGCTCGCGCGAGGGCAACGACCTCTGGAACGAGATGAACGAGTCCGGCGTCATCAACAAGACCGCGCTCGTCTTCGGTCAGATGAACGAGCCGCCCGGAGCGCGTCTGCGCGTGCCGCTGTCGGGTCTGACGATCGCGGAGAATTTCCGCGACGAGTCCGGACAGGACGTGCTGCTGTTCATCGACAACATCTTCCGCTTCACGCAGGCGGGCAGCGAGGTGTCGGCGCTGCTCGGACGTATGCCCTCCGCCGTCGGCTATCAGCCCACGCTTGCGACCGAGATGGGCAAGCTTCAGGAGCGCATCACATCCACGCGCAACGGCTCGGTCACGTCCGTGCAGGCGATCTACGTCCCCGCCGACGACCTGACCGACCCCGCCCCCGCCACGACGTTTGCCCACCTCGACGCCACGACCGTGCTCGACCGCGCCATCTCCGAGCTCGGCATCTACCCGGCCGTCGACCCGCTCGGCTCTACGTCGCGCATCCTTGAGCCAGACATTCTCGGCCGCCGCCACTATGACACCGCGCGCGCCGTGCAGCGCGTGCTGCAGAAGTATAAGGATCTGCAGGACATCATCGCCGTGCTCGGCATGGACGAGCTGAGCGTGGAGGACAAAGCCGCCGTCAACCGTGCGCGGCGCATCCAGCGCTTCTTGTCGCAGCCGTTCCACGTGGCGGAAAACTTCACCGGCATGGCCGGAAAGTACGTCCCGCTCTCGGAGACCATCCGCGGCTTTGAGGCCATCCTCGGCGGCGAGTGCGACGACATCCCCGAGCAGGCATTTTTGTTCTGCGGCTCGATCGACGACGTGCTGCGCAAGCGCGACGCGCTCAAGTGAGGCACGCCATGACAGACACACTGCATCTGGAGATCATTACGGCCGGCGGCGCCGTCGTGGACACGCCGGCAGCACAGATCACGCTGCCGCTCGCCGACGGCGAGGTCGGCATCCTGCCCGGCCATGCGCCGCTGCTCGGCGCGCTCATGTGCGGCGTCGTGCGCTACACGGCTGCCGGCAAGGAGCATTACTGCGCCGTGAGCCCCGGCACGGTGAATGTCGCCGCCGGGAACGTGACCGTGCTCGCCCGCACGGCCGAGCGCGCGCCGGACATCGACCTTGCCCGTGCCGAGGCCGCGCTGCACCGCGCCGAGTCGGATCTCGAGGCGCGCGGCATGGAGATGAACATCTCCACGCCCGAGGCCGCACGCGCACGCGCAAAGGCGCGCATCCGCGCAGCTGAGCTCTGGCGCAAAAACGGATAAAAAAGGTCTGAAAATCCCCGCGGCCGTCCCCTGATCCGGGCGGCCGCGGGGTTGCATTTTGGGCCGTGATATGAGAAAATGTCTGTGTATTGCTTACACAGACTTTTTTGCGTTTTTCGTCTTTCACGCTCTGGCGGGGGAATACGCCCCGCACGCTTTTTACAGGAGATGCATCCCATGTCCCAACCGAAACGCGGCCGCAGCTCGCAGGCCCAAAACCATCTGATCACCATCCTGCTCGCGCTCGTCATCGCGGGGCTTTCCATGTGGTTCAGCGCCGGCCGTGACGGCGGAAACGGCCCCGACGCCGCCGCTACACCCGTGCCCGGCAGCGGCCTGACCGTGACGTATCTCGACGTCGGTCAGGGCGACTGCACACTGCTGCAGTGCGACGGGCAGACCATGCTCATCGACGCCGGCATCGGCGAGCAGGCAAACCATATCACGACCTACCTCAAGCAGCAGGGCGTCAAAAGCATCGACTATCTCGTGTGCACGCACGCGCACGCCGACCACTGCGGCGGCATGAAGGCCGTCATTGCGGCCTTCCCGGTGCACACGTTCTACAGCTCCGTCACCTCGAGCAGCAACGGCGCGTTCCAGCGCGTCATGCGCGCGGCGGAAACGGCAAATCTCGCCATCACCGTGCCGGACGTCGGCGACACCTTCGCCCTCGGCGGCGCAACCGTGACCGTGCTCGGCCCGCAAAAGCACTACAGCGACGTCAACGACCAGAGCCTCATTCTGCGCGTGGATTACGGCAGCAACGCCTTTCTCTTCACGGGCGACGCCGAGTACCAGAGCGAGACGGATGTGCTCGACGCGGGTGAAAACGTCCGCTGTGACGTCATCAAGGCCGGTCACCACGGCAGCCGCACCTCCACGGGCTATCGTCTGCTGTATGAGGCGCAGCCCAAGTACGCCGTCATCAGCTGCGGCGCAGGGAACGAATACGGCCACCCGCACGACGACACGCTCAGCCGTCTGCGCGATGCGGACGTGACCGTCTACCGCACGGACCTCAACGGCACGGTCGTCTGCCGCTCCGACGGCACGAATCTCACCTTTACCACCGAGAAAGAAGGATAACACCCATGCACCGCACCCCCTCGCCGACGGCCGCGTTCTGGCTCGCCGCGTTCACATACTTCATCTGGGGCTTTACGTTTCTCGCCTCGCGCGTCGCGCAAAATTACGGCTCACCGTTCGTGCTGCTGTTCTGGCGCTTTGCGCTGGCGTTCGTGCTGATGAATCTGCTGTGCCTGGCGGGGCGCTTTCACGTGCGCCTGCGTGGGCGCGACCTCCGGCCGGTGCTGCTGGCGGGACTGTTTGAGCCCGTGCTCTACTTCCCCTGCGAGCAGTACGGTCTCAAGCTCACGAGCACGTCGTTTTCCGGCGTCATGATCGCGCTCATCCCGCTGTGCTCGCTCATCTACGGGGCGCTGTTTCTGCACGAAAAGGCCACGCGGCAGCAGGTGCTGTTTTCGGTGCTGTCCGTCGCGGGCGTGATCGGACTGGCTGTCTACGCCTCTGGCATCGGCGCGGGGAGTCTTCTCGGCTTTCTTGTCCTGCTCGGCACGGTCTTTGCCGGTGCGGGCTACATGGTGGCCTGCCGCGCCTGCGCCGACAGCTTTTCGGCCTTTGAGCGCACATACGTCACGTGCCTGATGGGCGCGGCGGCGTTCGGCGTGCTGTCCCTACTCGAGCACCGGCACGATCTGAGTGCCGTCGTGCAGCCCATGACGCACGCGCCCTTCGTGCTGGCGATCCTGTTTTTGAGCGTGGTGGCCTCGGTGCTGTCCTACATTGCGCTCAACCGCGCACTCGAGGTGCTGCCCGTCGCGCGCACCGCGGTGCTCATCAATCTCTCGACCGTCGTGTCCGTGCTCACCGGCGTGCTCATTTTGCACGAGCCGTTCGGCTGGATCAGCGCCGTGGCCTCGGCCGCCATCCTTGTCGGCATTTGGGGCACGCAGCGCTTCGCCGCGCCGGCGCCGCCGCCCGCCACGGGCGGTGAGCCGCTGCCCCCGTCATGAGCGCAGCCTGACACAAAATATTTTCACATCAGAAGGATGACCCCTATGCAATCTACCGAACAGAAAATCGAACGCGCCGCGCTGGCCGGTCTCGCCGCGGCGTGCATGGACGAGCGCGAGCGCTCGACGGAGGTTTCTCTGGCCGAGCTTGCCGCGCTCGTAGAGACGGCCGGCGGACAGCCTGTGGCAACGCTGCTGCAGAGCAAGCCCACACCCGACCCGCGCACCTTCCTCGGTGAGGGCAAGGTGGCGGAGCTGCGGGAACTGATCCTCGCCAACGACTGCGACCTCGCAGTGTTTGACAACGAGCTCTCCCCGTCGCAGATGCGCGTGCTGGAGGAGGAGCTCGGCGTGCGCGTGCTCGACCGCTCGGGCCTGATCCTCGACATCTTCGCCCAGCGCGCCCGGACGCGCGAGGGGCAGCTGCAGGTGGAGCTGGCGCAGTACCAGTACCTGCTGCCGCGCCTGACCGGTATGTGGACGCACCTCGTGCGCCAGACGGCGGCCGGCGGCTCGTCGCCGATCGGCACGCGCGGCCCCGGCGAGACGCAGCTCGAGACCGACCGCCGCCACATCCGCCGCAAGATCCAGAAGCTGCAGCAGGAACTCGAGGACGTGCGCAAAATCCGCCGCACCCAGCGCCGCCGCCGCGAGAAAAACGCCATGCCCGTCGTCGCGCTCGTCGGCTACACGAACGCCGGAAAGTCCACCCTGCTCAACTGCCTGACGGGGTCGGACATCCCGGCCAATGACCGCCTGTTCGACACGCTCGACACGACCACCCGCCGCTGGCGCGTCGACGCTGCGCAGGAGGTGCTGCTCTCGGACACGGTCGGCTTCATCCGCAAGCTGCCGACGCATCTGGTCGAGGCGTTCAAGGCCACACTCGAGGAGCTGACGTATGCCGACGTGCTGCTGCACGTGATCGACCTCTCCAACCCCGAGTGGGAGGCGCAGGCCGACGTCGTCGACCGGCTCATCGACCAGCTCGGTGCGGCGCATACGCCGTGCATCCGCGTGTTCAATAAGTGCGACGCCTATCTCGGCATCCTGCCGCACGGCGAGGACGTCGTGTGCATCTCCGCGCGCAGCGGCGAGGGCGCGGCGGAGCTGACCGAGCGCGTGCGCGCGATCCTCGGCCGCGCCGACCACCACGTGACGCTGCTGCTGCCGTATGCGCAGGGCGCGCTGCTTGAGACGCTGCACCGCGACTGCGCCGTGCTGCACACCGATTACCGCGACGACGGCATCGCGCTCGAGGTCATCATCCACCCGGAGCAGTGGCCGCGGCTCGAGCCGTTCGTCATCCCGGACGAGGAGGTCTGAGTATGGACAGCTACCGCATCCCAACAGGCAATGGCGCGTCGGAATACGTGGAAAAACGCTCGCGCTTTCTCGGTCTCGTGCAGCCGGTGCGCTCCGAGGACGAGGCGCGCGAGATCATCGCCGCCTGCAAAAAGCAGTATCACGACGCGCGGCACAATTGCTGGTGCTATCTGCTGCGCGACGGCACGGAGCGCTACTCCGACGACGGCGAGCCGCAGGGCACGGCCGGCATCCCGATGCTGGAGGTGTTTCGCCGCGCGGGCGTGACGAATGTCGTCTGCGTCGTCACGCGCTATTTCGGCGGCGTGCTGCTCGGCACGGGCGGCCTGCTGCGGGCATATACCGCCGCCGCTGCCGATGCGCTTGCAGACGCCGGGATCTCCGTGGTGCGCCGCTGGCTCGCGTGCGAGGTCAGCATGCCCTACGCGCTCTATGAGCCGGTGCGCGCGGCCGTTGCCGCGCTCGGCGGCGTCGTGCAGGAGACGCAGTATGCCGCCGCCGTGACGCTCTGTGCCCTGCTGCCGGAGGAAGCCGGCGAGGCCTTTGCCGCACAGGTGCGCGACCTGACGGCTGGCCGATGCGCCGTGCGCCCCGTCGGTGAGACGGAGCGCGCCGTCCCCCTCGCAGACGCCGGTCTGTGAGCGGCGCAAAAGCGATCTTTCACCCCGATCAGGAGGTATTTTGATATGGATCTGACCCTTTCCGATTTCACCGCACAGCTTGCCTCCGCGCAGCCCGCACCGGGCGGCGGAGGCGCTGCCGCACTCACCGGGGCACTGGCGGCAAGCCTGACCGCGATGGCCGCAAATGTCACGGCGGCAAATCCCCGCTATGCCGAGCGCAGCGACGCGCTGCGCTCACTCATCGACGCCTGTGAGACGCAGCGCACGACGCTGCTCGCGCTCATCGAGGCGGACGCAGCGGGCTTTTTGCCGCTGCAAAAGGCCTACGCCATCCCCAGGACCGACCCCGACCGCGCAGCGAAGCTCGCGGCGGCAGCGCAGACGGCCTGTCTCGCGCCGCTGGCGATGCTGGAGCACTGTGCACAGACCGCGCTGCTGCTGACCGCCGCGCTCGAGACGGCAAGTCCCCTCCTGCGCTCGGACGTCGGCTGCGCCGCCGCTTTGTGCCGCGCCGCGGCGGAGGCTGCGGCCATGAACGTGTTCGTCAACACCGGTCTGCTCGCGCCGGACGATCGCGCCGCGACCGAGGCGCGCGCCGAGCATCTGCGCGCGACCGTGGTGCAAAGCTGCGCACAGACCGCGGACGCGGTGTTTGCCGCGCTGCGCGGGGAGGGCTGAACGATGGCAACACGTCTGACCGGCGCGCCGGTCGCAAAAGAGATCTATGCGCAGGTGCGCGAAAAGGCAGCCGCGCTCGGCACGCAGCCGTGTCTCGCGGCGGTGTCCGTGGGCGCGCAGCCGGATGACCGCGCCTACCTGCGCAGCATCGCGCGCTCGGCAGATGGCTGCGGCGTGGCCGTGCGCCCGGTCGAGCTGCCGGCAGACTGCACGGCGGACGCCCTGACCGGCACACTGCGCACCCTGAGCGCGGACGACACCGTGCACGGTGTGCTGCTGCTGCGGCCGCTGCCGAAGGCGCTGCGCGCGCAGCACCTGCTCGATGCACTCGATCCCCGCAAGGATGTTGACGGCATGACGACGGCATCGCTCGGCACACTGCTGACGGGTGCGGCGGGCTTTGCCCCCTGCACGGCCGAGGCTTGCCTGCACCTGCTGCGCGCATATGGCTTCGACCCTGCAGGCCGGCGCGTGACCGTCGTCGGCCGCAGTCTCGTCATCGGACGCCCGGCAGCGCTGCTGCTCACGCGCGCGGATGCAACCGTGACGCTCTGCCACAGGAAAACGCCCGGCCTCGCCGCGCGCTGCCGCGAGGCCGACATACTCCTCGCCGCGGCGGGCGCGCCGGGGCTCATCACGCCTGCGTGCGTGCATCCGGGGCAGATCGTGCTCGACGCGGGCGTGACCGCCCTACCCGACGGCACGCTGCTCGGCGACGTGGCGGCGGAGGCGGCCGGGACCGTCGCCGCCTGCACACCCGTTCCCGGCGGCGTCGGCAGCGTGACGACCGCGCTGCTGCTGCTGCACACCGTGCAGAGTGCCGAAATTTTTCACCAATTTTAAGCTATTATTCACAAACTGTTGTTCTTTTCCGCAGCGAATGCCGCTATAATATTCGGTATACTCATTTTGGAGGCAGACCTTTGGCCAAGCTGATCGAAAAAATAAAAGACAAACGCGCGCCCGAGCCCGAGACGCCGGCGCGGCGCGACATTCCGGTCGTTCACCCCGCTCCGGAGCAGGGACTCACGAGCGCGCAGGTGCGCGAGCGCACCGATGCCGGCTGGACGAACGCGCCCGTCGATCCGCCGGGCAAGACCGTCAAGCAGATCGTCCTGAGCAACATCTTCACCTACTTCAACATGCTGTTTTTCCTGCTGGCGCTGTGTGTGATCGCGGTGCAGCAGTGGCTGAACCTGACGTTCATGGGCGTCATCATCGTCAACACCGCCATCGGCATCGTGCAGGAGCTGCGCTCGAAGAAAACGCTCGACAAGCTCAGCATCCTCGCGTCCCCAAAGGCCGTCGCCGTGCGCGACGGCAAGCGCGTGACCGTAGACACGGCGCAGCTCGTGCGCGACGACATCGTCGTCTTTGCCGCCGGCAACCAGATCTATGCCGATGCCGTGGTCGCGCAGGACAGCTGCTACGTCAATGAGGCGCTCATCACAGGCGAGTCGGACGAGATCAAGAAAAACCCCGGCGACAAGCTCCTCTCGGGCAGCTTCGTCGTCAGCGGTATGTGCCGCGCGCAGCTGACCGACGTCGGCGCGGATTCCTATGTTTCGCGCCTGACGCAGGAGGCCAAGCGCGCCAAAAAGCCGCAGCAGTCGGAGATGATGCGCGCGCTGCAAAACCTCGTCAAGTGGATCGGCGTGATCGTCATCCCGCTCGGCGTGGTGATGTTCATTAAGGAGTTCGTGTGGCTTGACCGTGCGGTGCCTATCGCCGTGACGAGCACGGTCGGCTCCATCATCGGCATGATCCCCGAGGGACTGTATCTGCTGACGAGCCTTGCGCTCGTGGCAGGCGTGGTGCGTCTGGCCCAGCGCAAGACCCTCGTGCACGAGCTCGGCTGCATCGAGACGCTCGCGCGCGTGGACACGCTGTGTGTGGACAAGACCGGCACCGTGACGGAAAACAAGATGATCGTTGAGGACGTCTGTCCCCTGTGCGACGACCGCTTCACGCTCGAGGACATCCGCATGATCATGGCCGACTACGTCTACGCCATGCAGGCGGATAACGACACGATGGCGGCGCTGCGGCGCTATTTCACCGGCGAAAAGACGCAGGACGCGACGGCGACGCTGCCGTTCTCGTCGGCGAAGAAATACGGCGGCGTGTCGTTCCACGCCGAGGAGACGTATCTGCTCGGTGCGCCGGATGTGCTGCTCGCCGGGCGGGAAAACCCCTATCAGGAGCAGATCGAGGGCTACTCCGCCAAGGGCTGCCGCGTGCTGCTGCTGGGCATGTACGACGGCGCGCTCTCGGACGAGACGCTGAATGCCGACCTGCTGCCCATCGCGCTGATCCTGCTCTCGAACAAGATCCGCGCCGAGGCGCCGGAGACGTTCGGCTACTTTGCCAGCCAGGGCGTGGCCGTGAAGGTCATCTCCGGCGACAACGCGCGCACGGTGTCCGAGGTGGCCAAGCGCGCCGGCATCGAAAACGCCGACCAATTCGTAGATGCCCGCACGCTCACGAGCGAGGAGGCCATCCGCGATGCGGCGGGTAAGTACACGGTCTTCGGCCGCGTGACCCCGGCGCAGAAGCGCAGCCTCGTGCAGGCGCTCAAGGCCGAGGGGCACACCGTGGCCATGACGGGCGACGGCGTCAACGACGTGCTCGCGCTCAAGGAGGCCGACTGCTCGATCGCCATGGCCTCCGGCAGCGACGTGGCGTGTCAGGTGTCGCACATCGTGCTGCTCGACTCCAACTTCGCCTCCATGCCGTCGGTCGTGGCGGAGGGCCGCCGCGTCATCAACAACATCGAGCGCAGCGCGTCGCTGTATCTGGTCAAGAACATCTTCTCGTTCTTCCTCGCGTTTTTCACGCTCTTTGCCACGCTGCCGTATCCGTTCAGCCCCGCACAGCTCACGCTCGTGAGCGCCATCACGATCGGCATCCCGTCATTCATTCTGGCCATGGAGCCGAACGAGAGCCTCGTCAAGGGAAAATTCCTGCGCAATGTGCTCTTCCGCGCGCTGCCGGCCGCGATGACGGATCTGGCAATGGTCGTGGGCATCCTGCTGTTTTATATTGCCTTCCACCTCGACGATACGGCCATGATCACAATCTGCACCGGCGTCATGGGCATCGTCGGTCTCATGATGGTGCACCGCACATGTCAGCCGTACAACACCATCCGCAAGGTGATGATCGTCGTGCTCGGCGTGCTGTTCGTGATCGCGTATTTCGGCTTCCCGGCGCTGTTTAACCTGCAGGAGCTCGATCTGCAGAGCGCGCTCATCCTCATCGTGTTCGGTCTGCTGTCGTGGCCGGTGATGAAGGCGTTCTGCCGCCTCAATGACCGTATGCGCGCCAGATTTGAGGCATGGCGCGCGGCCAAGACCGCAAAGGCCGCCTGAGATCTCCGCGCACAAAAACGCACATACGCCCTGCATATTCGGATGCAGGGCGTTTTTTCTGCTTTTTTTCAAAAAAAAGAGGGAAATACACAGCAATGTCGTATAAGAGTATTGCAGCCGGAAATGGCGCAAGCCGCTCCGGCCGCAAACATGGATTTTATGTGGAAACGGAGGGATCCCTGTGCCCTGTCCGAGAGAAAAACGCGAGGCCGTCGAGGCGCTGTTCATTGGCCCGCACGGTCTGCTGAGCGCGCAGTCCACCGGGCGTCCGACACCGGAGGCGCCGTGTGAGATGCGCACGTGCTTCCAGCGCGACGTCGACCGCATCACGCACTCGAAATCGTTCCGCCGCCTCAAGCACAAGACGCAGGTGTTTCTGCGCCCCGAGGGTGACCACTACCGCACGCGCCTGACGCACACGCTCGAGGTCGCGCGTCTCGCGCGCACGATCGCCCGCGCGCTCGAGCTCAACGAGGACCTCACCGAGGCCATCAGCCTTGGGCACGACCTCGGCCACACGCCCTTCGGCCACGCCGGAGAGCGCGCGCTCAACGCGATCTACACCGGCGTCGGCTTCCGGCACTATGAGCAGAGTCTGCGCGTCGTCGACCGCATCGAGCGCGACGGACGCGGTCTGAACCTCTGCAACGAGACGCGCATCGGCATCCTCAACCACACGACCGGCCAGCCGCGCGGCACGCTCGAGGCCGACATCGTGCGCCTGGCCGACCGCGTGGCCTACATCAACCACGACCTTGACGACGCCATGCGCGGCGGCATCGTGCAGCCGGAGGACGTGCCCGCCATCGTGCGCGAGCGCGTGGGCGAGCGCAACAGTGTGCGCATCAACTCCATCCTCACGGACATCATCGCCCACAGCGGCGACGGCGCGCTGAAGATGTCGCCGGAGATGCAGGAGGCCGTGGATGTGTTCACCGACTTCATGTATCAGGGCGTGTACTACAACCCCATCGCCAAGGGCGAGGAGCGCAAGGTGCAGAACATCCTCGGCAGCATCTGGGAACATTATGTCCGCCACATCGACGAGCTGCCCGCGGTCTATCAATCCATCGCAGACGACGAGGGGCCGCAGCGCGCGGTATGCGACTATGTGTCCGGCATGACCGACAGCTACGCGCTGGAAGTGTACAGCGAACTCTTCATCCCCGCAGCGTGGACGATCAAATAAGGAAGTACATCCAACGGAAACCACAGAAAGTAGGTGACGCACGTGGCTTTTCCGGAATCCTTTCTGCAGGAGCTCGCCGAGCGCAACGACATCGTCGATGTCGTGGGCAGCTACGTGCGCCTGACGAAAAAGAGCGGGTCGAACCTCTTCGGGCTCTGCCCGTTTCACAGCGAAAAGACGCCGTCGTTTTCCGTCTCGCCCGATAAGCAGATCTACCACTGCTTCGGCTGCGGTAAGGGCGGCAGCGTCATCAGCTTCATCATGGAGATCGAGAATCTCTCGTTCCCGGAGGCGGTGGCGTTTCTGGCCAACCGCGCCGGTATGCAGCTGCCCGAGCAGGCGGATGACCCCGGCGCAAAAAAGCGCCAGCGGCTGCTCATGCTCAACCGCGACGCTGCGCGCTTTTTCCACGCGCAGCTCAGGACCCCGGCCGGCCAGCCGGCGCGCGACTATCTCGCCCGCCGGCAGCTCACGGCGCAGACCGTGACGCGCTTCGGGCTCGGCTTTGCGCCCGACACGTGGGACAGTCTCGTGCGCGCGATGAAGGCGCTCGGCTACTCTGAGCAGGAGCTCTTTGACGGCGGGCTCGTGCGCCACGGAAAATCCGGCGGCGTGTACGACACGTTCCGCAACCGGCTCATGTTCCCGGTCATTGACGTGCGCGGCAACGTCATCGGCTTCTCCGGGCGCATCCTCGGCGACGGCGAGCCGAAGTACATGAACAGCCCGGAAACCATTGTTTTCAGCAAGAGCCACAATTTGTTCGCGCTCAATTTGGCTAAAAAGTCAAAGTGCGGGTATATCATACTGGCAGAGGGCAACATCGACGTGGCGAGCCTGCATCAGGCGGGCTTCGACAGTGCGGTCGCCTCGCTCGGCACGTCGCTCACGCCGGAACAGGCGCGGCTGCTGTCGCGCTACACGGGCGAGATCGTCATCGCCTACGACAACGACGGCGCGGGACAGAAGGCGTCGCAGCGCGCGATCGGCATCCTCGAAAAGCTGGAGGTGCGCGTGCGCGTGCTGCAGATGCAGGGCGCAAAGGACCCGGACGAATACATCAAGACCTTCGGCGCGGACGCATTTCGAAACCTGCTCGAGCAGTCGGAAAACCACATCGATTACCGGCTCGGCGCCGTGCAGCGAAAGTATGACCTGCAGATCGACGAGCAGCGCGTGGCCTTCGTCAAGGAGGCGGCGGGCATCGTCGCGGAGCTGCCCGGCAGCGTCGAGCGCGAGGTGTACGCCATGCGCGTCGCGGAGACGGCGGGCATGCCCGCCGCGGTCGTGACCGACGAGGTGCAGCGCCAGCGCAAGCGGCGGCTCAGCCGCGCGCGTAAGGAACAGGAACGCGACCTGCTGCGCCCCGCGACGGCGATGCAGCCGCCCGGCCGGAGCATCCGCTTTGACGATCCGCGCTCGGCAGCCGCCGAGCAGGGCGTCATCCGGCTCCTGTATCTCGACCCAGGCCTATTTTACGGCCGGACGAACGTGCCGGACGCGGCGCAGTTTTCCTCACCGGAGCTGCGGCACATTTACACCGTCCTGCTCGCCCACGGCGGCACGGGCACGGTGCAGATCGCGGCGCTCTCGGGCGAGCTGACGCCGGACGAGCTGGCGCTGCTCACGGGCATCATCCAGCAGCCGGCGGAGCTTTCCAACGGCGCGCGTGCGCTCGATGATTACATAAGCATTCTTCAGACCCAGTCCTCCGCCGGCGCTGCGGTGTCGGAGGCGGATCTGCTGGCATTTGCAAACAAACTCAAAGAACATAAAGGGTATGGTGGTAAAGATGGAACAGAAAGACATGAATAATCTCTCCCCGGCGGAACTCAAGGCCATGGCCGACGCGCTGCTCGCGGCCGACGACGAAAAGCAGGCGAAAGCCAAAACCAAGGCCGCACCCGCCGCGGACAAGACCGCAGCAGCGGACAAGCCCGAGGCGGAAAAAACCACGGAGGAAAAGCTCAACGAGCTTGTCGAGCGCGGCAAAAAGGCCGGAAAGCTCTCGAGCAAGGATCTCATGGCGCTCGAGGACATGAACCTCTCGAGCGAGGAGACCGAGAAGTTTTACGACCGGCTCGAGAGTCTTGGCATCGACGTGCTCGGCGATGATGCGCTGCTCCCCGTGGACGAGGACGCGCTGCCCGAGCTCGAGGAGCTCGAGGAGATCGAGGAAGTCACCGAGGAGGAGATGAACGAGACCGAGGCCATGGCCGACACGTTCTCGACCGACGACCCGGTGCGCATGTACCTCAAGGAGATCGGCAAGGTGCCGCTGCTCACTCCCGAGGAGGAGCAGGATCTGGCCAAGCGCATGGCCGAGGGCGACGAGGAGGCCAAGCGCCGCATGGCCGAGGCGAATCTGCGTCTGGTCGTGTCGATCGCCAAGCGCTACGTCGGGCGCGGTATGCTGTTTCTCGACCTCATTCAGGAGGGCAACCTCGGCCTGATCAAGGCCGTTGAGAAGTTCGACTATACGAAGGGCTACAAGTTCTCCACCTACGCCACCTGGTGGATCCGTCAGGCCATCACCCGCGCCATCGCCGACCAGGCGCGCACGATCCGCATCCCCGTGCACATGGTCGAGACGATCAACAAGGTCATCCGCGTCAGCCGTCAGCTCCTGCAGGAGCTCGGCCACGACCCGAGCGCCGAGGAGATCGCGGCGGAGATGAACATGCCCGTCGACAAGGTGCGCGACATTCTCAAGATCGCGCAGGAGCCGGTATCGCTCGAGACGCCGATCGGTGAGGAGGAGGACTCCCACCTCGGCGACTTCATCCCCGACGAGGACGCGTCCGAGCCGAGCGAGGCGGCAAGCTTCTCGCTGCTCAAGGAGCAGCTCATGGAGGTGCTCGATACGCTCACCCCGCGCGAGAAAAAGGTGCTCGAGCTGCGCTTCGGCATCGTCGACGGCCGCACCCGCACACTCGAGGAGGTCGGCAAGGAGTTCAACGTCACGCGCGAGCGCATCCGCCAGATCGAGGCCAAGGCGCTGCGCAAGCTGCGCCACCCCAGCCGCAGCAAGAAGCTGCGCGACTTCCTGAACTGATCCCCCCAACGCCGCGCACCGCGGCAGAAATCATGAAATATCAGCGCTTTCCGGGCGCGGCGGGCAACTCCGCCGCGCCCGGTTTCTGCGCCGGGAAAGCGGGCGTTTTTTCCGCCGCACGCGGCCGGGAAAATAAATATGAACTTTCTATCAATAATATAGAGAAAGCCCTTGACTTTCCGCCCGCCCGGGTGTAAATTAGCACTCGAAGGTTAGGAGTGCCAACACTCAGGAGCTCCGAGTGCCAGCGGAGGGACCTATGGATATCAGCAGCCGCAAAAAGAAAATACTTGCCGCGGTCATCGAGGAATACATCCGCACGGCGGAGCCGGTCGGCTCGAAGGCCATCGCCGCGAGCGCCGATCTCGGCTGTTCCTCGGCCACGATCCGCAACGAGCTTGCGGAGCTGGTCTCTATGGGCTATCTCGAGCAGCCGCACACATCGGCCGGACGCGTACCGACGCCGCTCGGCTACCGGATGTATGTCAACGAGCTCATGGAGCACAAGGACCTCACCGCCGAGGAGACGCAGGCCATCACCCAGAGCCTGACAGGACGCCACCAGCGCGGCGAGCTCATGACGGACGCGAGCCGTCTGGCCTCGCAGCTGACGAATTACCCCGCCGTGACGCTCACGGCGAGTGCCGGCGTCACGATCCGGCGCTTCGACCTCATTTATCTCGACGCCAACAGCTTCATCATCGTGCTGCTTCTGAGCGACGACACGGTGAAAAACAAGCTCGTGCACCTGCCGGTCTCGGCCGAGCAGAGCATGATCCTGAAGCTCGCCGCCGTCTTCAACGCCCACTTCACGGGCATCCGTGAGCCGGACATCACGCCGACGCTCATCAGCTCCGTGGAGCGCGCCGCGCAGGATAACCTCGGCATCACGGCTGTGATCGCGGCCTTCGCGATCGAGGCGCTCACCGGCGCCGGCGCCGCGCAGACGTATCTCGTCGGCGAGTCGCAGCTGCTGCACCAGCCGGAGTTCCGCGACCCCGACAAGGCGCACCGCCTCATGAGCTACCTGTCCGATGGCAGCAACCTGCTCGAGATCCCGATGGAGCAGCTCGGCGGTGAAAACGAGGTGCGCGTGCTCATCGGTCCGGAGAACGTGGCAGAGGAGCTGCGCGACAGCAGCGTCGTGCTCGCGACGTATGACGCGGGCGAAAATATGCGCGGACTGATCGGTGTGGTCGGTCCGACACGTATGGACTATTCCAAGGTCGCCGCGAAGCTCAGCTTCATTGCGGCCGGCCTGTCCAAGCTGCTCGGCGGCGGTACGCTTCCGCCCCCCGGGCTGGATAACAAGCTGATCATTAAGGGAGACGATTCAGATGAGCACGAAAACAAATGACCCGAAGCAGACCGCTCCGGAGACGGAGCCGGTCGTCGACGACATAAAGACCGAACCGGTTATGCCGGACGCCGAAGAAAAGGCGGACAAGAAGACCGCGCAGAAGGAGGGCAAGGAAAAGGAGCCCAAAGCCTCCAAGGAACCCAAAGAGTCCAAGGAAAAGAAAGAGACGAAAAAAGAGATCGAGGCCGATCTCGCGGCGGAAAAGGACAAATACCTCCGCCTGCTCGCCGAATATGACAACTTCCGCCGACGCAGCGCGCGTGAGCGCGAGAACATCTATGCCGATGTCCGCTGCGAGACGCTCAAAAAGTTTTTGCCGGTGTACGACAGTCTGTCGCGCGCACTGGCACAGACCCCGGACGACGACCCCGCCCGCAAGGGCATCGAGGGCATCATGAACCAGTATCACACCGCGCTCAGTCAGCTCGGCGTGTCGGAGATCGAAGCCGTCGGCAAACCGTTTGACGCCAACCGCCACAACGCCGTCATGCACATCGAAGATGATGCCTACGGCGAGGGCGTTGTCGTGGAAGAGTTTGAAAAGGGCTTTTGCATCGGAGACCGCGTGCTGCGGTATTCCGTCGTGAAGGTCGCAAACTGATTCCAATATAAATCGTATACACAATCTGCTTTCAATACAGGAGGAATTCACTATGAGTAAAATTATCGGTATCGACCTTGGCACCACCAACAGCTGCGTCTCCGTCATGGAGGGCGGCGAAGCGACCGTCATCCCCAACGCGGAAGGTCATCGCACCACCCCGTCCGTCGTCGCGTTTTCCAAGACCGGCGAGCGTATGGTCGGTCAGGTAGCAAAGCGTCAGGCCGTCACGAACCCGGACCGCACGATCAGCTCGATCAAGCGCGAGATGGGCTCGGATTATAAAGTCACCATCGACGGCAAGAAGTACACCCCGCAGGAGATCAGCGCGATGATCCTGCAGAAACTCAAAGCCGATGCGGAAGCCTATCTGGGCGAGCCCGTGACCGAGGCCGTCATCACCGTGCCGGCCTACTTCACCGACGCACAGCGTCAGGCGACCAAGGCCGCCGGCAAGATCGCCGGCCTCGACGTCAAGCGTATCATCAACGAGCCGACGGCGGCCGCGCTGGCCTACGGCCTCGATAAGGAGACCGACCAGAAGATCATGGTCTACGACCTCGGCGGCGGCACGTTCGACGTCTCCGTGCTGGAGATCGGCGACGGTGTCATCGAAGTGCTGGCCACGGCCGGCAACAACCGCCTCGGCGGCGACGACTTCGACCAGTGCGTCACCAACTACCTCGTGCAGGAGTTCAAGAAGAGCGACGGCATTGACCTCTCGGGCGACCGCGTGGCCATGCAGCGTCTGAAGGAAGCGGCCGAGAAGGCGAAGATCGAGCTGTCCGGCGTGACGAGCACGAACATCAACCTGCCGTACATCACGGCAGATGCCACCGGCCCGAAGCACCTCGACGTGACGCTCACGCGCGCCAAGTTCAATGAGCTCACCGCCCACCTCGTCGAAAAGACCGCAGGCCCGGTGCGTCAGGCCATGAGCGACGCCGGCATCACTGCGTCCGACCTGACGAAGGTGCTGCTCGTCGGCGGCTCCAGCCGTGTCCCGGCCGTGCAGGAAATGGTCAAGAAGCTCACCGGCAAGGAAGGCTTCAAGGGCATCA
>ERZ838118.2900-NODE-2900-length-17434-cov-9.598078_pt1 | contig 17434 bp, 8 predicted proteins | sample MGYA00519863_ERZ838118 | MGnify/ENA primary metagenome ERZ838118 (study PRJEB31850, sample SAMEA3708827) | human gut metagenome | biome: human gut; feature: human-associated habitat; material: faeces | place: China | collected 2014 ...
CGGCCTCGGAGGACGGAAAGACCTATCGATATACCCTTGTTTCCGGTGTGAGCTTTTCCGATGGAACGCCTCTGACGGCGCAGGACGCCGCCGCCTCGCTGCGCGCGGCGCAGCAGAGCGCGCTCTATTCCGGCAGGCTGGTGCATATGCTGTCCGTCACGGCGGATGACGACCGCACCCTGACGGTCACGCTCGACACGGCGTATGAGAATTTTTCCCTGATGCTCGATGTGCCCATCGTCTCTGCGGCGACGGTACAGAGCAGCACGCCGCTCGGCACGGGACCGTATTATCTCGACGGCGAGGTGCTCCGGCGCAGCAGCCGCTGGTGGCGCTGGTGCTTGAGCCGCCGCTTCGCTGGTCGGTGTTGTAGAAACCGCTGCCCTCAAATTTAATGCCGTTGGCCGAGAACGTCTTGGCCGCCGGAGCGCCGCAGCTCGGGCAAACGACCTCGGGAGTCTCGGACATGGGATGCTCAACCTCAAACACGTTGCCGCAGCTCGAGCACTTGTAATCGTAGCGCGCCATAATACTTCCTTTTCAGCACAAAGCGGGCAGAGTACTCTGCCCGCAAAAATTCAAACGTCTGTACTGTACCCTATATCGGGCGTTTTATCACGCCTCGCCCCAGAATCTATGGGTGTCGCGCAGGAGCTGCGCAGTTTTGCTCTCGGCGGCCGCAACGTCGGCCTCTTCAGCCTGCCAGGTCCAGTTGCCCGTGGCCACGCCCGGAACGTTCATGCGCGCATCGTCGCCCAGCCCCAGGACATCCTGCAGCGGCATCATCACGAGGGGAGCATCACTTGTCAGCGCGTCGCCCATCAGCTTGGCCGCCACCTCAACACCGCTCGGTCCATCGCCGCCCGCAAAGGAACGCGTGCACCACCCGGCCAACGTCGACGTATCGTGCGTCGAGGTGTACAGGATCTTGCCAGGCGTGGGTTGCACGCCGCAACGGACGTCGTAGTCGCTAAACTCCAGCACGTCCATGCCGGGGAAGCCGCAGGTCAAAGCCATGGCGCGAACGCCAGGCGTCAGATAGCCCAAGTCCTCAGCGATAAAGTTGAGCGGACCCAGCTCATCGTAGGCGGTCTGGAACAGGTCTTTGCCCGGTCCCGCCAGCCAGCGACCGTCGGCGCAGTCCTTGCCCGCAGGAATGCTAAAGTAGCTGTGGAATCCCAGGAAGTGATCCAGACGCACGCGGTCGTAGAGCGAGAACGCGCGACGCAGGCGATCCATCCACCAGCTATAGCCGTTCTGCTTCATGTGGTCCCATCGGAACGTCGGGTTGCCCCACACCTGGCCCTCGGGCGCAAAGTTGTCGGGCGGCGCACCGGAAATCTCAATCGCCTTGCCGGTATCGGACAGCCAGAAGTTCTCGGGCTCGCTCCACGCATCGGCCGAATCGTCCGAGACATACATAGGAATGTCGCCGATGACCTCGATACCCTTCTTGTGCGCATAGTTCATAAGCTCGCACCAGGCCAGGTCAAAGCGGTACTGCATGTACGCCTGCAGCTCGGCCTCGTCGTGGAAACGCTTGTCGTCGATCAGATGCTCGTTGTAGCGCGCGACATCTGCCGGCCAATCGTGGCGCGACTCGCCCTCAAAGTACTTCTTAACGGCCATGTAAACGCAGTACTTCTCGAGCCAGTTGGCGTTGCGATGTTTAAACGCCGTGTACAGCGGGTCGGCATCCTCACCGCCGCGAGCCTTCCAGGTAACAAAGTCGGCGGCCAGCTCCTCGTGGCTTTCGGGCAGCAAATCGATATTGCCCGCAAAGGCCGAGGGACCGGCGTAAGGGGATCGGAAGAAATCCGTCGGGTTGACGGGCAGGACCTGCCAGTAGCGCATGCCCATTGCGGCCAGATGGTCGATAAAGCGACGCGTGGGAGCGCCGATCGTACCGGGCTTGCCATCGTCGGTGGGCACCGAGGTGATATGGCACACGACACCCGCGCCGTGATCAAGCGGCTCTTGTAGACGTTGCTCGGCGTGGTGATAGATGATCGACGACCCCAGCGGATACAGATCGAGTGTGATGGTACCGTTGTGGATTTCGCACTCGTGGCCGCTGATCACGTCGCTTGCGCATTCGCCGAGCGCCGGAATTGTCACACGGTGCGAATTGCGCAGGCTGCGGTTGATGATAACCGTTGCGGCCTCACCGTCTTTACCGGTGCGCGTGTAGGCTAGTACCTCGTCGTTGAGCGCGAAGGCCTTGATCTCGCCGTCTACCATAAATGGCAGGGCGCGGCGCACGGCCGAGGCGTTTTTAAGGATGGCGAGTGTATCGAAGTCGTGCAGGTCTTCCTTTAAAGGCAGCGTGCGGCGATTGCCCGGATCGGTCAGGCCCTCAAGGCCGTACTCGTCGCCATAGTAAATCGAAGGCACGCCGGGGAACGTCATCTGCATGAGCGTTGCAAGCCAAAAACGGCTCTTGGCCAGGTCCATCGAGTTTTCGTCCAGGCGCCACTTGCTGCGCTCGCACTCGGGTAGCTGCGACTCGTCGGGGCCACCGCCGAGCACCGAGATGATGCGTGGGCGGTCGTGGCTCGACAGCAGGTTGAGCGCGCAGGACAGGGCTTCGCGCGGATAATTCTCGCGCAGGGTCTCGATATCCTCGGCTGCCTGGAAGGCATTCTTGTAGCCCATCAAAAAGCCGATGACCATGTCGCGGAAGGGGTAATCCATGGCAGAGTCCAGCTCGGAGCCCTGCAGGTAGCGGCGCAGATGTCCGTAGCTAATCTTGTTGGAGGCGTCTTCCCAGACTTCGCCGAGCAACAGCGCGTCGGGCTTCTCAGCTAGCACGGCCTTTTTGATCTCGGTCAGGAAATCGTCCGAAAGCTCGTCGGCCACGTCTAGGCGCCAGCCATGAGCGCCGGCACGTAGCCATTTACGGATCACGCCGTCCTTGCCCAAGAGCCGCTCGCGTACCAGTTCGGAGCTCTCATTGATGGCGGGCATATTGCCCACGCCCCACCAGCAGTCGTACGAGCCGTCCTCATGGAAATAAAACGCATCGCGCCACTGCGAATCCTCGCTCTGCCACGCGCCCACGCCGGGGTAGTTGCCGTAGCGGTTGAAGTAGATCGAATCGTCGCCTGTGTGGTTGAACACACCGTCGAGAATGATGGAAATGCCCAGCTTCTCGGCCGCCTCGCACAGCTCAGTAAAGTCCTGCTCGGTGCCCAGAATTGGATCGATCTTGGTGTAATCGGCGGTGTCGTAGCGGTGGTTACTCGCGGCTTCAAAAATGGGGTTGAGGTAGATGGCTGTAAATCCCAGCTCGGCGATGCGAGGCAGGTCTTCTTGTATGCCCTTGAGCGATCCGCCGTAAAAGTCCCAGGTCTTGATGGAGCCGTCCTCGGCGCGCTCGTATACGGGCGGCTCGTTCCAGTCCTCGACCATGCGGCGCTGAATGCCGCGACGCGGCTTTTCGACCTCGGCCAGAGTGCGCTCGCGCCAGTGCTCGTCGCGGGCATAGCGATCGGGAAAGATCTGGTAGACCATACCGCGCTCGTACCACTCGGGTCGAACTTCGCGGTGCTTGTAGACGGTGATCTGGAACGACGGCACTTCGGCGTAGTCGTAGGTTACGCCCTCGCCGCCGGTGCGTCCCTGCGGTGCGCCCAAGCGGACCTCGGGCTGGCCCTCGATATTGCATATAAAGCTGTACCAGATAAGACAGGGCTCGGTGCACTCTAGCTCGGCGGTAAAGATGCCGTCGCCCTCGTGCGTCATGGGATACAGAGTTTCCCCGATCTCGTCGACCCAGGTACGCAGGGTAAGCGTTGCCTGGTTGGGGTCGGCATCCTCCAAAATTACCGACAGCGAAACGGAAGTTCCAGTGGTCATAGCGCCAAACGGAGTGCGAAACTGCGGCAGACGGCTGTTGTGTATCAATCTCATAGTACGGTCCAGTTCAATAGAATCACGGCCTGCGGGCCATGGGCTTTACGCACAGGATGTAAGTATATCTGTTGTACACAGGGTGTATAAACAACATCCGTTTATCATCGGCGAACGGTTGTCCTAGAAAATCGTTTTACCACTTTCTACAGAGAAGGGGCGCCCGGATGGAGCGCCCCTTGCTTAGGGTTTGATGAGGTTTTGGATCGTCTGTGGGCTAGCGGCGCTTTCGGGCAGCCGTGGCCTTGCGGACGGACGTCTTCTTGGACGGGGCCTTTTCCTCTGCCGGAGCGGCGGGGGGGACCGGGGTCTCCTTGGCAGGCTTGGGCTGAGCCTCTGCCTTCGGGGCAGCCTTGGTCTTAGCCTTGACCTCGGCGGCCTTCGGTGCCGGCTCGGGCTTTACCTCGGGCTTGGGCTCCTCTTTGACGGCGGCCTTAGTCGTGGTCTTTTTGGTCGTCGTCGTGCTGCGCTTGCGCGTGGTCGTTGTCTTGGCAGCCGTCGTTTTAGACGCAGCAGCCTTGGTCGTCGTAGCCTTCTTGGCGGTCGTCTTGCGGGTTGTGGTCTTCTTAGCTGCGGGCTTTGCAGCTGGCTTGACCTCGGCCTTTGCCTCAGGAGCAGCCTCAGCCTTCACCTCAGGCTCGGCCTTTGCGGGCTCAGCCTCAACCGGCTTGACCTCGGCCTTTGCGGGCTCAGCCTCAACCGGCTTGACCTCGGCCTTGGGCTCGGGCTCGGCCACAACCTCGGGCTCAGCCGCAGCCTCCACAACAGCCGCCGGCCTCTCGATCTCCGGATGCATAAAGAAGTACAGGTCCAGATACTTGTCGGCCGAGCGCGTCCAGCTAAAGTCCTGGCTCATGGCCTGTGTGACCAGCTGGTTCCAGGCGTCGCGGTTATCCCAGAACAGACGCGCCGCGCGGAACACCGCGTCGCCCATCTCATCTCCGTTAAAGTTTCTAAACGAGAAGCCCGTGCCCTCGCCGGTAAACTCGTTGTACGGCCGCACGGTGTCCTTCAGGCCACCGGTCTCGCGCACGATAGGCAGGGTGCCGTAGCGCATGGCGATGATCTGCGACAGACCGCAGGGCTCAAACTTCGAAGGCATCAGGAACATGTCGGCGGCGGCGTACATGCGCTGCGACAGCGCCGGGTCAAACTCGATACGCGCGGCCATGGTGCCGGGGTACTTGTGCTGGAAGTAGCGCAGGCCGTCCTCGTAGTCGCGGTCGCCAGTGCCCAGCACGGCCACCTGAACGCCGCCGGCCAGAATGCGGTCGAGCGCGTACATGACCAGGTCCATGCCCTTTTGGCGCGTCAGGCGCGTGACCATCACCATGAGCGGGCGATCGTCGCGCACCTCAAGCCCCAGCTCTTCCTGCAGCTTGGCCTTGCACACGGCCTTGCCGGTGCGGTCCTCCACGGTGTAGTTGGCGGCAATGCGCTTGTCGGTCGCCGGGTCAAAGCCCGCGACGTCGATGCCATTCAAAATGCCCTGCAGCGCATAGGAGCGCTCGCGCAGCACACCGTCCAGGCCCTCGCCAAACTCGGGCGTCTGGATCTCGCCCGCATAGGTGGGGCTTACCGTAGTGATGGCGTCGGCATAGCGCAGCGCGCCCAGCATGTAGTTGACGCTGCAGGCGTCGCAACGCAGCTGCGAGGCGGCGGCGGGAATATGCGCCACACCCAGGATGTCCTCCATCACGGTGTCGCTAAACTGGCCCTGGAACGCCACGTTGTGGATGGAGAACACGGTCTTGACGCGGTCGTACAGCGGCAAGCCCTGGTAGAACTCGCGCAAAAACACGGGCGCCAGTGCCGTCTGCCAGTCGTTGCAGTGCAGGATGTCGCACTCAAAGCCGACCGGCAGGTGCTGCAGGCTCTCGGTGATGGCCTTGGAGAAGAACGCAAAGCGCTCGCCGTCGTCAAAGAAGCCGTACGGATAGTCGCGCGCAAAGTAGCGCTCGTTGTCGATGAACATATAGGTGACGCCGTCGTGCTCGAGCTTCTCGAGTCCGCAGTACTCATTGCGCCAGCCCAGGCTTACGTAAAAGTCGGAGAAGTGCTCCATCTGCGCCTTGTACTCGTCCTTGATGGTGGCGTACTTGGGCACCATCACGATAACCTCGGCGCCGGCGCGCACGAGCGCCGCAGGCAGCGAGCCCGCCACGTCACCCAGACCACCGGTCTTAACAAACGGTGCGCACTCGGCCGAGGCAAACACGATCTGCATCTTTTTGCTGGAATATGCCATATTGTCTCCTATGTTGCAATTCGAGAATAGCCGCCTGGCGCTAACCGGGCGGCTATTCTACATGTTACGAGCGATGTTGCGGTACCAACGTTAACGTACGATGGTGGTGTCGGAAGTTAACGGAGCCTTGCCCAGCACCAGGATGTTCTCGGGTGTGCCGCGAAGCTCGGTGTTGGTGGGAACCACGTTGTTCTTGTCCAGAATGGCATTCTCGACGCGGGCGCCGCTCTTGATGATGCAGCTCTGGTTGATGATCGAGTTGGTGACCGACGCACCTTCCTCGACCACGACGCCGCGCGACAGGATCGAATTGCGCACGGTGCCCTTGATGATGCAGCCGGCCGAGATGATCGAGTTGCACGCGTGACTGCCGGTCGCATAACGCGAAGGCGGCACGTCGTGAGCCTTGGTCAGGATCGGGCGCTCGGGATCGAAGAGCTGATCGGCCACGGTCTGGTCGAGCAGGTCCATGCTGCGGCGATACAGCGACTTCTCGCTAAACACGCCCACGACCTCGCCCTTGTACTCGTAGCTGCACACGTCGATGTTGCCAAAGTCGCCCTGGAGTGCCTCGAGCAGGTCCAGATAGTCGGCGGCCTGGTAGTGGTCGATAATCTCGAGCAGCGTCTCGCGGTTGACGATGCAACAGTCCATAGACGCGTTGTCGCCGTACACGACGCCGGCGCTCACGCCCGTCAGGCGGCCGTTTTCGTTAATCTCGAGCTTGGTCTCGTCATCAACGTTGCGCGTGGCCTTGCAGTACACAACGGTCATCTGGGCACCGGAGTTCTCGTGCGCCTCGATTATGGTGTTGAGGTCCATGTTAAAGATGATGTTGGTGCCCATCATCACAACATAGGGCTTGTCCGAGCGCTGGAACAGCGTCTTGTTGGAGATGATGTCGCGCAGCAGGAAGCGCATGCCGCCCTTGGTGGTGCCATACGCGTTGCCGGGCACCATGAACAGGCCGCCCTTCTTGCGATCAAGGCCCCAGTCCTTGCCCGAACCCACGTGGTCGATCAGCGAGCGGTAGTTGCCCGGCATGACGACGCCGACGGTCTTAATGCCGGCATTCATCATGTTGGACAGCGGAAAGTCGATCAGGCGGTAGCGGCCCAAAAACGGAACGGACGCGATGGGGCGGTCCTTGAGCAGCACGCTGCCGTAGGTCGAAGAGTAGTTAGCGGTGATATAGCCGATGGCCTTGCGATTGATCATCGGATCATTCCCCCTTCCCGATAACGACGTCATTTCCAACGACGGCCGTATCCTTGGTGGTATCGACAGAGCCGAGCTTCACGCCCTCTTCGACCGTGGAGTTCTCGCCCAAAATAGCGCGGCAGATGTGTGCGCCGCTCTTAACGTGCGCACCCGGCAGCAACACGGAGTCCTCGACCACAGCGCGCTCCTCGATGATGACATCGGTCGAAAGGATCGAGTGGCGAGCGGTGCCGTAGATCTTGCAGCCGTTGGAGACCAGGCAGTCGTCCAGGCGTCCGTCCGGGCCAATGTAGTGCGGCGGACGCGTGGTGATGTTGGACATGATGGGGAAGTTCTTGTCAAACAGATCGAACTCGGGGTTGTTACCCAGCAGGTCCATCGAGGTCTCGTGGAAGCTGGCGATGGTGCCGACGTCCTTCCAAAAACCGTGGAACTCGTAGCTGTACAGGCGCTTGTTCTCGCCGAGCAGCTTGGGGATGATGTCCTTGCCAAAGTCGTGGCTCGAGCGCTGATCCAGAGCGTCCTCCTCGAGCGCCTCGATCAGCACGTCGGCCGAGAAGATGTAGATACCCATGGACGCGAGGTTCGAATCGGGCTTCTCGGGCTTCTCGGTAAACTTGGTGATGCGGCCGTCCTCGGGGTCGGTGGTCAGGATGCCAAAGCGGCTGGCCTCCTCCCACGGCACGGGCATAACGCTCACCGTGAGGTCGGCGTTGTTCTCAATGTGCGTCTTGAGCATCTTGCGGTAGTCCATGCGATACAGGTGATCGCCCGAAAGAATCAGGACGTACTTGGGGTCGTTGGTCTTGATGTAGTCGAGGTTCTGCGTAATGGCGTCGGCCGTGCCCGCATACCAGGCGCCGCCGGTCTGCGTCTCGTACGGCGGCAGGATCGACACGCCGCCGTCGCGGCTGTCCAGATCCCACGCCTCGCCAGAGCCCACATAGGCATGCAGCAGGTAGGGGCGATACTGCGTCAGAACGCCCACCGTGTCGATGCCCGAGTTGGAGCAGTTGGACAGAGAGAAGTCGATAATGCGAAACTTACCACCAAAGCTAACCGCTGGCTTGGCGATCTTTTGGGTAAGTGCCCCCAATCGGCTGCCCTGTCCTCCTGCGAGGAGCATCGCGATGCATTCTTTCTTACTCATCGATCTCTCCTTCTGTCATCGATGTTCCTAAACCTATTAGCGACGGGCGCGGCGCTCGGTCGCGCCCGTCGAGTAATGCCGTGCGGCAAAGGGGACTCGCGCGCCTTTACGCGTGCCAGATCTCGTCGCGGTACTCGCGAATGGTACGGTCGCTCGAGAACCAGCCGCTCGAGGCGGTGTTGAGCAGGGCCTTGCGGTTCCAGGTCTCCTGGTCACCGTAGCTGCCGGTGAGCTTTTCCCACGCATCCACGTAGCTGCGGAAGTCGGCCATGACCAGGTCGGGATCGTTGTTGTTCATAAGCTCGTTGTAGATGCTCTCGAAGTTGCCCGAAAGACCCGCAAAGGTGTTGTCCTTGAGCTCGTCCATCACGCGGCCCAGACGCTCGCGATCGTTGTTGAGCGTATCCCAAGCAAAGTAGCTGTTCGATGCCCACAGCTGCTCGACCTCGGGGGCGGTCAGGCCAAAGATGGCCTCGTTCTCGCGGCCGGCCAGGTCGGCGATCTCGATGTTGGCGCCGTCGAGGGTGCCCAGCGTAATGGCGCCGTTCATCATGAGCTTCATATTGGATGTGCCCGAGGCCTCCTTGCCGGCCGTGGAGATCTGCTCCGAGATCTCGGCGGCGGGGTAGATGAGCTGGGCGTTGCTCACACGGAAGTTGGGGATAAAGCAGACCTTCATGACCTCGTTGACGCGTGCATCATTGTTGATGACGTCGGCCACGGAGTTAATGAGGCGGATGGTCTCCTTGGCAAAGGTGTAGCTCGAGGCTGCCTTGCCGCTAAAGATGAAGGTCGTCGGCGTCACGTGGAAGTTGGGATCGGCGATGCGACGGTTGTAGATGTCCATCACCTTCATGATGTTCATGAGCTGGCGCTTGTAGGCATGGAAGCGCTTTACCTGGACGTCGAAGACGGTGTTGGGGTCAATGACCAGACCGGTCTCGGCCTTAACGTAGGCGGCCAGACGCTCCTTGTTGGCGCGCTTGGAGGCACCCACGGCCTTCAGGAACTCGGTGTCATTCTGGAACTCTTTTAGTTTCTCCAGCTCAAAGGCGTCCTTGAGCCAGCCATCGCCAATGGCCTCGGTCACGAGCTTGGCATAGGTGGGGTTGGCCTCGGCAAAGAAGCGACGGTGCGAGATGCCGTTGGTCTTGTTGTTGAACTTCTCAGGCGTCAGGGCATAGAAGTCCTTGAGCACGATGTTCTTGATGATGTCGGAGTGGATCTTGGCCACGCCGTTGACGCTGTGGCTGCAGATCACGGACAGGTTGGCCATGCGAATCTCGCCGTCCCACAGAATGGCGGTCTGGCGCAGACGCTCCTGCCAGCCCTCCTGCGTGGTGTCGAACGACTCGTGCCAACGACGGCTGATCTCGTCGATGATCTGGTACACGCGGGGAAGGAGCTTAGAGAACGTACCGATGGGCCACTTCTCCAGAGCCTCGGGCAGGATGGTGTGGTTGGTGTAGCTCACGACCTGCGTCACGATGTTCCAAGCGTCATCCCACTCGAGCTTCTTCTCGTCGATGAGGATGCGCATGAGCTCGGGGCCGCACATGGCGGGGTGCGTGTCGTTGGTGTGGATGGCCACAAACTGCGGCAGCAGCTCCCAGTTCGCGCCGTGCTCCTTCTCAAAGGTGTCGAGCAGGCTGTAGATGCCGGCCGAAACAAACAGGTACTCCTGCTTCAGGCGCAGCAGACGGCCGTGCTCGCCGGCGTCGTTGGGGTAGAGGATGGCGCTGATGGCCTCGGCCTCGGCGCGCTCGGCGTCGGCCAGGGCGTAGTCGCCGCGGTTGAAGGCCTCCAGGTCAAAGTGCTCTTCGACCGGCTCGGCAGCCCAGACGCGCAGCTTGTTGACAGTCTCGCCGGCATAGCCCACCACGGGGATGTCATACGGGACGGCTAGGATGTCCTGCGTGTCCACCGTGCGGTAGAACGTGCGGCCGTTCTCCTCAAAGCCCTCAACATGGCCACCAAACTTGATGGTCACGGCCTTGTCCTGACGACGGACCTCCCAGGGATAGCCGTGGGTGAGCCACTCGTCGGTGGCCTCGACCTGGCTGCCGTTGACAATCTCCTGCTTAAACAGGCCGTAGCGGTAGCGCATGCCGTTGCCGTAGCCGGCAATGCCCTCGGCTGCCATGGAATCCAGGAAGCATGCGGCCAGACGGCCCAGGCCACCGTTGCCCAGCGCCGGATCGGGCTCCTGGTTCTCGATGACGGACAGGTCAAAGCCCATGTCGTCGAGCGCCTCGGCGACCATGTCGCGCACGCCAAAGTTGAGCAGGTAGTTGTCGAGCAGGCGGCCGATCAAAAACTCGATCGAGAAGTAGTACACGCGCTTCTTGCCCTCGGCGGTGACGCGGGCGTCACTCTTGGTGGCAACGGTGCGTGCCTTCTCGGCCACGAGCTTGGCCAGGGCATTAAAGCGGTCGAGGTCGCTCGCGGCCTCGACGCTCTTGCCGCTGATGCTCATGACGGCATCGCGATAGAGCTCGGTAAACTCCTGCTTGTTGTCGAAGATCTTATTCATACGTTCCTTTCCCCCGGGGATGTTTCTCCCGGTACGGTTATGACTTGTATCCTACGCCCCGGCGGGGCGGGTGATTACAGCTGTAACGGCTTTGTTACGCATCCTTGGCAGATGCCTTAACGGCGCCTGTCTTGGCCTTGGGAGCAGCCTTTTTGGCGGTTGCCTTCTTGGCCGTGGCGGACTTGGTCGAAGCCTTGGCAGCGGGCTTAGCAGCCTTTGCCTTAGCCGGAGCCTTCTTAGCAGCCGCGGGCTTAGGCTTTACCGAGGACGTGCGCTTCTTGGGCGCAGCCTTGGGGGCCTCGACCACCGGCGGCTTGTAGCTGCTGGGACCGCGGCGCTTAAGCACCACGCCTGCAAGGCCTGGAACCTTAATCTCAATGGAGTCCATCTGCCCATTCCAGGGATAGGGCTCACTCGAGCAGGTGTAGGGCTCCTCGCCGGCATAGCCGCTGCCGCCAAACTCGGGACGGTCGGAATCGAAGATGACCTCCCAGTCACCCTCGCGCGGCACGCCCACGCGGAAACTCTCGTAGCTCGCCGGGTCAAAGTTGATCAGGATCACTAGGTCGTCATCGATGTCCTCTCCCTGACGCACAAAGCTCACGATGGACTGCTTGGAGTTGTCCGCGTCGATCCAGGTAAAGCCGTCGTCGGTGTAGCCGCGCTCGTACAGAGCGGGCTCGGCGGTGTACAGGTGGTTGAGCGCCTTGATAAACGCCTGATGATGACGGTGGGTCTCATACTCCTCGGTCAGGAACCACTGGATGGACTCGTAGTAGCGCCACTCAATAAACTGGCCTATCTCGTTGCCCATAAAGTTGAGCTTGGCACCGGGGTGCGTCATCTGGTAGAAGGCCAGCGTGCGCAGGCCGGCAAACTGGCGCCACCAGTCGCCCGGCATGCGGCCGATGAGCGAGCACTTGCCGTGCACGACCTCGTCGTGGCTCAGCGGGCAAATGAAGTTCTCGGTAAAGGCATACATGATGGAGAACGTGAGCAGCCCGTGGTTGCCGGGGCGCCACGGAAAATCGGTCTGCATGTAGTGCAGGGTGTCGTTCATCCAGCCCATGTCCCACTTGTAGTGGAAGCCCAGGCCGCCGTCCTGCGGCGGATAGGTCACGAGCGGCCATGCGGTGGACTCCTCGGCCATCATCATCACGTCGGGGTAGTGCGCCTCCACGGCGCAGTTGACCTGACGGATAAACGCGCTGGCGTCCAGGTCCTCCTCGGTACCGTACTTGTTGAACTTCTTTTGGCCCGGATCGTCGATGCCAAAGTTGAGGTACAGCATGCTGGACACGCCGTCCATGCGAATGCCGTCCACGTGGAAGTTCTCGAGCCAGTACAGCACGTTGGAGACCAGGAAGGAGCGAACCTCGCCGCGGGCGAAGTCAAACTTATGCGTGCCCCAGTTGGGGTGAATCTCGTGCTCGAACAGCATATGGCCGTTAAAGGTGGCAAGGCCGTGGGAGTCGGCGCAAAAACCGCCGGGCACCCAGTCCATGATCACGCCGATGCCCGCCTCGTGGCATGCATCGATAAAGTGCATGAGCTGCTGCGGGTTGCCGTAGCGCGACGTGGCGGCGTAGTAACCGGTCGTCTGGTAGCCCCAGGAGCCATCGAAGGGATGCTCCATAAGCGGCATGACCTCGATATGCGTGTAGCCCATGTCGCGCACGTAGTCCACGAGCTCCACCGACAGGTCGTCGTAGGTGTAGAACTCGCCGCGTTGCGCGGGGAAGGGATCCATGGGGCCGGGGTAGTTGCCGTACTCGTCGGGCTCGCCCTGCGGTGCGTCGCCGTGGCGCTTCCACGAGCCAATGTGCACCTCGTAGATGTTCAGCGGCTGCGACATGTGGTTGTGGCCGGCACGGCGCTTGAGCCATGCGGCGTCGTTCCACTTATAGCCGTCGAGGGTCCACAGCACGCTAGCGGTACCCGGAGGGCACTCGGCCTTAAAGGCATACGGATCGGCCTTGTAGAGCTTCTCGCCCTCGTTGGTCTCGATAAGGTATTTATAGAGCTGGCCCTGCTCTGCGCCGGGAATAAAGCCTTCCCAGATAGCGCTCGTATGCACGGGCACCAGCGGGTTGGCTTGCTCATCCCAGTCGTTAAATTCGCCAATGACGTGAACGCTCTTTACATCGGGCGCCCAAACGCAAAAACGCCAGCCGCGTGTACGGTTCTGTGTGTCGGGATGCGCGCCCATCTTTTCCCAGCTGCGCTCCCACATGCCAATGCCAAACAGATAGACATCGTCCTTGGAGAGCTCCGGTGCGTGCGGGGCGGCTTTACGGGTAGCGGGCTTTTTGGCCGTTGGCTTTAGCTTTGTATCGCTCACGTTTGATCCCATCATGACGCGGCAGCGTGTTGCCTTGGTGACTAGATGCGAAAGGTCCAAGGCTGCACGAATCGAAGGGACGGCGATAGTTCTATGATTCGTTCCACCTCGCGTGCTCGGTGGAACTTTCGGCACGAAATACGATAACACCTGTTCGTTACTTTTATGGAGAAAAGTGAATTTGAGGCGGTGTTTAATCGGCGAGCGCCATGTTTAGACCACTGGCAGAATTGCGATGGTAAAACTCTTGACAGTTTTACCAAATAGGGTTTCTAGACTATTAGATTGACGTTTGGTAAAACGTTTTTAGCAGGTTGTTTACCATTTGACATTGAAAGGTTCGTTTATGTCCCAGACCGCCGCCCACAATGTCGCTTTTATTTTCGATTGCGACGGCACACTGGTTAATAGCACCCCCGTTTGGGCCTATGCCCAGCCCGAGTTATTGCACCGCCACGGTATTGACGTGACGGTCGACGATTTTGCCCAGTTTGAGCATTTGTCGCTCGAGGACGAGTGCCAGGCCTACCACGACACTTGGGGCATTGGAGCGAATGGCGAGGAGCTGTATCGCGAGCTGAGCGTCATTCTGATCGATGGCTACTCTAAGGTGCCGCCACGCGAGGGTCTGCTGACGTTTTTGGAGCAGGCGAAGGAGGCCGGCATTGCCATGTGCGTTGCCACGTCCACGCCGGCCGAGCTGGTTAAGTCTGCGCTAGCGGGAGCCGGGCTCGACGCGTACATGGAGTTTGTTACCACGACGGGTGAGGCAGGACGCTCCAAACAGTTCCCCGACGTATATGAGCTTGCGCTGCGCCGTCTGGAGGAGCACCATGGGCATCAGTTTGAGCGCGCATGGGTGTTTGAGGATGCGGTCTTTGGCCTTAAGAGCTCCGGCGCCGCCGGCTTTAAGCGTGTGGGCATCTATGACCCGCACGGCCGCATGAAGCGCGATGACGTACGCGCCAGCTGCGATATCTTTATCGACAGCTACGAGGAGCTGGATCTGGCCCGCGTGCTTTCGTTTGAGGGATAGGCGAGTGCTGTGGCTTGCAAGGTATTAGTGGTCTGCGGCTCGCCCGTGGTAACGAGCGCGGATCTATTTCGCAGGTTAGCAGGGGAGTGCGACCACGTTGTCGCCGTGGACCGCGGGCTCGACGCGCTGCTGGGCGCCGGTCTGGGTTGCGACGTTTATGTGGGGGATGCAGACACGGTGAGCGACGCGGGTCGTGCGCTGGTCGATGCTGCCGAAGCCTTTGAGGTTGAGCGCCACGACCCCTACAAGGACTATACCGATCTGGCGCTGGCGCTCGATTCCGTCCGCCGTCGCTGGCCGGGTGCCGAAGTTGTTGCGACCTGTGCCACCGGCGGCCGTCCGGATATGGCGCTTTCCGTACTGGGGTTGCTTGCAGGCTACGAGGACGCCCCAGTTTGGATTGCTGAGGACAACGTAACCGCGAGGATTCTGCACGCCGGCGAATCGTGGACGATCGAAGGCGCCGAGGGCAAGACATTCTCCATCATCGCCATAGCGCCTGGGACGGTGGTAAGCGAACACGGTCTAGAGTGGGAACTAGATCACAGCCCCCTGGGCCTATTGGCGGACACAGGCATCTCTAATGTCGTCAGGAAAACGGCCAAGATCCAAGCCCACCAAGGGACGGCGATCGCCTACCTCTACAAGTAAGGCATCGCGGCGTGAGGGTTTTATCGGGACGGTGGGTTAATTGACTGATTTTGCCGAAGTCAAAATCAGTCAATTCAGCCCCGTCCCAGGAAAACCCGTAAGTAAGACAATCAACTCAAAAAAGTCCTTGCATCCCCGCAAACATTCCCCTATAGTACTACCTCGTCACGGGGGCGTAGCTCAGCTGGGAGAGCGCTTGACTGGCAGTCAAGAGGTCAGGGGTTCGATCCCCCTCGTCTCCACCATCGTGAATGTAAGGCCACTCAATAGAGTGGCCTTTTTTATTTGCATACGATTTTTAACGTCCTGAACTGCATTTTTGCAAAATTTGCAAATTGCTTTCCTGTTCAAGTTTGCCGTCTGCAGCAGTTGTCGCAAAATTTGCGACAACTGCACCCCAAAAGTTTTCCAACAAATCGCCTCAAAAGGCGTTGACTCTGTAGCCAGACGTGCCTAGTGTGTGATGAGCATCTTCGCAATGCAACGCCCATACCCACACGCCCGCAAGATGTTGTGCAATTTATTTCCCAGTTCTGTACATTATTCGTAAGCACCACGTAATTCCCTTGGCGTATTAATGCCTAGGTTTGCCTGCATTTACTCGGGCACCTGTTGCGGCACCCCATTAACCTGCGTCAACGTGAACAACTTGGGCAAACAACCCCCTCAAGCAAGGATTTGTCGCAAATGTTGTCAAACGCAGCCCAAATCAGTTTCGCTAACAGCTTGTGCTAGGATAACTAACGTTACATGAGTTCAACTGTGCTCGCGGCTCCAGCAAGTTGTAAAGCGCAGGGTCGATCGGCATCCGGCCGTAACGGCGGTGTTAGAAAAACCACGAGCTCCAATAAAGAAGTCATGCGACGTTATTTGCATTGAGTTAATTCTAAGATGCATTTAATAGCTTGCGTGTCAATGCGTAGCAGCCCTTCAGCTGTTTGCGTGCGGTCCAGTTTTGTACCCGCTTGACTGGTTCGCACGCAGCCAGCTGGGGACGCGGTCATTTTGCGATACACGTCCGCGTCTCTAGCAACTGCACTCATACATACCGTTCACGGTGGGGCAGAGCCACGTGCTTGTCTAACTGGGCTCAGGGTTTGAATATGGAGCGCCTTCGCGCACAAGCGCCCTGGCGAAGCCATACCCAAATCCCGTGAGCCATAAGTAAGACAGCAAGGGGGTGGTGCTCGTGTGGTATGTGATCCAGGTCATTAACGGTCGCGAAGACATAATGCGCGAGCGCATTGAGCGTATGGTGCCGGCGAGTGCCATGCAGGAGCTCTTTTATCCCCAATTTCAAACTGAGATTAAAGTACACGGCGAATGGGTCAATACGACCAAGCCACTCTTTCCCGGTTATCTCATCTGCGATACGGCAGATCCCCGCACCGTGCAACAGTATCTGCTGCGCATGGACGACTTTGCCCGGGTGCTTTCCCAGGGCGGTCAGTTTGTGCCGCTGGCAAAAGAAGAGGTTCAGCTTATTGGCGGCTTTACGCATAGGGGAGACCGCGTAGTGCCCATGAGCGAGGCCTTAAAAGACGGCGAACAGGTCGTAGTGACGGCAGGCCCGCTGCTGGGCCACGAAGGCCTTATCAAAACCATTAACAGACGCAAGAGCACTGCTTATTTGGAGCTAGACCTGTGCGGCCGACGCGTAACTACGCGCGTTGGCCTTGCCGTGCTTTCGGCCGAGCAGCGCGTCATGCGCAACCTTAAAAAGGCGATCGCCTAGCTGCGGGCGGTCGCTACACAGAACAGGGAGGGTCCCCGAACCGGGGACGAAGTGTTGGAAGAGAACGTGTCGGATAAACCTCAATATGCAACGAATGCGCCCGCGGGGGCGGCGCTCATCGCTCAGGCCATGGACCGGCGTGAGGGCGCCGGCCGCTACAGGGCCATGCAATCCATCATTGACTGGGATAACTCGCGACTGGCCTACCGCACCGTCAAGCGCGTCTTCGACATCGCGTTCAGCGGCTGTGTGTTGGCCGTCATCGCCGTACCCAGCCTTGTGCTCGCCGCGGCCATTCGCCTGGAGAGCGAGGGTAATCCCTTTTACAGCCAGATTCGCGTGGGCCAGACCCGCCCCGACGGCAGCCTGTCAACCTTCCGCATGTGGAAGTTCCGCTCCATGTACAGGGATGCCGATGAGCGCCTCGCCGACCTCAGGGAGCAGAACGAGATCGCCGGGGCCATGTTCAAGATGAAAGACGACCCGCGCGTCACCAAGATCGGCAAGTTCATCCGCAAGCACTCCATCGACGAGTTCCCGCAGTTCCTGAACGTGTTCCTGGGCCAGATGTCAGTCGTGGGCCCGCGCCCGCCGCTGCCGAACGAGG
>ERZ838118.2906-NODE-2906-length-17408-cov-3.036420_pt1 | contig 17408 bp, 15 predicted proteins | sample MGYA00519863_ERZ838118 | MGnify/ENA primary metagenome ERZ838118 (study PRJEB31850, sample SAMEA3708827) | human gut metagenome | biome: human gut; feature: human-associated habitat; material: faeces | place: China | collected 2014 ...
AATCTGCACCTCTTTTTCCGGAATTAATATTTTCTCTTTCTTTACCTGTTAGTAAAATAGATTTTAATTCCAAAATTGGTTTCCTGATTTTGGGATCTTTAGGTAAAACAGATAGGAGAAATTTTTGGATACCGTTATAGAATAAATCATAAGACTTGTCCGGATCTTCAATTATGGAAGTATCAAGGAGTTCATTTAATTCTGTAATTTCTTCTTTGTTTTCTTCTGTCAGACCAAATAACAATTTCTTTTTGTCATCTTGTTGAGCTTCAATTATTTTCTGGGTTGCTCCTATTAATTCTTCTAATTTAGCTTTTTTTAGTTCCATGATTTATGATATTTTTCTGTATTGCAATCTTATTTGTGAGACAGCTTCATTTAAATTCTTAAAGTCAATGGGATTATATATGATGTTTTTAATCGCAATTTCAGAGGGTAATAAATATTTTGAATATCGCGGAAATGCTTCTTTTTGCTTTTCAGTTGGTAATCTTTCTAAATATTGTCCATAAACTAAACTATTATGAATACCTAACTTTTGTGCAAATACATCCACTTTATAGGGATTGTTAATAATTTTAGAAGCAATAGTAAATGCCTGGGGACCTATTAAAGCATTAAAAGCAAAATTATCCGCATCTGTTTCGGAGACGAATAAGTCTTGCTCCTGAGAATCCGAAATATGAAAATTTGCCTTTGCTATATATTCATAATCGTTAATAACATGATATAGTTCATGCAATAAGGTACTCCATAGTTTATCATATCTTTTTCCAAAATCAGTAATTACAATGCAAGGTTTATTATTAACAATCATCGAAATACCAAAGGCGGTAGTCTTAGTGTGATAAGACTGAACAATAACTGTAATGCCTAACTTAAATAAAACACATAATACAGTAGTGAAACCATTCTGGGGATCGGTTGAAAAGGTTCTTATCCTTTTTATAAATTCAATAAGAAGATTTTCATCGTACTCATATTGGTTATTTATTTGCATAAAGGTTAATCTGGCACATTTAAGCCAGAAGTTCAGCATCTTTTGCTTTTTCTTTTCGTTGACGGTACGTTTAGATTGACTGAATAAGGGAATATTTATACTTAAACTACTGTATTCGAAAATGTTATTTAGTCCAAGGAAAAAACTAATCTGCTGTTCGATGTCGTCGTACTTGGTTAAACTATTAATAATTCCACATTTTTTTAATCCTTCGAGATCAAAATTTTCTAATAAATAAGCAATCTTTCTTGTTTTTTCAATGCTCTGGTTTTCTTCTATGGGTAGAGACTGTTCGCAAATGGAGAGAATATCTTTGTTTTTGATATTCAAAAGATTTATTATTTTTAGAACATGATTAATTTTTAGGTCCTGAGTTGCTCCAGTTAGTATATTGGTAACAGATTTTCGGTCTATGTCTAAAATATTAGCCAGAGCATTGACAGACAAATCATTTTCTTCTTTGTATTCATTCAGTAAATCTTTTATAGGTTTTGCTGATTGTGAATTATTAGATAGATTATTATTTAATACCCGTATATCCATTGTGTTGTCCGTTTTGGGACAAAAATAGGGTTTTTGCTTGAATAAACAAATATTTTGTTGTCCTTTAACGGTCAATTGTTGGCTAAAAATAAAACCCTATATAAAATAGGGCTTTATCATTGTCTAAAAGTTATCTGAATTATAAGGATGCTGTACTTAATTCTACACCCACTTCTTTATTGCCTTTAAAATTTTATTGGTTGTTTTTTCATCGGCAAAAGTAACTTCGGTTTTGTATAGCCTCATTTGATTCGGTAATTCCGGCATAGATCATAAATTAGTAGTAAAAAAACGTACATTTATTTGGTTGTGTACATATTTTTACTACATTTGTAGTGTAATTAAGTTCTTTGATGCTATGAGTTACAAATCAGTGAAAGAAGTTGTAACACTGCTGGTGAAATACGATTTTAAACAGGTGAGGCAGACAGGAAGTCACATGGTTTTTACTAACGGTAAACGTGTGGTTGTTGTTCCAAATCACCGGGGTGGTATTGAGAAAGGCCCTTATTACAGCATCTTAAGACAGGCAGGGCTGAAGTAGCCCTGCCTTTACAACAAAAGGAGGTGAGAAATGAAAACAGTAAATGTAGTTATTGAACATGCGGAGACAAACCTGAGTGCATACGTGGAAGATGCACCTATCATTACTATTGGAGATACGATCGAAGAAATTGAGAAAAATATCAGGGAGGCTATTAATCTTTACCTGGAGACTTGTAAGGATGAGAATATTGATCCCGGAAAAGTATTTGAGGGAGAGTATGAATTAAAATTTCAGCTTGATGCTCCTACCTTCATCAATTACTATAGTAACATATTTACGAAGGCAGCCTTGAGCCGTGTGACAGGCATCAATGAACGTCAGTTGTGGAGATATGCCGCTGGCAAGAATGTTCCCCGGAAAGAACAACTTGAAAAATTCCAGAAAGGGATAAATAAACTGACAAGAGAATTACAATCCATCAGCTTTTTATAGAACTTAGTTACATTTTGAAGAGGGTATGTTCTGAAAAGGGCATACCCTCTTGTTTGGGAGCCATTCAAATTCTTTGATTTTCTTTAAATTTTCCCCGGAACTTGAAAAAATACGACATTGTCGATGCAGAAATACGACATTGTCGAATTGACAGGTGTTGCAAATCCCGTTTTCTTTGCTATATAAATTTATGGCAAATGACATTCTTACGCGAAATATGGGATAAAAAGGCAGCTAAAAGAGAGGTCGAAGTAACCACCAGGAAGGAATATGAGGAAAAGGTTTCTTCTCTCCGGAATGGTATTGATTATGGAGTGACCGTTAATAATGATGTAGCGATGCGTATTACAGCGGTATTTGCAGCGATCCGGTTACGTTCTGAGAATATTGCTTCCCTGCCGAAAAAGATTGCGAAAAATACTCTCCGGGGAGAAGAAGCGGTAAATAATCATCCTGTTAGCCGTTTGATCCGGATTAAGCCTAACCCATATATGAATATTTTCAATTTCTGGGATTGTATTAATGCCGGAATGGACGGTTGGGGAAATTCTTATGCAATCATTGAGCGGGATGCACACGGGGATCCGGTTGCCTTACATCCGGTATTGCCTTCTGAAACCAGTGTGACTGTCAGAGACCGGAAAAAATATTTTAAGGTCTATGGAAATCAGTTGGGGCTGGACGGTATTTACAGTAATGAGGAGATGTGCCATTTTATGCTGATAACTCTGAATGGGTTGAAGGCCCTGAATCCAATAGAATATAATGCGATCTCTATAGCAAAGGGTGTGGCGGCGACGAAATTCGGTGCGGAATTCTATAAAAAGGGCGGCAATATCAGGGCAGTATTGGAGGCTGACGGTTCGATGTCCGATACGGAATATAATAATTTCGTGAAGCATTTCAACGAATCTTCCCGGAACTATGAAACTCCACTCCTGGAATACGGGATAAAATACAAGCAGGTCGGTATTTCTCCGATTTCTGCCCAACTCTTGCAGACGGAAACTTTTTCCATTCAGGATATAGCCCGGATCTTTAATGTTCCCCCGCATATGCTGTGTGAGATGAGTCATGCGACCTTCTCTAATATCGAGCATCAGACGATTCAGTTTACCACCTTCTCTCTCCGGCCTTCCGTGAAACGGATCGAAACTGAATTAGAAGCCAAACTTTTCTTCGAAGGGGAAACGGATCAGTATAGTGTGAAGTTTGATCTGAACGGTCTGATGCGTGGTGATACGGCAGCCCGGTCGGAATGGTACCGGACCAGCATACAAAACGGTATTCACAGCCGGAATGAAATCCGGCAAATGGAGGGATATCCGCGGCTTGAGGGACTGGATGATATGCTGTATCCCTCAAATATGACAATTGTAGGACAAGAAAATCAGGATAAAAAATGAAGACGAATTTAATAGGACATGTAAGAAGGCTTGCAGAGAACGTTGAAGAAACCCGAACGATTGAGTTTGTTGCTTCGGATAATACGAGGGACGCTCACGGAACGGTGGTTCCTGTGGATAAGTGGGATCTTACCCGGTTTAATAGTAACGGAATTATCGGATATCAGCATAATGTTTATGGTGATATGTGCGGGAATGAGGATCCGGACCGGGTGATCGGAACCGGACAGGCCCGGATTGAGGACAATCAACTGATTGTTTCGATGACCTTTGAACCTGCAGAGTTGAACCCTTTGGCCGAAAAGATCTTCCGTAAGATTCTGCATGGCACTTTGAAAGCTGTTTCTGTCGGTTTTGTGCCGACTAAAGAGGGCGCCTGGGGAGAAGGTGAAGAAGCGAAGAACGGATCTAATCCGACCTATTATTTTGACGGCCAGGAGTTGCTGGAAGTGTCGGTCGTGAACATTCCGTCCAACAAAAATGCACTGAAACGTGGTTTTCGGGATAACACGGTAGATGCGATCAATTTTATTTACCGGGCTTTGGATGGCCGTTTCCGGTATTCCGAGATTGAAGATATGAAGGTCCGGGATATACTGGATTTGCTGGATGAACGGAAGGCTCCGGAAAAAACGGAAGAGGGAGAAGCCCCGGAAGTTCCGGAGGACATACCGGAAGATCGGGCGACTGATGATGCTGATGTTGTTCTGGCCGAGGCGGAATTGGCAATAGACAAATAACTATTCATTTTTAAATTGACAGATATGAGAAAAATTCATGAAATTAAAAAAGAACTCTCTACGGAGATTGAGAACTATAAGCGTTTTCGGGGAGAGGGAAAAGCAGAGGAAGCTAAAGCAGCTCTGGAAAAAGTGCGGGGACTTACCAGTGAACTGGAGGATGCACAGGCTTTGGATCGGGCAGAAAGGGCTTCGGTAGCAGATAAGTTCTCAGAGCAGGAACGGAGTGAAATAAACCGTTTTTCTTTCCAAAAATTTATTCGCGAGGCTGCAGAAGGTAAGTTGGAGGGTTTTGAATTGGAGATGGCACAGGAAGGAAGAAAGGAAGCCGGCGAATTGGGCCGGACGGTTAAGGGTGTTTGTATTCCTTATTCGGTATTGTCGGTAAAGAATGTCAGGGCTGCGGCCGGACAGAATGCCGGGACTGCTGCTGATGGAGGCAATTTGATACAAACTTCCGGGCCGACCTATATCGAAGCGTTGCGTGCTAATCTGGTGATGCAGAAGCTGGGTGCAAAATTCCTGACCGGACTGATCGGTACGCTGAGTTTTGTAAAAAATTCGAAGGTGGATATCTCCTGGGCGGGTGAAGCCGAGACTGTTGAAAACGAGAAGATTTCTTTCAGCCTTCAGGAGATGAAGCAGAAACGCTTGGTGATCACTACGGCCTTTACCAAAGATCTGCTGAATCAGACGAGTATGGATGTGGAATCCCTGATCATGAATGAGATGATACTGGCACATGCCCAAGGGATTGATGATGCGGCCCTTAACGGTGCAGGCAGTAAGGCTCCACTCGGTATTTTGAATTTGGAGGGTGTCGGCGCAGTCGCTATCGGAGAAAACGGTGGTGAAATCGACTGGGCGAAGGTGGTAGCCCTGGAGACGGCAATCAGTGCAAAGGATGCGATGCTGGGGAATTTGGCTTATCTGACCAATCCAAAGGTTATCGGGGCTTTGAAAACCACTGAAAAGGCATCTGGAACGGCCAGATTCCTGATGGAAGCGGCGAATACGCTGAACGGTTATGATATTATCAGTACGACTTTGATGCCTTCGGATATTACCAAAGGTACCGGGGAGAATCTGTCTGCAATGCTGTTCGGAAACTTTGCCGATGTGATCGTGGGCCAGTGGGGCGGACTCGACATTATCGTGGATCCGTACACCCTGAAGAAATCCGCACAGGTGGAGATTACGATGAATGCCTGGCATGATGTTTTCGTGCGGCACGATGAAAGTTTCGCGGCAATCAAGGATATTAAAACGGCATAGTATGTTGGTAAAGATTAATAAACCTTTGAAAGGATACGGGTATTTTGGCGGCGAGACCGCCGAATTGCCTGATGATGTTGCTGCCAAGTTTATTAATAGCGGAGCGGCGATTATGATTCAGAAAACTGAGGGCGGGGAAGATGATAACACTTTACCGGAAGATCTGCCGATGCGTGATCTGTTGTACGAAAATGGTTATGAATCGGTGGAACAAATTCTGGATGCTAAGGAAACTCTTACTGATGTGAAAGGTATTGGTAATGCGTCTGCCTGCAGGATAATTGAATTTTGCGAAAATTATGAAGGTTGAACGGATCAGCACATCGGAAGAGCTTCCTGTAAAATTGGAACAACTGAAAGAGCATCTCCGCATTATGTCGGATGACTTCGACAGTATTCTGATTTTACACCTGAAAGCGGCAATTGCTTCGGCTGAAGAATTTACCGGTCAGGTGTTATGGCCGGGAAATTTTCGGTTGACGGGTGATTTTGATAAGGTGTTAAAGACTGGGATAATGCCGATCACAGATATTGTATCTGTCCGGCTGGATGGTGAAGAATTGGATGTAACGGAGATAGGGATATCCGGAAGCAGTCTTTATTTTCCTGAAGGGATGAAAGGAAATTCTGTAATAATTGAATTCATAGCCGGTTTTAAGGAAGTTCCTTTCGATGTTGCTGCTGCGATACTTTTAATTGCTGCCAAATTTTTTGAAAATCCTTCGGATTCTGTGGAACAATTGCCGAAGGCTTCTACAAACCTTTTAAGACCACATAAGAGATGGGGAAGATAGATTTCAGTGTAGGTGAATTTGATACCCGGGTAGAATTATATTCTCCGGAGTTGAAACAGACAGTGTCCGGAGCGGTAGAGAAGAATTTTACTGTACGGGGTGTAGTTTATGCGAAGGTCAGATCCCGGAATATGGGTGAAGATACCGGCGAAGGAGCAATTCTTATAACAAATATTCAGGAAATAGTGAGTTATGATGTTCCGGGGGTTGACAATGCCTGGAGGATAAAGAAGGATAATGAAATGTATGATGTTATCTCTGTGGACAGAATTCAGCGACGTTTTATGAAAATTACAGCTAAAAGGATTGTATGAAAGACGGGATTAAAATAATAGGGATGGAAGAAACAATGGCTGTTCTGGATCAGATCCGTGAAGATTTTCCCAGAAAAGTTGCAGTGTCCGCAATAAAAAATTCGATGAAGCCTTTTGTAAAGGAAATTGTGAAAGCTAATAGTGACGTACCGGAAACAAAAAAAGTCACAAAATCGAGGACTTTGAGAGCAGCAAAAGATATTGCAGTTTCGACGGGAGTTTGGTCAGACAAAGGGGCCGTGAAACACAGATCTTCCAGGAGTAAAAAGCCTGTGAGAGTTTTTAGTCTTATTTACTGGAGGAATTACGGGACATTGTCAAACCGGAATCCGATGCACCGATTTGTAAGATCCAGAAGGCCGAAGTCCAGGGACTGGAAGGGAGGTATCGTTGGAACAGGGAATATCGAGAAGGCCTGGGAAAGCATAAAGGGGGCTGTTGTCAATAATCTTCCGGCTGAAGCCAGGAAAGCTTTTGAAAAGTATTTATTAAAAAGACAAAAGCGATGAAGGAAGATATAAATATTCTGATCAGTAAAACGGTTGGTGAAATAATCCCCACGTATGCAGTACTTGCCGATATTGATAACGGGGTAAAATGTCCTTATGCCTTTTACCGGATAAAACAATCCGGAGTCAGGACGAAAGAGTGTGTAAGAAGTATTTACGATACCGGAGTTTTTTTGGTCGGAGATACCTTTGATCAGGTGAATGAATTGTGTGAGAAGGTCAAAAGCAGAATTTATGGTTTACGCGGATGTGACTATGCGATTTCTGTCATTTCGTCCGCTACAGATTATGATGCAGATGACCGGAAATATGTGTGCGAAATGAGTTTTACAATTAAAAAATTATAAGTTATGGGACAGAGTATTAATGGATATGACATTATTTTTCAGGCTGTAGTCGGAGAGCAAAAAAAGCTGTTTGCCGGGACGAAATCGAACAACTTTAACCTGAATCCAAAGGTTAAAGAATCTATTACCAAAGAGGATAAAGGCACCTCTAATAAGAAAATAACTGGTTATGATACTGAATTTACCGTTGACGGGGTAATGGAAATAAATGAGGCGGAAGAGAAAACAAAACGGCTCGACCGCAACGATGTGATCGATTTGGTTATGGCCGGTGAGCCGATTGAATTTGTGTATGGGAATCCGGCGCCGGGCAATACCGTTTACAAAGGGAAGATGGTGATAACCGGTTATTCGGAAAATACCGATGCGGAAGGTGAGGCCACCTATTCCCTGAATTGCTCCGGAATCACAAAGCTGACCAAAGAAGAAATTGCAGGGGTGTAAAGCTATGAAAGATTTTTTGAAAATAGGTGATTCAGAATATCGGGTTGAGGCAAACTGGAATGCTATAGCCGGTTTTTGCCGGAAAAAGGGAGTTTCTGATTTGTCTCAGCTTGATGTCTTGGTACATATCGCTATAGACGATATCTTACCTCTGATGCATTGTTGTATAAAAGAAGGCGAGCGGTTGGAAAAACGTAATTTCCCGATGTCGGAATCCGAATTGGGAAGTGTTGTCAATACAGCAGTAATGGGGCAATTTATGAGAATTTATGCAAGGCAGAGCCAGATGGAGGCGGATGGAGGGAGTGGAAAAAAAAAGTAAATGAAATAGTTTCCCTGGATTATTTTCTGGGTATTGCCTTGGGGGAATTGGATATGCAGGTGATGGAGTTTTGGGAAATGCGCCTTAAGGATTTTTTTCTGAAACTTCACTACTACAATGAGAAGAAACAGCGGGAATTGGAAGTATATGCCAATCTGCTCAGAATGCAGACAGTTTCCCTGATTAATGTTCAGTTAGATAAAAAATCAAGGATTACGGATCCTAAAAAATTTTGGTTATTTCCCTGGGAGATTGAAAGTGTTCAGGAAAGTGGTGTACAGGATATCGGGAATGTAATAAAATTAAGCAAATTGCTATGAGTGTTATTTCTAAGTTAAAGGTCTGGATTGGTTCCGATACCTCTGATTTGCAGAAAGGACTAAAAAAAAGTAAAAAGGAAGTTTCTGCTTTCGGGACGGGAATAAAAAAGCTGAAGGGGATGATAGCCGGGGCTTTTGCTGTAAGTAGCATTGTGTCATTTGCTAAAGAATGCCTGGGTTTAAGTAAAGTTCAGGCAGAGGCAGAGAAAAAGTTAGGAGCGGTAATCAAGGCAACGGGGGCAGCTGCAGGCTTAACAGCCGATGAAATGAAAAAATATGCGTCGCAATTGCAGGATGTGACCAAATACGGCGATGAAGTGACTATAGATGCTATGGCCATTATGTCGACCTTTAAATCGATCAAGGGGGATGTATTTAAAGAGGCTATTGCTTCAGCTCAGGATATGGCGACGGTCTTGAATACCGATTTGAATGCAGCAGTCATGCAGATCGGTAAGGCTTTGGAATCGCCGGAAATTGGTCTGACAGCTTTGCGCCGTTCGGGTGTTTCTTTTTCCCAGGAACAGGTAAAACAAATCAAGCAACTGGTTGCCGAAGGGAAAAAGCAGGAAGCGCAGCTGATTATGTTAAAAGAACTCCAGAATGAATTTGGCGGAGCAGCCAAAGCTGCGGCTGGAGATGCCTATGGAGCTGCAACACAATTAAGTAATGCCTGGGGGGATTTGAAAGAGGTTATCGGTGCTGCTGTTACTCCTAGTGTGGAAAGTATAAATTCTCTTACAAATGCAACAAAAGAGGTCACTAATGTACTAAATGACGAGTCGATACCGACATGGCGTAAGTGGTTGGGGATGTTAAGTCCTACACTGTCACGAGCTAATAAACTTCTAGCCGAACAGAATAGAATGATACGTGAGGATAATGAGGAAATTATAAAGGGTTTAAAGCTTTCGGAATTGTCTTTGAATGATTTATTGGGAATACAGAATGTATATAAGACTTTAAATAAGGAGCGTGGTGATAATCGCTATCAGCAGACTCTTAAAGCAATTGCAGATGAGATAGATAAAAGAGCTTCAGGGATTAAAGCAGAGACAGAAGCACAAAGGAAAGCCCGTGAGGCAGCAGAAGAAAAAATAAATCTAGAAAAAAAGAAAAAGCAGGCGATTCAGGATACGATAGACATGGAGGAAAAAACTTCCGGAGCTATCGGAGAAAAAATAAAGGCTTTACAAAATCTGAAATCTGCAACCGATATAACCGATCAGGCAAGTCTGGATTATTATAACAAAGAGATAGCCCGTCTGAATTTACTTGTACAGAAAACGGACGAACTCAGCCGGAAACGGGTGCTCGATGCACAGAAAAAAATGGAAGGTGGCCCGATCAGCCAACCTGCTGTATTGTACGGGTTAGATGATGCTTTATTCGATATAAACGGTGAATTGCCGGTATTCGATGATCTGGCGCAATTGCCGGATAAATTAGAGCCTGTGCGGACCAAACTGCAGGAAATACAAAAAGACTGCATAGATGTGAGTGACGTTGTCAATGCAGCTTTTAACGATCTGGCGGTCGGGTTCGGCGAAAATATCGGTGAGCTTATAGCGGGATCCGGAGATTTGCAGGGTTTTGCCACACTCGTTGCCGGAACTTTTGCCGACATGGCCATAAATGTGGGAAAGACTGCGATATCGACAGGTATAGCCGTGGAAGGTATCAAGCTTGCATTGAAATCGCTGAATCCTTTTGCTGCCAGGGCTGCGTTGGTGGCTTTGGGTACTGCTGTAAAAAGCTCTTTGGGTAAGATTGCTGATGGAGGTAATGCTTCGGGAACATTTTCCGGGAATGCTTATAGCAATGAGGTGAATATCGGGAATACAAAAGATTATTCTTCCGGGATGGATTCCGGTAAAATTAATGTAATTGTAAGTGGTGAGTTGAAAGCAAAAGGCAGTAATCTGGTTGCTGCTATTAATTCTGAAAATATACGTAAAGGATTGACGACATGAGTTACGGTTTGAAATACAGGCTGTCGTTTGACAGCGTTTCGGATACACCATACGAGATAAATATTCTGGAGGCCGGATATGACGGGCCTGTAGAAAACCGGAATCTTGGCAGTGCCCCTGTTCTGAAAATGGATGATGGCGAGGCCGTGCGGGGTACCTCTCTGGAATTGAGCATAGAAACCTGTTTTGACGGCGATCTCCGGGAGTTTTACACGACGGACAGAAAGAAGTTCCGGGTAGAGGTGTACCGTTCGGGCGTATTGTTCTGGAGCGGACACATCCTTCCGGAGCTGTATTCGGAGCCTTACATTTCCGTTCCTTTCGATGTATCCGTTACGGCCTCCGACGGTCTGGGCTTACTGAAAAATATTCCTTTCGGTCTGAGCGGCAAGCGTTCCGTGTTTGATGTCATCAAATATTGCTGTGAGCAGACGGGACTGGTGCTTAACTATGTCTTTGCATCGAAACTACTTGCTACCGGTATGAGTGGTGTGGCGAGCGTGTACACCCAGGCGTTTGTAGACTGCAATGCATTTGACGATGCGGATTGCTATGAGGCCTTGGAGAAGGTACTGATCACTTTCGGATCCTATATCAAGCAGAAGGACTGCAAATGGCATGTGCTCCGGTATACGGACCAGGATACGGATCTGATGGAATATGATCCGTCGTGTAATTTTGCGGGCGGCTTCCGGCCTGTAATGAAAACACTGGGGGCTATCGGGGATGACACTTATCCTGTCGGGCAACTGGAATCTGAGATCGTCCCGGCCAGGAAGGATTTTACTATGGAACAGCCCTACGAGCTGTATCCGAGCCTTTTGAAAGACTATTGTTTTGCGGCGGTGGGAAGCTGGATACTTTCTCCCGGAGTACGGTTTATGCGTGTGGATGAAGAGACTTACTGTGAACTGAAACCGACAAAACTTCCCGAAAAACTCGAAGCCTACGTTATGCAGTCCATATCCGTAGAAGCCTGCAACCGGCCTTTCCGGATAGAGTTTCAGTTTTCGATATGTCTGATGTCAAACCGGGAGATCGGTTCGATCGACATGAGCACCGGCCGAAGTTTCCGGCTTGAGATTTTTATCACCGATTCCGGTGGCACCAGGCATTATCTGTCGGCTGAAGGCTGGGGGACAAAAAAGACATACATTGAAGTCCGCGGAGATGTACAGAACGGCAAACTCCGTATTACGGACGGAGTCAACTATGATTATATCCCTGCGAGTTTCGAAACGTTCAGAATCAATCTGGAGCGTATTCCCTATTCCGGAGAGATGGCTTTTCGCATTGTAAATCCTTATAAGTATTATACGGTTCCCGGCACGCCTGCTTTTGACGATTACAACGATATGAACATTATCTGCCTTAAGGAGTTTGTATTCACCAGCGATGTCGACGGAAATCCGGACGTGAACGTTTTGCTGAACCCGGAAGCGTCGACGTCGGCCCCTTCGCTGAAGGTGGGTTTTGTGGATGCGCCGTTTACGGAGAACGCCCAGGGCATCTTCAAAAACATACTGATGACTTCCGGAGGTTTTACGTCGGAGTGGTATTGCCGGGGAAGCGGACTGGATTCTTTTGCCAATATCGCCCTGCAGGACATGTCGAGCCGTATCGGCGTGCCTTCGTTTTGCCTGCACGGGGTGATCCATGCGACGGATTTTGATCTGTTGTCTGACAAGTATTCCGGACGGAAACTTTATCTGAAGGAGTACAGCTACGACCTGATGGAAGAGGAGATCGACTGTACGTTGTGTGAGTTGTTGCCGTTCAATGCCGGTATTGACGGAGAGATTACGCAATCGCCGAGGAGTTCGAACAAGTCCAAGACTGAAACGAGGGCATCGGGCGAGACCGAATACCGGAGCTACGGCGGGACGATCAGTACCCCCAAGATGATCCGGGAGCTTGTTTCCATGCCGGATGACCAGCTGTCGGAGGGCTGCCTCCTGGAGGTAGACGACAGGATGTCCGTATCATCGAAGAGGGTGGCAGTCGGGGGGCTTACGGATTTGTCATACAAGCGGGTGCTGCAGTCAGGTGTGTTCTGGACCAAGGAGGAGATGAATTGTACGGACGGCTATCTGGAGGTACAGGGAGAGAAAATAAAGGCCGGGGACAGTGATAAGTGGAATGCGCATGAATTTGATGATTTTTTGGATCAACCCGTCAGGAAGACAGACAGCGTACAATTCAAACAAGTAACAGCGGATAAAATAACAACTGATGAAATAATATCCGATAATTTTGTTTCAGGCCCTTTAGGGGAAGGGATGAACCTTATAAGGCGCGATAGTAGCGGCAAATCCTATCTGGAAATAGATAAGATATTCGCACGTTATAAAGCAGTATTTGCAGCACTCGAGATCAGAAAACTGACTTATGCCGGAGGAAATTATATTTTCTCTCCGGCAGGTGCAACCTGTACCATGGTTGAAGATAAAGAAGGCTTTTACCGTTGTTATTTTACTGCCGATGACGGAGAAAAAGCTGTGGAAAATCTGTTCCGCACCGATGATTTTGTGCAATGCCGGGAATCGAATATAAAATCAGGAACTTACGAAAATATCAGTAACCGGTATTATTGGCGGAGATGTATAGCAACCGGAGATGATTACATTGACCTCTCTAAATCAGATTGTGATACAGATAGTGATATCCCTGCAATCGGCGATTCCATGGTTACGATCGGAAATAAAACCGTTTCCACCAGACAAAATGCGATCATAATTTCTGTATATGGTGAAGGATCACCTTCCTTTATTCAGTATAAAGGGATAAATACCTTTTCCCTGGAGGGTAAAGCAAAAATTATCATTTCCCCTGACCAGAATCGGTTTACAGGTAAATTTACATTCGAAACAGGGGAAGATGCAGAAGAGTCCATCGGAAACATACAGAATAATCTAGATAACCTACAGGTAGGAGAAACCAATCTCCTTGACAATAGTAACAAGGGATGGAAGAATACTGGCTATCCAATAGCGACAATTTACTTAGGAGACTATAAACCCAAACAAGGAGAAGAATGTACAATTGTTATTAAAGGCAAATTAGGGGCGAATAAAACAAGCTGGGGTGTTTACAATTCTGGAGGGAATGTTGTATTGGCTAGTTTTTATCCTGGTGGTCCCGATACAGATTATATTGCTTTGAAAACTTTTAAATGGACGTTAGGGACGCCTGCTGTTGATAATACATTTATTCGGATATATCCAATTCCTAACAATGAAATTAATGAAGAATCTGAAATAGAGTGGGTAAAACTAGTATTAGGCAATAAAACTTCGCTATTGTGGACTCCCTCCATAAACGATCAGAAGCAGATAGCCACAGATATAGCGCAGGCTAAGGCAGACTTGGCAGAAACAAGGGCTAATGCTTACGCAGACGGTATTGTAACAGAGGCGGAGCAGAACGCAATAAACGAGGCGCAGACGAGATTGGATGCGTTACAGATCGGTTCCCAGAACCTTATATCCAAAAAAATGATGTTGAAGTGGAATGAGAAGAACAAGAATATTGCGGTCTGGGGGCAGGATGCAGACGGGGTGTATCTCAGGATAAATGAAGTACTACTGCATAAAAATTGGGCGGGCAGCGATGAAATTGCTAATCCGGTATTTGATTTGCAATTCAAACCCGATACACAGTATGTATTATCTGTTGAATGGAAACTTGCAGCAGTACAAAATTACGATGGACTTGCTTTCAGGATATTTTACACTGATGGAACGGCAGAATGGCATGGATTAGCAGGAACAATAATCACAAAAACAATCGCCAGATTAATTACGAAAGCCGGGAAAACAGTGCAGAAAATATCTGCGTCATACGGAAGCAGTAAAGCCAATACACTAATCTACAATATCTCCCTAATCGAAGGCAATAAACCCTTGCAAGGCTTTCCAGTAGCAGAAGAAGATCAGACCGGAGCAAATAATGTGAATCTGGCAGATGGGACGAAGGAATTTACGTTAGGCGTAGGATCTACGAATTATACCTATAAGAAATTATATGTATCTAAAATAAAGCCTAACACGGTATATTACGTAAATGCAGGTAATATTCAGAATTTAGTAGGTAACCCTGATAGATATTCTTTTGTACTTTATAATAAAGATATAAGTACTGTGCTATGTCCAACATTAAATGCAGATAAGAATGGAGGTTTTTTAATCACATACAATAATTTCACTGAACAAGAAGGACGTTTATTGTGTTATGCAGGTATAGCTGGCTCCACTCTTGGTAACTCTGTAAAATTTACCGAAGTAATGCTAGTCGAAGGCTTTCTTCCGGCCCCTGTTTGGGCTCCTTCTTTCTCAGAGCAGCAAGCAGAAATAAAAACGATAACGAAAACCCTGACCGAAATTAAAGCCGAAAACGGAGAAATAAGTTTAAGGGTTAACGAAGTTTCTGAGAGAGTGGAAGAAGCCAAACAAGAGGCAATTGATACTGCAAATGAATATGCAACTCTTAAATCATATCGTGAAACATGGATTGATCTTACAGCAGAAAAGTGGAATCGGGATATGTATTATCCGGTGACGATTAAAATTGATGTTACAATAAAGACAAGAATACAAGTCGATACCCCGTTGGATTATGTCAATGTGTCATGGGGAACTCATGAAAGTGGCGGATACTCAATGTTATGCGCGTGGACTGTAAACGGAAGCGGATGGGGTTCTATTACTGTCCATAGGGTAATAGAATCTTCCCAATGGGGATGGACTGAACTAGATCCATCTTCTCCGGATAGATTGAAGATTCCATTCGGGTCAATAGGACAATTGACGAACAACAATGAAGAATATATCTTACTTCGCGGAGGAGGGAAATATAGATTCAGGATTACGAATAACTGTGTACCAATTGAACATAATAGCAGATACACGGCATATGGTGGACAACATGTAGATCCACAGAGTTCGGTAATCGGGCCTGTTCTTACGAATGCAACAAAGGAAGAACTTAATGCTGAAATAAATATAACAAAAGGATTGATCGAAAATAAAGTATCTCTAGATGTCTATAATGAAAATGATCAATTAATAAAATCAGATATTAGCAATTTACAAGTTAGTTACAACCAAATTTCTTCTACAGTATCTAAAATTATAAATGGTACCCAAGAAATATCTGGTGTTGTAACACAAAGTAATTTCGTTACAATTTTTTCTTCAAATAAAAATGCATTAGGGCAAGAAGTTATTGAATCTATTAATGTTGGCGGAGGAGGCGTTACAATTGATGCAAGTAGGATTAATCTTAATGGAGCTATTAGTGCAAACGGGAATGTTCAGATTACAACAGATGGAAAACTTATTGCAGTTAACGGAGAGTTTACAGGAAAAATTACAGCGACAGAAGGAGAAATTGCCGGACTGAAATTAAGCAATAATGGATTGAGATCATCTGATTTCAATGCGAGTTCAAAAATAGGCTCTTGTTATGCTAAAAATGGTTTTTCTGTATATGCATCAGGATCCGGCGTACTTGCCCCTTCAACAGGTATGTTACAAGCCGGAATAATAACAGCAACAGGAGATAACGCAGAAATAATCGGATTAGAGATAATAGCCAAAAATACTTCCAGTTATGCAACTTTAGCAAAAATAACAGCATTAAAATTAAGAGCCATAGACTATGTTGATGATAGTAAAAAGATGGCTCCAACTGCGGCTTTAATAGTTGAAGAGGGAGTATCGATATTTAACGGAGATGTTGAGGTAAATGGAAAATCTACATTTAACGGTGCTGTATATTTTAAAAATGTTCAAAACGTTAATGGTAAAAAAAATTATTACTTATGCATAGATAGATCAACAGGACAATTGTATTACAAATAAATTATAAAAAACATGGAAATTAACTATTTTATTTCAGCAAAAGCAACGGCAACGGTACAGAATATAAATGTATCGCTGAGTGCAGAGTATCAAAAAGAGCAAGCACCGGAAGTTATCTCCGTAGTAGCAAACGGATACTTGGACGACGGGAAGAAATTCATGAATGCAACCCTTAAATACAATCCTAAGTCCGAGGATTTCAATTCGATTAACGGATCAAATGTTGACTTGGGTATTATTCAGGAAATTGTTCCGCTAATTACGGAATTTTATAGAAAGATTACTGAAACATTCACTAACTACTAACAAAATGAAATATAGATTCGACGCAAAAAATGTATTTGCAATTGATTTATTGGGTAATAATTATATTCAATTGCTGGAAGAGAATCAAAATAAAGGCATTCATCAACTTATCGGGAATGCTGTTTATGTATGCACAAATACGATTGAAATGCATGAGATTGCAAAAAAGATATTCAACGGGGAAGCGGTGGATATGAATGAAAATGAGACAGAATTATTCAAAGCCTCAATAATGGATTCAACCTGGCATGTTTTTATTAAAAACGCTATTATCT
>ERZ838118.2931-NODE-2931-length-17313-cov-9.063970_pt1 | contig 17313 bp, 16 predicted proteins | sample MGYA00519863_ERZ838118 | MGnify/ENA primary metagenome ERZ838118 (study PRJEB31850, sample SAMEA3708827) | human gut metagenome | biome: human gut; feature: human-associated habitat; material: faeces | place: China | collected 2014 ...
AATTAATAAATAAAAGAATATATACTATGTTGAAGACTATCTTGTCTATCTCCGGAAAACCGGGATTGTACAAACTTATTTCGCAAGGAAAAAATATGTTGATTGTTGAATCAATCAATGCTGATAAGAAGCGTTTCCCCGCTTATGGTAATGAAAAAATTATCTCTCTGGCAGATATCGCAATGTACACAGATGATGCGGAAGTTCCTTTGTATGATGTGTTGGAAGCGATGAAAAAGAAAGAAAATTCGGTAATTGCTTCTCTTGATCCGAAGAAGGCTAGTCCGGAACAACTCCGTGAATACTTGGCTGAAGTGTTGCCTAATTTCGATCGTGATCGTGTGCATGTAGGAGATATCAAGAAATTGATTTCCTGGTATAATACGTTGATATCTAATGGACTTACTGAATTTAAACCAGAAGCGGAAGTTGGGGAAGAAGAGGCAGTGGCAGAATAATAATTAATGTCATTTGTCTAAATGAGACTAAAGAACATGATAATCGCATTTAATGTGGTTATCATGTTTTTTTATAGAGATGTTTGTAAATTCAGAAAAAAATTAGTATAATTTGGGTAATCTTTTATTAAAATAAATATCTTCTACTTATATTGTAAATAATGGTGCTTTTTATGTATCTTTGTCGCTGTTCTCTATTTTTCACGATGTCTATGGCAGTTAAAATGAAAATGGACAACAAAAGCGTTTAAAGATATTATTCGATGCTTGAGTTATCCAGTGACCTCAAGTATGATAAATTGTGTAGTTCTCACGCTTTTTTATAATTAATCACCTTCCAGGGAACAGGAGGCTTTATATAGGGAATGGAGACAATAACGAATAAAGGAGTGAATATCTGTTTGGATAATGAATCAGGGGAGTTATGCTTGACTAATTTGTTATCAGGTACAATGGTATTTTTATATGATTCTCAAGGAGAATTAAGGGAAAAACACCAATTTGCTTTACCTTTGCTTACCATAACAATTTCTAAACAGGGTACTTATGTTTTAGTGATGAGTCATCCGAACTGTCAGCCTGAAGTTCGGAGGATTATCTATACAGGGATATAAAAAGAAGTCGGTAAGTTTGCCAAGAAACTTACCGACTTCTTATTTTTTGTATTGTGTTTAATTTCTGAATACTAATCCGTCTCCGCCAGCATCGACAATGATCGCTTTACTTCGATCTACTTCCTGAGCTAGCAGTTTCTTAGACAGGTCGTTCAGCAAATAGCGTTGAATAGCTCTTTTCACCGGACGCGCTCCGAATTCAGGATCATAACCTACTTGTGACAAGAAGTTTAATGCAGCATCTGTCATTTCCAATTCCACACCGTTTTCAGCAAGCATTTTCTGTACGCTCTTGATTTGTAAGAGGACAATTTGCCTGATTTCATTTTCTGTCAGCGGCAAGAACATAATTGTTTCGTCAATACGATTCAGAAATTCCGGACGAATCGTTTTCTTCAACATATTCATCACTTCCTTCTTCGTTTCTTCGATTACCTCTTCCTTATTAGAACCGTTCAGTTTCTCCATTTGACTTTGTATATAGGAACTTCCCATATTTGAAGTCATGATAATGATCGTATTCTTGAAGTTAACTACCCTTCCTTTATTGTCTGTCAATCTTCCGTCGTCCAATACTTGCAACAGAATATTAAAAACATCCGGATGCGCTTTCTCTATTTCATCAAACAACACAACAGAGTAAGGTTTCCGCCGAATAGCTTCTGTCAACTGACCACCTTCGTCATATCCTACATATCCCGGAGGTGCTCCGACCAGACGTGAAACACTATGCTTTTCCTGATACTCACTCATGTCTATACGGGTCATCATCGTTTCATCATCAAATAGGAATTCTGCCAGTGCTTTCGCCAATTCTGTCTTACCCACCCCCGTTGTTCCGAGGAAGATAAACGAACCAATCGGACGTTTGGGATCTTGTAGTCCTGCCCGGCTACGACGCACTGCATCGGCAACTGCCTCAATTGCTTCATCTTGACCGATTACACGTTGGTGAAGTTCTTCTTCCAAATGCAACAATTTATCTTTCTCGCTTTGCAGCATTTTGCTAACCGGAATACCTGTCCAACGAGAAACAACATCAGCAATATCTTCGGCATCTACTTCCTCTTTTATCATTGCCTTGTCTCCCTGCATATCGCGCAGTTTCTTTTGAGTATCCTCAATTTCTTTATCCAATGCCTGAAGTTTTCCGTAACGGATTTCGGCTACTTTGCCATAATCTCCTTCGCGTTCAGCTTTCTCGGCTTCGAATTTCAGATTCTCTATCTCGACTTTGTTCTGTTGAATCTTATCCATTAACGTCTTTTCGCTTTGCCATTTAGCTTTGAAAGATTTTTCCAATTCTTTCAATTCAGCGAGTTCTTTACCGATAATCTCCAGTTTCGGTTTGTCGTTTTCACGTTTGATAGCTTCGCGCTCAATCTCTAGTTGCTTGATTTTACGGGAGATCTCGTCCAGTTCTTCCGGTACGGAATCTACTTCCATTCGTAATTTGGCGGCAGCTTCGTCCATAAGATCAATAGCCTTATCCGGCAAGAAACGGTCGGTGATATAGCGGCTACTTAGCTCCACGGCTGCAATAATTGCGTCGTCTTTGATACGCACATGATGGTGATTTTCGTAACGTTCTTTCAGTCCGCGGAGGATAGAAATCGTGCTCAGGTTATCCGGTTCGTCTACTTGTACGATTTGGAAACGGCGTTCCAATGCTTTATCCTTTTCGAAGTATTTCTGATATTCGTCAAGGGTGGTTGCACCGATAGAGCGCAGTTCGCCACGGGCCAGAGCCGGTTTTAGAATATTTGCGGCGTCCATGGCACCTTCGCCTTTCCCAGCACCTACCAATGTATGGATTTCATCAATAAATAAGATAATATCACCTTCCGACTTCTTCACTTCATTGACTACCGATTTCAGACGTTCCTCAAACTCACCTTTGTACTTTGCACCGGCAACGAGTGCACCCATATCCAACGAATAAACCTGTTTGTTCTTCAGGTTCTCGGGTACGTCTCCCCGTAGGATACGATGCGCTAATCCTTCGACAATAGCTGTTTTACCCGTACCCGGTTCACCAATCAGAATCGGATTGTTCTTAGTTCTCCGGCTTAATATCTGAAGTACCCGTCGAATTTCTTCGTCACGTCCGATTACCGGATCGAGTTTACCGCTACGAGCAGCTTCATTCAGGTTAATGGCATATTTTTCCAATGATTGATAAGTGTCCTCACTGGATTGTGACGTTACTTTTTCTCCTTTCCTTAATTCGCTGATAGCGTTACGCAACTCCTTTTCCGTCATTCCGGCATCTTTCAGAATGGTGGATACAGTGCTTTTTACAGTGAGCAACGCTAACAGTATATGTTCCAAAGAAACAAACTCGTCGCCCATTTCCTTTGAATACTGGGTTGCTTTCTGCAATACATCATTTGCTTCACGGCTCAGATACGGCTCACCACCGGAAACTTTAGGCAGCGAATCAATCTGTTTGTCAACGACAACCGCTACTTGCTGTCCATTCATACCTAACTTTTGGAAGATGAAGTTCGTAACGTTTTCACCTACCTTCATCACCCCCTGCATGATGTGAACGGGTTCTATGGCTTGTTGCCCCCGGCTTTTCACCAGATTTACAGCCTCCTGTATCGCTTCTTGGGATTTGATTGTAAAATTGTTAAAGTTCATATCGTTGTTCTCCTTTCTTTTTCATGTTTCTAATAACACTTAAAAGGGCGCAAAAGATTTGCCAAGTAGAAAAATGTGACAAAATAGCATGATTATAAGGAGCTTACAGGACAAAATGGCTTCTTTTTCCAGTGTATGACTGACGAATTTGCTGCGAAATGAGGAGGATAAATAAAAGTATTGTAGTATCTTTATCGGCTGTAATGTTATTGTAAATAAGATATGAACGATAAACCTCAAATAAAACTGTCTGAAACAGTAGTGCTGATTGATGCAGCTTTTCTGAACTTTGTAATTACAGATATGAAAGGATACTTTGAAGATACTTTGCAACGTTCTTTACAAGAGATAGACCTTTCGATACTGACTACCTATCTTACTTTGGACGCCGGGATTACGGAAGGGAAAAATGAAGTCCAATTTCTTTTTGTTTACGATAAGGAGTCTGGGCGGCTTGTACATTGCCGGCCTTCCGATCTGGAGAAAGAACTGAACGGGGTTGCTTTTCAAAGCCCTTATGGAGAATATTCATTTGCCAGTGTCCCTTCGGAGGGAATGGTGACAAGGGAAGATTTATTCTTGGATTTGCTGTCTATTGTTGCCGATTCGGCTGATGTGAAAAGAATGATTGTGATTTCCTTTAATGAAGAATACGGGAAGAAAGTGGCTGATGCGCTGAATGAAATAAAAGATAAGGAAGTGATTCAGTTCCGCATGAACGAACCGGATGCTCCGGTGAAGTATAAATGGGAAATGTTGGCTTTTCCTGTGATGCAGGCATTGGGGATCAAAGCTGACGAACTACAATAATATCAGTTCCTATATTTGCTGACTATACCTATATATTTAATACTTAAAATTTAGCCCTGTGTCTGATTTTCGTTTAAAAGTATTCCAAAGTGTAGCGAAGAACCTGAGTTTTACGAAAGCTTCGCAAGAACTGTTTGTAAGCCAGCCTGCTATCACTAAGCATATCCAGGAGTTAGAGACTTATTATCAGGCTCGTTTGTTCGAGCGTCAGGGAAGTAAAATTTCGCTGACCGATGCGGGGGAATTGCTGTTGAAGCATAGTGAGAAGATTCTGGATGATTACAAGCAACTGGAATATGAGATGCATTTGTTGCATAACGAGTATATTGGTGAATTGAGACTGGGTGCCAGTACAACGATTGCCCAATATGTCCTTCCTCCTTTATTGGGAAATTTCATAGCTAAGTTTCCGCAGGTCAATCTTTCTCTAATCAATGGAAATTCCCGGGGAGTGGAAACAGCCTTACAGGAACATCGGATAGATTTAGGTTTGGTGGAAGGAATCTTTCGTCTGCCTAACTTAAAGTATACTTCATTCTTGCAGGACGAACTTGTAGCAGTGGTGCACGCGCATACCAAGCTGGATATTCAGGATGAGATTACTCCGGAAGACTTGCCGAATATTCCATTAGTTCTGCGTGAAAGAGGTTCCGGGACGCTGGATGTCTTCGAACGTGCTTTGTCGCAGCATAATCTGAAACTGTCTTCTTTAAATGTAATGATGTATCTCGGCAGTACGGAAAGCATTAAACTTTTCCTCGAACATACTGATTGTATGGGGATTGTCTCTATCCGTTCCGTACATAAAGAACTCGTTGCAGGTAATCTGCGTGTAATTGAGATAAAGGGAATGCCTATGCAGCGTGAATTTAACTTTGTGCAACTGCAAGGGCAGGAGGGGGGATTATCCCAAGTCTTTATGCGGTTTGCGGGACATCATAGTAAAAGTCTGTAATCGGCTTTTCCGTTACTTTTACATACAGATTAACTTCCCAGCATTTCAATGCGTTACGATGCAACAAAATGGCGGGAAGTTGGTCTTGTTTTTTAGTAATGTGTGGCACCAGAAAAGATTTTTCAATTTCATTTCTCATATTCTCATATAAAAAGTTATCCTTCTGATTACTAATCATATAAATTATGAGAATTAAAATGTTTACATGTATTTCTCATAATTTATTCAAGAAAACACGCTTAAAATACCGCATTTCTCATACTATCATTGGTATTTCTCATACTATTGCAAACGTTATTCTCATCATCCAATCATCAACACTTAATAAGCTGTAGCAAAACTATTGTTCATCTTCGTTATAACTAGCTGACAATCAAAGAATATCCTACTGAAATCAATAGATTTTCAATAAGAAATTCCTATCGTTGCACTCCAGTAAACAGGCTTGTGCACTAGAGTGAATAGGGCTATCTACCCGAGTGCACCGATCTGTTTACTAGAGTGCAACAATGCGGATGAAGGAAAGAAAATACAATGATGCCGGTTGCGAAAGATATGTCATCTACCGATTTAACATATAAACTACGGTTATATTGCCTCCTACATATTAGTCCCTTTATTTCCATCAAGCAGGGGTGCTTTGCATTTTCCCTTTTTCTCCGTTGGCTTCGTTTGGCATCATAAACGCTTTATTCATAAGCCATTCAATGCCATTTCTCCCATTTTATTCGTTTATTCCAGAGATTCTGGGTAAGTTTGCTCATACTCTGTATAAAATCTCATATTTCTTTTTTATCTTTGTTCTTATATCATCAAATACAAGAACTTAATGGATAAGATCACCATATATCTTCTGGAAGAAAAGCAAGCTAAACGAAAGGGGGGCTTATATCTGGAAATGGTAGAGTAGGACGATTGATCATGTTCCGTGAGTGTCTTTGCCATGACGTAGTTCCGTTTATTATAGACGAGCGGCATAAGCAGTTTTATTATAGGGGACTTAGAGAGTTTGCGTCTACTCCCGGATATTTGCTTGATGCTTGCCTTTTGGCGCAAGATATTTATGTAGCATGGGTGAAATATTTCTATTCTGGATTATTTGACTGATACTCATAGAAAATTAAAGAATTAAAAATCAATGGATAATGGATATAGAAAATTATAAATTACAATGATTTCTTGATGTCCGGCAAGGCAATTATAAACGTGCTTTTACTTATTAGAATGAGACGGACGAGATGACTAAAAGGAATTTATATATATAATTAAATATTACTATTATGGGCTGTTTTATGAATCTTTTGTGGCTGTTGCTTGGTGGAATTTTTACGGCGGTAGAATATCTTATCTCAAGTTTATTAATGATGATTACTATCATCGGTATTCCTTTTGGGATGCAAACATTAAAATTGGCAGGACTTGCTTTATGGCCTTTTGGCAAGGAAGTTAGAAGCGGAAGTCGTTCCGGCGGTTGTCTTTATATACTGATGAATGTAATATGGATATTTGTAGGGGGTATTTGGATTTGTTTGTCACATTTGCTTTTTGGGGCGGTGTTGTGCATAACTATTATTGGTATTCCTTTTGGTTTACAGCACTTTAAGTTGGCGGCATTAGCTTTATCACCTTTCGGAAAAGATATTATAACTGTGTAAGGATAGTTCTGAACAGATTATCTATAACTAAAAGTTATAATATATAATTAGAAACTATTAGTGTGTCTTGATTGTTTCCTGTACCTTTGCACCCCGAAAACAATTAAAGATAAAATATATGATTTCAACAGCTACAAAAACGTTGCAGGGAAACAACAAAACCATTTATGTTGCACTACTTTCTACTTTGACTTTCTTTCTGTTTTTAGACTATATTCCGGGGTTGGAGGCATGGTCGGCATGGGTGACTCCTCCGGTTGCTTTGTTTCTTGGACTTATTTTTGCGTTGACTTGCGGACAGGCACATCCGAAATTTAATAAGAAAACATCTAAATATTTATTGCAATATTCTGTTGTCGGACTGGGATTCGGAATGAATCTACATTCGGCTCTAGCCTCCGGTAAAGAAGGTATGGAGTTTACAGTTATTTCCGTAATCGGTACTTTAGTGATCGGTTGGTTCATCGGACGTAAGTTGTTTAAGATAGACCGGAACACTGCCTATCTTATTAGTTCAGGAACTGCTATTTGCGGTGGGAGTGCCATTGCAGCCGTAGGACCGGTGTTGAGGGCGAAAGATAGTGAAATGTCTGTTGCACTGGGTACTATTTTTATTTTGAATGCGATTGCACTTTTTATCTTCCCGATGATTGGTCATGCTTTGAGTATGGATCAGCAACAGTTCGGAACTTGGGCGGCAATTGCTATTCACGATACAAGTTCGGTTGTTGGTGCAGGCGCTGCTTATGGAGAGGAAGCCTTGAAAGTAGCTACTACTATCAAACTGACTCGCGCTCTCTGGATAATTCCTATGGCTTTTGCCACTTCATTTATCTTTAAAAGTAAAGGACAGAAGATCAGTATTCCCTGGTTTATCTTCTTCTTTGTGTTGGCAATGGTGGTAAATACTTATTTACTTGACGGAGTGCCGCAGTTGGGAGCTGCGATCAACGGAATTGCCCGTAAAACATTGACAATTACCATGTTCTTTATCGGCGCTTCTCTTTCTCTTGATGTGCTAAAAGCAGTCGGAATTAAGCCATTGTTACAGGGAGTTTTGCTTTGGGTAGTGATTAGCTTGAGCACGTTGGCATATATCTATTTTGTATAAGAAAAACACACAAATGATATATAGAAAAGTGGGAGAATATTCGTACCATACGATATTTTCCCACTTTATTTTGATGCAGTTCCATCTTAAAAAGACGGAGGAGATCCGCTTATTCTTTTTTCTTCAATGCTTCAAAAATCAAGCCCTCCAGTTCTTCTGCAAGCTCCGGATTGTCAGCAATACATTGTTTTGCGGCATCGCGTCCCTGACCTAGCTTTGTATCATTGTAGCTATACCATGAACCGCTTTTCTTGATAATTCCCAGATCGGCGCCCAAGTCGATGATTTCTCCGGAGTGGGAGATACCTTCACCGAACATTATGTCGAATTCTGCTCTGCGGAAAGGAGGTGCCACCTTGTTCTTCACCACTTTCACTTTAGTCAGCTTTCCGAGTACCTCTTCGCCGTCTTTAATCACTTGGCTACCGCGAATATCCAAACGAACGGAAGCATAGAACTTCAGTGCATTACCACCAGTTGTTGTTTCTGGGTTGCCGAACATAACACCGATTTTCTCGCGGAGCTGATTGATAAAGATACAAGTAGTACGTGTCTTGCTAACGGCTGCTGTCAGTTTACGTAATGCCTGCGACATCAAACGTGCCTGAAGACCTACTTTGTTGTCACCCATATCGCCTTCGATTTCAGCTTTAGGGGTCAATGCGGCTACGGAGTCGATAACAATGATATCGATAGCGGAGGAGCGGATCAGTTGTTCGGCGATTTCCAATGCCTGCTCTCCGTTATCCGGTTGGGAAATATACAAATCGTCAATGTTAACTCCCAGTTTGGCTGCATAGAAACGGTCGAAAGCGTGTTCGGCATCAATAAAAGCAGCGATACCACCGGCTTTTTGTGCTTCGGCAATGGCATGGATAGCCAATGTTGTTTTACCGGAAGATTCCGGGCCATAGATTTCGATGATTCTACCTCTGGGGTAACCTCCTACACCTAGTGCCACGTTCAAGGCGATAGAGCCTGTCGGGATCACTTCCACTTGTTCAACACTGTCGTCACCCATTTTCATGATAGAACCTTTACCGAAGCTCTTTTCTATCTTTTCCATGGCAGCCTGTAAGGCTTTTAGTTTTTCGCTTGATGCCATTTTATTATCTGTTTCAAAATTAAGTTCGTCTTTCTTTGCCATACCTTATAATTAATGGAATTATTGATTTAAAATCTGTGAGGCATGCTCTTTAGTCTTTACTTCTTTCGGAGTGATAATCCGTTCCACAATTCCTTCTTCGTTAATAAGGAAAGTGGTGCGGAAAGTACCCATATAAGCACGTCCGTACAGTTTCTTTTCTCCCCATACGCCGAATTCTTCCACTAACTTTTTGTCAGTGTCGGCTATCAGCGTAAAAGGAAGATTGTTCTTTTCGATAAACTTCTGGTGCGACTTTTCATTGTCCACGCTGACACCGATTACTTCGTAACCGGCTTTACGTAATTCTGAATAGTTGTCGCGCAGATTACATGCTTGTGCCGTACAACCGGATGTGCTGTCTTTCGGATAGAAATACAACACAATCTTTTTTCCCTTGTAAGCACTCAGACGGATTTCTTCACCTTTCTCATTGATGCCTAATACTTCCGGTGCTTTATCTCCTACGTTAATCATAACTTTCTTTTTAATATACGACTGATCTCCTACAACTCCAGATCTTTATCGAACACTTCGTGCCAAGGCAAACCTTGCTTGTTCAGTTGTTCCATGAACGGATCCGGATTAAATTCTTCTACATTGTTTACGCCCGGACGTTTCCATTCTCCTTTGAAGAACATCATGGCGCCAATCATGGCCGGAACTCCGGTAGTGTAGCTTACTCCTTGCATACCTGTTTCTTTATAGGCTTCCTGATGGCTGCAATTATTGTAAACATAATACGTACGTTCTTTTCCATCTTTCAGACCACGGATGCGACAACCGATAGAGGTTTCTCCTTCGTAGTTCTCGCCCAAATCCTGTGGATTAGGCAGAACGGCTTTCAAGAATTGCAGAGGTACGATCTTCACTCCGTTGTAATCTACTTCGTCAATACGAGCCATACCGATGTTCTGGATAACACGCAGGTGGGTCAGATATTCCTGTCCGAAGGTCATCCAGAAACGTGCGCGTTTAATTGTCGGGAAGTGTTTCACCAATGATTCCAGTTCTTCGTGATAAAGGAGATATGAATCGCGGGGACCGATATTCGGATAAGTCAGGTCTTTGTGGATTTCCAGCGGACCGGTAGTTACCCATTGGCCGTTTTCATAATAACGTCCGTTCTGGGTAATTTCGCGGATATTGATTTCCGGATTGAAGTTGGTTGCAAATGCTTTGTGGTGATTGCCGGCATTACAGTCTACGATGTCCAGATATTGGATTTCGTCGAAATAATGCTTGGCGGCGTAGGCGGTATAGATACCGCTCACTCCCGGATCGAATCCACAGCCGAGGATAGCTGTCAGACCAGCTTCTTTGAAACGTTCATGATAAGCCCATTGCCAACTGTATTCAAAATGAGCTTCATCTTTGGGTTCGTAGTTGGCAGTGTCCAGATAGTTAACTCCGGCTTTCAGACATGCTTCCATAATGGTCAAGTCCTGATAAGGGAGGGCAACGTTAATCACCATTTCAGGTTTGAAATTGTTGAATAAGGCTACCAACTCGTCCACATTATCTGCGTCTACTTTTGCTGTTTTTATATTAGGGTTACCTATTGCCTCGACGATTTTGTCGCATTTCTCTTTCGTACGGCTGGCAATCATGATATCTGTAAATACATCGGCATTTTGTGCCACTTTGTGTGCAACGACAGTACCAACACCGCCTGCACCGATAATAAGAACTCTACCCATTTCGTTAATTGCGAATTAAATATTAAGAATATTAGAATTGTTAGCTTGGCAAATATACGTGATTATTTTCAGATAATCATTCGCCGATACTCCTTTTTATTTGAAACGTTGCAAGATGCCGCTCTCGAATTCCAATGTTTTTCCGTTATAGAACCAGTTCTCAAAACGGTTATCCTTTTTCAGTACTATTTCTATCGGGTCGCCGATAGACAGCCGGCATTCATCCGTACTCATGCCTACTTCGAGGTCGCCCCGCGAAATGATTTGCCAACGTTTCTCGGTAATGCCCGGATATTTTTTATGTATATCTTCAAACCCGAAAAGGTCTTCAATATAATTGTTGTTTCTGGTGATTACGTCATACTTCAAGTCAACCTTCATTTCGTAACTAATTCCATTCTTGTCTTTTAATGTCAAAATAGCCAGACTGCCGGGAGAGGGCATCCGAACTTCTTTTATTGTCAGGATAGTGTACCGGGGAAGATGAACGCGGGACTCCATTTGTTTGTTTTCAAGAGAGACAGCTCTTTTGGCAGACAATGTTTTTTTAGGATAAACGGTTGCCCCCAAGTACCTGTTTTTCAGGCTTTCGATATTATCCAGCTTCTTATTCGTAAAACTGATCGAATTTGAAAAGTATTTCATTCTCTTTTCACCTTGAAAATCACTCGTGTCCATACCGGAGTTTGTCCGTGAGAGGGCGACTTCCAGATAATAGGAATGTCCCTGTGTGTCTTTGAATATGATTTTCACGGGATATGCCTGGCTGCCCACTCCGACGGCCGTGACAGTTGCTTCCGTATTGACGGAAATAGGTATATCCCGATAGCCGGAATAGCTGTTGGCATCATCCACACGGACAGTTTCGGATTGTATGTATATTGTCTTTCCTATCAGCAGATCTTTTGCCGTATCTACATCTTGCAGGTAAACTAATCCGTTGATGCAGGCACGGGGCATTCTTTCGCATATCTCGTCCAGCCGCATATTCTTTATGTCATAATAATATTTTTCCCCTTCATCTTCGAAAACGAAGCGAGTGGTGTAGTTTGTTTCATCTGCTATTTTTTGAACCTTCTCTTCGGTTCCGGTGAAAGTGAGTATTTTGTGTCTCATCAGGCTATTATCCACTCCTTTTTCGGTGTTGTATATTAAAAGGGTAGGAAGAAACATTTCCCGTGCGGAAGGAGCAAACATGAATTTCATTCCGGGAGTCCATTTACATAAAGGTTTTAGAGGAAAGTGTTTTATGATAAACTGTTCTTCTTCACTTGCAGGAATTTCCTGGGTGGAGGGGGTAGTGACAATGTAATCACTTTGGGCGGTAACATGAGACATACCACAACAGAATAAAATCACGGATAGGACGATTGTTCTCATATTTATTTCTTTAAGTGAACTATGTAAATTGTTCATTTGTTGTATATTCAATGGCAAATGTATATATTTTATATTGTATTGGGTGTTATTTCCCAATCTTTTTGGTATCTTTGTCCACGATTTAACTTAAACGTTATAACAATATGAAGAAAGTTTTTGTTTCAATTTGCGTTGCAGGTGCAGCACTTGCAATGTCTTCATGCCGTTCGGTTGAGAAGGCAGTTCCTGTGTCATCTATCAATGGTGAGTGGAATATTATAGAAGTCAATGGCTCGAAAGTTGCTCCGGGCGAAAGTAGAACCCTTCCGTTTATTGCATTTGATACGGTTACCGGTCGTGTGTCCGGTAATAGCGGATGTAACCGTATGATGGGCACATTCGATGTAAATGCGAAACCGGGAAGCCTTGAGTTAGGTGCTATGGCCAGTACTCGGATGATGTGTCCGGATATGACTACCGAGAAGAATGTATTGAGTGCTCTTGCACAAGTGAAAGGATATAAGAAAGCAGGTAAGGGGAAGATGTATCTTTGCAATGCTTCCAATCGTCCGGTTGTAGTTCTTGAAAAGAAGGAGGCTGATGTGAAACTTTCAGTGTTGAATGGAGAATGGAAAATTAAAGAAGCAAATGGTGAGGCGATTCCTTCAGGAATGGAGAAACAACCGTTTATCGCTTTTGATGTGAAGAAAAAGTCTATTCATGGTAATGCCGGATGCAACCTGATTAACGGAGGTTTTGAAACTAGTACGAGCAATGCCAAATCGATTTCCTTCCCGGGAGTGGCAAGTACAATGATGGCTTGTCCTGACATGGAGACAGAAGGTAAGATCCTGAAAGCGTTGAATGAAGTAAAGTCATTCGATGTATTGGCAGGCGGTGGCATTGGGCTGTATGATGCCAATAATGCATTGGTTATTGTATTAGAGAAAAAGTAATTATTATAAGAAATAGGAAAGGCTGTATCAATAAAGCCTGATATTTATGAAACCGGCCTCATTGCTATCTGTTGCAGTGAGACCGGTTTTTTGTTTCATGAACTAATTAATAGTGGAAGCTGATTGTTACAATTGCTTCAATGCTTCCCAATCAATTTCCGGTTCTTTGCCTGTTGGCTTGCAATAGAACTTAGTTCCCATTGGAACGGATTCGTTAAAGAAGCCTCCCATTTTCAGATAAAACCGATTGTCTTTAGTATTGCCACCTTGATAGTCGAGACGGACTTGGGCACTCGCTGTTGCATCGTGTGTAAAGGTAGCGTCAGTGAGTCGGGACCATTTACCTTCTTTGCTACGTGCCCATTGGTTGCCGAAGAAAACTTCACGTGATAAATATCCTTGTTCCGGACTGAAATTCTCAAGGAAGCTGTGAGGACGTTTATACCATGTGTTGGTTTTGGGGCGTAAGAAACTGGCTATTAATTTCCATTCTTTCTCATCTGTTGCATAGAAATAGGCAGTGTAGGTCGTATTTCCATTCCCGTCCGGTCTGATTTGCATCAGAAATTTATATGTATTACCGGCTTTCCAGGGATACTTCAAATAACTTTGTCCGCCTGAGCCTTCGTTGCCAAACTCTCCGATGTGTACATCTTTGCCTTGGCGTAACAGTTTAATTTTTTGGTCATCCGGAATCTCTTTGGGGTTTTGTGTATCAAAAGGACTCCATACCGAGAAAAGAATACGGCGTTCTGTCGGGGAGTTGTATTGCATTCCGAAATAACCTTCCCCGAAGCCGGCCGCCATGTAGTAGCTATGCATTGTTTCGCCTTCTTTGGGCACTGTGATTTCATTGTAGAACCATTCAGTATCACCTTCAGGTAGCGCATATCCCAAATGAACGGAAGGACCGCGGCGTCCCCAATAGTCAGAGAAGTCTTTCACATAATTACTTTTACCTGTAACATTGTCTGCTATCAACTGCTTAATTTCTCCGAAACTCTCACCACTTTTAGAGACTCCTTGTAAGTCGATACGGACATATCCTGCCTGTCGTATATCGATACTTCCAACAGGAACTTTAGTGAAATCATTCGATTGTAGATTGACTTTGAAGCCCTTCTTTCCATAACTGACTTTGATTTCGGAATGTCCTTTGGCATACAGTGACAGATCGGCTGTTGTCGGTTGATGCAAATAGAAGTAAATACTAACGATACTTTTAGGATTTGTCCAATGTGTAACTCCTCTTTGTGTTATTCGCGCACCATCTTGTTGCCGGGTTACATAGCCATTGCCGGAAACTCCTACGACAACTTGTTGAGGTTGTGCAAATACGGTAGTGCATAGTAGTAATGCAAGTAAACATAATAAATTTTTCATGTAGATGTCATTAATTGATTTTATGTATAATTCCGATATTAATAAATAGTTCGTTGTTTTATAGTGTAATATTGCAAAGTTAAGAATTAATTCTCTTTATCGAACCAGAATAGATAATATTTGTTTTAGTGTCAGTCACTGAATAACTTTCTTTATGGCTATCATGGCAAGGAAGTTTATTAAAAACTGTCGTTTTGGCAGATATTATGTCATGCATTCGTATAATTTCTTTTTGGCACACGGTTTGCTTTTTAGTAAGCGTCCGTTCGCGACGAGGCTCCTTGATAAGAGCCGGAGAAACAACCGGACAAAAGGAAATCAATGAATAAATAATAAATAAAAAAATAACGATCATGGGAAAAATTATTGGTATTGACTTAGGAACTACAAACTCTTGTGTTGCTGTATTTGAAGGTAACGAACCGGTAGTAATTGCAAACAGTGAAGGTAAACGTACTACTCCTTCTGTTGTCGCTTTCGTAGATGGTGGCGAACGTAAGGTGGGCGACCCTGCAAAACGTCAGGCTATTACTAACCCGACACGTACCATTTTCTCTATCAAACGTTTCATGGGTGAAAATTGGGACCAGGTTCAGAAAGAAGTTACTCGTGTTCCTTATAAAGTAGTGAAAGGCGATAACAACACTCCGCGTGTTGACATCGACGGACGTCTGTACACTCCGCAGGAAATTTCTGCTATGATTCTTCAGAAAATGAAGAAAACTGCTGAAGATTATCTTGGACAGGAAGTAACGGAAGCAGTAATCACTGTTCCTGCATATTTCTCTGACTCTCAACGTCAGGCTACGAAAGAAGCCGGACAGATTGCCGGTCTGGAAGTAAAACGTATTGTGAACGAACCGACAGCCGCTGCTCTTGCTTATGGTCTGGACAAGGCTCACAAAGACATGAAGATTGCTGTGTTCGACCTTGGTGGTGGTACATTCGATATATCTATTCTTGAATTTGGTGGTGGTGTATTCGAAGTACTTTCTACAAACGGTGATACTCACCTTGGTGGTGACGACTTCGATCAGGTAATCATCAACTGGCTGGTAGAGGAATTTAAGAACGATGAAGGCGCTGACTTGACTCAGGACCCAATGGCTTTGCAACGTTTGAAAGAAGCTGCTGAAAAAGCTAAGATCGAGTTGTCTTCTTCTACAAGTACAGAAATTAACTTGCCGTATATCATGCCGGTAAACGGTGTGCCCAAGCACTTGGTTAAGACTTTGACTCGTGCTAAATTCGAATCTTTGGCTCACGGATTGATTCAGGCTTGTCTTGAACCATGTAAGAAAGCGATGAGTGATGCAGGCTTGAACAATGCTGATATTGACGAAGTAATCCTTGTAGGTGGTTCTTCACGTATTCCAGCTGTACAGAAATTGGTGGAAGATTTCTTTGGAAAAGCTCCTTCTAAGGGTGTAAATCCAGATGAAGTGGTTGCTATCGGTGCTGCTGTACAGGGTGCTGTTTTGACAGACGAAATCAAGGGTGTAGTATTGTTGGATGTAACTCCGTTGTCAATGGGTATCGAAACATTGGGTGGTGTAATGACTAAGCTGATTGATGCTAATACTACCATTCCGGCTCGTAAGAGTGAAACATTCTCTACTGCTGCCGATAACCAGAGTGAAGTAACGATCCATGTATTGCAGGGTGAACGTCCGATGGCTGCACAGAACAAATCAATCGGTCAGTTCAACTTGTCAGGTATTGCTCCTGCTCGTCGTGGTGTTCCTCAGATTGAGGTTACATTTGATATTGATGCAAACGGTATCTTGAAGGTATCTGCAAAAGATAAGGCAACCGGTAAGGAACAAGCTATCCGTATCGAGGCTTCCAGTGGTTTGAGCAAGGAAGAAATCGAAAAGATGAAAGCTGAAGCTGAAGCTAACGCCGAAGCAGATAAGAAGGAACGTGAAAAGATTGATAAATTGAATCAGGCTGACAGCGTAATATTCCAGACTGAAAATCAGTTGAAGGAATTAGGTGACAAGTTGCCTGCTGACAAGAAGGCTCCGATTGAAGCTGCTTTGCAGAAACTGAAAGATGCTCATAAGGCTCAGGATTTGGCTGCTATTGATACTGCTATGGCAGAAATCAATACTGCTTTCCAAGCTGCAAGTGCTGAAATGTATGCTCAAGGTGGTGCACAACAAGGTGGCGCACAGGCGGGGCCTGATATGAATGGCGGTGCCGGTCAGCAAGATAATGGAACTAAGCATGGAGATAATGTGCAAGATGCTGATTTTGAGGAAGTCAAATGATTCCGATAAGGATACAGATTAAATAATAAGCAAGGAGGTGTGTCGTAATGCACGATGCACCTTCTTTTTTATTCATTACTATACAACTCGGTTCATTTTCTTTAAGCTGCGATATTTTGAGGATTTCTTTGATTTATATGCGTTCGCAACATCTAAATATAGCTACTGTAAACTCATAAAACCGTCTAATCAGCCAATCCATACCTTCTTTAGCCATTTTTGCACACATCTTTTTTATATTGAAGGCAA
>ERZ838118.2938-NODE-2938-length-17286-cov-11.507748_pt1 | contig 17286 bp, 14 predicted proteins | sample MGYA00519863_ERZ838118 | MGnify/ENA primary metagenome ERZ838118 (study PRJEB31850, sample SAMEA3708827) | human gut metagenome | biome: human gut; feature: human-associated habitat; material: faeces | place: China | collected 2014 ...
GCTGCCGCACCTCGCTCGCCGTATCGGCACTTAGAATTATGCGGTATTGCCATAGGGAAAAAATGAAGCAAACCGTATGCTTATAAAGCGAACGCCATTGCATCTCCTGGCGCAAGCCCCCCGTCACTCACTTTTCCACCGCCATTGCGATCTGCTCGCGGGTGATGGGCAGCTCATAAAAGCGTTTGTGGGTGGCGTGGTAGATGGCATCGGCCACGGCGGGCAGCGGGGTGTTGATGACGACCTCACCGATGGACTTTGCGCCAAACGGGCCGGTGCCCTCGTAGCTGCTTTCAAAACTTACGTCAATATGTCCAATATCAGTGCGGCAGGGGATCTTGTACTGCATCAGGGAGCTTTCGCGCGGCATGCCGCGGTCATTGTAGGTCACATTTTCGGTCAGCGCCATGCCGATGCCCTGCAAAATGCCGCCCTCGGCCTGCACGCGGGCCAGGTTCGGGTTTACAGGGGTACCGCAGTCGACCGCGGCCACATAGTTCACCACCTGGGCTTCGCCGGTTTCCAGGTCAACTTCCACTTCGGCGGCGCCAACCATAAACGGCGGGGGCGAAATCTCCGAGCTGTGGGTCACGGTGGCTTCCAGCGCCACCGTGTTACCGCACTGGGATGCCGCTGCAATGCTGGCCAGCGGCACGCGCTGGGTGCCATCCTCGCTCGTCACGGCATCGCCGGTAAACAGCACGGCGGCTTTGTCCAGCCCCAGCATCTGTGCCCCCAGGGTGCAGATCTTATCTTTCAGTTCCAGCGCACACTTTTCCACGGCCTTGCCGGTCACATAGGTTGTGCTGGACGCATAGGAACCGGAATCATAGGGGGAAGAATCGGTATCTGCGCCCAAAACTGCAATGTTTTCCAGCGGGCATTCCAGCACTTCGGCAGCGATCTGCGCCAGGATCGTATCGCAGCCGGTGCCCATATCCGCTGCGCCGATGGAGAGGGTATAGAACCCGTCATCGTTAATTTTCAGCGTGGCACTGCCCACGTCCACATGGTCGATGCCGGAGCCCTGCATGGCCATGCCCATGCCAACAGCACGCACCTTGCCGTTGCCGATCTCGCGCACGGGGTACTTATGGTCCCAATCCATCCTGTCATGCACGGTTTTCAGGCAGCGGTCCAGCGCACAGCTGGTGTTGACCTGGCCATAGTAGGCGGGCATAACATCGCCCTCATGGATAATGTTGCGCTGCCGGAGCTCAAACGGGTCCATCCCCAATTTGTCGGCCAGCTCATTCACAGCGGATTCCACCGCAAACAGACCCTGGGTTGCGCCGTACCCGCGGTACGCACCCGATGACATATGGTTGGTGTAAACAACATCGCTGACAAAGCGGAACGCTTCGGCCTTGCCGTACAGCGGGATGGACTTGTGGCCCGAAAGCCCCACCGTTGTGGGGCCGTGCTCACCGTAAGCGCCGGTGTTGGAAAGGGTGTGCAGGTCAATGCCCTTGATGATGCCGTCCTTTGTTGCGCCCAGCCGCACGTGCATCTCCATCTCATGGCGCGGGGTTGAAGCCGTCTGGCTTTCAAAGCGGGTATAGATGATCTTGCTGGGCTTCTTCGTTTTCCAGGTAACAAAGGCAGGGTAAACCTCGCACACTGACGTCTGTTTTGCGCCGAACCCGCCGCCGATGCGCGGCTTGGCAACGCGGATCATGGATTTGGGGATGTGCAGGGCGTTTGCCAAAATGCGGCGGCAATGGAACACGATCTGCGTTGAGCTGAGCACATTCAGCCGCCCGTAAGCATCAATGCTGCAATAAGTGCGGAAGGTTTCCATCATGGCCTGCTGGCAGGCGCGGGTGTGGTAGGTGTGGTCAATGACCACATCGCACCCAGCCAACACCGCCTCAATATCACCCTCGCCGGATTCATCGTGGGCGCAGAGGTTGCGGTTCTTGTCAGCTCCGATGCCGGGAACAAGGGCTTCCCAGTTATCCTCCGGGTGCACAAGAGTAGGGTTATCGAGCGCTGTGTGGAAATCCAGCACCGCGGGCAGAACTTCATATTCCACCTGAATCAGCTTCATCGCCTTATCGACGCATTTTTCGTCTTTGCCCGCAAGGATCGCAACAACATCCCCGGCAAAGCGGACATGGCGGTCGATCACAAGGCGGTCGTAAGGGCTCATTTCGGGGTAGGTCTGGCCCGCCTGGGTGTAGCGGCGGGCGTTCTGGTCCACATCTTTCCAGGTGTAAATTACCTCCATGCCGGGCACAAGCATGGCGCGGGAGGTATCAATATTTTTGACGATCGCATTGGCGTGGGGGGAGCGCAGCAGCTTGACGATGAGACAGTCCTGCGGGATAACATCATCCATGTACACAGGCTGGCCGGTTACAAGCTGCATGGCGTCCTTCTTGCGCACAGGCTGGTTCACAGTTTTCATTGGGCAGCCTCCTTTGATTTTTTCCACGCCAAAAAGTTCTGGATCCCGCGCAGCTGGCCTTCGTACCCGGAGCAGCGGCAAAGGTTGCCCGCAAGGTATTCCTTGATCTCCTCCTCATTGGGGTCGGGTTTTTCGCGGAAAAGGGCCAGCGCATTCATGATAAAGCCGGGGTTGCAGAAGCCGCACTGCTCGGCCCCCTGGTCAGCGATGAACGCGCCGAACTCAGCGGCTTCCTCCTGCAGGCCCTCCAGCGTGGTAACGCTGCGGCCATCCACCCGCGCCGCCAGTACAGAGCAGGAAAGCACCGGCTTTTCGTCCAAAAACACGGTGCACAGCCCGCAGTTGGCGGTTTCGCACCCGCGCTTAACGCTTTTACAGCCTAAAGAGCGCACCAGATCAATCAGCAGGGTATCGGGGGCGATCTCAGCAGCTGTTTTTTTATGGTTCAACGTAAAATGAATTTGCATCAGAGCACCTCCAGGTTCCCCAGTGCCTGTACGGCACGCTTGACAAGCACCCCCACCAGATGGGTGCGGTAGGCGGCACTGCCGCGCAGGTTGCTGCCGGTGGGCACCGCAGCCTGTACGGCGGCGGGCAGCTCATCCGGGGCGGCCGTGGGGCAGACAAGCATGGCTTTCATGGGGCGTGCACCGATGGCAAAGCGGTAGGCTCCATCCGCCGTGCGTGCAGCAGCGCAGGTCAAAATCGGGAAGTCCGTCTGGGTGGCCCGCACAGACTGGTAATGCACTGCAAGCCCCGGCGTCTTTTTTATGTAAACATGGGTCAAAATATCACGGTCATAGGGCAGGGCGGCAAACTGTGCAATGGGCATCCGGCCTGCTTTGTACAGCTCCACATCGCAGTCCAGCGCCAGCAGCAGCGTTAATACGTCTGAAAAGCCAAACCGCCCGTACACGCTGCCGCCCACGGTGGCGCAGTTGCGGAACTGCACCCCCACAATATGGCGCACGGCCTCCCGCATGGCGCCGTTGGTGGCCGCGTTCAGCGCGGCGTGGGTTTCCAGGCTGCGCAGCGTTGCCATGGCGCCAATGGCAAATTCGGTATCGGTTTCTTCAATGGTATCCAACCCCAGCGCAGATAGGTCAATGGCTGTGCCAACGCTGATTTTTTCCATTTTCAGCCACAGCATCCCTCCCAGCACCCGGTTCGGGCGCTTCTGGTTCAGCTGCCATGCTTCTTCCAGTGTGGCGGGGCGGGCATATTCTCGAATTGTTATCATAGAATGCTCTCCGTTTTTGGGTAAAATCATACTTTTGTGTATAACCACTTTTATTTTACCACAAATTCTGCTATAATTCCGTTGTTGTTTGAAAAACACAACGGAATATTGGTTTTAGAAGGAAGTAAGAAACATGAAAATGACCAAAATGACCGCCCTGCTGCTGGCCGCCGCTATGGCACTGACAGCCTGCGGCAGCACCGCAGCCAGCGAGGCTGCTTCCGTAGAGGCTACCGCAGCCCCGGAAGCCACTGCTGCACCGGAAGAACCTGCCGCCGAAACGGCGGTTACCTACCCGCTGACCGTTACCGACCAGCTGGGCCGCGAAGTTACCATTGAGGAAGAACCCAAAACCCTTGCCAGCGGCTACTACATTTCCACCAGCCTGCTGATTGCGCTGGGCGTGCAGAACGAGCTGGTTGGCGTGGAAGCCAAAGCCGACAAACGCAACATCTACAGCCTGTCCGCCCCGGAGATCCAGTCCCTGCCCAGCATTGGCACCGCCAAAGAGTTTGACCTGGAAGGCTGCGCTGCGCTGGCCCCGGATCTTGTCATCGTGCCCGCCAAGCTCAAGGATTCCATCCCCCAGATGGAGGAAATGGGCCTGACCGTGCTGGCTGTTAAGCCGGAAAACCAGGCCGGCCTGTTCGACGCGATCGAGCTGCTGGCACAGGCAACCAACACCACCGCCCGCGGCGAGGAGCTGGAAATGGCCATTGACAGCAACCTGGCCGCCCTGGCCGAAGCCGTTGCCGGCACCGATGCCCCCAGCGTTTACCTGGCAGGCAACAGCTCCGTGTTGGAAACCGCAGGCCCCGCCATGTATCAGAACACGATGATCGAAAACGCCAACGGCACAAACGCCGCCGCCAGCGTGGAAGATACCTACTGGGCCGAAGTTTCCTATGAGCAGGTCCTGGATTGGAACCCCGATTACATCATTCTGGCATCCGATGCTGAATATGACGTTGATTCTGTTCTGAACGATGCCGCCCTGGCGGACTGCACCGCCGTCAAGGAGAGCCATGTTTACCAGCTGCCCCACGCTGTTGAGGCTGTGGATTCCCCCGTGCCGGCCAGCTTCCTTGGCAGTGTTTATCTTGCCAGCGTGCTGCACCCGGAGCAGGTGACCGAGGAGTATTACCACGCCGCTGCCGATGAATTCTATGGTAGCTTCTATGGCTTTACCCCCGAATCTTATGAATAATAACCGCAAACGCACGGCGCGGTGCCTTCTGGGCGCAACGCTCTGCGTTTTTATGGCCTTTGGTGCGGCACTTTATTTCGGCCGTTATCCCATAACCCTGCAGGCACTGCTGGCGGGGGACGCTATGGCAGTGCGCACCTTTACGGTACTGCGTCTGCCCCGTGCCGTGATGGCGCTGGCGGGCGGGTTCGGTCTTGGCGTGGCGGGCTTTGTGTACCAGACTGTTTTTCGCAATCCACTGGCAAGCCCGGATATCATTGGGGTATCGTCGGGGGCCAGCGTTGGCGCGGCATTTGCCATCTTGTTTGTCTCTTCGGGCACGCTGGGCACCACGGTATGCGCCTTTGCGGGCGGGCTGGCAGCGGTGTTTTTCTCGCTTGGCTTGGCGGCCGCCGCGCCGGGGCGCAGCAAGATGAACCTGGTGCTGGCGGGCATTGCCGTACATGCGCTGGCGCAAACTCTTTTGATGCTTCTAAAACTGACCGCTGACCCGGAAAAAGAGCTGGCCAGCATTGAATATTGGATCATGGGCAGCCTGGCGGGGGTAACGCAAAGCCGGGTGTGGTTCCCCGTTCCAATGGTTATTTCCTGCTGCGCCGTAATTTTTGCTTTGCACCGTCAGGCGATGCTTTTATCCGTGGAAGAGGATGAAGCGCGGCTGCTGGGGGTTCCGGTGGGGCGGATGCGTTTTCTGCTGCTGACATTGGCAACGCTGGTGGTGGCCGCGGTTGTCAGCGTGACTGGGCTGATCAGCTTTGTCGGGCTGCTGGCCCCCCACTGTGCGCGGCTGCTGGCGGGGCACAACCGCCGCTCCACCAGCCTGCTCAGCGGGCTGGTGGGCAGCACGCTGCTGCTGGCGGCGGATACCATTGCCAAAACGGTGGCGGCAACCGAACTGCCGGTCAGTATCTTCACCTCGCTGCTGGGTGTTCCGTTTTTGCTCTACCTTATTATAAAGCCGGGGAGGGAGACGCGGTAATGTTCACTGTGGAGAATCTGGCCGTTCGTCTTGGCGATAAGAACATCCTGCAAAATGTTCATTTTACGATAGATACCCCCGGGCAGCTGGTGGGAATATTGGGGGCGAACGGCAGCGGAAAAACTACCCTGCTGCGCGCAGTGGCCGGGCTTTTGCCCCATACGGGGTGCTGCCTGATGGATGGTGTGCCGCTGGAAAGCCTTTCTACCAGGTGTCTGGCACAAACGGTCAGTTACATCCCGCAGCAAAGCGGAATTTCGGTGTCCATGTCTGCACGGGAAGTTGTGCTGATGGGCTGCAACCCCCGCCTTGGCGTGCTGCAAAGCCCCACCGCTGCCATGTGTGCGGCAGCGGAAGAAGCCCTGCGCACGGTAGGCCTGGCGGATAAAGTCGAGCAGGACTACCTGACGCTGAGCGGCGGCGAACGCCAGCTCTGTATTCTGGCACGTACCTTTGTGGAGGATGCGTCTTTGCTGCTACTGGATGAACCGGACAGCGCCCTGGACCTTGCCAACCGCAGCCATATGGCGGCGCTGCTGGCAGAATTTGTGCATGCAAGCGGCAAAACAGCGCTGATCTGCCTGCATGACCCCATGCTGATGCTGGACTGGTGCGATACGCTGATCGTGCTGCAAAACGGGCAGGTTGGAGCCATGCTGTACCCCAGAACCGACCCGGTTGAAGCGCTGCAATCCGCGCTGGCAGCAGTATACGGCCCGCTGGAACTGGTGCCCGTGACCGACCGCACGGGCCGGGTGCGGCTGGCGCTGCTGCCGTTATGAGGAAAGAAAAATGAAACCGAAGATTCATGTGATGCTCTGCGATGATATCGGCGAGCGCTTTTTTGGCGAAGGCCCCTGCCGCCTGCTGCACCGGATTGAAGAGACCGGCTCACTGCGGGCGGCGGCGCAGGCCATGGGGCTTTCTTACTCCAAAGCGCTGCGCATGGTCAAGCGGGCGGAAAAAGAATTGGGCTTTGCGCTGACCCGCAAAACCATTGGCGGGCGCGGCGGCGGGGGCAGCACCCTGACGGATGAAGCCCGCAATTTTATGGAAAGGTATGAGGCTTACCGTGATGCCTGTGTACAGACTGACCGCGAGCTCTATTATAAGTTCTTTCCGGGTGAGCGGTAAGCGCCACCTGCTGTTGACCGGCGGGCGCGGTACGGGAAAAACCACCCTGCTGCGTGCGCTGGTGCCATTGCTTTGCCCCGGGGCACAGGAAATTACCACAGCAGCGTACCCTGCGGACCGTGTGGAAATTCGAGAAAGTGTGGGCGGAAAAATAGCGGTGATCGGCCGCTTTGACCCGGCACTGCCCCCAGGCGAAAACCGGATGCGCCCCGTGGCAGACGGCTTTTTGCTGCTGGGAGTACCCGCCCTGCACCGCATGGCGGCAGGGGAGAGCGAATGGGCGGTGCTGGATGAACTCGGTTACCTGGAAAATAGCTGCCCCGAATTCCGGCAGGCAGTGGAAGCGCTGCTGGATGCAAAGCGCGTTCTCGCTATTGTGCGTAAGCAGGATACCCCATTTTTAACCGCACTGCGCGCCCGGCAGGACGCTTTTGTGGTGGATTTGGACGATCCCGCGCCCGCTCTCGGCTGCGTGGTCATGGCGTCCGGGCTGGGGCGGCGGTTCGGCGGAAACAAGCTGATGGCGGATTTTTGCGGTGCACCGCTGATCGCCAATGCGCTGGCTTTAGCCGCCCTGCCGCTGCTGGCCTGCCGCATTGTCGTGACCCGCTCGGAAGAGGTTGAGGCGCTCTGTAACGCGCAGGGCGTCCCCGTTCTGCGCCACGCGCAGCCCTACCGCAGCGATACGGTCCGGCTGGGGCTGGCGGCATTGCTGGGAAAAGAGCCCGCTTTGCGCGGCTGCCTGTTTCTGCCGGGGGATCAGCCGCTGCTCACGCAGCAAAGTGTGGAAGCACTGGCGCTGGCAGCGGCCCCCGATGCCATTGTGCGGCTGTGCGCTGCCGATGGCACCCCCGGCAGCCCAGTGCTGTTCGGCGCGGATTATTTTTCGGAGCTGCTTCACCTGCCGGATGGCCGCGGCGGCAATGCCGTTGCGCGGGCCCACCCCGGTTCCGTCTGCCTTGTGTCCGCCCGGAACGATGCCGAACTGAGGGATGTGGATACGCGGGAGGACCTGAACCAGCTGCGTCAGCTGACAAACAGATAAAAATACCGTGCAGTTCAAAAAAAGCTGCACGGTATTTTTTATTTCATCACCTATTATATGATTGTAAACTGGCAGGCCCGCATGGCATCCAGCGCGGTCTGGTGGCTCTGGGGCGTTACCCCGGCGCAGCAGTCCGACAAAACTTCGATCTCTGTTTCCGGGAAAGCTGCACGCAGTACCATGGCGTTGCTAATCACGCAGATATCGGTGCAGTAGCCATAAATAACAATTTTTTCAATATCTTCAACAGCCTTGTTGTGTGCCATCAGTTCATCCAGAATCTCACTGGGCAGCATATAACTGCCGAACGTGGGTTTGTCCACAATGTGGCACACTTCCGGCTCGGTGTCCGCCATGGCGTTTTCCAGTTCGGGCGCAAAATTCCAGCCATCCTCACCCTCAATGCAGTGCTCGATCGGCAGGCTGCGGCCCTCCCGCGTGGTCAGGTAGTTGTCCTGGTGGGTATCACGGGTAAAGAACATCCAGTGCCCGGCCTGCGCGTGTGCCCGCGCGGTCTCTGCCAGGTGCGCCACATTGGCCTGCGCCTGTGTGTTGGCCAGTGCCCCGGTAATAAAATCTTTCTGCACATCAATCACAAGATCAAGGGTGATTTTTTCGTCATTCATAGCATTTGCTCCCTGTCCACAGTATTTTCTCCAAGGTGTCTTTACACCTTAGTATACAGCATTTCTTTGCCGCCGTAAAGATTTTCGTTCTTGTTAAATCAGCAGAATGATACGGCAAAACGGGAACCGACAGGTGAGCGCTGCATGATCTCTGATACATCGTCCGCGTTGTCCAGCCGCCCACTGCATCCACTGCAGGGTCCATCAAAAGCATAATGCTGATGGTGACGAAGCCAGCGCAGCCTGTGCAGCGGCGCACGCCAGCTTTTCTGGCGGCATTCTGGCAGACGGCATTGACCTGCGCGATATGAACCGGAAACGCAAAGCCAGATTGATGCCACAAAAGTAATGATCCAGCAGACTTCCGATCGTATTGTACAGTATCAAAATGAGGTGAAAATCTTGATACTGTATTGTTCTGTCTCTCCTCTATATTTCGCTAAACCGAGCTTTAGCGAAATTACGTGTTTGGCTTAAACATTCTGCCCATCGCCCCATTCCTATCTCTAAATCTCCTTAAATCACTTAAAGATTCTCCCGGTACCATGTGCGGCAATGCCTTCAGGCTGCTTATAACTTTATAACCGTATTGAGGGTGAGGATGGCTGGAATTTTGCGCCCGATGCACTTCATGCCAGCGCTTTTGTGACGGGGGTTAACATTCTGCTGTGGACCGTGGGTTCCAGCATGGTTTCCGGCAGCCATTCTTTCGTGGTGCTGCTCTTTACCGCCACATTAGCTTTGACTAACTCAATGAAATCGTTCTATCACACTATAAATGAATATGCCATCCATTCTGCACCGGGGAAACGGTAATTTTTCTGCAATATGCAGCCCCCCTGCGGTATAGGGAAAGCAGAACGCCCCGCAAATCTGTACTGCCGCAGCACAGGCCTGCTGTTTTCTATCTGATACGGAAATACCAAAACTCCCCCCGAACAGGTGCGGGAATCGGGGATGCAGAACAAAAATGTTTTTGTATAGAGGACATATCGGGAAAGATTCTGCGCCTTTTGACTTTGCAGCGCCTGCCGCCATCCTGGCTTCCTGTGCCATGGATAGCCGATTTTTATGCTTTTATCATCGGAGGAGTCTTTACCGTTAAACTGTATATATATTCGAATTTTTGCGTTATATATACAGTTTTGGCGGGCTTGCATACGCCGTTTCCACTCCCTGTATTTTGTGTATTCCATTCAAGGACAGATGTTTTGCTCTGTTGTTCCTCACCTCTGCTATTTTGCTGCGTTTCCACTGCCTTTTGCGTTTCGGTCTGTGGCTCGGCCATCTCGTTGTGGTCGTTATGCTTTTCCGTGCCGTGTTTCACTTGATGAGTTGGGCATCCCTTTGGGCTTATGTATCTTCTCCGTCCGCCTCCATTCGTCTCACTTTTCCTTTTTCCGCACATAAACAGTCCACCACATCCCCTTTACGCTGCTTGTTCCCCTGCCATTCCGCAGTGATCCCACGATTTTGCGCCGGAAGCGCTTTCCCACGTTCCAGCGGCAGAGCATTGCTCTTTGTTTCAACCATCACAGCGATTCACTAGAGCGTTAAAACGTTAAACCACCCATACAAAGCCCGCCCCGCTGTAATTTCCAACTTTCCGGGTCGGCAATACTGCATTCATTCCCATATTTTCTCTTTTTTTGTTCTCGCTACAAGGACACATTTGCTTTGCTCATCGCTTTTTCCCTCATAATCCATGGTCTTATTCTACACATTTTCTCGGCGGCACCGTTTGTTTTGTATGCAAATCGGATATTTTTATAAAGGTGAAAAAAATATGAATAAAAATTGATGACAACCGCAAGTTGCCGCTATATAATAAGATAATTATAAGGCGGCTGGATGGTCAGTCTGTACCGCCGCCAGGAACAACGCATGTGCACACTATGGCCACAGAGCAGCCGTCGGGGCGCCATTCCCTGTGCGGCGGCCGTGCACACGAAAGAAGGAAAACGTAATGGTTAAATTTATCCTGAAGCGCATCGGAACCATGATCATTGCCATGTTCATGATCATTCTGATCACCTTCACCCTGATGCACTCCATTCCCGGTGGCCCGTTCACCAACACCAAGGGCGTGCCGGAAGAGGTTACCCAGGCCATGGAAGCCAAGTACGGCCTGGACCAGCCCATGCCGGTGCAGTTTGTCAAATATCTGGGCAGCCTGCTGCATGGCGATTTCGGCCCTTCCTATAAATATACCGGCAAAACCGTCAACGATTTTATTGCCACCGGTGCGCCGGTATCCGCCAAGCTGGGCCTTGTCACCCTGGTGTTTGTGCTGCTTACCTCCATCCCCATGGGCATACTGGCCGCGCTGAAAAACGGCAAATGGCAGGATATGCTGCTGATGGCCATTGCCACCATCGGCGTTACCATTCCGTCTTTTGTGATCGCCTCCGTGCTGATCTATGTATTCTCCTTTAAGCTGAACGTACTGCCTACCTTCGGCCTGGACAGCTGGAAGAGCTACATCCTGCCCGTCATCGCCATGGGTGGCTATTCCGTCAGCTACCTGGCCCGCCTGATGCGCTCCAGCCTGCTGGAAGTTATGGGCCAGGATTACATCCGCACCGCCCGCGCCAAGGGTCTGACCGAGTTCGCCGTTGTTACCAAGCACGCCCTGCGCAATGCGCTGATCCCCGTCATCACGGTGCTTGGCCCCACGGTGGCTGGCCTTTTGACCGGCAGCTTTGTTGTAGAAAAGATCTTCGCCATTCCCGGCATTGGCTATTACTTTGTAAACAGCGTGACCCAGCGCGACTACACCACCATCATGGGCGTTACCATTTTCTTTGCTGCGTTCCTGATGGCAATGGTGCTTTTGGTCGATATCTTCTACTGCCTGATCGACCCCAGAATCAAGTTTGACGCGTAATGTTGAGGAAAGGTGAAAACACTTATGGCAGATTTAACCGCACAGAACAAGTGGGAACCGCTTGCTACCGATAACAGCGACCGTGAAAAAATCTGGTCCAAAAGCCGCACTTTTGCAGGTGACGTCTGGTTCCGTTTCCGCCGCAAGCCGACGGCCATCGCCGGTTTTGTAATTATTATCGCTCTGATGCTTTTTGCATTGGTTGGCCCCCTGTTTACCCCGTATGATTACTCCGTGCAGAATCTGGAAGTTGTCAACGTTCCGCCGGTCATGAAGGTATACCAGATCCCCAACGGCGACTACCTGTACATTACCACCGCCCTGAAAGTCATCTCCGTTACCCCGGACGGCAAACTGAGCGGCCAGTTGCGCAAGGTGCGCGATGAATCCGATAAATCCATGACCATCTTTGATGCCGACGGCACCGAGGTTGCCCTGTATTACGGCGGCAGCCCCTATGTCATTGCCGATGAAGCCACCGGCAGCATCTACCCGTCCAAGACGATGTGGAACAAATCCTACATCCTTGGCACTGACGCCCTGGGCCGCGATGTGCTGACCCGCCTGATGTACGGCACCCGCATTTCCATGCTGGTTGCCTTGATGGCTGCGTTCGTCAACCTCATCATCGGCATTCTGTACGGCGGTATTTCCGGTTACCTGGGCGGCACCGTGGATATGATCATGATGCGTATTGTGGATATTATCTCCACCATTCCCCTGACGCTGTACGTTATCCTGATCATGCAGGTGCTGGGTGCCGGCATCCAGAGCATCATTGTTGCCTTGGGCAGCGTGTACTGGGTGGATATGGCCCGTGTTGTGCGCGGCCAGATCCTGAGCCTGAAGCAGCAGGAATTCGTTCTTGCCGCCAAGACCATTGGTTCCTCTGCCACAACGATTCTGTTTGACCACCTGATTCCCAACGCGCTCGGCTCCATCCTTGTTACCATTACCATGCTCATCCCCTCTGCCATCTTTATGGAGGCTTTCCTGGGTTATTTGGGCATCGGCCTGCAGCCCCCGCTGGCCAGCCTTGGCACCATGTGCAACGATGCATCTGCCAACCTGCGCACCAGCCCGCACGAGCTGTTGATCCCTGCTTTGATGATTTGTGTGATCATGTTTGCCTTTAACTTTGTCGGCGATGGTTTGCGTGATGCACTGGACCCGAAGCTGAAGAAGTAAGGAGAGCAAAATGAGCGAGACGATTTTGAAGGTAGAGGATCTGAAAACCTCCTTTATGACTTCCTCCGGCGAAGTGCAGGCTGTGCGCGGCGTCAGCTTTGAAGTGCATAAGGGCGAGATCCTTGGTATCGTTGGTGAATCCGGCAGCGGCAAAAGCGTTACTTCCATGTCCATCCTGCGCCTGCTGGCCGATACTGCCCGCATTAAAAACGGCAAAATTGAATTTGAAGGCACCGACCTGACCAAAGTCAGCGATAAGCAGATGCGCGAAATCCGCGGCCAGAAGATCGCCATGGTGTTTCAGGACCCCATGTCCAGCCTGAATCCGCTGATTCCCGTTGGCAAACAGGTTGCCGAAATGATCCATGTACACCACCCGGAGATGAAGCGCGACGAGCTGCAGGCTGCCACGCTGGAGCTGTTCCGCGAAGTACGTATTCCCGAAGCCGAAAAGCGGCTGAAATCCTACCCGCATGAATTTTCCGGCGGTATGCGCCAGCGCGTCATGATCGCCATGGCGCTGGCCAACCACCCCGATCTGCTGATTGCGGACGAGCCCACCACCGCCCTGGATGTGACCATCCAGCACCAGATTTTGAAACAGATGCGCTCCCTGCAGGAGGAATACGGCACCAGCATCATCTTTATCACCCATGACCTGGGCGTTGTGGCTGAGCTGTGCGACCGCGTTGTTGTTCTGTACGGCGGCCTTGTGATGGAGGAAGCGGAGATCAACGATCTGTTTGAAAACCCGCTGCACCCCTACACCATGGGCCTGCTGGCCTCCATCCCCGGCCTGACCAAGGATAAGAGCGAGCGCTTGCAGTCCATCCCCGGCAGCCCGCCGGATATGACCAAGCCCCCCAAGGGCTGCCCGTTTGCTTCCCGCTGCCAGTTTGCGCGCAACATCTGCGCAGCCGAGTGCCCGCCGTTTGTCCAGGTTGGCAGCCGTCAGGCACGCTGCTGGCTGCTGCAGCCGGACGCCCCGGCCGAGGGCAATCCTCTGCATGAAAAACTGGCAGAAGCCGAAAGGAAGGCACACTAATGGAACAGCCCATTCTTCAGGTAGAGCACCTGACAAAATTCTTTTCTGTCGGCCCGCACGCGGAAGTTCATGCAGTAGATGACGTCAACTTTACGCTGCGCCGCGGCCGCACCTTTGGCCTGGTTGGCGAGTCTGGCTGCGGCAAAAGCAGCTGCGCACGCACCATCATCCGCATTTATGAGCCTTCGCAGGGCAAGATCATCTTCAACGGGCAGGATATCGCCCACCTCAAGCCCCGCCAGATGCAGCCGGTGCGCCGCAACATGCAGATGATCTTCCAGGATCCGTATGCTTCGCTGAACGCCCGCATGACGGTGCGCGATATCATTGCCGAGCCGCTGAAAGCCCACCATGTTTGCAAAAGCAAGCAGGAAGTTGACGAAAAAGTCTTTGCCATGCTGAACCGCGTTGGTCTGACGGCAGAACACGCCGGACGGTATGCCCACGAGTTTTCCGGCGGCCAGCGCCAGCGCGTCGGCATTGCCCGCGCCCTGGTGCTGAACCCCGCGCTGGTCATCTGTGATGAGCCCATCTCCGCACTGGACGTTTCCATTCAGGCGCAGGTCGTCAACCTGCTGCGTGACTACCAGCAGGCCGAAGGTACCTCTTACCTGTTTATCGCCCACGACCTTTCGATGGTGCGTTACGTTTCGGATGATATCGGCGTGATGTATCTGGGCCAGCTGGTGGAAAGCAGCGATTCCGAAGAGATCTACAAAAACCCGCTGCACCCCTACACCAAGGGCTTGCTGAGCTGCATTCCCATCGCGGACCCCAAGCTGGCCCGCGCCCATGCGAGCGCCGGTGTGGAGGGCGATCTGCCCAGCCCGGTCAACCCGAAACCCGGCTGCCGGTTCTGTGGCCGCTGCCCCTATGCAAAGCCCATTTGCAGCGAGCAGACCCCGGCCATGAAGGAAGCCGCACCCGGCCATTTTGTGGCCTGCCACCTGTATTAAGCCTTTTTATTTTGGTTTCTCCGTTTCTTGTTCCGGCAGCCTGCCGCAAACGGGTACCGGCGGCCAAAGCGGGATGTGCAACACGGTGCTGTTCCGTTTTGGCTCCCCTGCCCGGTTTGCTGCGCCCTGCCGGTGCAAAGGAACGGCAAACATACATTATTTTTTTTCGAGGGGGATACACATGAAAAAGAAAGTCATCAGTGCCGCTCTTGCCGGCACGCTGGCGGTCTCCTTGCTCAGCGCCTGCGGCGCTTCCAATGAGCCCCAGAACATCTCCGATGTTTCTTCTGCTGCCAGCAGCGAAGCAACTTCCACCACCGCTTCCTCCGAGTCTACCGGTGATGCCGCCCAGGAACTGACCTTTGTTCTGAACAACATTCCCGACGGCCTGGATCCGAGCGTGACCAACAACTCCTTCGCACAGTATGTTCTGATCAACTGCTTCGAAGGCCTTGTTACCTATGACAGCACCGGCACCCTGGTTCCCGGCAACGCTGAAAGCTGGGATATCAGCGACGATGGCCTGACCTACACCTTCCACCTGCGCGACGGCCTGAAGTGGAGCGATGGCAGCGACCTGACCGCTGAAGATTACGTTTACACCATTCAGCGCGTTCTGACCCCGGCCACCGCCGCACAGTACGTCAGCATGGCTACCGATTACATCAAGAATGCTCAGGAGTATTACGACGGCACCGCCACCGCTGACGACCTGGGCGTGAAGGCTCTGGACGACAAGACCCTGGAGATCACCCTGATCCAGCCCACCTCCTATTTCATCGACATCCTGAGCATGTGGACCTTCTCCCCTGTTCAGAAGGCCACCGTTGAAGCCAACGGCGACAAGTGGTCCACCGAAGCAGATACCTATATCTGCAACGGCCCCTTCAAGATCGCCAGCATGAGCATGAACGAAAACGTCATTCTGGAAAAGAACGAGAACTACTGGGATGCTGAGAATGTTTCCCTGCAGAAGGTCACCTTCCGCTACGTTCTGGATCAGGCAACTGCTCTGACCGCTTACGAGTCCGGCGAGGTTGACGGCGTTGCCAGCATTCCTTCCTCTGACTTTGCCCGCCTGAAGGCCGAGAATGCCGGTGTGCAGACCAGCCCCAGCTACGGCACTGTTTACTATGACTTCAACTGCTCTGCCGAGCCTGTGAACAACGTTCTGGTCCGCAAGGCAATCTGCCTGGCCATCGACCGTCAGTCCATCATCGACAACGTTGTGCAGGTCGATGCACAGCCCGCTTACAGCTTCCTGGCCCCCGGCTACTCTGTTGATGGCAAGGATATCACCGAAGGCCGCGAAAGCTTTGGCCTGTCCGCTACCGCTGACGTTGAGGGCGCCCAGGCTGCCTTGGCAGAGGCTGGCTACCCCAACGGCGAAGGCTTCCCCACTCTGACCCTGAGCTACTACGACAACGACACCGTCAAGAAGGTCGTTGAAGCTATGGCTGAAATGCTGAAGAACAACCTGAACATCAATGTTGAAGTTTCCTCCAACGAGTGGAGCATCTTCTATGACGACGTTCAGAAAGGCAACTATCAGGTTGCTGCCATGGGCTGGAGCGCTGACTACGTGAACCCCATGAGCTTCCTGCCCCTGTGCAAGACCGGCGATTCTTCCAACAACCTGTTCTATTCCAACGCCGATTATGACGCTCTGGTTGAGCAGGTCAAGGCTGAGAACGATCCGGCCAAGGCTGCTGAGCTGACCCTGCAGGCTGACGCTATCGTTTCCAACGATTACGCTGTTCTGCCCCTGTACTACAAGTCCAACAACTACCTGATGCATGACAACATCAGCGGTTTCTACATGACTGCTTCCGGCAATCTGTTCTTCAAGGATGTGAAGGTCGGCTAATGCGTTGCACGATTGAAACCAGGGACTTTGGTACTATGGTTTTTACGCTGTACCCGGAATATGCCCCCCTCACCGTGGCAAACTTTGTGAAAACTGCACGCAGCGGTTTTTATGATGGTTTGTGTTGGTGCCGCATCGTTAAGGATTATGTCATTCAGGGCGGTTCGCCGGACAATGACATCATGACGGACAGTGATTGGCATATTAAGGGCGAGTTTACGGAAAATGGCGTCAACAACCCGCTCAAGCATATCCGCGGTGCCCTTTCTATGGCGCGCGATGATGACTTTGATACCGCCGGCACGCAGTTCTTTGTTGTTCACAAGGATGCTGCCAAGCTGGACGGCCGTTACGCCGCCTTTGGCGAAATGGAGAGCGGTTTTGATGTGCTGGACGCCATTGCCAACCAGCCCACTTACGGCCCTGAAACCTGGAACAAGCCCAAACAGATGCCTGTCATCACCAAAATCACGATCGAAGATTGATGGTTTTGGCTGACCGGCTGAACTGAACCACAACACCCCCTGCACCGGAAAGCATTGTGCTTTTGGTGCAGGGGGTGCTTTTGTGCTGTCTGTTGTTCGGCTGCCGTTTTCCATCATTTGTACATGGATTTCCGGAATATTTTTCGTCCGTGCGTTCTCTATGGCAACACCGCACAATTCCCGCCTAGCGGCTTAAGCACCGCTTCGGCGGCTGCGG
>ERZ838118.2939-NODE-2939-length-17286-cov-3.581220_pt1 | contig 17286 bp, 16 predicted proteins | sample MGYA00519863_ERZ838118 | MGnify/ENA primary metagenome ERZ838118 (study PRJEB31850, sample SAMEA3708827) | human gut metagenome | biome: human gut; feature: human-associated habitat; material: faeces | place: China | collected 2014 ...
CCAACAACCAGGCCATAGAATACAGAAACAACGGCTGCCTCAGTCGGGGTAAAGATACCGCCGTAAATGCCGCCCAGGATGATGACGGGCATTAACAGTCCCCAGAACGCGTCCTTGAATGCCTCCCAGCGCTCTTTTCCGCTGGCGCGCTTCTGGCTGGACTGGATGTTGTTCTTGCGAGCCTCGATCATAACCACGATGACTAAAGCCACACCCATTAAAATACCCGGAACGATTCCTGCGGTAAACATATCCGCGATGGAAACACCGGTGATGGATGCGTAAACAACGAACGCGATACTTGGCGGGATGACAATGGCGATGGAGCTTGCCGTTGCCATTAAGGCCGCGGAGAACGGTGCGGAGAAGCCGCCCTGCTCGATCATGGCCGGGATCAGGACTGCTCCCAGCGCTGCCACGGTAGCCGGTCCGGAACCGGAGATCGCGCCAAAGAAGCAGGCTACGATTACACACACGATGGCGATGCCGCCTCTTCTGTGTCCGACACAGGTATTAACGAACCTGATCAGGCGCTTGGAGATGCCTGCCTTTGCCATGATGTTGCCGGACAGTACAAAAAACGGAATAGCAAGCAGCAGAAACTTGCTGATGCCGGAATACATGTTGGTTGCCACGATCGTTAAGGATGTGCCGGAATAGAGAATCGCACATACGGAAGAAAGGCCGAGACAGATTCCGATCGGAATACCCATGATCAGGAAAATAAAAAAGGAAACAAATAATACTGCACTGATCATTTGTCATTGTCCTCCTTTCCACAGCTGTCAAGATAAAACTCAATAAAATGCAGGATCATGCAGGCTGCACCGATCGGCACAAAGGACCAGAATATCCACTCCGGCCAGTTCAGCACGAAGGTACGCTTGCCGTTCTGCATCTGGGTGATGACCTTATCCAGGCCATATTTAAACAGTACTGCGGTGAAAGCTACAGAAAGAATGGTGCTGAAAAGCAAAAACACTTTTCTTACCTGCGCCGGAAGACGATCTGTCAGAATAGTCAGATTAACCAGCTCGCCATCCCGGCATGCTAACGCTGCCGCAAGCAGCGTGATCAGTACAAACACTGCAACCACCAGTTCCTCGGTAAAAGACCAGGACTGATGAATGACTTTTCGTGAAAATACATTTCCCACCGTCAGGACGAGAATCAGCACGGTTGCGATTTCCAGCACCAGCTTTTCCAGGCCTGCGAGGGCGTTCATGAATTTTTTGTAGGTTTTCATATACCCTATAACCCCTTTCGCTTTGATGTGATACCTGTTCTGTTTTGTTTCGGAATTGTTGGCATACAAAGAACCTGCTGTCGGCAGTCACTCGATGTATTGATTTAAATTAAGATTTTCAGACATCCGGAATGCGAAAGACCTGCTGTCGGCAGTCGTCCCGCGCAATCGGAAATCGGGTAATCTGCAGATACGCCAGTGGCGCATTCTGATATTCAGAATAAAAAATCCGCCCCATTTCAGGGACGGAAATCTTCTCTGTTTTGAAACCACCCTGTTTCATGTAAGAAACAGATACAAACATGTGTACCGGTATCTTGCTCATTATTACTTTTTCTCAGTAAAGTATTAACGGAATCAATGATACACTATTTTAAAACTATCGTCAATTCTAAATTTTTTATAAACTAGTTAAATCCAAAGAACTTCTGGCTGATCTTGTAGCCGGCAATGGATACGGTGCGGCCGCTCTTGCCCGGAAGGTTCATGCTCTGTCCCAAAAAGCCCCAGCGCAGGCGCATATACAGAGCCAGATCCTGCTCCCGCAGCTCTTCCCAGATCTGCTTTTTCTTTTCCATGTTCTCATCGGTGCCGGATTTAATAGCCAAAATGGAGCAGACGGTCATCATGATCTCCAGGTAGCGCACCATGTAATGGCGGAGCTTGTAGCTCGTGATCTTTGCGCTGTGATAGTATCCGAGCATCAGGCGGGTCACTAAAAGCTGCTGGTCAATACGGCCGATCATGACCTGTTCATTCACGGACTGATCCTGTCTGCCGATGAAATAGCGGTAGAAATTCACATCCAGGTAGTAGAAGGTCTTTACATACGGCAGCGGCTGGAATACGAAAATATTATCCACATAGAAGGTGTGCTTCGGCAGCTCCAGACCACACTCCCTCAGCATCTGGGTACGGTAGATCACGGAATGCATCAGAATGTACTGGCCCAGCATGAACACCTTCACATCCTTCCAGGTGCAGAGCTGGCGTTTTGGCAGCGCCGTGCGGTACTGCATGACGCGTTTGTGCTTCGCGCCCTGCTTCTCGTATACGAAATTGGTGATGAGCATATCCAGGGTCTGATTGCCCATGACAAAGCTACGCAGGGTTTCCAGAACCTCTTTGTAAGCTTCTGCGTTGACCCAGTCATCACTATCTACTACTTTAAAATAAATACCGGTTGCAGCCCGCAGACCTGCATTTACGGCCTCGCCGTGGCCGCCGTTCTCCTGATGGATGGCACGGCAGATGCCCGGATAGCGTGCCTCGTACTCGTCCGCGATCTGGGCGGTGTTGTCCTTGGTGGATCCGTCATCTACGATCAGGATCTCCACCTCATCTCCACCCGGAAGCAGGGACTCAATGCAGTTTCTCATGTAGGCTTCTGAATTATAACAGGGAATTGCAATGGATAATAATTTCATGATTTAGAAAAAACCTCCTTGGTTTTATATAACGCTGCCGTTGTCAGGATTGCTCCCGCAGCTGCGGCAGCCAGTGCGAACCGCATGGAAAAAGCATCTGACATGCCGGACATCAGGGCCGTAAAACAAACCGATGCCGCGTTGGCTCCCGCATGCATACATACAGCCGGGAGCAAAGAACTGCTCCATTCACACACCAGTTCCAGGCACAATGCCAGAAAAAACGCATACATCCCCTGGCTTATATTACCATGGTACATGCCAAACAACAGGGCGCCCATAAGGGCCGCTGTGCGCGGTTTCATATGCGTTCTCAGTTCTGCCCGGATCAGGCCGCGGAACAACAGTTCTTCGGTCAGAGGCGCAAGCACCACCGTCACCAGAAGCTGCAGCGCTATGGACGTTCCATATACGGCCTCCCGTGTACTGTCCCACCCGTCAGACAACGGGAAAAGAAGCTGCAGGAGCACATTCAGGACCAGGCAGGCACCCATGCCAGCCAGGGCTGCAAAAAAACATCCCGTTCGCAAAGATCTGGCGCACTGTGCCTGGCCGGTGCACAGCCACTGTCCTGTACGCTGCGGCTGGTCTGTGCACCAGCGCCTGTCTGTACGTGGTACCTGGCCCGCCCCGGCATCCCGCTCTCTGACATCCACCTGCAGTTTTTTTCGGTATGCCGCATACAGAAACGGCAGCGCCAGAAGCGCTCCACCGCCAGTCACAAGCAGCGCATCCTGTGTACCAAATAAAGAACATACCCAGGCGGAAGCCTCCGTACAGAGTTCATAAAAGATGAGAGGTCCCAGCAGCCAGAAAGCCGTCCGAAATGCCTTATTTTCTTCGTTTTTCATAGGATATTTCCATAAATTTTCTTTTCATTTTTGCATCATCATACGTTCTGATATAGCCCTCTCACTATACCATAAACCGGTTGCAATTTTCAAGCAGAAACACTATAATGAACGCAAACACTGTTGCGCATATCATACGCAAACAGGATTACCCCCAAAATTACATACAGAAAGGATTCGATCATATGGCAAAGAAAAGAATTGTTATGGCGCTTGGTCACGATGCCCTGGGTACCAATCTCCCTGAGCAAAAAAAGTCCGTGGCTGCTACCGCAAAATTAATTGCAGATTTCATCCAGAATGGCTGGCAGGTCGCTGTTGTCCACAGCAACGCGCCTCAGGTCGGCATGATCCACACCGCTATGAATGAACTTTGTTCCAACCACGAGGGCGAGGGCTACACCCCTGCTCCCATGTCCGTCTGCTCGGCTATGAGCCAGGGCTATATCGGCTATGATCTTCAGAACGGCATCCGTTCTGCCCTGTTAAAACGAGGCATCTACAAACCAGTTTCTACCGTCCTCACCCAAGTTATGGTAGACCCGTATGACGAATCCTTTTACAATCCGGTGAAAAAAGTCGGCCGTTATATGACCAGAGAGGAAGCCGATGCTGAGGAAGCAAAAGGCAACTACGTGACTGAGGTTCCCGGCAAGGGCTGGCAGCGTATCGTGTCCGCTCCAAAGCCGGTCGGCATTGTCGAGATTGATACCATCCGTACCCTTATGGACGCAGACCAGATTGTCATCTCCTGCGGCGGCGGCGGTATTCCGGTCATGGAACAGGGCTGTGAGCTGCGCGGTGCCAGCGCGGTCATCGAGAAAGACCTGGTCAGCGGCCTTCTCGCCAAAGAGACCGATGCCGATGTGCTTATGATTCTGACCGATGTGGAGCAGGTATCTGTAAATTACGGCAAAGCAGATGAGACGCCGCTCTCCCATATGACTGTGGCAGAGGCAGAGAAATACGCGGAGGAAGGCCAGTTTGGCACCTCTTCCATGCTGCCAAAGATTAACGCAGCCCTTTCCTTCCTGAAGGCAGGCAAAGGCCGCAGCGCCATCATTACTACCATGGCAAAGGCTGAAGAAGCAGTAAACGGCAAGGCCGGAACCACCATCGAATAATCAGCGACTTACGAAAAAGGAGTTTTGCAGATTCTGTCCGCAAAACTCCTTTTTCTTTGAAGAATTCATGGCATGCCGCAATGCGGTTTCAATTCTTGAATTTCCTAACCGAACTGTACAACATCCTTGATCGGCTCAGCCGGCACTACTTCCTCTGCGTAGAGAACCGGGCCTTCACCGTTATAATCCTGCCAGTATTCAATCTCAACCCGCGCGCGCACCGTTACCCACTGTCTGGTTTCCAGATTGCGGGCATCCTTGGATTTGCAGATATATCCCAGGAACGTCATATCCTCCGCGCAGCAGGTCATGGCCATACGTCCCGGAACAAAATAGTTTTTCGGGAAATTGGAGGATTTCATGACCATGGCAGTAAATTCCACTACCTTGCCTTTATAGCGCTCTGGCTTGTCCATGCAGTCAATATACCAGATGCCGTATGCTTCCGGGCTGATCTTGATGACATCTGCCTTCATGTCATACGGAAGATCTTCCTCTGAAATCTCGTCAATCTCTCCATTCTCGTCCTCAAATACGATATCACATTTGGTATTCATGGATTTGAGCATGCGCTTATAGCGGTCCAGATCCTCGATTCCATCACAGCGGTTGCAGATGATGAGTTCGGAGTTCTTCACCATAGCATTCAGCAGTGACTTCATGTTCTTCACATACAGTTCAAAGGTAGACATATCGATGATGGTGATCTGCTGGTAAATGGTCCAGTCCTTCGGAAGCTTTAAATCGTCCTGGTTCCACATACCGTTCCACTCGATCAGCACACGCTCCGGCTGATGCAGCAGCTCCAGCTCCGTCAAGCGGTCCGGAGTAATCTCATCCAGGCTGTCCACATAAACAACAGAGGTTTTGGTGTCTGCAAGCAGCGCGTCATCGTATTCGGTATCACCCTCCTCGCACACGATCAGAAGGGTCTTTCCGTCCGTACGGAAGTAATCCTGATCCATGGTGAAGGATAAAAATTCGGTCTTTCCTGCCTCTAAAAACCCGTTGATCAGAAATACCGGCGTTACTTCATCGTCAATCATTGGTCCCATATTTTGTACCTGTCCTTTTCTTTTTTCAGAAAAGCGCTGATCTTATCAGCGCCTTTCCCATTCGGTCCGGGCAGTTAGTTTCTGCCGAACGCTTTCTTTAATTCGTCTTCCTTTAAATTTGCGCCGATGACACATACCTTACCGGTATAATCCGGTGCTCCGGTGCGGATCTCATACTGCTCCGGAACCATGTCGAAGTAGTACCACTCGCCCTCTTTCTCACTCGGAAGCATGCCCTTGGCACGGAGAACATCACCGTACTCGTTGCCGTAAGCCAGCTCCTCCAGAATCGCGGTCAGCTGCTCCTTGTTCACTGCATCGATGGTCTCAAGACCCCAGCTGGAAAATACCTCATCAGCATGATGATGGTGATGCTCGTGGTCGTGACAGCCGCAGCCGCACTCGTCATCATGATCGTGGTGATGGTGCTCGTGGTCGTGATCCTCGCAGCCGCACTCACCATCATGGTCGTGGTGATGATGATGCTCATGCTCCTCATGATCGTGATGGTGGTGCTCATGGTCATGATCCTCGCAGCCGCATTCATCATCATGATCGTGGTGATGATGATGCTCATGCTCCTCATGATCATGGTCTTCATGGTCATGATCCTCACAGCCGCAGCTGCAATGTCCGTCATGGTCATGATGATGGTGCGCATGCTCCTCCTTCACCTGGGCCAGCAGTTCTTCCATCATGGTATCCGGCTTCTCGATGAGCTCTAAAAGCTGTGCTCCGGTCAGCTGGTCGATCGGGGTAGTCACGATGCTTGCGTCCTTGTTGTGCTCACGTAAGAGATCCACGTCTGCCAGCACCTTCCTGGAATCAGCCACATCGGTACGGCTCATTACAATAGTACCTGCATTCTCGATCTGATTATTAAAGAACTCTCCAAAGTTCTTCATATACATTTTACACTTGGTGGCGTCTACGATGGTGACCGCGCTGTTTAATTTTACGTCCAGATTCTTTGCCACGTCGCGGACGGCATTCATAACGTCAGACAGCTTGCCTACGCCGGAAGGCTCAATGATCACTCGCTCTGGTTTGTACTTGGTCAGTACTTCCTCCAGAGATTTGCCGAAATCACCTACTAAAGAGCAGCAGATACAGCCTGAGTTCATCTCACGGATCTCGATACCGGAATCCTTTAAAAAACCGCCGTCGATACCAATCTGGCCAAACTCGTTCTCAATGAGGACAACCTGCTCCCCCTTGATAGCTTCCTGTAAAAGCTTCTTAATAAATGTAGTTTTTCCTGCTCCTAAAAAGCCGGAGATAATATCAATCTTTGTCATGATGATCCCTTCTTTTCTTTCATAATCCTTAATGCTGTTTCCAAAGCGGCTGTTAGCAGCCGCTACCGTTTTCCATTCTGTCACAAAATACGCAGAATGTCAATATGCCGGGCAGCTCATGCCCGGCATACTCTTTGCTCTATTTGCTTTTTGACATGTAGGTACTGATCCCGTCGACCACTTCCTGATCCAGAATGTGCTCCATACGGCAGGCATTTTCCTCAGCCATTTCTTCCGAAACGCCGGTTACTTCCTGTAGAAAAGCAGTCAGGAGAAGGTGACGTGCGTAGATGGATTTCGCCTTGGCAAGGCCCTCCTCTGTAAGCTGGATGTCACCGCCCTGTTCCATGGAAATGAACCCCTGATCCCGCAGCAGGCCCATAGCTCTGCTGACGCTCGGCTTACTGAAATTCAGTGCGCGCGCCACATCGATGGAACGGACAACTCCTTTCTTTTCCTTGATCATCAGTATTGTTTCCAGATAGTTTTCCCCTGATTCATGCATACAACAACAACCTCCTGTCCCAGTAAGGGAATTACTACTATCATAAACGATATTCCCAGGCAAGTCCAGTCTTTTTCTAAAGTTGTCTGAAGTGCTTCTAAGGAAAGATTCTCAACTACAGCTTGTCTTTATTCAGGAAGCAGGTTCTGCATGCTCTTTAAACTGATCAGCAGGGTAGAGGTATTGTGCAGGAGGGCAGAAGTTGCCGGTGGGAGCACTCCCAGAACGCCCAGAGCGATCAGTCCGGCATTGAAGCCGACGATCGTGCGGTAATTCCAATGGATACGCTGCATCAGATGATTACTGATCAGCTTTAAGGTTACCACCTCGTACAGATTGTCTGCGCCTATGGTCACATCCGCGATCTCTCTGGCCAGCTCTGCGCCGTCACTGATGGCAATGCCCACGTTCGCGGCAGAAAGCGCCGGGGAATCGTTAATACCGTCACCGATCATGATGACCTTACGCCCCGCAGCCTTTTCTTTTTCCACAAAGCTTGCCTTGTCCTCCGGTAGCACCTCCGAATAATACTCGTCTACACCGGCCATGGCCGCAATGGCTTTGGCAGTACGCTCACTGTCTCCTGTCATCATGACAACCTTACTGATACCCGCCTCTTTTAAGGAAGCAATGACATCGCGGGCTTCCTCACGCAGCGGATCCTGGATGCAGATGACAGCAGCCAGTTCACCGTCGATGGCCAGATACAGATGCGAGTATTCCGGCGCAAGAGCATCAAATACTTCCTGTCTGCCTTTCGGAACGGTACATTTTTCATCCTCAAAAACGAAATGCGCACTGCCGATGATAGCCTTTTTATCTCCCATCTTATCTTCCAGTGTGGTGGAAATGCCGTGTGCAACAATATACTCTACCTTGCTGTGCAGTTCCTCATGAACGAGATGCTTCTTCTTTGCCGCATCGACCACAGCCTTTGCCATGGAATGTGGGAAATGCTCTTCCAGACATGCTGCGATGCGCAAAAGCTCATCACCTGTCATATTGTTAAAGGAAACCACATCGACCACAGTCGGCTGTGCCTTGGTCAGAGTACCGGTCTTATCAAAAACGATCGTGTCGGCCTCTGCCATGGCCTCCAGATACTTGCCGCCCTTCACCGTAATGTCGTACATATTGGCCTCGCGGATCGCGGACAGTACCGAGATCGGCATAGCCAGCTTCAGGGCGCAGGAGAAGTCTACCATCAGGATAGAAAGTGCCTTGGTTGTGTTTCTGGTGATCAGCCAGGTCAGGCCGGTGCCAAACAGACTGTAGGGAACCAGGGTATCTGCCAGATGCTCTGCCTTACCCTCCAGGGAAGATTTCAGTTTTTCAGATTCCTCGATCATGGTCACGATCTTATCAAACTTGCTGGAGCCTCCGGTCTCTTTGACACGGATGGTGATCTCTCCCTCTTCCACTACAGTACCTGCATAAACCGTGGCACCCTTCGTTTTTTCAGCCGGAACGGACTCACCGGTTAAGGAGGCCTGATTAACCATAGCCTCGCCGTCTGCCACCTCGCCGTCAAACGGGATTACATTGCCCATATGAATGCGTACCAGATCCGATTTCTGGATTGTCGTGGTCGGAACCAGGACCTCCTGTCCATCACTTACCAGCCATACCTTGGTAATATTTAAGGACATGCTGCGCGCCAGGTCGCCCACCGACTTCTTGTGGGTCCATTCCTCCAGGATCTCGCCGATGCCAAGCAGGAACATGACAGAGCCGGCTGTGTCAAAATCACTTCTTATAATAGAAACACCAATGGCGGTTGCATCCAGGACCGGAACCTCGATCTTTCTGGCTGCCAGCGTACAGATTCCCTTCCAGATATATTTTACAGATTTCACAGAAGTAATGACTGCACGGACGCCTGCAGGTAAAAACAGGTTATTTCCCACACGCATGATGACACGGGTCATCAGCTTTTCCCAGTATTCGCTGTTTAGGGCACGGCCGGAATTCTGGATATAAGACTCCGGAACTTCTGCCTTTTCGTAGGAAAATGTCTGCAGATCACGGACAACCGTTTCCCGGTCACCATCGTAATGAATCACAATTTCACTCAGACGCTCCCGCACTTTTACGGAAATGGAGTATGGTTTTGCGTTAAAATAATACTGCAGGATGTCTGCCTGCTCAATGCTCATGCGGCCCTGCAGGATCTGAACACGGATTCTTCCGCGGATCTCATGTTTGATCACAAATTTCATAGTGTATTCCTCTTTTCGTGTAACTGCTCAGTACCTTCACAGTCACGAGCAAAAATCCATGAAAATTGCCTGCGGCAATGGGATTTTTGCCTGCCATCCTATGTTTTCTTACGGTCAGCGCAGTAAATGCGCAGACCTACTGAATAGTTACCTTTTCGTTACTATTTTCGTAACGTTTTCTGTCAGTAATCAACGCGCCAGACAGCGCATTTAAGCCATTTCCGGCAATGAAAAAGGATGCAGAGCATGATCGTGCATCCTTTTCCTGCTTTGTTTCCAAAACAGAGCGCATGCTTTTTTACGGTTGTCTCTGCCTGGTAAATGGTACGAAATTACTCAGCGTCTGCTGCCTCTGCAGCGTTCTCCTCAGCCTCTGCTGCCTCATCAGCGAAGGCCGCAGCCTCTGCCTTTGCTGCACGCTCCTCGTTGATCTGCTGAGCTTCTGCAAGGATATCCTCTGCGTTAGCCTGTACGCTTGCTGCTACGTTCAGGACACATGTTTTTGCACGGAGGACAGCTGCTGTACAGTTGGTGTAAACCTTTTTGGCATCTTCACTTGCAAGGATCTTAACACCTGCCGTACCAAACAGGACACCTGCTGCGAAAACTCCGGATTTCTTGATATCTAATGCTTTTAAAACTTTTAACATGACTGGATTCCTCCTCATAAGTATTTTAATTTTTTTGTTTAACGCGTATTTTAACTCATTGAATTTCAAATTTCAAGAGTTTTTTTGATAAACTTTCTTAATAAAGGCAGAAAAGGAGTGTTAATGATATTTTTTCTCATTAACTCCCCTTTTCTTTTTCCTTTCATGCAAACGCCATGCGCTCTCCCATATCGTAATCAATGCGGTACATGTTTTTTCTCTGGATCAGACCTGCCTCCTCCAGTGTTTTTACCATACGATAAACGGTAGCCATACCGATACTTGGGTCACGCTTTGCTGCTTTATAATAAATCTCCTTACAGCAACTGCACTCATCCTGCAGGATCACATCGATCAGAAGCTTTCTCTGGTTGGTAATCCGGCAGCCATTCTTTTTCAATTCAGAAATAATAAATCCTTTTTTTGCCTCAGCTGACATAAAGTACCTCCTTTGGGTTGCTTTTGGGGTTGCTTTTGGGTTAGTTTTTGCTAACTCTTGTTTTTTCAGAAAGGGCAGCGGAACTGCCCTTCTGAGATCAGTTATTATCTTTCGAATCCGGGGCGGAAGGATGGCAGCCTGCACAGCCAGCACAGCCGGCACAGCCTCCGGTACATCCGCCCGACTTTTTCTGATCGTGATGCTTTTTGATCACATAAAAACAATATCCGGCGATGACGGCCACCACAACAATATCTGCTAACACTTCTTTTCCCTTCTTTCAGCACAGCCCCGGCCGGTGAAAACCGGAGCTGCAAAATTCAATTTCAAAATAGATTTCAAATATAAATTCAGATTGCTTATGAAGCAGCCTGTACAGATCTCTTGGCGTAGGTCTTCTGATCTTTGTACGGATCCGGACGGAACAGCATGAACAGCATAAACAGCAGTACTGCAAATGCGATCACGGTCCATGCACCGAAGGTGCCATACAGTAAGAAGGAACCGATCTGATAAACGACCAGGGTTACTGCGTAAGCAAATACGTTCTGGAATACAATTGCGAACCAGAACCACTTACGGCTCTGCATCTCTTTTGCCATGGTAGAAATCGCTGCCAGACACGGAGAGTCAAGCAGGTTGAACAAAAGGAAGCTGAAGCCTGCCAGAGCGGTCGGGAACCACATGCCAACGCCTGCAGCAACAGTATCTGCATCCTCGACATCGCCTGCAACATTTGCAAGCACGCCCATGGTAGAAACGATACCCTCTTTTGCGCTGAAGCCGGAGATCGCAGCTGCAACCGGCTGCCACTCACCCCATCCGAGCGGTGCGAACAGCGGAGCGATAGCACCGCCGACGATAGCCATAAGGCTGTCTGCGGAATCCTCAACCATGCCAAATGCACCATCCTGAACACCGAAGGTGCTTAAGATCCACATCACTACGCAGGCCAGGAACAGAACCGTACCTGCCTTGATGAAGAAGCCCTTCAGTCTCTCCCATACATGCAGAAGCACAGTTCTTGCAGACGGGATGTGGTACTGCGGCAGCTCCATAACGAACGGAGCCGGCTTGCCGGAGAACGGCTTGGTCTTCTTTAACATGATTGCTGCAACTAACACTGCAACGATACCTACAAAATACATGAGCGGGGTGATAAAGCCAGCAATATCCCAGCCGGTTACATAACCGGCCATAACGCCGCCCATAAGAGCGATAACCGGAAGCTTTGCGCCACACGGAACGAAGGTAGCGGTCATGATGGTAAGGCGTCTGTCGTTATCCTGCTCAATGGTCTTGGAGGCCATGATTCCAGGAATGCCGCAGCCGGAAGAAATCAGCAGCGGGATGAAGCTCTTACCGGACAGTCCGAAGTGACGGAATACACGGTCCATAACGAATGCGATACGTACCATGTAGCCGCAGTCCTCAAGGATGGACAGGAATAAAAACAGGATTGCCATCTGCGGCATGAAGCCAAGCACAGCACCCAGACCGCCGATGACACCGTCAACAGCAAGGCTGATGATGAAATCACTTGCGCCTGCATTGGTGAGGAAGGTTCCTGCTGCCTCCTGGATCGCGCCTACAAAGGTATCGTTGGTCCAGTCGGTAACAACAGTACCAACCGTCGTTACGGATATGTAATAAACAACCCACATGATCGCAATGAAGATCGGGATACCCAGGATACGGTTGGTTACGATCTGGTCGATCTTATCGGATACAGTCATCTTGTCTTTGCCCTTCTTTACGGAAGAGGAAACGACTTTCTGGATGAATTTGTAACGCTCGTCGGTTACGATGCTCTCCATATCGTCATCATGCTTTTCTTCAAGCTCTTTTCTTGCGGACTCTACAACGCCTGCTGCAGATGCCGGAAGTGCCACGCTCTCAACAACCTTGCTGTCGTTCTCAAGGAATTTGACAGCGTACCATCTCTTTTTGTCAGCAGAAATGCTCTCCGGAAGGACCTCGGCAACCGCAGCGACAGCCTTCTCCAGATCTTCTGAGAAGATTTCCTTCGGCAGGTCAGCTTCTTTTTTATGGGCAACCTCAACGGCCTTGTCGATCAGCTTGTCAAGACCGATCTGCTTTAAAGCGGAAGTCTCCACAACCGGACAGTTCATTAACATGGAGAGACGTGCAACGTCAATTTTCATGCCTCTCTTCTCCAGAAGGTCGGTCATGTTCAGTGCAATAACTACCGGAACGCCAGTCTCAATGAGCTGAGTCGTTAAATATAAGTTACGCTCGATGTTGGTGGAATCCACAAGGTCCACAATGACATCCGGATTCTCCTTCAGAACGTAGTCACGGCTGACAACCTCCTCCAGTGTATACGGAGACATGGAGTAAATACCCGGAAGGTCGGTTACGATCACATCCTCATGTTTTCCTTTGGTTTTTAATTTACCTTCTTTTTTCTCTACCGTAACCCCCGGCCAGTTACCTACGTACTGGTTTGCACCGGTGAGGGCATTGAACATGGTTGTTTTACCACAGTTCGGGTTTCCGGCAAGTGCAATTTTAATTGCCATTTTTTCCTCGCTCTCTTTCCTTGTTGTTGTCATGTTATGTGGTTCAATTATTTTACCTCTACGCACTGAGCATCGTCTTTTCTGACAGAAAGCTCATAGCCTCTGACGGTAATTTCAACCGGATCTCCAAGAGGAGCAACTTTTCTGATGTAAAGCTCGCTTCCTTTCGTGATACCCATGTCCATAATACGCCTTTTTACAGGACCTGTACCTACTAACTTTACTACTTTTACTGTTTCTCCACAAGGTACGTCTTTTAATGTTCTCATGTCTGATGCTCCTTTTCTATCCTACCATAATTTCGTTTGCCATATCTTTTCCGATGGCAACTCTGGAATCTTTAATATTTACAATCAGGTTTCCGCTGATCTCGGATACAACTACAACTTCGCTTCCGACTACAAACCCAAGATTTTCAAGAAATCTTCTGGTCTCTTCTTTTCCGCCGACTTTTCTGATTGTGTAACATTCGCCTGGATTTGCCATCGTTAAAGGCATAGTCAATTACCTCCTGTGTATGATAATGAGTTTCATCTCTATTTCAGTTGTTAGTATATGCTAACGTACGTTAGATGTCAACTGCTTTTTTACTATTTTTTTGTATTTTTTTCTGAAATTTACTCCGTTACTGAGAAAAAGCCTTCGTTAAGAGCCCTGTTTTTTTGAAAAATAAGGCAGAACAGAGAAATTTCGTATCTCCCTGTTCTGCCCTTTTTGCTTTCCATTTCTTTTTAGAAACGGTACATCATCTTATGCCATTTTGCACCGCCATGCGTCGAGTCGGAAAGTTCGATATATTCGTATCCGATCCTTTTGTAGAATGGAATCATATGATCCTTGCACGTAAGAACAACGGCTTTTTTGTCACGCTCTCCTGCGCTTTTTACCATATGACGCATCAGTGCTTCTCCAATGCCCTGTTTCTGGAACTTCGGATTGACGTCCAGTCCGAAAATCATCTGATAATCGCCGTCCGGGTTGTGCAGCGTGGCGTCATGGTAGAGTGCATCCGCCAGATAATCGGTATCCGCACAGCAGCCATTGCAGAAGCCTGCGATTTCGCCGTCTTCAGTTTCCGCCACAAAAAAGCTGTTTTTGCAGGTTTTGTACCGCTCCATGAAGTCTTCATAACCTGCCGCCTCGGCAGCCGGGAAGCATAGCGCCTCCACCTCGGCTACCTTTTTCAGATCTTCCTCTTTTACCGGACGGATCGTATACTTTACTTTTCGTTTTAAATAGGGCTTCAGTCCCGCAACGACTTCTTCCACCGTTCCATCCACGAACGGATTCTTCAGTCCTGCCAGCTCCAGCAGTGCAAAATATCCCTTGCTTCCGCCTGCCTGGCAGAGACGGTAATAATCGTCCCACGCCTTTTCCGGCTCTTTTTTGGAACGCTCAAAGAACTGGAAAGCACAGATCTGTGCCAGCGCATAATCAATATAATAGAACGGGTTCACAAAGATATGCTGCTTCTGCATCCACAAACCGCCCTCCTCGAGGAACTTGTGGCCGTCATAATTTCTCCATGGCATATAGGTCAGCTCTAACTGATGCCAGATCGCACGGCGCTCCTTGGCCGTCATGCCGATATTTTCAAATACCTTATGCTGGAACTCATCCACACATACCATGTACGGAATCACTTCCAGCGCGCTCATCAGGTGCGCATAACGGTAATCATCTGCTTTCTCTCCAAAGAATGCATTCATCCAGGGGTATGCGAAATGCTCCATTGTCATCGAGTGAATCTCCGCCACCTCGCTTGTCGGGAATACCATATCCATAAACGGAATCTGTTTTGCCGCCGTATACGCCTCGAATGCATGGCCCGCCTCATGAGTCAGAACATCAACGTCCGCGCTCGTACCATTAAAGTTGGAGAAGATGAACGGCGCCTTGAACGTATTCAGAAATGTGCAGTAACCGCCTGTCTGTTTTCCCGGCTTCGTCTCCAGGTCAAACAGCTCATGCTCCACCATAAAGTCAAAGAACTCACCCGTCTCTTTCGACAGCTCATGGTACATCTTCTGCGCCTTCGCAACCAGTTCCTCCGTCGTTCCTTCCGGAACCGCGTTTCCTTCCGGGAAAATCAGCTCCTCATCGTAATAATGCAGCCTGTCCACTCCAAGCCGTTTCTCCTGCTCCTTCCGAAGCTCCAGGCAGAGCGGTACAATCTTCTCCTTCACCTGCGCACGGAACCTTGCAACATCCTCCGCCGTATAATCGTATCTTCCATAGCTCAGGTAAATAAATTCAATGTAAGAAGAAAATCCCAGCTTCTTCGCAATTTTATCGCGCAGCGGAACCATCTTGTCATACAGCGCATCCAGCTCCCCGGAAATCTCTTCATACAAATCTCCCCATGCCGTCATCGCCTCTTTCCGCATCTGGCGGTCCGTACTCTGCATCGCCTTCAGCAATCCATAAAAATTACACGTTTCGCCCTTAAATTCCGTCGAAGCATTCGCCGTAATTTTACTGTACTGCTGCGTCAGATTCGCCTCTTCGATCAGATCCTCCACGATACAGTCGTCCGCTAATTTTTGGCCAACCTCCATATTCTTCACAAAGAATTCCCCGAACTCCTCTGCAAACTCTTTGATAAACGGAGACTCCAGAATCACCTTCTCTGCCTTTTGTATCAGCAGATGGATCGCCGGAATCGTCTCATTCCAGAACTGAACCTCTCCTTCATAAAACGAATCTCTGGTGTCCACCGTATATCTTACCTGCGCCACTTCCGCCATTGTCGTCCAGGCATCCTCGCGCGTTTTTTCTTCCATAAAAAGTCCGCGCAGCTCCTCATATGATTTTGCCTCTTTGAGCGCCTTCGTATACGCTCTTACTTTTTCCTGCTCTGCCTCCATGTCCGGCCTTACGTATTCAATTTCCGAAAACTTTTTCATCTTCTCTTACCTCCCTCTATTCCAGAACGCCCAGATTTTTCAACTCATGATAAACCCGGGACGCCGGCAGTCCCATCACATTATAATAGTCTCCCTGGATTCCTTTCACAAACTTTGTCCCAAACACCGTCTGAATTCCGTATCCTCCAGCCTTATCCGACCACACAGGAGCCTCCCCCTCTTTCTCAAGAGCAAGATACCCGTTTATCTCCTCCTCTGTCATCGCATAAAACTCTACATCTGTACGGTCACAGAACGATACCACACGCTTTGCGTCCCCCTCTGTTACCGCAATCGTAACTCCAGTATACACCTGATGCACCCTTCCCTGCAACTGCTGCATCATACTTCTGGCATGTTCTATCCCCTTCGGCTTGCCAAGGATCTCCCCTTCAAAAGCCACAACCGTATCCGCCCCGATCACAACGGCATCCCCTTCGGTAATCTCCGCAACATCCAGACATTTCAGCCTTGAAAGCTCCTCCACAACCTTCTCCGGTTCCGCAGACGTCACAACTTCTTCCGCCCCTGAAGCCTGAACCTTACACCGTATTCCCAACATCTCCATCAACTCTCTTCTTCTGGGTGACCCCGAAGCCAATATCACTTTCATCCTGCTGTCTCCTTTATTTTTTCTTTCATGACATGCATTTTTTCACACCATGCAGCGATCCGCGGGAATGTGCGGCTTGCGCCGGATGGCCGGATAAAATAAGTACGCCGGGAACGAACACAATCCACTCGTGTCCGTTCCCGGCGTACTTATTTTATCCAGATGCCTGAATTTCCGTCTTAAGCAAAGCAAAACGATAAGCCGGGTTATGTCGTGTGTAATCATCTATCCAATGGAACTGTCGCCAGTCCCCTTAAGCGACCCACCTGAAAACATGACGGGCAGCCATATACGTTTTCTATTCGGTCTTGCTTCGGATGGGGTTTACATGGCTTTCTCTGTTACCAGAGAAACGGTAGTCTCTTACACTGCCTTTCCACCCTTACCAGGAAAAACCTGGCGGTATCTCT
>ERZ838118.2946-NODE-2946-length-17253-cov-3.184847_pt1 | contig 17253 bp, 7 predicted proteins | sample MGYA00519863_ERZ838118 | MGnify/ENA primary metagenome ERZ838118 (study PRJEB31850, sample SAMEA3708827) | human gut metagenome | biome: human gut; feature: human-associated habitat; material: faeces | place: China | collected 2014 ...
TTAATCAACTAAAAGTGAGACAATATGAAACAGATCATTGCTTTTTTAGTCTTCTGGATCAGCTTTCTATCCTGCCAATCCGAAGAAATAAATATCTATACCCAGCACGTGAAGGAGGTATCGAAAAACAAAGACGGATGGAATCTGGTATGGTCGGAAGAGTTTGAACAGGAAAGTAACATTCCGAATACCAAAATCTGGTCATTGGCGGCCAAAGAGGTTTCTCCGTGGAATCGCTATATGTCCGAAAGCTATGACCAAGCTTACGTGAAAGACGGGAAACTATACCTGACAGCCGAAAAGAAGGACGGTGAATACAAAACCGGTGGCGTGTGGACAATGGACAAAATGGGTTTCAAATACGGGAAGCTGGAGGTCTGCGCCAAGTTCACCAGTTTTCAAGGTGGATGGGCTGCTATCTGGCTCATGCCGCAAGAACGGCAATATCCATCGGTAAACAATAGTTACCCCGGTGAGATCGATATCATGGAACAAGTAAGCATGGATAAGATCGCCCAACATTCGGTGCATACGCATTATACACTGGATTTAGGTTATGACAAGAATCCTCCCCGCAACGGCTACGGAGAATATCGGGACGGCGAGTTCAACATTTACGGAATTGAATGGACAGCGGAGAAGATTATCTTTACGGTGAACGGGGAAGAGACTTTCAGCTATCCGAACCTGCATCTTCCGAATGAATCGCTTATGCAGCAATGGCCGTTCGATGTGCCCTATTACTTGATTCTCAACTATTCGGTAGGAGGTGAGGACGCATGGCCGGGACCGATTGACGACAGAGGACTGCCCGCACACATGGAGGTAGAGTATGTCCGGTATTATGAGAAAGAGAACAAAGGAAATGACGATGACGGAGATGAGGAAATTCCTGAAGACCTTATCAAGAACGGTGGTTTCGAAGATACCTTTGCAGAAGGCAAACAACCCGGTGTCTTTATGTCCGGAGATATTGAATGGGACAAGACTCTAAACCATCTTGATCAATGGGTATGCCGATGGGATGCACCGGATTGCAGCCTGACCATAGACAATAACGAAGGAGCGAACAATAGCTATTGTTCATTGAAATATGCCGCATCGGAAGTCATGAACACTTGGTGTGTCAACCTATCTTATCCATCACAAAACATTAAAGCCGGAAGATATGAGTTCAGTTATTATGTCAAGACCAATCAAGACGACACGCCATTTACCCTTAGTATTGTTGTCTGTGAAGATACCGATGAAATAGGCTGGGGACTGACCGGACAGAAAGTGATTGTTGTCAAATCACTTTCTGTCAAATCAGACGGTTCGCAAGAAATCTCCACCGCTCCAACTTGGGACGTGGCTTGTACCAGCGAATACCACGCCGGGAAAGAGTGGACCAAATGTTCCGTAACAGTAGACATACCCAACAATGTATTAGTGCGGTTTGTTTTCAAACCTTGCGCCTACAAAGGAAATGGCGATCCATACGACATTTGGGGTAAAGGTACTTGGGGTGGTGTCACCTATTGGTTCGATGATTTTGCACTGACACCGGTGGAATAACAGACCTTATCAACAGGAGAATGTGTCAAAAGGAAGATAGTATTCACTTCCTTTTGACACCTCTCTATTCATATTTTATCTAATCCTTATTAATATGCGAAAGTTCAACTTGACAATCTTATTTCTTCTTGCCCTCCTTCCCATATTATTTGCCGGACAGACAACCCGCATTCCATATCGGGGTATCTACGCCGACGATCCGAACGGCACTACCGGAATATATAATCCGGAAAGAGGCTTCCGCCTGGAAATAGCCGTAGACATCGCTAAAAAATGCGATGTGTGGAAACCACAGGAATATCCGGGAATTACCGACTATCTGGAATCAGAGATAAACAAATACGCTTGCGACAGTGTCTCGTTAGTTCAAACTTATTTTTATCTGCATGGATATATAGGCCGACAGCTACCTCCGGAAGCTTTTACCACAATGAATGTCTACTTCAACAAGTTGCGTCAACTTGGCAAGAAAGCATTGCTCCGGTTCGCTTACGAAACAGAACCGATGGGAACCGTCTCGTCAGGTCCCACAATGGAAGATATGTTTCGCCATATGAAACAATTGAAACCTTACCTCGAGAAAAACAAAGATGTCATACTGGCTCTTCAAGCCGGATTTATCGGTGCTTGGGGAGAATGGCACAGTTCAAAGCATAATATCGAAAGTTCCGATGCGAACAAACGTATGGTCCTTGAAAAGATCTGTCGGATGACCCCTCAAGACCGGGTGGTACAAGTCAGAGTGCCGGACTACAAGAACCTGTTACCCAAAGATAGCGAAGCCTATCGGAAAACCTCTTTCCATGACGACTTTATCGTAGTAGACCCACACAGATGGGACGGAAATATGCATGAAGGTACGCCCAACTTCAACCAGATTGTAGAAGAAGGAGCATTCATGCCCGTAGACGGCGAACTGCCTTGGGGAACATGGAGCATAAACAAAGAGAACGGAGACGCGAACGGCTGGATCATAGACGGCAAAAAGACAGCACGACAATTATTCCTGGAGCATTACACCTCATTAAGCGTCATCCACAATTACAAAGAGCGCGGTGCACCGGACAAGTATTCCATGATGTACTGGAAAGAAACACCCATCAGCGAAGAATACCTGAAAGAGAAGCACATGCCCGTCTCTGACGGATATTTCCAGAAACACGACGGCAGTGCAGTCCAAAGAAACGCATTCGAATATGTGCGCGATCATCTGGGATACCGTCTCGAACTGCAAGAACTGCAAATCGACACACTCAAGCATACGGATAACCATATCCTCGACCTTTCGCTCACACTGATAAACCGCGGCTTCTCTACGCTGTTCAATGAGCACCCTGTCTACTTCGTATTAGTGGACGAACACAACCAAGTGAAAGAGTTCCTGACCAATGCGGATACCAACAGTTTCCAGCCTTATCGACCGGGAGATAAAACCTACACGCCTTTGATTCACACAATCAAAGGACAAGTGACTCTCCCCAAGACGGCGAACGGCATTTATAAACTCGGTTTATGGATACCCGACGGTTCCCGACAGCTTCAACACCTTTCCCGCTTTGCTATCCGCTGCGCCAACGGAGATATTCCTTGGTGGATTTCGCCCGACCGACATTATGGAATCAATATCCTCACCACTCTGCAAGTGCCTGTATCATCAGCTATCTCCTTTTCATCAGCAACAGCCTCACCCAAACTGCCTTATCAAAGAGCGGATCTACCCATTGAGGAGCGGGTAAAAGACTTGTTACAACGAATGACTCCGGAAGAGAAACTCGCTCAAATCAGACATATCCATTCTTGGGAAATATTCAACGGACAAGCGCTGGACGAACGCAAGTTGGAAGAAAAAGCGCAGGGAATGAGTTGGGGGTTCGTTGAGGGTTTTCCCCTGACGGCAGAAAACTGCGCAAAGAATATGTTAGCCATCCAACGCTTCATGGTCGAGAAAACCCGTTTAGGCATTCCTATCTTTACCGTAGCGGAATCGCTACACGGGGTAGTGCATGAGGGAGCTACCGTATTCCCGCAGAACATTGCTCTAGGAAGTACTTTCGACACAGATCTCGCCTATCGCAAAACATCTATGATTGCCGACGAGCTTCATGCGGTAGGTATGCGGCAAGTGTTATCCCCCTGCATCGATGTGGTGCGCGACCTCCGGTGGGGAAGAGTGGAAGAGTCTTTCGGAGAAGATCCTTATCTCTGCGGAAGATTCGGCATAGCCGAAGTGAAAGGATATATGGACAACGGCATATCCCCCATGCTGAAACACTATGGTCCGCACGGCAACCCTTTAAGCGGCCTCAACCTCGCATCCGTAGAAACCAGTATCCGTGACCTGCACGAAGTCTATCTGAAACCGTTCGAAATGGTAATGAAGCAAGCGCCTACCCTCGCCGTGATGTCCGCCTATAACTCATGGAACCGCATCCCTAATTCCGCCTCGCATTATCTGCTAACGGATGTTCTAAGAAAAGAATGGGGATTCAAAGGATATGTCTACTCGGATTGGGGAGCCATTGAAATGCTGAAGAACTTCCACTTCACAGCCCGCAATTCGGAAGAAGCCGCCTTGCAGGCACTGACCGCCGGTCTAGATGTAGAAGCTTCGAGTGACTGCTATCCGGCCATTCCCGGACTGATAGAAAGAGGAGAACTGAACCGCGAGATAGTGGACGAAGCTGTCCGCCGGGTATTGTATGCCAAATTCCGGATCGGTCTGTTTGATGATCCGTACGGAGAAAAATTCGCCAAAGGGGCTATTCACTTCGGGAAAGCGATAGCGCTATCGAAAAAGATAGCGGACGAATCGACCGTCTTATTGAAAAATGACCGGCAGCTACTCCCTCTCTCTATCGGAAAGTTGAAATCGATTGCAGTCATTGGTCCGAACGCCGACCAGATACAATTCGGTGATTACACATGGACACGCGACAACCGTTTCGGAGTTACCCCCTTACAAGGTATCCGGAAATGGGCAGGCACAAACGTGAAAGTCAATTACGCTAAAGGTTGCAATTTGGTATCTATGGATGAAAGCGGAATCCGGCAAGCGGTCGAAGCCGCCGAGCAAAGCGATGTCTGTGTGCTTTTTTGCGGAAGCGCCAGCGCGGCTTTGGCACGCGACTATAAAAGTTCGACTTGCGGAGAAGGATTCGACCTCAACGACCTGACCTTGACAGGAGCACAACCCGCCTTGATAAAAGCGGTTCAAGCCACAGGCAAACCTGTCGTTCTTGTCTTAGTAACCGGCAAGCCTTTTGCCATTCCCTGGGAGAAGAAAAATATACCGGCTATCCTGGTACAATGGTATGCCGGGGAACAGAGCGGGAACTCCATAGCGGACATCCTGTTCGGAAAGGCATCCCCCTCCGGTCGGCTGACATTCTCTTTTCCCGAAAGTACCGGACATCTCCCTGTCTACTATAACCATCTACGCTCTGACCGCGGATTCTACAAATCCCCCGGCAGTTATGACTCACCGGGAAGAGATTATGTTTTCTCCGCTCCTGTCCCGCTATGGTCATTCGGACACGGACTGACGTATACCACTTTCGAGTATTCCAACCTACAAACGGATCGAACGTCTTATCTGCTCAACGATACCGTTCACGTACGGATAGATTTGAAAAACACCGGGAAGCGCGAAGGAAAAGAGGTGGTACAATTGTATGTATCAGACGTATACAGTTCGGTTGCCATGCCGGTACACCAATTAAGAGATTTCCGCAAGGTAGCTCTCCAAGCAGGCGAGACTCAAACTGTCCGTCTCAGTATTCCTGTCAGTGAGCTTACCATTCTGAATGAGAAGAATGAAGCCATCGTAGAACCGGGAGAATTTGAGATACAAGTAGGTTCTGCCTCCGACCATATTCTCTTACGGAAGACTATCCGAGTGGGACAGCCGCAGCCGGTCGTGAACAGGCAGGAACAGGTTCTACCCAAAAGTGAACGGCAAATAACCGTGCAAGGAGTCATCAGAGACGTGCAGGCCACCTTGATCCCTGAAGTCCGGATTTATGAGAAAACAACCGGCAAACTGCTAGGGAAAAGTGACAATCGGGGAAACTTCACCGTAAAGACCGGCAATCGGGAGATACTGCGCTTTCAGAAGAAAGGGTATCAATCTCTAGAAAGGTTTGTTGACAATCAAGAAAATATAAACATAAGGATGGATTACGGAACCGACTAGATTTCCTGTACCATTCATACAGAAAAAGTCCGGCACCGGGGAAGGAGGTGTCCAGCACCGGGGAAGACCACCTCCGCCACCGAGGAAGAAAATAGGCGGTAACGGAGGGAGTTTTCTTATTGTTTCAGCAATTCTACCAAAGAGGATTCTGTACGATTTTCTTATTCACCTGAAGTTCGTCGAAGGGTATTGGATGTAGATACATCGCCCGTTTCCAGGGGCGGTTTTCAATCAGTGTCCGGCGATAAAAAGATTGGTCTGTACCCAAAGGGCGGTTTCTTTCTCCGTTCATATTCATCCCATGTACAAATCGCTGGTCGGCATCCTCCCCTTCTCCGCAAATCATCCAGCGGCGGATGTCGAAGAAACGCTGTCCCTCAGCAAAAAGCTCTACCCTGCGCTCTTGCTGAATAGCCCTGCGTTGTAATTTCCGGTCGCCTATGATATTCTTTTTCCCGGTGGCTGCCAGCTCACGATATCCAGGCAACCCGGCACGCTCGCGTATCTTATCCAAATAATCAATGACACATTCGTCTTCGGGATCAATTTCATTGCAGACTTCCGCATAATAAAGATAAAAATCCGCCAAACGGAACAGGATGGACGGACGTGCCCATTTCTTGATATAATCACCGGTGTACATAATCTGACGATTCTTGAACTTATAAAGTAAATACCCGTTTCGAGGATAATCGCCAACCGAGTTGTCGCTTCCTTCCCCTTTTGCAAAACCGGCTCCCCAGTCATAATTGAAACGTGGCTGTATATGCCAGCTTTTCCCCTCATAAGTGACAGCAGCATAGAAACGAGGTTCTCTGTCGGCATACATCGTAAAGATATTCTTATCGGTACGTTTTCTATCGTTGCACGGATTGACGACCTCCGTAAATCCGCTTTCATCGTATCCAGTGCCCGGATCATCAATGGTCAGTCCGTCCTTCATGAAAAAACCGTCGACCGACTCTTGAGTGACACAAACGTGCGCCCATCCTTTATAGAGGTCACGCGGAGTCGTATTCTCCTCCATTACGCCATCCTGGCTTCCGGTGTGATAATAGTTTCTTCCGGTAGCCCAGATTATTTCATCATTATAAGTCTGGAACACCTCATAAACAGAACGGTCGGCATCTATGGAGCCATCGGTTTGGTAAACCTTGTACAATCTGTATCCACAAGCTTCCGCATCTTCCAGTACCTCTTCGAGGCGCTTCTTGGCTATCTTCCATTTTTCCGGATCATAAGGAGGAAACAAATATTCTCCATCGTTGTTTTTCACTTCTAAAGCTTCCGCATATCCTCCGTTGAATAATGGAGAAGCGGCATATACCCATAATTTGGCGCGCAGCGCGATAGCCGCCGAACGGGTAGGACGGACAATCTCATTCAAATTATACCGCTCGTTCCCGTCAGGGATGGCAGCATTAATCAATGTAGGCGGCAAATCGCCCGACTGAATCACCTCTTCGAGCAGCCGATCGATATAATCCACCAACTCATCCACCGTAGCCCGGGGAAAATTCAAATCCTTACTTTCCGGATCAACCTCTTCCGTCAGTAAAGGCACCGGTCCATAAAGTTCAAACAGGGAAAAATAGGAATAGGCAATCAAGAACTTCGCTTCCGCTTTCATACGGCGTACACTTTCTTCCGTCAACTGCTGCTCATCTTCCACCGCTCCTAACGGCGTTACCCGTTTCAAGAAAATAAAAGCGTCACGTATCTCCCGATAAAGCACCCACCAACGATGGAGGGGAGCGTTACTCGAATTGTAACCGGCTTCCATCAGCCGGGAGGAAGGTCCGCTGCTTATCAACGTTTCACCACAAAGAGACGACCAGACATTGGTGAACCCACTGGCATTGTTACCGCCGGTACATGAATATTCGGAAATACAGTTAAAAAGATTGGCGTGCCATTGCCGTGTATATGCCGGATTACGGAATACCGCTTCCAGATCCAACGACTCCGCAATCTCATTCGAGACATCCAGATAATCGGAACAAGCCGCCAAAGCCATGCAGAGCGTAAAACCGAGTGTCCCTATCGTTTTCTTCCAAATTCGTTCCATCTTGTTTCCTTCCCTTAATTTAAATAAGTGACTTTTCTGTTTTTAATGAGTGACCTTCCGTTTTAATAAGTGATTTCCAAACCAACGGTAAAGTTCCTGCAAAGCGGATATTTAGCTCCCGAGTTAGCATTTCCCAATTCCGGGTCCCAATATTTAATCTTGTCCCACACCGCTACATTGTTCCCCTGCACATAGACACGCAGATTCTCCATCCTCAGTCGTTGGAGTACCGTCTTATCGAATTCATATCCTACTTCTATATTCTTCAGACGCAGAAACGCCGCATCACGCATCCACCAGGTACTAGGCAACTGGTTGTGCTGAAACGCTCCTGTGTGAAGACGCGGGAAAAACACCTTTTGATTGAAAGGCGCTTCAGCCGACCAGTGGTCACGTATAATATCGCGGGCGGAACCATTGTCCCTGCCCGACGTAAAAGGAATGATATTACTAGGAGAAGCTATCAGACTGGCAGACGCATGGGATACTCCCTGAAAAAAAGCCCCGACAAACAGGCCGTTCCAGGAAAGATTCACCCCGAATCCATATACAATTTCCGGTATGCCCGTAGAGTAGAATCCGCTGTCGTAGGTCTTATCGTAGGAATCGATAATACCATCCTTGTTCAAGTCTCTATACTTGATATCACCCGGAGCCACATTTGCCGAAGGTTTCGGCAATCCTTCCCTCAATTGATAAGTCCGGGAACCGTCTTCCCGTTCCGTCACATCGAAGTCATCAGGAGTATACAGTCCCTCTGCAATATACAGAGATTGCTGACCGATAGAGGTTCCCACCTGTGACATCCAACTATATCTAGGAGCAATTTCATCACATTCAATGATTTCATTCCTTGCATACGTTACATTTCCGCGAGCAGAAAGACCGACCGGTCCCCACTGATGTCGGAAAATGAGATTGGCGTCCACCCCTTTATTCGTCGTAATACCGAAATTCTGATACATCCCGGTACGGAAACCCGTAACGGCGGAAATGGTCTTCCGCTGAATCAGAATATCTTTTCTACGGTTGCTGAAATAGTCGACAGAAAAATCAATCCTGCCCTCCCATAAGCCGACATCCAACCCTACATTCAACTTCCGTTCCGTTTCCCAGCTCAGATTCGGACTGGCAAAGCTCCGTTCGTACACCCCGCCCACCCAATTGGACATTCCGCCACCGGCGCCGGGCGTCAGTCCGAAATCATATCCGGGACCATCCGTCGTTACTTGCCCCCGATATGGAAAACGTACCAACCCGCCATCTTGGCTGAACACATTGTCGTTGCCCGCTATTCCGTAAGAGGTTCTCAATTTCAGCTTGGTCAAGCTGTTTCCCGCCCCCTGCATAAATTTCTCATGACTGATATACCAGGCCACTCCCACTGCCGGAAATATTCCCCAGCGATGATTCCGCGCAAAATTCTCACTTCCGGTAGCTCCCATACTGACTTCTACGATATACCGGTCATCATAAGCGTATGAGATACGCGATACAAGGCTCTGTTTCCGATAGGGAAGCCGCAACAATCCTTCTTCCTGCTGGTACTGGATCTCTTTCTGCATATACAGAAACAAAGCGGAAAGGTCATGCTTGTCCGCAAAGCGTTGCTGATAGTTCAGAGAAGCCTCCAGATAAATCCTTTTGGCTCCCGAAGTCTCTCCCTTGACAGGATCGCTCAAGGCAGTCCCCTCCTCCATCGTTTTCTTCTCCAGAGTACCATCCTCTTTCCGGCGCAACGCAAAATAAGTTTTAGGAGACTTGGTTCTCTTCGTCGAAGCTCCGAAGTCCGCATCAAACCCCATCATTCCTTTGACCGACAAGCCCGGAAGAAGAAAATCCATCTTTTGCTCCAAACAAACCTTCGACTGGAGATATGTATCCCACGTCTTGGTATATCCGCTATGATTGAGCATACTGTAAGGCTGCTTGTCGTGTCCGTAGCCTAAATTACTGTAAATAGAAGCTGTTCCGTCCGAATAATACATAGGAATAACGTGAGTAGGGCTATGGGTTATGTACGAAAATATCTGGTCGGAACTATACCCGGGATTATTCTTCATCACATACTGCCCGCTCAAATCTACGGACAGTTGGGTAGTCTTTGTGATTGTCATATCAATGTTCGAGCGCAGATTAAAACGCTTCAAGTCAATATTGGCATCGTAGTCCTCAATAGGATTTGAACGGTAGATTCCCTCTTCCGTATAATAAGCTCCCGAAACGAAAAAGCGTGTTTTCTCGGAACCGCCCCTGAAATTGATCGTATAACGCTGGCTTTGGGTGTGTTTCTTCAGTAAATCAGTCCAATCAACGGAAGGATATAAATCGGTATCCGCTCCCGAACGGTATTTTTCCATAACCTCATCGGTCACTTCCGGCTGAAAATGATCTTTATCCGGATTTCCCCGATCATTCCACACCGCCTCGTTATACATGGACAGATACTCACAGGCATCCAACGATCGGGGCATTCTGAAAGGAGTGGCAATGGCATATTGTGCGCTGAAGTTAACGAGAGTCTTCTGTGGCCTTCCGCGTTTGGAAGTAATCAGCACGACACCATTTGCCCCTTCAGCTCCATAAACGGCAGTGGCAGCGGCATCTTTAAGTACCGTAAAAGTCTCTATTTCATCTACATCGATATCTTCCATATTACGGGGAACACCATCCACCAGCACCAACGGGTTGGTTCCTCCCGTATACGAACTCTGTCCGCGAATGTAAAACTCCGCTTCGTCATTTCCCGGTTCGCCGCTACGCTGTACGGAAATCACCCCGGCAATCCGTCCGGCAATATTGGTTGCCAGATTACGTTGTTTCACGTTCATATCCCGCGATTCCAATGTCTGTATAGACGAAACGACGCTGGATTTCTTCTGCTGTCCATATCCGACTACCACCACATCTCCAAGCCCAACCGGTAATTCCATCATACGCACATTAATGACCGGGGCCTTCCTCACGACTCTTTCCTCGCTATTATATCCGACATAACGAAATTCCAACCGGTCACCTTCCGTCACCTCAATCTGATAACGGCCGTATAAATCGGAAACAACACCCGTGCTTTTCCCTTTCACCAGAATATTGACACCGATAAGCGGGTTTCCGTCTCCATCCGTAATCAAGCCGCTAACGATGACGGAAGCTTTTTCTTCCGCCATCGTTGGCAATTTACCGGCAATCTTGTCCGAAACCGGTTTTGGCCGTTTGGAAATAGCGATATAGTCATCGATCTGCCGGCAGATATAGCCGTCGCCCAATACGGCATACAACGCTTCCAAAATATCGGATGTCTCTATCTTGACGGTCACCGGTTTCTTCCGGTCGAGTACCTCGTTATTATAGGCAATCTTGATTCCAGTCTGCTTGGTGATGGCGTCCAGTACGGCTTCTACCGGAGTATCCTTAAAATCAAGCACAATAGTGTATTTTTGAGCAAGTACATCCCCATAAAGAACAGCGCAATGCAGGTAACTGCCTGCCGTATACAGCAGCAGGAACAACATCACTATCCATTTCATCTTGATCAAGGTCAGCATAGGCTCTATTTTGTTTTTTCGTGACACAGTTCTTTCTTACTTCATTGTATCCTCCTTTGTTTTTTTACATTAATACTCTTTCCTTGTTTCTCCAATTTAACATCCGAAGTGTAGTTTATCACTTCCAAAAGTTTGTCTATATCCGTTTTTCGGTCTGCGGTAAGAGAAAAACGGGTGTGTTTCAATGTTTCATCCTGATAGGTAACAGAGAAATCATACCATCGGGAAAGTTTCTCCAATATTTCCTCCAAAGGCATATTCTTAAAGATGTATACACCGTTGATCCAGGAAGTATAAAGTTCAGTATCCACTTTCTCCACAGATAACTGATGACTTTTCTTATTATACGCCAGTCGTTCGGAAGGCGTTATTGTCCGTTCCGCACCATTGGCCATGCTCACTGCTACCGATCCCTCCACCAATGTCGTACTCGTACTCTCGCTATCTTGATAGGCACTTACGTTGAAAGAAGTTCCCAGAACACGTATATCCATTCCGTTCGCCTTTACATAGAACGGTCTTTCCTTGTCTGGAGTGACCTCAAAGAATGCCTCACCCAATAGCATTACTTCCCTCTTGGTTCCGGCAAACCGGCTCGGATACGAGAGTTCCGTTTCTGAATTCAGCCATACTTTCGTGCCATCCTCCAACACCAGTCTGTACGTTTTTCCTCTCGGGATAATCAGGCGGTTATGAACAATCTTCGCTTTATCCGTCCCGCCTTCCGCCTCATAAGAGAGCAGGTTGTCCGCATCGTTCTTTATCAAAGCCTGATCACGCTTCATCGTAAAGGACTGCCCGCTCAAATCAATCTCATCCCCCCCTTCCAAAAGTAGGGTAGGCTCATTGTAAGCCATCATGTCTATCCCATCCGGACTGTCCGCACGGAACCAATCTGTGATAAAGAACAATCCGCTTGCCACCACAACAGCTACAACGGCCGCATAGCGCACCCACGTAGACAGATACCAACTTTTCTTTTTATATATGGTATGGTCGGCCACCTGTTTCCAAGCCCGGTCTGCATCAAATTGTTTGGGTTTACGAGGAGCCGTCGCTTTCTCATACATACGACGCATCCCCTCATATTCCTCTCTGTTTTCCTCAGACTCACGCAGCCACTCGTCAACAATCTTTTGTTCCTCATCGGTAGCCTCATGAGCTAATGTAGAAAGAATAGCTTGATAGATCAATTCCTGTTTCATCATTTTCTTTTTATCTTTCTGTTACTATGACAATTGCTTTCCCTAAAATGGGTAGGTACAATCAGCTAAAAATTAATATTAATAGTATCATCAGGTCTTTCAGTTCTTCCCTCATGACACGAAAAGCCTCTCCCAGATGGTATTTCACGGTATTGACCGAGATATCGGAAATTTCCGCGATTTCTTTATAGCGGAGGCCGGTGACACACTTCAGCAAAAATACTTTCCTGCATTTTTCCGGTAACTTCTGAAGAGCGGCACGTACCTCCTGTTTATATCTGAACTCCTCTTCTTCTTGCAGTTGTAATTGCCATTCCTCCGCCAGCACAGTGAAAAAATTCTCTTTGGCAATCTCTGACTTATAGTAGTTGATACAACTGTTCTTGATAGCACGATAGGCATACGGAAGAAAAGTATCCTCCGTTATAGATAAGTGTTTCTTCTCCCAGACGGCAATAAAGAAATTCTGTACGATGTCCTCTACCGCCTGCTCATTACAGACAATACTATTCGCATAATTACATAGAAGGGAATAATGCTCCCTAAAGAGCTTCTCGAATGTTTTTTCATCAGTATCTAGCATATAAGTAGGGCTTTATTGGATGATAAAGTCCGCAATATTATAAATAAATAAAGTAACGAACAAATTTTCCCTTTCAAATTCTTTGCCCGCTTTACTTGTGTACTTCGAATATTATTCCTAATATTGCAACGTGTTTCTCTTCTCCAATTAAAATCGGGATGTTTCCACATCCCCTGTTTGTCTGTATAAATAAGAAAAGTCTGCGGTAATATTTATTAATTTAACTCATAACAGACTTTAAACATGAACAAGTTTATCTTTATAACACTATTCCTTGTGGGAAACGTGTTTTCGGTATGCCTTGCACAATCCTATCCTTATCAAAAGGAATCCATCCCCGTCCCCCAACGGGTGAAAGATCTATTGTCACGCATGACACTTGAAGAAAAAATAGCAGAACTGAACTTAATACCTTATTATACGAAAGACGACTCCATCTGCCGGTCTCTGATACGTGCAGGGAAAGTCGGTGCTTTTTTGAAAGCGAATGGAGCGGAACTAAACCGTTCTCTACAAGAGGAGGCTCTGAAACATAGCAGGTTAGGTATTCCTTTAGTCTTTCACGAAGATGTCATTCACGGATATCGCACCATTACCCCCATTCCACTAGCCGAATCGTGTAGTTGGAATCCGGAATTAGTAGAACAAAGTGCCGCTATGGCAGCGCGGGAAGCCGCAGCAGCAGGTATCCAACTGACCTACGCGCCGATGGTTGACATATCATACGATCCTCGTTGGGGACGTATTATGGAAACATCCGGTGAAGATGCTTACTTGTGCGGAGAACTGGCTGCCGCAAGAGTCCGAGGGTTTCAAGGGGACGACTTGACAAGTCCTCATACGATTGCTGCCTGCGTAAAGCATTTTGCCGGTTATGGGGCAGTCATGGCAGGAAGAGACTATCAAGATACGGACGTATCTCTGCGCAAACTTCAGGAAATTTATCTCCCTCCTTTTCAAGCAGCCATTAATGCAGGAGTAGCAAGTGTCATGTGCGCATATACCTCCTACGGTGGAGAACCGCTGACGATGAACTATTTCATGAATGAAGAGGTGTTACGTAAACAAATGCAGTTCAAAGGATTGCTAATGACCGACTGGACAACTTTCCAACATGCAGTGACGGAAGGAGCTGCCGACAACGGACAAGAAGCAGCTGAAAGAGGCATCAAAAGCGGAATAGACATGGATATGAGTGCCAAACAGTTTATCGAATTCCTGCCGGAGCTGGTAAGAACACAGAAAGTTCCGGAACAACTGATCAACCGCGCTGCCACCCGTGCCTTAGAACTGAAATTCCGGTTGGGGCTGTTTGACAATCCATTCGCCTACTTTAATACCGAACGGGAAAAGCAGACACTTTATTCTAAAGAAAGCCAGGAAGACGCATACCAAATGGCTTGTCAAAGTATGGTACTCTTAAAAAATGAAGATCGGACACTTCCCTTATCCGACTCTAAAAGAATAGCACTAGTTGGTCCATTCGCCAATGCACGCTACCATTTGCTGGGTTCCTGGAATATGAAAGGAGACAGTAAAGAGGTAATTACGGTAGAAGAAGGCTTCAAAGCCTTACGTACCGATATCCCGATTGATGTACAGGCTTGTGACTTCTCCGGTATTACACCGGACTATTTGTCGGATGTTTGTGCTTTGGCACAAAAAAATGAAATCATTATAGCTTGTCTCGGAGAACCGTCCAACTTATCTGGAGAAGCTGTTTCAACCGCCAAAATCGAGTTACCAGATCAGCAGATGAGATTGCTGAAAGCATTGAAGACAACCGGGAAAAAAATCATCGTGGTGTTATTCAACGGCCGACCGCTAGTATTGGATGAAGTCATCAAGAACTGCGATGCCCTATTGGAAGCCTGGTATCCCGGCACCATGGGAGGAAAAGCCGTAGCAGCCTTACTGACAGGCATCGAAAATCCCTCAGGGAAACTTTCGCAGACTTTCCCCAGACATGCGGGGCAGATTCCTATTGTTTATAATGCCAGAAGAACTTTTTACACAGTGCACCACGCCGACATACCGCAAGGAACCTTATTTCCATTCGGATTCGGCCTGAGTTACACGCAATACAAATATTCCTCTCCCGTTACCGATAAGACAGAATACCGAAAGGGAGATTCGGTCACTGTACGGATAAAAATCAAGAATACAGGTTCCGTAGCCGGCAGAGAAATTGTACAGCTTTATATACGTGACGAAGTGGCTACCGTCATTCCAAGAGAAAAGGAATTAAAACGCTTTGCTTCCATCCATCTTCAGCCCGGCGAAGAGAAGGAGATTCGTTTTACTATTCCTTCCGCAGATTTTAGCATATACAATAACAAAATGGAAAAGGTGCTGGAACCCGGAAGCTTTACCATCGGCATCGGTCCCAATTCTTCTGAATTAAATCAAACTAAAGTATATTTCCTTTAATCACCTATTAAAAACAACTCGTATGAACATTAAAGTAAAAGCTATCGTCCTCATCTCCTCCGGACTTTGCAGTCTGGGAAGCCTGAACGGACAAACCCCAATGGGAGTTACCCACTCCGGGCAGTCAACCTCGCAAGCTCCTTTCCCATTGACACAGTACACGGAACTCAAGAATCCGGCCCCAACGGACGGGGAGTCCTGGAAAGACCTTTCCGGCACTCGTTGCGCATGGGGAAACACTTACACCCGATATAAGAAAGAGGTAAATCCACGTCTCAATCAGAAAAAGATTGATATCAAAGGATGGAAAGGAGAAAGAGTCGCCGCACAGTTGGTAGTTTCTTCCGCTATCGATTTGGATAATGTTTCCGTAGAAATAGCTCCCCTGACGCATTCCTCCGGTAAACAAAGCATTTCGGCAGACCGTATTCTGAAAGGGTTTGTCAGGTATGTGATGACAGATGAACTGAACAAGAACCAAAAAGGTACTTGCGGTCCCCGACCGGACTTGTCACAATTCGACTCCACACTGGTAGCTGACCCTATCGACCATCTCGCCGCTGCCTTACCGATAAAGGCGAAGACCTCTCAAGGGTACTGGATACGCGTCTGGATTCCTGAAGATGCAATTAGCGGCAATTATTCATCCGATGTACTTATAAAGAATAATCACGAAGTGATCGGGAAGTTAAAACTGACCGTACAGGTTCAGCAACGCACATTGCCTCAACCCGATCAATGGGCTTTCCATCTGGACCTTTGGCAAAACCCATTTGCAGTGGCCCGCTATCATCAGGTTCCTTTATGGTCGGAGGAACACTTCAGAATCTTAAAGACAGAACTGCAACCATACGCGGAGGCAGGCGGAAAAGTGATTACCGTCCCCATCATGCACCACCCTTGGGGCGGACAAACTTACGATCCATACGAAACGATGATCACTTGGGTTCGGAAAATAGACGGCAGCTGGTGTTTCGACTACACGATCTTCGACAAATGGGTGGAGTTCATGATGGATATGGGAGTAAAAAAGGAGATCGGATGTTATTCCATGATTCCCTGGAAACTGTCTTTCCTCTATTTCGACCAAGCCACCAACAGCATGAAAGAATTAAAATCCAAGCCGGGAGAGCAGGCTTATCACGACCTATGGTTAAGTATGCTGAAAGACTTTGCCGCTCACTTAAAATCCAAAGGCTGGTTTGACATTACGCACATCGCTATGGACGAACGCCCCATGCCCGATATGTTGAAAGCACTGAAGATTATCCGTGAAGCAGATCCGGACTTCAAGGTTTCACTTGCCGGCTCACTCCATAAAGAACTTTCCGACGAACTGAATGATTATTGCATTGCCATCGCAGAAAAATTCAGTGAAGAGATGAAAGCGAAACGGAAAGCAGAAGGAAAAATCACAACTTACTACACCTGTTGCGCAGAATCCCATCCCAACACATATACATTCAGCAACCCGGCAGAAGGCGCTTGGATAGCCTGGTATGCAGCGAAAGAGAATCTGGACGGATACCTGCGTTGGGCATTGAACAGCTGGACTATCGAGCCGTTACTGGACAGCCGCTTCTACACATGGGGAGCCGGAGATACTTACCTTCTCTATCCGGGAGGAAGGACCTGTCTGCGTTTCGAGAATCTGGTGGCAGGCATACAGGCAT
>ERZ838118.2964-NODE-2964-length-17136-cov-5.608922_pt1 | contig 17136 bp, 13 predicted proteins | sample MGYA00519863_ERZ838118 | MGnify/ENA primary metagenome ERZ838118 (study PRJEB31850, sample SAMEA3708827) | human gut metagenome | biome: human gut; feature: human-associated habitat; material: faeces | place: China | collected 2014 ...
CTTTAGAAGCAGGGGAAGAGGGATTCGAACCCCCATTAACGGTTTTGGAGACCGTTGCTCTGCCATTGAACTATTCCCCTTCGCTGCTGACTCAGTTATGATATCATAGCCATAACGAAAAGTCAACAATTTTTTTATAATTTTTCATTTTTTTTGATTTAATATATTTTTTTCCATTTATTAAGTATCATTCATCATTTTATATGGAAACTAGAGATCAGGATAATTTGGTAAAAGAGAATTTGTGTGCTCATGCTGGGTGGAAAATCACAATGAATATTTAGTTCAACTGCCCAAAAACAATCCGCTAAACCATTTGATGTATATAAATAATGACAATATATCATGAAATGAATACGACGATAGTTCTAGACGTCGGAATATTTTACCAAGAAACACTCTGCTTTTTTGGTAAAAATCATGTATTAAAAATATGCGGTATAAAAGAAATCAAATTGACATTCGACAAAAATCATGCTATAAACACTGAATAAATCTTTATGGTTTTAAATGTGCCTAAAAAACGGAGGGAAAAATTCTGTTGGTACATTCAGGAAAAAGGAGTTGTTTATTATGAAACAGAGAAAAATTATGCTGAAAACGATAGAAGATGCAAAGAAATTTGTCAATGCTTCTATGAAATGCGATTTTGATATTGATGTTTTTTATAACCGTGTTGTCATTGACGCCAAGTCGATTCTGGGAGTTATGAGCCTGGATCTGACACAGATTCTGACCGTTGAGTACATGGGCGAGGATGCAGAGTATGAGGCGTTCCTTGACACGATGGAAGCGGACAATGTGACAGCGGCATAAAAGGGCTGGAAGGCTGGTTCAAGTGGAACATAGATATCATAGATATTTTGGAAGGATATGTATGGCTCGAATCGGCATGATGAAAGAAAAGTTGATAGTACGAAAATAAAGAAAGACTGCGGGTGCCGGAGAGAAGATGGTGTCTGCAGTCTTTTTGATAGACATATATATGTACTCTCGGAGTCTTTCTGCACGTGCTTTTGTGGCTGATTTTCCGCCAGCCGCACCCGAATTTCATCAACGTACGCACCGCGTACGCCTCAGAAATTTGGGCACAACTGACAAAAAATCATTTCACAAAATCAAGCACAGAAAGATTCCGAGAGTACATGTACGGGGAAGGGAGGAACCACACATGGAGCTGACCGGCAGGCAGATACGGATCTCCGTCCGCAATCTGGTTGAGTTCGTTCTGCGTTCGGGGGATATTGATAACCGGCGCACGGCGGGTGCACAGAAAGAGGCGATGTTAGCTGGAGGACGGATGCACCGGAAGATACAGCGGCGGATGGGATCAGGGTATCAGGCGGAGGTGTCGCTGCGCCATTCGGTGGAGGAGGACGGATTCCAGATCGTGGTCGAGGGGCGTGCGGATGGAATCATCCGGGATGGAAAAGATGTCACGATCGATGAGATCAAGTGTGTTTACCAGGATGTAAACTGTCTGGAAGAAGCGGTTGGCGTGCATATGGCGCAGGCGCGCTGTTATGGCTATATCTATGGATTACAGGAAGCGCTGGACGAAGTGACACTGCAGCTCACCTACTGTAATCTGGAGACGGAGGAGATCCGCCGCTTTCAGGAGATCCAGACGATGAACGAACTTTCTGAATGGTTTGCTGGTCTGATCCATGAATATGTCAAATGGGCGCGTTACCTCTATCACAACGGGCTGCGACGTGATGAATCAATCAAAGCGCTCGAATTTCCCTATCCGTACCGGGCGGGACAGCGGGAGCTGGCGGTGGCGGTTTACCGGACGCTGGAGCGCGGGCGCAGGCTGTTTGTCCAGGCCCCGACCGGGATTGGAAAGACACTTTCGACGGTATTTCCGGCGCTTAAAGCGATCGGGGAAGGGCATGGGCAGAAACTCTTTTACCTGACGGCGAAGACGATCACGCGGACGGTGGCGGAAGAGGCGCTGGCGATTTTGCGGGAACGCGGGCTGTATTTTCGTTCGGTCACGATCACGGCAAAGGAAAAGTTGTGTATTTTGGAAAAACCGGTGTGTAATCCGGAAATGTGCCCGCGTGCGAAAGGGCATTTTGACCGTGTCAACGATGCGGTGTATGAAATTTTGCATCAGGAATTTGGAATCACGCGTTCGGTAATTTTAGAGTATGCGGAAAAATTTCAGGTCTGCCCGTTTGAGTTCTGCCTTGATATTTCTTCGTTTGTGGATGGGATCATCTGCGATTATAATTATGTCTTTGACCCGGATGTGCGCTTGAAACGTTATTTTGCGGATGGGGCGGAGGGAGACTATTTCTTCCTGATGGATGAAGCTCACAATCTGGTATCGCGCGCGCGGGAAATGTACAGTGCTTCTATTATAAAGGAAGAAGTGCTTTTGACGAAAAAGGTACTGGGACATCGTGCGCCGGCGCTGGGGCGGCAGCTTACAAGGTTAAATAAGGCGCTTCTGGAGATGAAGCGGGAGTGCGGCGGCTACCAGCTGCTCAAGGATGCCGGACATCTGGTTTCAGTGTTAAACGGTGTTTTTGGAGAAATGGAAAAGTATCTGGAAAAGCCGGGCGGGGAAGACGGACGGGACACGATTCTGGATTTTTATTTTTCGGTGCGACATTTTTTAAATATGTATGAGCGGGTCGATGAGCATTACAGGATTTACACGGAACTTCTGCCGTCCGGCGAATTTGTCATCCGGCTTTATTGTGTCAATCCGATTGAAAATCTGGCGCAGTGCCTGTCGCAGGGGAAAGCGGCGGTCTTTTTCTCGGCAACGCTTCTGCCGCTCCGGTATTACCGGATGCTTCTGTCGGATCAGGAGGAGGACTATACGGTCTATGTGCCGTCCCCGTTTCCGCAGGAGCGGCGTCTTCTGCTGGCGGCGACGGATGTGACGAGCCGGTATACGCGGCGCAATGAGACGGAATACCGGCGGGTGCTGCGGTACATCCAGACGATGGCAAGTGTGAAAAAGGGCAATTATATTGTGTTTTTTCCGTCGTATCAGTATATGAACCGGGTACGTGAGGTGTGTGAAGGGGAATATGCGTATCAGAATGTTGAATTGGATGATAATGAAAAAATGAAAAATCATTCCGGGAAAAACGGAAAAAGCATGGAAATCCTGGTCCAGGATTCTCACATGACCGAGGAGGAACGGGAAGCATTTTTACAGAAATTTTCTCCCGAACGAACAGCTGAACGTGATACCTCCCTGGTGGCGTTCTGCGTGATGGGCGGTCTGTTTTCGGAGGGAATCGATTTGACAGGCGATCGGCTGATCGGCGTGATCGTGGTCGGAACCGGGCTCCCGATGGTATGCACGGAGCAGAAAATTTTGCAGGGATATTTTGAAGAAGAGGGAAAAGATGGATTTGCATATGCCTACCAGTATCCGGGCATGAATAAGGTACTCCAGGCGGCAGGGCGGGTCATCCGGACCGCGTCCGATCAGGGCGTCATCCTTTTACTGGATGACCGGTTCTGGCGTCGGGAGTATCGGGAATTATTTCCAAGGGAATGGAGCGATGTCAAACGGGTCAGTCTTTCGTCTCTGGAGCAGGAGCTTCAGGCATTTTGGAGCCGTTTTCCAGAAGTTCAATAAATTCACGCGATGCCTGTGAGATCGGCATTGTCTCATTGTGGACGACGACGAGCTGGCGCGGCGGCAGGGCTTCAGTCAGGGTCAGGGCATAAAGTTCTTTTTCGCCAGCCGGGAGACAGAAATCCGGGACAAATGCGATGCCGAGACCGATGCGCGCCAGATCGATGAGTAGATCGTTGCTGCTTAATTCAATCTCCGGTACGAGGTCGAGCTGGTGCTTCTGGAACATGTTGTGCAGAAATTCGCTGGTGGTACTCTTGCGATCCAGCATGAGGATTGGGAGCGCCTGCAGCTCGCGCAGTGTAACCGGGCGGTCTTTCATCGGAAAATAGGTCTCATTGGCGACGAATATATCGTTGAATTCGCGCAGCACATGGATATTCTGCGTTCCACCGAGCCCGGAGTTTGGATAGTTCGTCAGAATAAAATCGACCTGACCGTTGTCCAGAAGCCGCGCACATTCGATGGAGGTACGGTTGGTAACCTTGATGTGGATATTCGGGTAGCGCTTGTGAAATTCGCTTAAAAATGGCACCAGATAATAGCGGCAGATCGTATCGCTTGCGCCAATGCGGAGCTGACCGCCGTTTAAGCTGTTAGAGTCGAGCAGCTGGTTTTCGCCCTGACGGATCAGGTTCATCGCCGGTTCCACGTGCTTGAGTAGGATCTCGCCTTCCGGGGTAAGCTGTACTTTTTTTGTGCTGCGGATGAAAAGAGTCTGGTTCAGTTTCTTCTCCAGTACCTTGATCGACTGGCTGACCGCCGACTGGGAGATGAAAAGCTGCTTAGATGCCTCGGAGAAACTTAACGTCGAGGCTACGTGGTAAAATACTTTATATAATTCATAGTTGATATCCATTTATTAGTCCTCCTTATAGAACTGTATTCAGTGTAACATGATTGGAGGGCGGAGTCAATAATGATTGTATCTGTGTCTTGTTTGTGATAAAATGACGGAATCATCTTAGAAGTATGTATTTTTTAGGAGGGAATACCACATGGAATCTAATACATTTTATGATATTTACTTAGAGGAACTGAAAAATCTCCCGCAGGGCACGCCGGAGGAGGAAACGGCGCTTCTGAAAAAACTGACGGAGGGGGACAAGACAGCGGTTTCCCGTCTGACGGAGTTAAAACTGACGAAGGCGGTTCAGATCGCGGAGGAGTATCACGATCGGGGACTTCCGGCGGGCGATCTGGTGCAGGAGGCAAATATGGCACTGTTCCTGTTTGCAGGCGAGTATGAGGGAGGCGATTTTGACGCACAGATGGAGAAACGGGTGCGCGCGGCGATCGAGGATGCGCTGCAGATTCAGAACCGCGAGACGAAGATCGAGGAGGAGATGGCGGCGCGTGTTAATGTCCTCAAGGATATTTCTGCGAGCATGGCGCGGGAGCTGGGACGCGAGGCGACCCTTGCGGAATTGGCAGAGCGCATGAAGATGAGCGAGGATGAGATCCGTGACATCATGAAGCTGACGATGGATGCGATGAAGGTCAGCGGTCAGGCGGCAGAGATGGCTCAGAAAGAGATAGATGAACAGGAGTAATAGAAAATGCTGTTTTATTTGGTACGCCACGGTCAGACCGACTGGAACCGGGCGGGAAAGATACAGGGAACGACGGATATTCCGCTGAATGAGACAGGACGGCAGCAGGCGGAGCAGCTAGCCGCTGTTCTAAAAGAGAGGAGTGGCTATCCGGCGGGAACGCGGATCGATGCGGTTTATACCAGCCCGCTTGCGCGGGCATTCCAGACGGCGGAGATCCTGGCAAAGGAAGGAAAATTACCGCTCCGCCGCCTGACGGGGCTGCGGGAGCGCGATTTTGGATGCTGGGAAGGCAAAAGCTGGCAGCAGGTGGAAGCAGAGTACCCGGACGAATTTCATCTGTGGAGGGAACAGCCGATGGTCGGTATCCCGTCCGGCGGAGAATCAAGAAAATCCTGCGAGGCGCGGAGTGAACGGGCGATCCGACAGATTTTGGAGGAGACAGCCGGGGATGCGGTGATCGTGGCGCACGGTGGGATCCTCGTCTTTTTGATGAATTATCTGCTCCGTTTCCATCGGGAGCCGCAGGAGATCATTGTGGCGAATGCCAGTCTGTCGGTTGTTTCGTATGACCGTTCGACGGGGATGGGAAAGCTGCTTGCACTGAATGAGACAGGGACGTTGGAACAGCAACCAATAAGATGCGTTAATAAAAAATATTAAATATATTAATTTTACTAATCTATAAAAATTGTGTATGATAAAGGCAGATGCTAGAAGAAGGCATTTGCCTTTTATGCTAAAAAATGAATGTATTTTACAGAACATGAAACATTAAAATACGAAAAAACAGGAGGAAAACATGAGCGTAAGACGTATTTTCGTTGAGAAAAAACCGGAATTTGCCGTACGGGCTCACGATCTGAAAGAGGAGATCGCAAGCTATCTGGGGATTGACACGATCACCGATGTCCGCGTACTGATCCGTTATGATATTGAGGAGGTATCGGAGGATGCATACCAGAAAGCGCTGATCACCATCTTCTCTGAGCCGCCGGTTGATTTTGTCTATGAGGAAACATTCCCGTCCAAGGAAGGCGATACGATCTTTTCTGTTGAGTTCCTGCCGGGACAGTTCGATCAGAGAGCCGATTCTGCAGAACAGTGTGTGAAACTTCTGAATGAAGAGGAAAATCCGGTGATCCGTTCCGCGACAACTTATGTTATTTCCGGAACACTGACCGCGGAGCAGATCGAGGGCATCAAGTCCCTGTGCATCAACCCGGTGGATTCCCGTGAGAATAACAACGCAAAGCCGGAAACGCTGGTAACGGTATTTGAGCAGCCGGAGGATGTCAAGATTTTCGATGGTATCTGCGGTTATGGCGAGGCAGAGTTAAAAGAGCTCTACGATTCCCTGAACCTTGCGATGACGTTCAAGGATTTTGAGCATATCCACAATTACTTTAAAAATGAAGAGAAGAGAGATCCGTCCGTGACCGAAATCCGTGTGCTGGATACCTACTGGTCCGATCACTGCCGTCATACGACCTTCCAGACCGAGTTAAAGGATGTAACCTTTACCAAGGGCGATTACAACGAGCCGATGGAGGCTTCCTACAAGCAGTATCTGGCAGACCGTGAGGTTATTTACAAAGACCGTGACGACAAGTTTGTCTGCCTGATGGATCTGGCTGTTCTCGCTATGAAGAAGCTTCGCCGTGAAGGTAAGCTGGAGGATCTGGAGGAGTCTGAGGAGATCAATGCCTGCAGTATCGTAGTTCCGGTTACCATCGACGGCAAGGAAGAAGAGTGGCTGGTAAACTTTAAGAATGAGACCCACAACCATCCGACCGAGATTGAGCCGTTTGGCGGCGCTGCTACCTGCTTAGGCGGTGCTATCCGTGACCCGCTTTCTGGACGTACCTATGTATACCAGGCTATGCGTGTGACCGGTGCGGCTGATCCGACCCGTCCGATGTCTGAAACACTGCACGGCAAACTTCCGCAGAAGCGCATCGTAAAGGATGCAGCACATGGCTACAGCTCCTACGGTAACCAGATCGGTCTTGCTACCGGCTATGTAAAAGAGATTTATCATCCGAATTATGTGGCAAAACGTATGGAGATCGGTGCTGTTATGGCAGCAGCTCCGCGCAAAAATGTCATCCGTGAGACTTCCGATCCGGGCGATGTAATCATCCTGATGGGTGGACGTACCGGCCGTGACGGTATCGGCGGCGCAACCGGTTCTTCCAAGGTACATACCGAGGAGTCCATCGAGGTCTGCGGCGCAGAGGTTCAGAAGGGAAATGCACCAACAGAACGTAAATTACAGAGACTGTTCCGCCGCCCGGAGGTCAGCCGTCTGATCAAGAAGTGTAACGACTTTGGCGCCGGCGGTGTATCGGTAGCGATCGGTGAGTTAGCTGACGGACTTCAGATTGACCTTGACAAGGTTCCGAAGAAATATGCAGGTCTGGACGGAACGGAGATTGCGATTTCCGAGTCACAGGAGCGTATGGCTTTGGTGGTAGATCCGAAAGATGTTGATAAGATGCTTGCTTACGCAGCAGAAGAGAACCTGGAGGCAGTTCCGGTTGCCGTTGTTACCGAGTCTCCGCGTCTGGTTCTGAATTGGAGAGGCAAGACGATCGTAGATTTAAGCCGTGCATTCCTGGATACCAACGGTGCACATCAGGAGACAACTGTTACCGTTGAGGTTCCGACCAAGGAAGGCAATGTATTTGATAAACAGGAAGTAAAGGATGTCAAAGAAAAATGGCTGTCCATGCTTTCTTCCTTAAATGTATGCTCCCAGAAGGGTCTGGTTGAGATGTTCGACAGCACCGTGGGCGCAAGCAGTGTATTCCTGCCATACGGCGGTGTCCACCAGATGACCGAGACACAGGCGATGGTGGCAAAACTGCCGATGAGCGAGGGCAAATGCGATACCGTTACCATGATGAGCTACGGCTATGATCCGTACCTGTCCAGCTGGAGCCCGTACCACGGCGCTACTTACGCAGTGCTGGATTCTGTTGCTAAGATCGTGGCAAACGGCGGTGATTTCCACAAGATCCGCTTTACCTTCCAGGAGTACTTCAAACGTATGACGGAAGATCCGAAGAGATGGGGCACACCGTTCTCCGCTCTGCTCGGTGCTTACAGTGCGCAGCTCGGATTTGGACTTCCGTCCATCGGCGGCAAGGACAGTATGTCCGGCAGCTTCTATGATGAAGAGCACGGCGAAATCGACGTACCGCCGACACTGGTTTCCTTTGCAGTTGATATTTCCGATACCAAACACGTGGTATCTCCGGAATTTAAGAAAGCGGGCAGCAAGATTGTTCTCTTTACCATCGAGAAAGATGCACATGACCTGCCGGTATACAGCCAGATCATGGATGGTTACGAGAAAATCTACCGCGATATGGAGTCTGGAAAGATTATTTCCGCATATGCGGTTGAGGGTGCTGGTGTAGCAGAGGCTGTCAGCAAGATGGCATTTGGTAACCACCTGGGCGTAAAGATTGAGCACAATGTAGATCCGAGAGACTTCTTCGCCGCTGGCTGGGGCAATATTGTCTGCGAGGTTCCGGACGGCAAGGTAGGCGAGCTGTCCATTCCGTACACCGTGATCGGTGAGGTAACCGACAAGGGAACCTTCGAGTATGGCAGTACCGTGATCTCCATGGAAGAGGCTCTGAAAGCATGGACCGGAACCCTGGAGAAAGTGTTCCCGACCGCTTCCGGCGCACCGATGAAGGCAGCGGAAGAGACACTTTACAATACCGATAAGGTATATGTATGCAAACATAAAGTGGCAAAACCAACTGTATTTATTCCGGCAATGCCGGGTACCAACTGCGAGCTGGACAGCGCGAAAGCGTTTGAGGCAGCCGGAGCGGAGACGATTGTGCGTGTATTCCGCAACCAGAATGCATCCGATATCCGTTCTTCCATCGAGCAGTACAAAGAGGATATCAAGAAATCCCAGATCATCATGTTCCCGGGTGGATTCTCCGCAGGTGATGAGCCGGATGGTTCGGCTAAATTCTTCGCTACGGTATTCCGCAACGAGGCGATGATGGAGGAGATCGACAAACTGCTTCATGACCGGGATGGCCTGGTACTGGGTATCTGCAATGGCTTCCAGACATTAATCAAACTGGGACTTTTAACCGGAGGCAAGATTGAGCCTCAGAAAGCAGATTCCCCGACTCTGACAACCAACAACATTGGACGCCACATTTCCCGCATGGCATACTTAAAGGTTGTATCTAACCTGTCCCCGTGGCTCAGAAAAGCAGAGCTGGGAGGCGTATACTGCAACCCGATGTCCCATGGTGAAGGACGTTTCGTAGCCAACGAGGAGTGGCTTGCAAAACTTCGCGCAAATGGTCAGATCGCGATCCAGTACAGCGATCCGAACGGAAACTTATCCGTCAGCGAGGAGTGGAACCCGAACGGTTCCTACCAGTGCATCGAGGGTATCACAAGCCCGGATGGACGTATTCTTGGTAAGATGGGTCACAACGAGCGCTGCTGGAGCGATACAGGCATGAATATCTATGGAAATCAGGATATGCAGCTGTTTGCTTCAGGTGTGGAGTATTTCAAATAAAATGAACACCTGCTTTTAAGCAAGGTAGAAATAGACCGGACCGCAGAAATCTGCCCCGGTCTATTTTTTGTGCGATAGAAAATTCCTTGGAATTCCCCATCACACAAAAAGGTACATTCTTTTTATGTCACAGAAAATAGCAATTATGATATAAATTTTATCATTGACGAAAATGTCAGAAAACCTTAAACAAAAAGTTATTCTCAGGTAATAAAAGTGTGGTATCCTGTCAATAACAGAAAGCAGACATCTACTTCAAAAAAACAAGGGGAAAATTTTGAAAATACCGACAGTTTATTTTGACGCAGGCAGATATGTTTGTTATAATGGAAACAAGAGTTTGTACGCGAGAGTACATTAAAAAAGGAGGATGGGATATGAGACATAACCTGAAGGCAGCGGCGGTTTCCGCTCTTGCTATCATGGCGGCACTGGCGATGAGTATTCCGGCATACGCGGCTGACAAAAAGATCTCGGAAGTTAAGTTCCGTGTCAATGCGAAACCGGAAGCGGGCGACAGCATCGGGGATCCGGATGTAGAAATTGACAGTCCTAAAACTAAAGTCGAAATCACAGAGCAGGAGTTTGACAATGACGACAGTGAGTGGGAGAGAGGCGATAAGCCGGTCATCTACCTGACGATCGAGGCAAAGGACGGTTATCAGTTATCCGGCACAAAACTTTCTGCAACCAAGTCGGCTTACAAAGTTACGAAGCGCTCTGGCGATAAGAGCGAGTGGAAAGTTAAGATCACGATGACGGCGATTGACGGCGATCTGGATACGGTGGAGGATTTATATTGGAGTAACCGTACTGCAAAGTGGGATGAGGTATCGGATGCAAGCAAGTATGAAGTAAAGCTGTACCGCAACAGTTCTACCGTAACGACTGTTACAACCACAGGCAGCAGCTACAATTTCTACCCATACATGACGAAATCCGGCGATTATACCTTTAAGGTACGCGCGGTTGACGGAAGCGACAAGGGTGAGTGGAGTGATGAGTCCGATGAATATTATATGAATTCTTCGGATGTGTATACAGGTACACCTCCGACCGGTAATTCTTCGAATAACTCTTCCGGTGGTTCCACTCCGGCAAATGCGAATGGTCAGTGGGTAAACAGCATTTACGGCTGGTCTTACTACATCAATGGTGTACCGGTTAAGAATAACTGGGTATATGTTGATAATGAGTGGTATCATCTGAATGCAAACGGCTTCATGGATACAGACTGGATCTATACTGAGAACAACTGGTTCTATTTAAACCCGGTATCCGATGGTACGAGAGGCAAGATGCTGACCGGCTGGCAGCAGATAGGGCCGTACAAGTATTATCTGAATCCGGTATCCGACGGCACTCGCGGTGCAAGAAAGACAGGCTATCAGTTCATCGATGGCGCATGGTATCTGTTTGACCTGAATAGCGGAGCACTCTGGACGAACATGGTAGCTCCGAACGGTATGGTAGCGGATGCAAATGGTGTTCTTCACTAGGGAGCTATCTGGCAGCAGACCGGAAGAGAATCTGAAATGCGGAAACATACATAAATGAAATAAAAATCAGACAGCGGCAGACAGCGGACGAGCGAAAGCAAGTGGCTGATGCCGCTGTTTTTTTGTTTTTCTTGCACAGAAGGGGAGAAAAAGGATATAATAGAGAATCATATTGAGAAGCCGGAGAATTGATGAGGCGGGAATAAGAAACAGAGAGGAGAATCGATAAATTACGATGAAACCAACTGTATTATTGTATAATTTTACTGATTCCAAAAGAAAAATGAAGGTGCAGCAGGCGCTTATGCCGCTGGGATTCCGTTTAAGGGCAGTGAAAAAGGAGGAGTACGGGCTGCCGGTGGGCGTGCTGGCTGGTGTGAAAGGACTGAATGAGGATGTCCTCAGGGAAGCCGGACAGGCAATAGAGGCCGGGGAGGAAACGCAAAAAGAAGGGACCGCGCAGAAACAGGCAGACGGGAGGCTGCAGCGAGAAGTGCCGGAGAACGATTCTTCCAGGAAAATGGATTTCTCAGATGAGATGGCGATCATGGCAGGCTTTTCTTCCGCCCAGATCGATGCATTTATCTATGCACTCCGAAAAAAGGGAGTCGGACGGATTGATTATAAAGCAGTCCTGACACCGTATAATATGAAGTGGGATTCGGTACAATTATACGAAGAGATCAAAAAAGAGCATGAGATGATGACGGGGAAAGGTAAAGACGAAGCATTGTGATGCCAGGAGATTGGTGAAAGGTCATTTTACTGCTTGATGTGGAGGTGGAAAGATGCTGGAAAAAGTAGATTTGAATAAATCAGTGGATAAGGAAAACTACAAGAAGCTTCGGGAAGAGATGGATGTGAAGCTGGGAGAATTGCAGCGCGCCTGTAAGGCGGAAAAGATCCCGGTTGTCATCGTATTTGACGGCTTCGGGGCAGGCGGTAAGGGAACGCAGATCAACCGCCTGATCCAGCCGCTGGATCCCCGCGGCTTTGATGTTTATGCGAGCCGGGAGACGGGGGAAGAGGAACGGATGCGTCCATTTCTCTGGCGGTATTGGACGAAGACACCGGAAGATGGACGTATGATGATCTTTGACAAGAGTTGGTACGATAAGGTTACCGTTGACCGGTTTGACAAAGAGACGAAGCGGCAGGAGCTAAACGGGGCGTTCCGGGATATCCTTTCATTTGAAAAGCAGCTGGCAGATTCCGGCATGATTCTGATCAAATTGTTTCTGTATATTTCCAGGGACGAGCAGAAAAAGCGCTTTAAACGGCTGGAAGAAAGCAAAGAGACTGCGTGGCGTGTGACGGAGGCGGACTGGAAGCGCAACAAGGATTACGATACATTTCTGGAGATGAATGAGGAAATGCTGCAGCGGACGGATACCGGGTACGCGCCGTGGACGATCGTGGAAGCGACTGATAAAAATTATGCGGCAGTCAAGATTTTATCCACCGTCACAGACCGGCTGGAGTATGAGCTGAACCGCCGCCGAATGGAACGCGAGGAAGGGGCGGTGCATCCGCCGGTCAAACTTCCAGATGAACGGTTTAAAAATGGCGTGCTTTCCGGCGTGGATCTGACGAAAACGCTGACACGCGAGGAATATAAGGAACGTCTGGATAAGCTGCAGAAAAAGCTGGAGGTGCTGCACGGCGAGCTGTACCGGCTGCGGATTCCGGTGGTGATCGGCTTTGAAGGCTGGGATGCGGCGGGAAAAGGCGGTGCGATCCGGCGCCTGACAAGCCACCTGGATCCACGCGGCTACAAGGTCAATCCGACGGCGGCACCGAATGATGTGGAGAAGGTACACCATTATCTGTGGCGTTTCTGGCGGGAGATGCCGAAAGCGGGGCATATTGCGATCTTCGACCGCACCTGGTACGGGCGCGTGATGGTGGAGCGGATCGAGGGCTTCTGCAGTGAGGCGGACTGGAAACGGGCATATCAGGAAATCAACGAGATGGAAGAGCACATGGCGAATTTTGGCGCGGTGATCGTGAAATTCTGGATTCATATTGATAAAGATGAGCAGGAACGCCGCTTTAAGGAGCGCATGGAGGCTCCGGCAAAACAGTGGAAAATCACGGACGAAGACTGGCGCAACCGTGAAAAATGGGACGCATACGAGCAGGCAGTCAATGAGATGCTGGTGCGGACCTCTACTACCTATGCCCCGTGGACGATCATAGAAGGAAATTCCAAATATTTCGCGCGCGTCAAGGTGCTGGAAACGGTTGTGGAGGCGATGGAGGAGAAGATCCGTGAGGTAAAAAAGCTGCGTAAGTGATAGAAAGAAGCGGACGGCCGATTTGATAATCATGTGTGGAAATATGAAGAAGCGCGGTTGCAATTCTTCGTAAGATACAGTAAAATTAATATTTAAAGAAAAAGACGGCAATTTTGAAAAATACAAACATTTGTGTAAACTTTGCGTTAAATGTAGCGATAGAAAGGAAGCGGACAAAATGGAGCAGACAGCAAAAGAGCGCACACTAGCATTTATGGCAGAGCATGCGGGGGATCCAACCCCGATGGAATTATTTCATATGCACGTAAAACACGTGGGAATCAATACGAAATCGGAAGACGAGGCCTGGGAGGTTGCTGAGACACTGGCGCGCCTGATGGGGCTGATGCCGCGCGAGACGGAGAAAGCGGTGTTCAGCGGTGACCTGACGGAAAATATGAAGGTGGAGAGCCACGGAATCTACGGCCATATTGGCTTTGGCGTAAATGATTGCGAGGCGGCGATCCGATACTTTGTGAACCGCGGTATGACGATTCGGGAAGAGACGAAGCGCTTTGATGAGCAGGGACGCTGCATTTTCGCCTATTTTAAAGAAGAAGTCGGCGGATTTGCGATTCACCTGGTACAGGATTGATAGCACCAGGAGATATAAAAACGAAAAGGATAGCAATATGAAAAAAATAATCGTGATCGGCGGCGGGGCAGCCGGTATGGCGGCTGCGATTGCGGCGGCGGAAAATGGCTGCGCGGTAACGATCTATGAAAAGAATGAGAAACTGGGAAAGAAAATCTATATCACGGGAAAAGGGCGCTGCAATGTGACGAATGACTGTGATATGGAGGGTCTGTTTGACAGTGTTGTGACAAACAGCCGCTTTTTGTACAGTGCATTTTATGGTTTTACCAATCAGGATATGAAGGATTTTCTGGAGGCGAACGGCTGTCATGTTAAGGTGGAGCGCGGCAACCGTGTCTTTCCGGTGTCTGACCGGGCGTCGGATGTGACATCGGCGCTTGCAAGACGGCTGCGGGAGCTGCGCGTGAAAGTAGAATTGAATCAGGGAGTCCGGGAACTGTGGCTGGAGGATGGTGTATTAAAAGGTGTGATTCTGGCGCAGGGCGGTAATGAGCGTGGGAAAAAGGACTCCTACATAGCTGCGGATGCAGTGATCGTGGCGACGGGCGGTTTGTCCTACCCGACGACCGGCTCAACCGGCGATGGTTACCGGTTTGCGGAGGCAGCAGGGCACAAGGTAACGGAACTTTCGCCGGCGCTTGTTCCGTTTGAGACGAAGGAAGATGTGAAGGAGCTGCAGGGACTCTCCCTGCGGAACGTGGAAGCTGCTGTTTTAAATGGAAAGAAAGAGGTTTACCGTGAATTTGGTGAGATGCTGTTTACCCATTACGGCGTTTCGGGTCCGGTACTCTTGAGTGCCAGCAGTTATGCGGCGAAAAAACTGAAAAAGGCTCCGCTGACTCTGATGATCGATCTGAAACCGGCGCTTTCCATGGAACAGCTCGATGCGCGGATTCTGCGCGATTTTGAGGCGGAGAAGAATAAACAGTTTAAAAATGCGCTGAACCATCTGTACCCATCAAAACTGATACCGGTCATAATTCGCCGCAGCGGCATTGAGCCGGACAAGCAGGTCAACGCCGTGACGAAGGAAGAGCGGAGACGGCTGGCGGAGGTGACAAAGCATTTTACACTGACGCTGACCGGGCTGCGAGGTTTCAATGAGGCGATCATTACCCAGGGCGGTGTGACGGTAAAAGAAGTTAATCCATCCACGATGGAGTCGAAGAAGCTTCCAGGGCTTTATTTTGCCGGGGAAGTGCTGGATCTCGATGCAGTCACGGGCGGCTACAACTTACAAATTGCGTGGTCGACCGGTGTGCTGGCAGGACGGAGCGCAGCGGAAAATCATGAATTATAACGATATGAAAAAGGGGAAACGAAATGCCGATTAATATAGCGATTGATGGACCAGCCGGGGCTGGGAAGAGCACAGTGGCAAAGAAGCTGGCGGAAGATTATGGATATATTTATGTAGATACGGGGGCGATGTACCGGGCGATGGCATTGTATTTTCTGCGCCAGGGCATCGACAGCCATGATGAGGCGGCGATCGGACGCGCCTGTGAGACGGTTTCCATTTCACTGGAATATGAAAATGGGATCCAGCAGGTTTATTTAAATGGGGAGAATGTCAGCAGCGAGCTTCGGACGGAGGCGGTTGGAAATATGGCTTCGAATACCTCTGTCTATGCGCCGGTCCGCAAAAAACTGGTGGAGCTGCAGCGTGAATTAGCCGGACGCCGGGATGTCGTGATGGATGGCCGGGACATCGGAACGGCGGTTCTGCCGGATGCGACCCTGAAAGTATATCTGACCGCGAGCAGCCGTGTGAGAGCTGGACGCCGTTATAAAGAGCTGACCGAACGCGGGGAAAGCTGTTCCCTGGAGGCGATCGAGCAGGATATTATCGAGCGCGATTACCGTGATATGCACCGGGAATTGTCGCCTCTCAAGCAGGCGGAGGACGCCATTTTACTGGATACTTCTGAGTTGGATTTTGAAGAGGTAATGCGGGAGATGGAGAAGCTGGTTGAGGCGGCGAAGAAAAAGCAGAAAAATCCCATTGCCGTAGGCAATTTTTGATGGATTTTTGCGCGTGACTGTGAAGGTACTGAACAGTTACGAAAATGCCAGGAAAAAGGAGAAGTGGGAAAGGGGCGGCAGCAAACATGAGACGATTGAAACAAACATGGATCGCCGCAGCACTTGGGATGAGTGTATGGATGACCGCCTGTGCGGGCGCGGCATCGGAGACAGCCACACAGGAAGGGGCTGTCGATGAGGAGAGCCAGGGGGCGCTCTGTGAGGCTGTGGCTGAAAATGATCAGGCGCAGGAGCAGCCCAAACGGGATAAAACGCAGGAAACTGAGCGGACGGAACCGCTCACGGTTGAACCAGTCCGGGAAACCCTCAATATGACGCATTTTGACAACTGTACCTTTGCAGCTGGGTTCAAACCGCAGCAGATCCATCAGGATGAAAGCAATGTTATCATCACATTGACGGTCTATGACTATGAGCATTTTCATAAGGCAGATATCGATGAACTGCAGGCGGGAGATACGCTGCTTATCGATGGGAAAGAATGTCTCATTACTTCGATTGACCGACAGGAGTCTGGGCGGATCGAGATCAATGGCGGTCCGGCACAGGGGGGAGAAGAGCTGAGAATGGTAGAGGAGGATTCCTTTTATGGCTCGGAGATGGCAGTCGGGAGAAGTTACCATAAGCTGGGAGAGGTTACGCTGCAGATGGATGAGAACTTTGTCCTGACAGATGATTCTGACCCGGATACACCGCCGCAGGTGTATACCGCGGAAGAATTATTCGCGATCCGTGATCGGCTGATCGGGGAGTTTAAGCCATACAACACGGCTGTGACGGTGAAGAATGAGAAAATTATTTCGATTTACCGGAAATTTATGCCATAAAAGATATAAAATCATTAAGAGGAGGAGAGCACCTTTTATCCGGATGAGAGGTGCTTTTTTGTGTAACAGGAAATTCCTTGGAACTCCCTATTACACAAAAAGGCACTAACGTGCCAATGATGCGCACTCGCGCGAAGCA
>ERZ838118.2976-NODE-2976-length-17064-cov-5.921512_pt1 | contig 17064 bp, 14 predicted proteins | sample MGYA00519863_ERZ838118 | MGnify/ENA primary metagenome ERZ838118 (study PRJEB31850, sample SAMEA3708827) | human gut metagenome | biome: human gut; feature: human-associated habitat; material: faeces | place: China | collected 2014 ...
AAGTTTGTCGGACCGACAGGCGGCTTTCTGATCTCGTTTCCGTTGATGGCGTTTGTCATCGGCTGGGGCGTGGAGCACCGCAAGGCGTTCCCGGGGGCGTTCGTGGTTGCGCTCGTCGCAGGCACGGTGCTGAACTATGTGGTCGGCGTTGCGATGTTCTGCGCGCTGACGCAGAGCACGCTTGCAGCCGGCATCACGGCCTGTGTGCTGCCGTTCATCCCGACCGCCATTATCAAAGCGATTCTCGCTTCGGTCGTTGGATTTGCAGTAAGAAAACGCCTCAATTAAATACAGGAGCAGCCCTTCCTGCGATTGATGCAGGAAGGGCTGCTTTTTGCCTTCCGGTATTCTTTGAGACGGCTGCACGCGGATTTTCCCGCCGGCACGGCGAAAGGAACGGATTGATTCCGGCTGCGGCAGGAAAATTTGATTTTTTCAGTGTTGGAAATTGCGCAGAGATCAATAAGATGATATAATAAACCGATAATTATTGATCATTTTTCAGTCTGTCGATACACGGAGCAGAACGGAAGAACGGGGGAAGAACAATGGGGATCGTGACCGAGATGCTGACGATGCTTGGCGCAAATCTGCCGCTCGTGGCAGTCGGCTGCGCAGAAGTGCTCGCGGCGGCGGCGCTGCTCGGCAGGGCAGCCGTCATGCGCACGCAGATGGGAAAAACCAGGGCATCGCTTGCGCCGGTCGGGATGAACCGCGATATTCAGCGCGTCCTGACGCTGGAGAGCGGCGAGGTCATGCTCGTGCTCCGGCGCGAGAATATGATGCTGCTCGCCTGCACCGGCGATCCGGAAAAACTGCTCGGCGTGTCATATACGGCGCTGCGGGATAATATCGCGAATCTTAATGCCGCTTTTTCTGACAAAAGCAGATGCTATGCGGTCTGGAAAAAATACATGGCGTGGGACGGCAGAGAAATGTTCGATGAGGCTGTGCAGAGCGGCGACGGACGCTGGATGCGCTTCATCGTCAGACGCACGCCCGACGGTGAGTACGACCTGCTGTGCTTCCGCGACATCACTGCACTGCACGACCGCATCGAGGAATGCGAAAAGCGCCTCGCAGGGGCGGAGGAGGAGAGCCGCGCGAAAACAACCTTCCTCTCGCGTATGTCGCACGAGATCAGAACCCCGATGAACGGCATCATCGGCATGATCTCGCTCGCAAAGAGCAGGCTGCGCCCCGGAGACGAGGCGATGCAGTATCTGAACAAGGCGGACGAGGTGTCCGCTCATCTGCTCGCGCTCATCAATGACATTCTGGATATGTCGCGCATCGAGGCCGGAAAGGTCGAGCTTGAGCACAAGGTGTTCAGCCTGCGCGGTCTGGGCGATCGTCTGTATGATATGTTCGCCAAGCAGCTTCAGGCGCGCGGCATCCGCTACGAGGTCAATCTGGAGGATATGACGGTCGACAGTGTCGTCGGCGACGAGCTGCGCATCAGCCAGATCATCATCAACTTCCTCTCGAACGCTGTCAAGTTCACGAGCGAGGGCGAGATCATCGTCACATTCCGTCAGATGATGCTTCAGGATAACGTCGCGGACTTCATGTTCCGCGTTCACGATACCGGTATCGGCATGGATCACGCCTTTCTGAACCGTATTTTCCGTCCGTTCGAGCAGGAGAGCATCGAGACGGGCAAAAAATTCGGCGGCACCGGCCTCGGCATGACGATCACCGATCAGCTCGTGCGTCTGATGGGCGGCGAGATCGTCGTGGACAGTGCGCCGGGCAAAGGCTCGGATTTCACCGTGTTTCTGCATCTGCCGGTGGCGGAGCAGGCCGCCGAGACGACGGAAGTGCCGGGCGAGACGGCAAAACAGTGCTGCGATAACGCCTTCAAGGGCTGCCGCATCCTCATGGCCGAGGACAACGAGATCAATGCGGAGATCGCGATCGAGATTCTGGGCGAAATGGGCGCACAGGTCGAGGGTGTAGAAAACGGCCGTCTTGCGGTCGAGGCGTTCGAGAATCATCCGGAAAACTGGTACGATCTGATCCTGATGGATGTGCAGATGCCGGAGATGGACGGCCGTACCGCCGCGCGCACCATCCGTGCGCTTGACAGGGCGGACGCGAAAACGATACCGATCTTCGCCCTGTCGGCGGATGCGTTCGTCGAGGACGAGCGCCTGTCCATTCAGAGCGGCATGAACGGTCACTTTGCTAAGCCGGTCGATTTCACCATGCTTCAGCAGGCGATCGGCGTCTATCTGGCGAAGCAGAAAAGAAAGGAGTAAAAGGCGTGGGGCTGAAGGAGTTTTATACCGCGACGGGCGCGAAGATATTCGGCACAGCGAGCACGGTAAAAACCATCGGCGCGGCTGCGGCTGCATCGGCAGTGATTGCAGGCGCGGCGGCCGGAGTCCATGCCTTTACGAGCGGCCGGGATTTTACGCCGGACGGCGCGGGACGCGCGATACGCACCAATCAGGTGCACTTTGACGGGAGCGAAAATACGATAGGCAGGCAGGACGAGCAGACGAAAAACGGCGAGAGCGAGATATATGAGCGTGATGAAAGCGCCGAGGAGAAGCAAAAGCCGCAGACCGGCGACAGCGCGTCTTATCTGTTCGAGAATGTGAAGCAGCAAGAAAAGCCGAGCGGGCTGCTCGACAGGGACGGCATGGCGGCAGCCATCGCCGGAACGGTTCCGGCCGCCGGTGCGGCGAGCGTGCAGCCGGGGACGGTGCTCGACATTGTGAAAGACCCTGCGGCGGCGGACATCGTGCTGCATCCGAGCAGCGCAGCGCAGGCAACGCCCCCGACCGGCGGCGACACGGCAAACAGCGGCGGAAATAATACCGCTCAGCCGTCTGTCACGCCGGCGAACCCCTCGACCGGCGGAGAAACCACACCGAACCAGCCTTTCCGGCCGACAACGCCCGACAGCAGCGGTGGAAGCTCGTCCTCCGGCGGAGAGACCGGCGGCACGGCCAGGCCGGATGCCCCTGTGACGCCGGTCACGCCGACCGCACCGAACAAGCCGCAGCAGACGGACGGCAAGCCACCCGAGCAGACCTCGGAGGAAAAGGGGCCGGACATTCCCTGGTTCGACAACGGCACGCGCTACGACGGCACGGTCACGCTGCCGATCGACAGCACGGTCACGATCGTCGGACGGATCGACAGCACGGATGCCCTGTATGCCGGTCAGATCGTCAATGACGCGGATATCGTCCGCGCGCTCTATGCTTATGTCATGGCCGGCGAAAAGATCTACTACTGGACGTCGAGCGATCTCGGAAAATACATCCGTATCAACCGCGTCAGCTTTGACGGCGGCAAAACCTGGCTCACGGATTTTTCGAATAATATCGAAATCCCGAAAAGCGCCGGGGATCAGTCGATGCAGATCGATATGTCGTATCGCTTCAGCGAAAACAGCGCATGGACGGAATACAGACCGGACGAGGGAAACGCCTATATCGACTGCACGGTCGCGCCGCACCGCATTCTGGTGCTCGGCCGGGAGCTGACCGACAAGGATACGGAAATCCCGCTGGACATCGTGCTGAACAGCGATTATTCCTATAATGAATTCAGCAGAAGGCTCAATCTGTTCGCATTGCAGAGAAGGCTGTATGAGAAGCTGTACGGCTGGGACAGCGGCACATCTTATGACGAGCTTCCGCCCATCGACCGGCTGTTCTCCGGCTGGACGGAGGACAGCAGGCGCGTTTCGTGGGACTACACCTGCGACGGCGGGCGGCATGTGCTCCAGCCGTCGGATTTCGTGAAGGTTTCGGAGAACCTTACGGTCCGCCTGAAGATCAACAAGGGCATGACCTATGAGCTGCAAACGCTGACTGGCTTTGACGAGAGCGCGCTGACCGACGATGAGGGATATGGTACGTTGACGATACCGGAATATGTTCAGGCGGTTGCGTTCGAGACCGGCAATCAGGAGGAAAGCCCCGTTACCTATCTTCCGTTTGCGGTAGGTACGATGGAAATTCCGGCAAGCGTTGTCTACATTAAGCCGGACAGCATCTCCTCTGTCCTCGACGCCTACCGTGTCGCGGAGGATAACGAATACTACGCCTCGACTGAGGACGGCATCCTGACCGGCAAGGACGGCACGGAATACCTCGCGATCCCGGAGAACAACCGGGCCGTTACGGTCCCGGAGAACGTCACCTCGGTCAGACTGCCCGAGAGCTACTGGGGAACAGTCACTATTATGGCGCAGTCGGAAGACCGGCTGCCCTCGATCAGTTTCGAGAAGATGCGGCACGGCTCTGTCATCGTGCAGCCCGAGCTGCTGAATGCATTCGTCACGAAGTACGGCAGACAGCTCAACGGCACCGGAACGACGGTCAGCGTAGCCGGCGGCGACGCGAAATATGAGGTTCACGACGGCTGTCTGACGCATCGGGAGGACGGTGCGACCGTGCTCGACCGCGTGGTGACTGATGCAGAGATCTACCGGCTGCCGCAGGGGGTCGACAGGATCGCAGCGAACGCCTTTGCCGGATCTTCGGTCAAAATCCTGATTACGGACGCAAAGACCTCCTATGCGAAGGACAGCTTCAAGGACAGCATGGTCTCGTATGTGACCTGCGAGGACGAAACTCAGAAGGCTGAGATCAATAAAAAGCTCGACGAAGCGGGTGTTGCGGAGGTCGAGTTTGCGGCGTCGGGCACATCGGACGACGGCTGCTTCTACGTGAAATCGGACGGAAAGATCGTCGTAGTCAATGTGCCGGACGGCATCAGCGAGTATTACGGCGAGATCATCATTGACGGCGAGAAAAAAACGGTCGACAGCATCGCAGCGCACGCATTTGACGGCTGCACTACGCTGGAATACGTTTCGCTGCCCGAGACGGTTAAGACCATCGGCGTTTCGGCGTTCAAGAACTGCACCTCGCTCTCCGGCGTGCTGCTCGGGAGCAAGGACAGCGTGACCATCATGGAACACGCGTTCAACAACTGCACGAACCTGCGTTTTATCGCGTCGAACGCAAAAAACATGGAGCTGAAAAATGGTTACGATATTCTGAGTGAATCGGGAAGCGAAACACTTTACGGACAGCTGTGGTGTCTGGCAGGCAGCAAAGGCTTCGATGACAGCTGGAGCTGCTACGAGCCGAGGAGTGACTGGCGCGACGAAACGGATATTGCAGAGTTTCGGGTCATCGACTGCAACGGAGCGAATGTCCTGTACGGCTGCAACACCGAGGACGAAAGCGAGCTGTGGGAAGGCAGCAGGCTGGACAGCTGGATTGCGCTGCGCGCCGCCGGTTCGCCCGCAGAGGGCGGCACGATCACCCTGCCCGAAACCACGATCGCGATCAATAACTACTGCTTCGCCCAGCTGGACTGCGCGTTCACGATCAACTGGGAGGAGCTGCCGCGTCTGGTCCGCATCTATGACAGCGCCTTCGCGCAGTCCGGTCTGACAGGCGTGATTCATCCGGTTCAGTCGACGTATATGATGCTGATCAGGAATGCCGCATTTTATCAGACCAACATTGTGGAGGCGGATTTCAGCGATGTATCTCTGGAGGATTACGGTGAGTCGGCACTGGCGGACTGCAAACAGCTGCAAAGCGTTTCGTTTGGATGGGTGTGCAGGAAAAGCGACGGTAAATTTATGTCGATTATTCCGAACGGCTCGTTTTACGGCTGCGATACGCTGACAGATCTCTATTTTACCACCGAGAAGCCGATTGGACTGCTGACATGGTATCCGCACGCCCCGTTCCAGTTTGCGGACGGTATCTATGATAGAAATATCCGCATTCATGTTCCGGAAGGGTGCGAGGAAGCGTATTTCCGGGCATGGAAGCCCATGTTCATCGGCTATACGGACGAGGAGATCGAGAACGGAACGTATTATATCGATATGTCGATGTCTCAGCTCAGCTGGATGGAATGGTATTTCCCGGAGGACAGATGGCCGGAGTTTGTGCAGGCCGTCTGCGACTACCGCGCTATCCACGGCGAAAACAACCTTCGCGCGATGATGGGCATGGAGCTGCTGGAAGAGCCGGAAAATCCGGAGGAGCATAAAGAGGATTACGGCTATGCCGACCCGTTCGGCGGCGACATCGAGCTCGACATTGAAATCCCGGACGAGAACCCGGACATCACGCAGGATGGCCAGACCGCTTCAGATGAAACGATTTTGGATGAAACCGGCAGCGAAAATATCTCCGGCGAAACCGTGACCGGCGGAAGCACGCCGTCTGCCGATGCGCCGGACGGGGAGGACAGCGCGTCCGCCGACACAAACAACACCGAGCCTGCACCGGAGACGACCGATGCGGCAGAGGGAGAAGATACATGATTATCGAACAGTCAAAACAGATTATTTCCGAGATAAACCGCGCGTTTATCGGCAAGAATGAGGTCATCGAGAAGGTCCTGATGACGATTTACGCAGGCGGTCACGTTCTGCTCGAGGACTGCCCGGGCGTCGGCAAGACGACGCTCGCGGTCGCGTTCTCGCGCGTGCTCGGTCTCTCGACGCGCCGCATCCAGTTTACGCCCGACACGCTGCCGTCCGACATCACCGGCTTCACCATGTGGAACCGCAGGACGAGCGAATTCGAATACCGTGAGGGCGCGGCGAACTGTCAGCTGCTGCTCGCCGACGAGATCAACCGCACTTCTCCCAAAACGCAGTCCGCGCTGCTCGAGATCATGGAGGAGCGCACCATCACGGTGGACGGCGAGACGCACGCGCTCCCGGCGCCGTTCATCTGTATCGCGACGCAGAATCCCTTCGGCTTCGCCGGCACGCAGGCGCTCCCGGAGAGCCAGCTCGACCGCTTCATGGTCTCGCTCTCGATCGGCTATCCCTCGATCGAGGATCAGATGAAGATCATCTCGGCGCAGCGTTACGCCAATCCGCTTGACGAGCTGCATCCGGTCACGACCGCGCAGAACGTCATCGAGGTGCAGAAGTTCCTCAGCTCGGTCAAGGTCATGGACGATATGCTGCGCTACGCCATCGAGCTGTGTGAAAAGACCCGCATCCATCCGCTGATCGAGCTCGGCATTTCGCCGCGCGGCGTTGCCGCACTCGTGCGCATGGCGCGTGCATCGGCGGTGCTGCATGAACGGAATTACGTCGTCCCCGAGGATATCCAGTCGGTCTTTCTCGATGTCTGCGCGCATCGACTGGTGCTGCGTCCGCAGGCGCGTGTGGACGGCATGAACGCGCGCGACGTTCTGCGCGGCATCCTGAGCGAGATCCGTCCGCCGGCTCTGTCCGCGAGGTAAGCGGATATGTGGAAAAACCGCGCAGGTTATGCGCTTGCGGTCGCGACGCTCGCCGCACTCGTCTGGCTGTTCGGCAGACCGTTTCTCGTCTGTGCGCTCGTTCTGGCGGCAGGACTGCCGTTCGTGCAGCTCGCGCTGCTGAAGCGCGACGCGGGCGCGGTCTCGCTCTCGCTTTCTGTGCGCCCCGGCGGCAGGGAAGGGGAAACGCTCTTGCTCTGCTTTGAGGTAGAGAACGGGCGTGCGCTGCATGCTGCGCGAAGCATTTATCTCGATCTCGCGATGAACAATCTGCTGCTCGGCGAGGAAACACACCGCCGGGTGATGCTGACGCTCAGCAGCGGCGCGAACCGTTTTTCCTGCCCGATTGTGCCGCCCTGCTGCGGTGAAATCGTGATTTCCTGCTGCGAGACCGGTCTCTGTGATCTGCTGCATCTGTTCCGCGAGCGGGTCGCGCCGTTTGACGAGGTGCGCACGGTCATCTATCCGCGCCCGGTGCAGCTCGATCTTACGCTGTCGCGCGATGCGGTCGGCGAGACGGGCGACAGCGGTCTGACGCGCAGCCGCAAGGGCACGGATGCGACCGAAATGTTCGACATTCGAAGCTATGCGCCGGGCGATGACATCCGTTCCATTCACTGGAAGCTGTCGGGCAAGACGGACGAGCTGATCGTGCGTCAGGCAAGCGACCGCACGCACTATGACCTGGTCATCCTGCCCGATTTCGGAAGAAAGCAGGGCGGCCGCGACATCACGGCCGGAGAGCTGACGAGGTGTGTCGCTCTCGTGATCGAGCTGAGCCGCCGCCTTGTGCGGTGGGGCGTGCCGCTGTGCGTCGCGCTGCCCGGACCGGGCGGCGGCATGGAGCTGTTCGGCTTCAAAAGCGTGCGTGAGCTCGAGCATAGCATCCCGCGATGGCTGTCCATCGAGATCCCCGAGCAGGCAGGACGCATGATGCAGCTGTTCCGCATGGAGCATCTCGAAAACCGCTTCACCCGCATGGTAACGGTGAGCGCAGGTGCGCCCGAGACCGGTCTCCGTGCGCTCGCGAACGACATCGGCGTGCTTTCTCTGACGGTGATGAAGGACGTTTCCGAGCCGCGCGCCGTCCTTCTGAACGGCGTGGAAAACATTGAGATACCGGCGGAGGGCGACGCGAAGATCAAAATTCTCTGCTGAAACGGAGTCCCAGTATGAACGAAATCAGCGTTAAGACGCTTTACCCGGACGGGTCGACAAGTCCATATCGCGCACTCGCCCTGCCTGCGTTCGCCTCGCTCTGTCTGATGGCCGGCGCGCTGCTCGTGCTCTTCCGGACATGGGATGAGCTGACGGTTCCGCGCTGGGCGCTCGTGTTCGCGGCGGCGGCAGGCTATGTGTCCTCCTCGGCGGCGCACCGCCTTTCACGGCGGCACGGCGCGTTTTATCTGCTCGGCCTCGTGCCGTGGATACCGGCGCTTCTCATGCCGGCCGCATGCGTGCGCGGTCTCGCGGCATGGGTTTCCGGACTCGCCGCACGCTGGAATGTGCTGCACGACGGCAGCGCACAGCTGCTGAACACAGCGCCGGATTTCGTTGACGAAAAAGCGGCGGCCTTTGTCGGCGCGATGCTCATCGCGCAGGCGGCGCACTTCGTCGTGGTGCACCGTCACCGCGTGCTCGGCGGCGTGCTCGGAGGGTTCTGGATTGCGCTCGGTCTGGCGGACGGCTGCTTTTCGCCGCTCGGCGCGGCGCTCATGCTCGCAGGCATGCTGGCGCTCTATGTCTCGGATATCAGTCTGCATCTGACCCGCGCGGCATGGCGCACGCTCGGCATCCTGCTGGCTCTGCTCGCGGCCGCGGCATTCCTGCCGGATATGGATATGGAGGGCATCCGCGGCCTGCGAGAGAAGGCGCAGTGCGGCCTGCATGAGCTGCGCTACGGCGCGGACAGCCTGCCGGGCGGCGTGCTCGCGCAGGCGGATACGCTGCACCGCGATACGCGCGGTATGCTGAGCGTGACGGAAGGGCAGGAGAAAACGCTCTACCTGCGCGGATATATCGGCGGCATGTATGCGGACGGGGCGTGGAAGCCGCTGCCCGGTCTGCTCTACAGCGAGGAGTACGCGGGCATGATGAAGTGGCTGAGCGGGCGCGGCTTTGACCCGGCGCGGCAGCCGGCGGCATACCTTGCGCTGTGCGGCGACAGCGAGGCCGAGCCGAACGACGTGACGGTTGAGACACTTGCGGCAAGCCGCGAATATGTGTACATTCCGGGCACGGCGAATGAGCTTTCGGGCGCGCGCGTCACGGAAAACGAACGCGACAGCACAAGCCGTGCGCGGGGCGTGCTCGGCGCGCGCCGCTACACAGCGTCCGAGCTTTCCGGCTCGCGTCCGGCCGAGCTGACGGTTGCAGAGGACTGGGTCAGAACGCCGCAGACGCCCGGACAGCAGGCGTATCTGGAGAGCGAGGCGGTCTACCGCGGCTTCGTTTACGACAGCTATACCGCTGTCAGCGACACAATCGCGCCGACGCTTGACCGGCTGTTCTGGGAGGACTACGACGACTCGAACGACGGCATTTACAGCGCGGTCAGCCGGGTGCGCGAGGTGCTGCGCGGCGAAATGACCTATACCGAAACGCCGTCTGCGGCCCCCGGGGGCGAGGACCCGCTCACGTGGTTTCTGACCGGGGGGCGCGAGGGCAATGCGGTTCAGTATGCCTCCGCGGCCGCTATGGCGCTGCGCGCGCACGGTATTCCGGCGCGCTACTGCGAGGGTTATCTGCTGACTGCGGCACAGGTGCAGGCGGCGGAGGGCAGCGCTGTCACGCTGACGGGGGCGAACGCTCATGCGTGGTGTGAAGCATATTTCGACGGCGTGGGCTGGCTGCCCGTGGATGTGACGCCCGGGTTTTACTATGACGCGCTCGCTCTTCAGCAGCTCGTCGCGATGCCGGATTCGATCCGCCGCACTGCCGCGATGGAGGACGCGGGGCATGCAGCCGGCGAGATGACACAAACGGATGACAGCGGTGCAGACAGGCCCGACGGACTGCTCGACGGCACGGTCTATCCCCCGGAGCTGCTGCTCGGCGTTCTGGCGCTGCTGCTCATCCTTGCTTCGCTCGCGGCGGCGGCACTGGAAGGCACGGTGCTGCTCTGCCGCGTGCGGGTACTCTCCGGCTTCAAACACGCCTCGCCCGAGCAGCGCGCCCGCCTGCTCGCGTGGTGGGGACAGCGCATCCTTGCCGCACGCGGCGTGGAGGCGATGATCGGCTGGCATACGGAGGAGACCGACGCGAAGCTCGCAGAGATGATCGATACGGTCAATCCCGGCGAATACAGGCGTGTATGCGGCCTGCTCGAAAAGGCGATCTACGGCGGCATCGCGCTCAAGGTGTACGAGGAACGCGCGGTATACAGTCTGCTCGACCGGCTGTATCACGCCCCGGCGCCCGATTTCGCGACCGGACGGCGGCTGCATTATCTGCTGCTCGCTCAGCTGGGGCACGCGAGAGCGGAAAAGATGGAATAAAGAGTGCATTGCGGCAGAAAGCGGCAGTGCGCTCTTTTTCTTTGTTGGGAATGTGGAAAAAACGGTTGAAATCCGGATGTGTTTTCGGTAAAATGATAGTAGAGTAAAAGGAACAGCAGCGGCGCTTTAGCCGGCGCCGATCAAAGCCGCCCCGGCGGCACGACGTAGAAAGACAGAAGAGGAAAAAGAAAAATGGCAGTTACTTTGGTAGAAATCGCCTCGCTTGCAGGCGTATCGCGCGGCACGGTCGACCGCGCCCTCAACAATCGCGGCCGCGTTGACCCGGAGGTCGCGGACCGTGTGCGCCGCATCGCAGCCGAGCTGGGCTATCGCCCCAACCGTGAGGGCCGTCTGCTCGCGCTCGCGAAAAATCCGATCAAGATCGGCATTATCGTCCAGTCGGTCGAGACCATGTTCATGCACATGGTTTTCGAGGAGGTCATGCGCACGCAGGCGCAGCTGACCACGCCCGGCGCGGAGATTTATGTGCGCCCCATTCAGGGCGTTGACGCGGAGCGCCAGCTGGCTGCGATCGACGAGCTGGTCGAGCTTGGCGTGAACGGACTGGCGCTGTCTCCGGCAGAGGATGCGCGTGTGCGCGCGCGGGTGATGGAGCTGTCCTCCAAGGTCCCGGTCGTGACCTTCAACACCGACCTGCCGGAGTCGGGCAGACTGTGCTACGTCGGCCCGGACAACTATGCCTTCGGCCGCGCGAGCGCCGGCCTGATGAATCTCCTGCTCGCGGGAAAGGGAAGCGTGCTCGTGGTCGGCGGTCAGGAAAACAACCTTGCGCACCGCCAGCGAGTTGACGGCTTCCGCGATGAGGCAGAGTCCCAGTTCCCGGGACTTGAGCTGCTCCCGACCGAGAACTGCGGCGACGATCAGAAGCTCGCCCACGACATTGTGTGCCGTGCGCTGCGCGAGCATCCCGACCTCGGCGGTGTGTACATCTCGGTAAACGGCCAGATCGGCGCGTGCGAGGCGCTGACTGAAATGGGTGCGGCAGGCCGCGTCCGCCTCATCTGCCACGACCTTATCCCGGCAAATATCGAGAACGTCCGCCGCGGCGTGATCGACTTCCTGATCGACCAGGATGCACATATGCAGGGCAACCGTCCGACCGAGCTGCTGCTCGACTACCTGCTCTGCGGCGACAATCCGGAGAGTGAGCGCATCCTTGCGCACATCGACATCCGCAACCGATACAACGTCTGAAAGAGGTAAAAATGCACGAAATACCGCTGCCGCACGGCATAATGACCCGATTTCCTGCCGTCGGGGTAAACAAGAATGCGCTGATCCTCTGCCCGGGCGGCGGCTATGAGCACTGCTCCATCCGCGAGGGTGCTCCGGCGGGCCGCGCCTTCGCGAAAAGCGGCGTCGAGGCCTTTGTGCTGCGGTATGACTGTGCTCCGGCGCCGCTCGGGACCCGTCCGCTCGCCGCGCTGTCGGCGGCGGTGCAGTGGGTGCGCGCGCACGCGGAGCAGTACGGCATTTCTCCGCAGCGCATCGCGGTCGGCGGATTTTCCGCCGGGGCGCATCTTGCGGGCCTTCATGCGGCGGTGTGGAACCGCGCGTCATGGTATCCACAGGGAACGGATCTCGCGCTCCATCAGCCGAATGCCGCCGTGCTGTGCTATCCGGTGGTGTCGGCAGGTAAGTACGCCCATCGCGGCAGCTTTGAACAGCTTGCAGGGGACGATATGGAAAAACAGCAGGCGTTCTCGCTCGAAACTCTGGTGTCTCCCGATATGCCGCGCACCTTCCTCTGGCATACGCTGACGGATGAAACTGTGCCGGTCGAGAATTCGCTGCTGCTCGAGAAATCGCTCCGCAGGGCGGGCGTTTCGCACGAGATGCACCTGTTTCCGCACGGTGTGCACGGTCTCGCGCTTGCGGATATGGAGACGTCGGACATCGAAAAGGGGCGTTTGCCCGACCGCCATATCGCCCGGTGGCAGGCGCTCTGCGCGGAATGGCTGAAGGAATAAAAAGGAGAAGATTTATGTCATCCAACACAGCAAATATGATTGTTTTTGTCCTCATGGTGCTGCTGCCGCTCGCGGCGGTGCTTGCGCTTGAGGTGTTTTTGTCGCGCCGCCCGAGCTGGTGGCCGGGGCTCGTGCTGCCGTGCTCGGTGACACTCGGCGCATTCAACATGATACGTCTGATGGCGCTCAATTTCCTTCTCGCGCAGCCGACGCTCGGCGGCGGCATCCTGCATGCCGGGCTGTTCACTCTGGCGTGCCTCGTGCCGAGCGCAGCGCTGTTCGCGATCTATTTTCTCAACCGGAAAAAGGTGCAGCAGAAGTGTGCAGAAACCGAAAACGGCAAGCCCCAAAAGTAAAAGAAATCCCACTCGCGGCAAAACACCGGAGTGGGATTTTTCATGCGAAAACTCTGCGATACGCGAGGGCGATATAGTCGCCTGCGGCGAGCGTCACTTCCTTCGAGGCAACAGCCTTGTCTGCGAGCGTCACGATCCACGCGATGCGTGAGCGCGGAATGGGCGCGAGAGGGAACATATGCCGCGCGATGGCATCACATTCGCGGTCGGACAGACCGAAAACGCGCTTCGCCCGTGCAGCAGCAATGTGGCCGTGGATGAAGCCGTGCATGTGCGTCAGCCGTCTGAAGCCGGAATAATGGCGCACAAAGCGGCGGAAACGCTCGCTGTGCCAGTCATAGCCGAAGAAATCGTGCAGCAGCGCTGCCCGCACGACCGACGCGGTCTCCTCCTCGGAAAGATGGAGCGCGCACGCAATGCGGTAAGCGGCGCGCGTTACGGCAAGCGAGTGGTCGTAGACCGTGTTTGCAGGTCCGTGGTGCTCAAAGGAGCGCAGCTTCTGAAAACGCGGATCGTTCAGGATACTGCCCGCATATCGTTCAATTTCGTCAGGGACCATCGGAAACACCTCCTGAAAAACGGGAACACGGGTCCTTTTCTAACTTTATTATATGCGCGAAACGCCGAGAAATCAAGAGGAAGAATTTGAAGATATTGTGAAGAATTCACAGTTTCTCCGCAGACGTATCCGAACTGCGGCGTTCCGCCTCGAGCACCTCGATACGCTCTTCGAGCAGGTCGATGCGCTCTGACTGGCGGAGCAGAAGCGTGACAGGGACGGAGATGACGAGCGAGAAGAACACAATGACAGGCCAGAGTTTTGCGGCAAGCTCAAACACCACCCATCCGCCGCATAACGACGCGCCGAAGCACGCGGCAAGCGTCACGGCGAAAACCATAAGAAATCTCATAGGACATACTCCTTTCAATAGGTAAAACGCTGCATTCCAAAGCAGATGTGAGCTGCACCTCTGTCCTGAGGCTCATCGGACAACCCGGACTTCGGCCGGCTGACCGTCTGCGCCGTAAAACGTCACGCTGCCGCTGTTCCGCGGCAGGACGAGCGCGAACGGCTGCGTGCTGTCGAGCTCGATCGTGCGCGTTTCGGTTCCGCTGTCAATGACCGCGCGGTCAATTTTCTCCGCGTTCATCGAAATATACGCGGTCTCGGGACAGTCGTTCACCGTAAGGGCCGCGACAAAATCCGAAATCTCAAACAGGCTGCCGCCAATGGTGAGGAACCAGCCGGTAGTGAAAAAGCGGTGTGTATCGCGGTCAATATAGAGCGCAAAAACGTAGTCGCTGTGGTCGGGAGCATACGCGATCCCGGCGGCGGTCGTGTCACCGGCGCTGATCTGCACCGTCCAGTCATCCGGAATGCCCTCACTCGTGCGCATATCCTGCTCGAGCTGGTCGGTCGGGATACCGATGTCGCGATTGGCGTAGAGCACGCCGACCGTGACGCCGCACACGAGGAGCAGCACGAGCGCGATGCGAAGCAGAATACGAAGCTTGTCTTTCACGGCTTTCATCTCCCTTACAGGTAAATTCTGTACTTTGATTATACCGGAAAACCGACGGCGTGTAAAGAAAATCAGCCGTATTTCCGGAGAAACACGGCTGAAAAGGGTCAGTCCAGCGGCGGCGTATCGAGGATCATCTGCCGGTACGGCAGGCCCTCGAAGCCGAGCATGGTGTAGAGCGCAATGGCGCGCACGTTGCTCTCGGTCACTTCGAGGCGGTAGCGCGCAGCGGTGTTGTATTTTTCGTGCACGGCGGCGATCATGCGGCTGCCGATGCCCTTGCCGCGCTGCTCGTCGTCCACCATCAGCTCCTCGAGCCAGACGCACAGGCCGCCGGCCTCGTTCGACCAGGTGAGTGCGAGCAGGCAGTACGCGCAGGGCGTGCCGTCGTCGTCCTCAGCGATCAGACAGTCTGCGTAGGGCGTGCCGTGCATGAGCAGCTCAAATGTGCGCTCGGCGTTCTGCTGCGGGATTTCATGGTCGCAGGCCGGGGTACGGTAGAAGGCGTGGCAGCGGTCGATGAAAAACTCGCGGTCAGCCTTTTCAATAGAGCGAATGCGCATGGGAGGCTCCTCTCAGATCTGGTCGAGCGCCTGCTGAAGGTCGGCAATGATGTCCTCGACGTTCTCCAGACCGACCGAAATGCGGACCATGCCCGGCTCGATGCCTGCGGCAACAAGCTGCTCGTCGGTCAGCTGGCGATGGGTCTCGGAAGCCGGATGCAGCACGCAGGTGCGGATGTCGGCAACGTGAACCTCGTTGCACGCGAGCTTCAGGCTGTCCATGAATTTCATTGCCGGAGCGCGGCCGCCCTTGATGTCGATGGACATGACGCCCGAGGTGCCGAGCGGCAGATACTTCTTCGCGCGCTCGAAGTGCTCGTTGCCCGGCAGGGCAGGGTAGCGCACCGAGGCGATCTTGTCGCTGGCCTCAAGGAATTTTGCGACGGTCAGCGCGTTCTCGCAATACTGCTTCATGCGGACGGGCAGGGTTTCGAGGCCCATGTTGAGCAGGAATGCGGAGTGCGCGGAGGGGTAGCAGCCGAAGTCGCGCATCAGCTGCATGCGGGCCTTGATGATGTAGGCCATCGCGCCGAAATCGCGGGTGTAGACGACGCCGTGGTAGCTCTCGTCCGGTTCGGTGAAGTCCGGGAACTTGCCGGAAGCAGTCCAGTCGAACTTGCCGCCGTCGACGATAACGCCGCCGCCCTGTACTGCGTGGCCGTCCATGTATTTGGTGGTGGAGTGGATGACGATGTCTGCGCCCCACTCGAACGGGCGGCAGAGAACCGGCGTTGCGAACGTGTTGTCCACGATGAGCGGAACGTTGTTCTTGTGCGCGATATTCGCCCACTTTTCGATGTCGAATACGGTCAGAGCAGGGTTGGCGAGCGTTTCACCGAAAACAGCCTTGGTGTTCGGCTTGAAGAGCTTCTGGATCTCTTCCTCATCCGCTTCCGCGTCCGCCCAGATGCACTCGATGCCGAGCTTCTTGAGGGTGACGCCGAACAGATTGATCGTGCCGCCGTAGATGGTGGAGACGGCGATGAAGCTGTCGCCTGCGGAGCAGAGGTTGAGAATGGAGAGCAGGGAAGCGGCCTGACCCGAGGTGGTCAGCATGGCGCCGACGCCGCCCTCGAGAGCGGCGATCTTCTTCTCCACGGCGTCGCAGGTCGGATTGGCGAAGCGGGAGTAGATGCACTCGGTCGGCATATCGAACAGCGACGCGATCTTTTCGGTCGAGTCGAAGCGGTAGGTGGTGGACTGAACGATGGGCATGACGCCGGGGCCGCCGTTTTCCGGCTTGTAGCCTTCATGTAGGCATTTTGTTTCGATTTGCATAATAAACTACCTTTCTTGTAGGATTTAAGGTATGATAATCTTCATTTATTGTAACACGGAGGGGGGAGAGGGTCAAGACCGAAGCAAGGCCCTTCAATCTTCACCCTCAGCAGAGGGTAAGCGGTTCCGCCGTTCCGGCGGCTTGCCGCCGGAGGCGAGACTGGCCCTCCCGGGCCGGGGGATGTTCGCCATGACATGGCGTGTGCAATGCCGCCGTCTGGCGGCGGAGACGCCGGTGCCCACCGGCCGGGGCAAGAGGGGCAAGGACACCAAGTGGTTTCCTTGCCCCTCTTGACACCCCGAACCTTCCTTTGCGCCGCGACTCCCTTTGGTCGCGCAGCGAAACGGGGGTTACGGGGGCTCGGTTCCGGGCGTCGGTTCGCTTATAGGACGCTGTTATGCCCTGAATTTACTTTGCGTGATTTGCCGCGCATAACAGTGCGCGGCCATCCGGTGCAGGGCGCAAACGCCGTCGCTGCGAAAAGCTCCGCTTCCATCAAGCGTGTACCCTTGGAGCACCAGACGTCACTGTGGGCCCCTCGCATTTAGACGCGCGACCGAAGGGAGTCGCGTCCTAAGGAAAG
>ERZ838118.2985-NODE-2985-length-17035-cov-3.253180_pt1 | contig 17035 bp, 10 predicted proteins | sample MGYA00519863_ERZ838118 | MGnify/ENA primary metagenome ERZ838118 (study PRJEB31850, sample SAMEA3708827) | human gut metagenome | biome: human gut; feature: human-associated habitat; material: faeces | place: China | collected 2014 ...
TGGAACGGTCGATCTTCTTGCCGTTCAGGTAGACGTTGGGCTTCATAGCCAGAAGCCGCTCTTTGTACTGTTCGTAAGTGCCAATTGCCATTTAAGGTATACCTCCAAAACATTTTTCATTGGGGAATTCCCAGATTTTCTTGGCAAAACAGCGGGAACAGGAGAAACTCCTGCTGCTTTCCCTTAGTCCTTACGGACCAGACTGCCAATCGATGCCGGTTGGCAGTCTGCTGCGTAAGGAGGCAAGCCGGGGCAGGATGGGAAAGCCCCATCCTGCCGGGCAAAAAATGAAAATCAGTTGATGGTCATGCCGCCGTCTACGGGGATCAGCACGCCGGTCACATAGCCACCGGCGGGGGAGGCCAGGAAGGTGATGACGTTTGCAATCTCAATAGGCTGTGCATAGCGGCGCAGGGAGATCATGCGGGTAACGGCTGCAACGTTCTTCTCATCGGCCATTACGTCCTTGGTCATGTCGGTGAGAACATAGCCGGGAGCAACTGCGTTTACGGTAATGCCGAAGCGGGCCAGCTCGTTGGCCATGATTCGGGACAGGTGAGCAACAGCGGCCTTCAGGGAGCCGTAAACGGTGTCGCCGATGGGGCTCTTGATGCCGGCAGCGGAGGACAGGTTGATGATGCGGTAGGGATGAGTGCCCTTCTCACAGCCCTGCTCCTTCATCTGGCAGGCAACAGCCTGGCTCATGAAGTACAGAGCCTTATAGTCGGCCTGAACATAGTGGTCGAAGTAATCCTCGTCCATGTCGACCATCTTTCTGGGCTGTCCGCCGGTACCGGCGTTGTTGACCAGAATATCTACATGACCAAAGGTCTCAACGGTCTTCTTGACCAGATTCTGACGGGCCTCGGGAGAGGTAACATCGGTAGCAACGCCCAGAGCCTTGCCGCCGGCGGCCTTGATCTCGTCAGCAACCTTGTCGCAGGCCTCCTGCTTACGGCCGGTGATTACAACAGCAGCGCCGTGGTCAGCCATCAGCTTGGCGATGGCATTGCCGATGCCGCGGGTAGAACCGGTGATGATAGCAACCTTACCGGTCAGATCATACATGCTCATATCCATAGTTTTATGTCCTCCATACTCTTGAAATTTCGCGGAAAGAGCGCTCATTCGACGCTCACCACCATTATAGTGTATCATTTTGCATTTCGCAATATGGACAGGTGACTTTTTTCTGTCAGGTTTTTCGGGAAAAACCAGAAAAATGCCGCACAAGACCACATATATTTTAGCATAGCATCCTGAGAATTTCAACCGGGAAACTGCGGGAAATCTGCCGGAGAAGGGGGTGGAGACATCTTTTAAGCATTGTGCATAAAGAATGGCCCCCTTTACCGCAAAAATTTTGAAAAAAACGAAATATGCGCTTGAAAAAAAACATGGCCTGTGCTACACTTGTGCTATTGGATGGCACGAAACTACCTTGGCAAAAAACTATGACTTGGAGGGTTCCGTATGTTAGACATGAATAACCTGCCCAAGCAAAAGCATGAGGATCTGTGCAAGATTATTGACTATGTCCTCGTGGCACTGCTGGCAGTGTTCTTCATCCTCTCTTTGTGCCCCTACTACTCTGTATCCAAGGGTGATGTAATCACCGTCTGCGGATACGGAGACACGAAGGCTGACGAGGATGATTCCTGGTCGCTGCTTTCCTACTGTGGGTTCCCCTACCATCACGCATCCGTGGGTGACTGGCAGGCGGATCAGTACAAGGAGAACAAGAAAATCATCAAGGAGAACGAGGAGAACGGCTACGATGGTTTCTGGTCTGAGTTGACTGGCAAGCTGGGCATGACCCACACCAACGACAAGGGCGAAAAGAACCCCTATCAGAAGCTGACTGTCCCCGGAATCACCACCAAAACTGTTTCCATCAAGCAGGTCGGCGGTATTCTCTTCCTGGATGTATTTGCCCTCATCGGCATTGCACTGTTGCTGCTGAAAAAGGGAACTGGTCGTGCTATTTACACAGTGATCTGGGCCATTATCGGCGTGCTGGCATTTAAGTTCAACTACCTGATGAACATGTCCACCACTCCTGTTCGGGCTCTGATGCTGGCCGTAACCATCATTGTTCTGGTTGTTGCGCTGGTTGACAGTGTGTTCTACATTATCGACGGCAAAGCCAGATCCGCGTACCTGAAGTCCGTCAGCGCTGCCTACGCTTAATGGAATTCGGAACATGAATAAAAGCTCCGTGTCTTGCCTGGCGCGGAGCTTTTTTCTGACTAAAAGTGGCCCTGCCGTGTTTGCAACGGCAGGGCCTTGACTTTTTATGATGCGTTGGCGGTGCTTCTGAGGGCCCGGCACTGGAGAATCATCAGGGTCAGTGCAATGGCGGAGGAGACCAGATCGGCCACCGGCAAGGCATAGAGCACGCCATTTTGTCCAAAGATACTGCCGAGGATCAGAACCATAGGAATCAGACAGAGGATCTGACGGCTGAGACTGATCAAAATGGCCTTTTTGGGCTGACCAATGGACTGGAAGAAGCCGGAGCCAACATTTCCGAAGGGGACCAGCGGCAGAAGCATATTGTAGACCCGCATGGTATAGGCGGCGTGCTTTAAGGATTCCCCGGAGCAGCCGAAGATTTTGCACAAAGGCTCCGCAAAGATCAATATGATGATCCAGCCTGCGGTGAGCATGGAGATGGAAAAGATCGTGGCGGTTTTCAAGGTGTCGACAACTCGGTGATAGTTTTTTGCACCGTAATTGTAACTGATAATAGGCTGTATGGCGGAAGAGACACCGATAGCCGGCAGCAGGAAGAACAGACCAATGCTGACGGTAATGCCGACAGACGCCTGCGCAATATCGGCGCTGGCAGTTGAGGCGGTGGCGAAGAGTGCCAGACAGCTTAAAAGCACAGACTGGGACAGGCTTCCGGTAAACTGCTGGAGGAAGGAGGAAAAGCCCAGCTCAGCAGTTTTCAGCGTTGTGCTCCGGTGAATCCGCATTTTGCTGAGCCGCAGCTTCATAGTGCTGCGGGAGCTGAGTGTAAAGTAGTAAATGACCATCAGTCCGGAGACGATCTGGGAAAAGGCGGTGGCGGCTGCGGCGCCTGCAATGCCCCAGCCCAGCACATAGATGGCAATGGGATCCAGAATAATATTGAGAATGCAGCCGGTAACGGAGCAGACCATCATCCGCTTGGGGCTGCCGTCTACCCGCACAAACATGCCGAAGCCGTTGGCGGTGGAGTTAAAAAATGCACCGATCAGCACCACGCGGATGTATGTAACGGCATAGGGCATTACCTGATCTCCGGCGCCGAAGAGTCGAAGCAGCGGCTCGGTAAACAGGTAGCCCAGCAGGATCAGCACGACATTTTCCAAAATCAGCAGGACGAAACTGCTGTTTAGAATGGTTTCCGCCTCGTCACTTTTTCCCTCGCCCAGACGCAGGGCCAGAAGGGTGGAGCCGCCTGCGCCTACCAGCATGGCAAAGGCATCGATGATGCGGACGGCGGGATGGCAGACGGTGGTCGCTGTGATGCCCAGCTGCCCTACAAAGTTGCCAACAAAAGCCTTGTCTACAATATTGTATAGACTGCTAATGAGCATCATGGCGATGGCCGGGAGGGCATATTGCAGCAGCAGCGGGAAGATACGCTGGGTGCCCAGCGCATCTGCGCGCCGGGCGGTTTCATTTTGACTCATAGATTTTCCTCGTTTCCGGTTTGAAGTTTGTTTTATGATAACATAGTTTGAATACAAAGTAAATAAACGAAAGGGGCCACATCGAAGGCAGAATGAAAAAATTTTGAAAAAATCGCAAAGTTCATAAAAGCATTATAAAAGATGTGAACTTTTGTAACATTTATCGGGTACGATAAATATCGCAAGGAACAAGATATCTTTTTCATTTCTCCCTCTTTAATCTTTTGTGAGTTAACACCCCGCCGGACTGGTCATCTGGCAGGGTGTTAAGTCTATTTTGCGGGAGAATTCACAGAGGGGAATTCCCCCTTGCAATATGAGAGAAAATATAGTATACTCTTTGTGCTAAGTTGCAGACCTTCGGCCTGTGACAAGGCCGCACTAGTCGGGGAGTTAGCGGTGCCTTGTAACCTGCAATCCGCTACAGCAGGGATGAATTCCCACCTGAGGAGCGACCTGTATTGTCTGACCTATACAAGCGGTGATGAGGAATCGGTCCCGCGCAACGGAATCCCGTGAACCATGTCAGGCGGGGAACCGAGCAGCATTAAGCGGATCCTTTCGTGTGCCGCGGGTTCGCCGCTTCCGAGCTGGCTGTATAGGTAACGGATATGGTCTCGTGTTCAACGGTGGGTGTGCGGTCTTGTCACAGGCCGGAGGATTTTTAACGACAGGAGGGGGTAACATGTATCAGGCCCTTTACCGGAAATACCGGCCGCAGACCTTTGACGATGTTGTGGGGCAGACTGCTGTGACCACCACCCTGAAAAATCAGCTGATTACCGGAAAGCTCAGCCATGCCTACCTTTTTACCGGCTCCAGGGGTACGGGTAAAACCACCTGTGCCAAGATACTGGCCAAGGCCGTAAACTGTGAAAATCCAGTGGATGGGAATCCCTGCAACTGCTGTGCCTCTTGCCGGGGCATTGATGCTGGAAATATCCTTGATGTACAGGAGATCGATGCAGCGTCGAATAATGGCGTAGATAATGTCCGCGCCATTCGGGATGATGCGGTATATCCTCCGGCAGAGGTAAAAAAACGGGTCTACATCATCGACGAGGTGCACATGCTTTCCATGTCAGCCTTTAATGCGCTGCTGAAAACCATCGAAGAGCCGCCGGATCATCTGATGTTTATTTTGGCCACCACGGAGCTGAATAAAGTACCGGCTACGATCCTGTCCCGGTGTCAGCGGTTTGCCTTCCGGCGCCCTACGGCGGAGGATATTACCGGACGCATCAACTATGTGGCCTATCAGGAGGGCATCGATATCACCGCCGAGGCGGCGCAGCTGCTGGGACGGCTGGCGGACGGTGCATTCCGTGACGGCCTGAGTCTGCTGGATCAGTGTGCCAGCGCATCTGTCGGGACGCTGGATGTGGATGACGTCTACCAGACGCTGGGCCTTGCGGGGCAAAAACGAACTTCTGATATGATGGAGGCCATTGCAGCCGGAGACACCCCGGTGGCGCTGGGACTGTTTTCAGAGCTTTACAGTCAGGGCAAGGACGCTTCTGCCATGCTGGAAGAGCTGTCTACTCTGGCAAGAGATATGCTGGTCATCAAAACGGCCCCCAATGCGGGTCTTGGCATGATCTCCAGCACCTGTACTGCGGCAGAGGCAACAGCTCTGGCGGGGAAGTTCTCTCCGGCGGAGCTGCTGCGGATCATTGATCTGGTGCAGGAGACCACCAACGGCTTTAAGGCCAGCCAGAACCAGCGTTTGGACGGAGAACTGTGTTTGATCCATCTGTGTCAGCCGGATCTGACCTTGGATGCCAGAGATCTATCTGCAAGAATCAGCCGGGTGGAAGATGACCTGACCGCCCGGATCATGGAGCTGGAGCAGAAGCTGAGAAGCGGAAGCTTTGTGGTAAATCCCCAGCAGGAAGCTCCACCCGGGGAGCCGGATGATGGAGAAGTGCCGCCCCCTTGGGACGATGCGGACGCACCGCCTGCACCGGAAGAGGAAGCAGGCCCCAGCATGCCGGATTCTGATGATATTTGGCGAAAGACGCTGGAAAAGGTGCTGCCGGATGTGGAAGAGCAGTACCGCGTCTTCCTGCAAAATGAATATTCCGGCCGAATGCGGGGAGATGACCTGTGGCTGACACCGCACAATGAGTTTGTCCACAATATGGTGAAGCGGGATCCGGCGGTGCTGGAAACCATCAAAAAGAAGGCTTCCGTGGTGGCTGGCAGACCTGTGCGGGTGCGTCTGGGGGAAGAAGCGGTCGGCAGTCTTGGCTCAGACGACAAGTTTGCCCAGCTGATCGGCGATATGGGCAAGTATGACAATATGAAAGTGCAGCAGTGAGCGTTCCTGCTGAGGCAATAGGCTTTTGATAATTATGAAAGTGAGGCAATTATAATGGCAAAGGGTTTTCGCGGCGGCAGCCCCATGGGCGGCAATATGGCAAATATGATGAAGCAGGCGCAGAAGATGCAGCAGCAGATGCTTCAGATGCAGCAGGAGCTGGAGGAGAAGGAATATGAGGCCACGGCCGGTGGCGGTGTGGTCAAGGCTGTGATCTCCGGCAAGAAGACGCTGAAGTCCATCACCATTGATCCCGAGGCCGTAGATCCCGAGGATGTGGAAATGCTTCAGGATCTGGTGGTAGCGGCAGTCAACGAGGCTCTTCGGAAGGCGGAAGAGGATATGAACGGCGCCATGGGCAAGCTCACCGGCGGCATGAATCTGGGCGGATTGGGCGGTCTCCTCTAAGATGCGGAGCTATCCTGTCAGTCTCGAACGGCTGGGGGAGCAGTTTGCAAAGCTCCCCGGCATTGGAACCAAAACCGCAAGGCGGCTTGCCTTCTTTGTGCTTGGCATGGAGGAAGAGGATGCCAAGGCCTTTGCGGATGCCATTTTAGAGGCTCGGCGCACGGTTCACACCTGCCCCAGATGTCAGAACCTCACGGATCAGGCGCTGTGCCCCATCTGTGAGGATGACACCCGAGATAACAGCATCATCTGCGTGGTGGCGGATCCCAAGGATGTTACCGCCATGGAAAAGGCGCGGGAGTACCATGGCAGCTACCATGTGCTCCACGGTGTCATTTCACCCCTTGGCAACGTGGGGCCGGAGGATCTGAAGATCAAGGAGCTGCTGCAGCGGGTGGCGGAGGAAGATGTAAAAGAGGTCATTATGGCCACCAACCCGGATACCGAGGGGGAGGCCACGGCCATGTATATCAGCCGTCTCCTGCGGCCCTTTGGGGTAAAGGTGACCCGGCTGGCCTACGGCATCCCCGTGGGCGGACAGCTGGAATATGCCGATGAGGTGACCCTGACCCGGGCGCTGGAAGGCCGCATTCCAATGGAATAATCGAATCATGGAAAAGCACGAAAGCTGTGGGAATGACCAAATGCTTTCGTGCTTTTTTTGCATATTTTTGGTGCGATATCAGTCATATGAATGGAAACGCTTTTCGGGGGCGCCAAGTTTCCAAGATGAAAATTCGTTCCTGTTGAGATCGTGCAGAAACGGCAGAAAAATCGACCAAAACGACAAGATAATGGGACAACTCTGTTTCTGTATGCTATACTGTAAACTGATGAAAACTGGAAAAACGGGAAAATGACAGGAGGCAGAACGATGAAACAGAGAATTAGGAGGATGGAACGGCGTTTGGCAATGCTGCTGGCAGTGCTGCAGGTTATGCTGCTGCTTGCTGCTGTGCCGGTTCGCGCGGCGGATGATGTTGTAGACAGCGGAACCTGCGGCGATAATCTGACGTGGACGCTGGATTCAGAGGGGACGCTGACGATCTCCGGAACCGGCGATATACCATATTCTGCATTTAATGGAGATAAACGGATAAAAACAGTTGTCATGGAACATGGCGTAACAGACATTGTAGACTATGCCTTTGACAGCTGCACCAGCCTGAGTAGCATAGTGATTCCGGATGGTGTAACAAGCATTGGATGCGGTGCATTTGAGTACTGCACCAGCCTGAGCAGCATAGAGCTTCCAGACAGCGTAACAAGCATTGGAGGGAGTGCCTTTTCCCGCTGCAGCAGCCTGAGCAGCATAGAGCTTCCGGACAGCGTAACAAGCATTGGAGGGTATGCCTTTAAGGACTGCAGCAGCCTGAGCAGCATAGAGATTCCGGACGGCGTAACGAGCATTGGAGATTATGCCTTTTCCGGCTGCAGCAGCCTGAGCAGCATAGAGATTCCAGACGGCGTAACGAGCATTGGAGGATATGCATTTGACAGGTGCAGCAGCCTGAGCAGCATAGAGATTCCAGATGGTGTAACAAGCATTGAGAGTAAAACCTTTTTCAACTGCAGCAGCCTGAGCAGCATAGAGATTCCGGATGGCGTAACGAGCATTGGAGATGATGCATTTTACTGGTGCTTCAGCCTGAGCAGCATAGAGCTTCCAGCCAGCCTAACAAGCATTGGAGATTATGCATTTTGGCTCTGCAAAAACCTGAGCAGCATAGAGATTCCGGATGGCGTAACGAGCATTGGAGAGTATGCCTTTTACGACTGTAGCAGCCTGAACAGCATATCGCTTCCCGACAGCCTAACAAGCATTGGAACGGAGGCCTTTAGCATCTCGAAGCACCCAATTGTCATATTTAGTGGTAAGGACGTATATTATGGCGGCAGCGAGAGCGACTGGAGCAACATAGACTTTGCGTTTAGCAATAAAGGGCTTTTCGGCTCAACCATCCACTACAACAGCTCCGGCGCACTGTTCTCATGGATCAACTCTGCCGGGGCCAACATCCCTGCGGATCAGTACGGCATTATTGTGGTGGGCAGTGATGGAAAGCCCATTTCCGGCGCCTCGGTGACATGGTCCTACGGAAAGGTCATTGGAAACGATTTCAGCGAGACCAAGCAGACGGACCAAACGGGCGCTGTGCTGTTCCCAAGGAAGACAGAGGGAGAACCGCTGATTGAGGTATCCTGCGATGGCTACAAAAGCTATACAAACAAGGGCACAAACTATGCAAAGAGCGACAAGGGCTACGATGTAATCAGGCTCTATCAGGAAAGCGAGTCGGACCTTTTGCTGCGCTATGCCAAATACAAGGATTCTACAAATCTGCTGACCGGAGTCAAGACGCTGAACCTCAAAAACACCGGTAATTTGATCGGTGATCTTACCTCGGGCGATTTCACCATTTCCTGTCAGGCCATCAATCCGGACAAGGTGCAGTCGTATCAGCTCTGGCAGAATGAAAATAAGATCGCCGACAGTGCAGACGGAAGCTTCTCGCTGAATGTGGACGATGGCTTTGCAGCCGGCGGCGGCTGCCTGATCCGCACGATCGGCACCGATGGAGCCGAGGTTGACACGCCCATCAATCTGACGTTCACGAAAAACGAGTATAACAAAGCGTCCGGCATCAAGCTGGGGGATGAAATCAAATTTACTGCAAAAGACAATGTTCCCTTTTTGGGCGGCGGTACATTCAGCATCGGCGACCTGCCACTGCTGCCGGTGGAAGTTGAAGTGACAGAGGATAAAATTTATATTGGATTCAACGCAAAAATCGTCGGCGGAAGCAATGATGCGGAAAAAAAGGAGCGCTTTGCGGACTTTAAGGATAGTCTGGCAAAGGTGTGGAAAGGCAATATGGCACTCGGCAAGCGGGACACCCAATTGATCAATGCAATGATGAAGAAGGAGCCGGACTTTGCACTGCCCGGCGGCAGTGTAAAGGTAAACGTGGTGGGATATGGGGAGGGTGATATCGGAAGCACCACCGCCACGGGAGAAATTTATGTGCTTTGCAAGGCGTCCACAAAGACCTTCGGCTTTACAACATGGGTCGTTGTGGTACCTGTAACGGTGCAGATCAGCGGCGAATTTACGGCGCAGGCCGGAGCGAAAATTAGCTATGACTGGGAAAAGGCAACGCTGGTAGGGGAAATCCCGGTGAGCACTTCTCTTGCCCTGAAGGCATTCGGCGGCGTGGGTGTTGGCAAGGTTGCCGGAGCTGGCGCCTATGGATCGGCAAAGCTGGCTTTGGATATGGCGTTCCTCCGGGACCCCTTTGTTCGAAAGGTCGATTTGACCGGCGAGTTGGGGGTGAAGGCGTATGTGGGACCATTTGAATATGCCCGGCCATTTGCCTACAACACATGGCATCTGTATTCCTCTTCCAGCGTAGCCCGTGCGCGGATGCTTCCCGGAAGCGAGGCGGCGGTGGGAAGTGAGGCAGACCAGGACGCTTATCAGCTGTCTGACCTGAGTTATCTGGAGGAAGAGTCAGAGTGGCTGGGAGAAAACGGCGGAATTTCCCTGATGAGCATAGAGGATGAGAACACCCAAAATCAGCTGACGCCTCTGCAAACGGACACCTACCGCAATATGCAGCCGGTGATCGGCTCAGCAAATGGAACCCCGGTGATGGTATGGACCCGAGCAGATACGTCAAGAACAACGGCAAATGCAGCTCAGCTGGTGTATTCGGTGTATTCCGATGGAGCGTGGAGCCAGCCCAAGCCGGTGAATCCGGACAATACAACGGCAGACGGCGCTGCAAAGCTGGCTTCTGCTGCAGATGGAACCCTGTATGTCATCTATCAAAATGCGAATCAGGAATGGACGGACGATGTTACAGCGGCAGACTATGCGGCAGCACAGGGGATTACAGCGGCGAAGTTTTCCACAGATACCATGGGGTTTGAGAATGTAACGGATCTGTCCGTATCCGGGATCTATGCCTATGCCCCTGTGATCTGCATGGCCAATGGGATTCCCACGGCTGTATGGATCTCCAACGAAGATACCAGCAATATGCTGGGGCAGAATGCTACCAACTGCCTGGTATATGCACAGTTGAAGGACGGAACCTGGTCGAAGGCAAGCACCCTTGCGGAGGGCATGAATGCAGTTGTCAGCTTGGCAGCTGGCGAAGTAAACGGCGAATTGTGCATTGCTGTGGCGACAGATCAGGACAATGACCGCAACACACAGGGCAGCCAGCTGACGCTGTTTACGGGCCTGAAGGGAGAAAAACAGACGCTCGGTGAAGACTGCGCAGTGCCAGCAATTCAGATTGCAAAGCTCCCGGATTCCCAAAAGGAAGAGATCATATGGGCGGATGAAAATGGGCTTTATGCATTCGATGGCACTGCAAAACGGACGGTGGTAGAGTCCACAGCGTTCTCCAGTGGCTTTATTGCACTTTCTGACCGGATTCTGCTGAGAAGTGCGGAGGAAAGCAACTCCAACCTCTATACAATGGTTTATGACAATGGCTGGCAGGAGCCGGTCAGCGTGACCGAGCAGAGCGGCTATCTCCAGAGCTATGCAGCGGCGGAAATCGGCGACAAGACATATCTTGCGGCAGTACAGGCAGACGTGACGATATCCGAGGATGCAGTGGAGGATGTATGCACATTGTCGTGGATGACCATAGAGCACACAACCGATCTGCAGCTCACAAGTGCAGCAGCCGATGAAGAAGCGGCGGCTTCCGGTGAGGACTTCCCGATTGTGGTGGATGTAAAGAACAACGGAGATACGAAGGTCACGGAATACTCGGTCGCGATTTCCTGCAATGGGGAGACTGTTGCAGAGCAGAAGGTCGAGGATGCTTTGGCGGCAGGACAGGAAACGGAGCTGACTTTGACGGTACCGGCACTTGGTGCAGCGGACTGCCAGAAGAAGTACACCGCAACAGTTACGGCAGACAGTGATATGCAGGATAAGAACAATTCCGTAGAGTTCACTGCGGGCACCGCAGATCTGGAAATTGCACATGCAGAGCTGCTGCATGTGGGAGATACATACAGCGTGCTGGTCAATGTCCGCAACAACAGCGTCATTCCGGCCTCCGGAAAGCTGAAGGTGTATTATGGAGCAGAGACACTCGGTGAGATCGACATTGGCGAGCTGAATCAGGGCGAGAGCACACTGCTGTCTGCGGCCATCACCCGGCCAATCTATAGCGGTACAACGGATGTTCAAATTGGCTTTACCATTAGCAGCGATACCGAGGAATGGAATGAGCTGAATAATACAACAGAGCTGTATATGGATATGGCACCAGCAGAACATGTCCATAATTATGTCAATCCAGTGGTGGTGGAACCCACCTGTACCCAAAAGGGATATACAAAATATCAATGCAGTGGCTGCGAAAAGGCCAAAATTGATAAGAATAGCTATACAAAGGCCCTTGGCCATGACAGTGAACTGAAGAACGCCAAGGAGGCCACCTGCAAGGAAGCGGGCTACACCGGCGATGAGGTCTGCAAGGTCTGCGGCACAACGATAAAAAAGGGCCGGACGATACGCAAGCTGGCACATACCTATGACGAAGGTAAAATTACCACAGCACCCACCTGCGAGGCGGAGGGCACAAAGACCTATACCTGTACGGCCTGCGGCACCACAAGAACCGAGCCGATTCCCGCCGCCGGCCACAGCTGGAGCGGCTGGAAGACTGTTCGGGAGGCCACGGATACAGAAGATGGGCTGCAAGAGCGCACCTGCGCATCCTGCGGTGCCGTACAGCAGAAGAAGATCCCGAGCGCAGGCCATGAATTTGCGTTCGTGGAGACGGTGGCGCCTACCTGCACCGAGGAAGGCTATGATATCTATCGCTGTGAATGCGGCGAAGAGGAGCACCGCAATGAAACAGCGGCGCTGGGCCATGACTATGCGCTTCAGAATGTGGTAGAAGCCACCTGTACCACTGAAGGCTACAGCGGAGACTGGATCTGCACACGCTGCGGAGAAACTGCGGGCACCGGGAATACGGTTCCAGCATTGGGTCACGACTGGAGCGATTGGACAGAGGAGACGGCTGCCACTTACCTGAATGCCGGAACGGAATATCGCACCTGCAGCGCCTGCGGCGAGACAGAAACGGAAGAAATTCCGGCGCTGGGCTCCCCCTTCCCCGACGTTCAGGATCCCGGTAAGTATTACTACACCCCGGTTCTCTGGGCTGCTGCAAACAACATCACCAATGGTGTGGAGGGCGGACTGTTTGCACCAGGCAATACCTGTAAGCGGGAGCAGGTGGTGACGTTCCTGTGGCGTGCCATGGGCAGCCCGGAGCCCACCAGCGCCGACTGCCCCTTTGAGGATGTGGCAGAAGGAAAATACTATTATAAAGCCGTACTCTGGGCAGTGGAAAACGGGATCACCACCGGTAAGAGCGCCACAAGGTTTGCACCCAAGGACACCATTACCAGAGCGGAATTTGTGACCTTCCTGTGGCGTACAGAGGGGAAGCCGGGCTACAGCACCAGCAATCCCTTCTATGACGTTTCCAGCGGAAGCTACTACTATGATGCCGTGCTCTGGGCGTCGGAAAATGGTGTTACCACCGGCAAGAGCGCCACAAAGTTTGCACCTAAGGATCCCTGCACCCGTGGTCAGGTCGTGACCTTCCTGTATCGGGATCTGGGATAAGCGGAACAAAGAAAATAAAATTGGGGACGTCCTGTGGTGATTCACAGGGCGTCCCCAATGCTGTGGTGCGTTTAGCTGATCTTCTTTACCGTATATCCGGCCTCTGTGACAGCCTCTTTCAGCGCCTTATCATCGGCAGAGCCGACCACAACGGCATTGTTGTTTTCCAGACTGACCTCCACGGATTCCACACCGGCAACGCCGGTGAGGGCCTTGGTGACGTGCGCCACGCAGTGCTGGCACATCATACCTTCAATAGAAATGGTTCTTTTCATAGCAGTTTCCTCCTTGACGGGGCAGCTTCCGGTGTCGCAGGCGGGTGCGGCAGGAGCTGCGGTGTGTTTTTTCTTGTGATCGTGCTTGGTGCTGCGGATGTCAATAAAATTCAGCCGCAATGCATTGGTGACCACGCAGAAGCTGGAAAGGCTCATGGCGGCAGCGCCGAACATGGGATTCAGCTGCCAGCCGAACAGCGGGATCCAGACACCGGCGGCCAACGGAATGCCGATTATGTTGTAAATAAAGGCCCAGAACAGATTTTCGTGGATGTTGGTGAGAACCCGTCGGCTGAGCCGAATGGCGGCGGGGATGTCTGCCAGATCGCTCTTCATAAGCACCACATCGGCGGCGTCAATGGCAACGTCGGTGCCCGCACCGATGGCGATGCCCACGTCAGCACGGGTCAGGGCCGGGGCATCGTTGATGCCATCACCCACCATGGCAACCTTTCCACGCTGGGAGAGCTCCTGAATTTTCTGCTCTTTCCCCTGCGGCAGAACATCGGAAATGACAGTGTCCACGCCGATCTGGGCGCCGATGGCCTTGGCGGTACGATGGTTGTCGCCCGTGAGCATGACCACTTCCAGCCCCATATTTTGCAGTTCTTTTACCACCTGCGGCGCATTTTCTTTCATCACATCGGCTACCGCAATCACGCCCAGCAGCGTGTGGTCTGCGGCGAAAAACAGTGGCGTTTTCCCCTGCTCGGCCAGTGCGTCAGCCTGCGCCAGAAGCTGGGCGGGGATGGGGGCCATTGGCTCGATAAAGGCCCGGTTTCCTCCGGCCACCAGCTTCCCACCGATTTGGGCGGTGAGGCCGTTGCCCGGAGCCACGGTGAATGCCTCGGAGGGATCGGGGGTCAGAGAATGCGCTGCTCCGTAGTCCACAATGGCGGTGGCCAGCGGATGCTCACTCTTCTGCTCCAGCGAAAAGGCGGCACGGAGCAGCGCTTCTTCAGAGCAGCCGGCAGCGGGAATGATGTCTGTGACCTTCGGCTTGCCATAGGTCAGAGTGCCGGTTTTGTCCATGGCAATGATATCGGTCTTTCCGGCGGCTTCCAATGATGCGGCGGTTTTGAAGAGAATGCCGTTGCCGGCACCCTTGCCGTTGCCCACCATAATGGCAACGGGGGTTGCAAGACCCAGCGCACAGGGGCAGGAAATGACCAGGACGGAAATGCCCCGTGCCAGTGCAAAGCCCAGCTCTTTTCCCACCAGAAGCCACACGGCAGTGGTGATAATTGCCAGTGTAATGACAATGGGAACAAATACACCGGATACCTTGTCGGCAACCTTGGCAATGGGGGCCTTGGTGGCGGCGGCATCGGAGACCATTTTAATGATCTGGGACAGGGTGGTGTCCTTGCCCACCCGAGTGGCTCGGCACTGGATATAGCCGGAACGGTTGATGGTGGCAGCAGAGACCTTGGCGCCGGGGGCCTTGTCCACGGGGATACTCTCGCCGGTGAGGGCGGATTCATCCACGGCACAGGTGCCCTCCAGAATCACGCCGTCCACGGGAATGCTGTCGCCGGAGCGTACCACAAATACGTCTCCCTGAGAGACCTGACCAATGGGAACCACCTGCTCCTGACCATCTACCAGCAGGGTGGCGGTCTGGGGAGAGAGATTCATCAGGGTTTTGAGTGCGTCTGTGGTTTTGCCCTTGCTGCGGGCCTCCAGCATCTTGCCTACGGTGATCAGCGTCAGGATCATGGCGGCGGACTCAAAATAAAATTCGTCCATCCATTTCATGACACCGTCCATATCTCCGGCTACCTGTGCGCCAGTCATGGCAAACAGAGAATAGGTGCTGTAGACAAAGGCTGCGGTGGCACCCAGTGCCACCAGCGTATCCATATTGGGGGCTCGGTGAATCAGGCTGGTAAAGCCGCTGATGAAGAATTTCTGGTTGATGACCATGACCATGCCGGTGAGCAGCAGTTCAATGAGGCCCATGGCCACATGATTTCCCGCCAATGCTTCGGGTACCGGCCAATTCCACATCATATGCCCCATGGTCAGGTACATCAGAGGAACCAGCAGGCACAGGGAGGCAATAAGCCGCTTTTTGAGCTTTGGGGTCTCGTGATCCTCCAGATCGGCGGCGGAAGCAGATTCCTCCTGTGCGGCTCCGGCCAGCGAAGCGCCGTAACCGGCCTTTTCCACTGCGGCGATCACGGCCTGTGGGCTGGCGCTGCCCTCTACGCTCATGGCGTTGGTGAGCAGGCTGACTGTAACGGAGGTGACGCCATCCACCGCCTTTACCGCCTTTTCCACATGGGCGGAGCAGGCGGCACAGGTCATGCCTGTAACGTGATACTGTTCCATAATATGCTCCTTTGTTTACTTGTCCAGAATCTTGGAAAGAATCCCGATGACTTCATCGATTTTTTCACTGCCGTGGCCATGCTCGGCGGCTTCCAGCACGCAGTGATTCATATGCTGCTTGAGGATCAGTAAATTGGCCCGCTTCAGCATGGCGGAAGCGGCGAAAATCTGATTGGAGATGTCGATGCAATATCGGCCGTCTTCGATCATTTTAATAATGCCGTCAATTTGGCCCCGGGCAGTCTTCAGTGCCTGTAGAGCCTGCTGTTTTTCTTGATTCATGGAAACAACTCCTTTTGCGACAGGGGAGGCGAAGCCTGTGCTAACACCCCTCCCCGGGGGGGTGCATATATGGTAGCACGGAAAATCCCGGCTGTCAAGTAGGCTTTTGAAGACGTAAGGGCTATTGCACTTTTTAAGGGGATATGCTATGCTCATACCTGAGGAAAGCGAGTGGTGACAGAAGATGAAACTATTGATTATTCGGCATGGCGACCCGGATTATCAGCATGATACATTGACACAAACCGGCTGGCGGGAGGCGGAACTGCTGTCCTGCCGGCTGGCCCAATTGGAGATCGCAGCTTTTTATGTATCTCCGCTGGGGCGGGCGCAGGATACGGCGGCTCCAACGCTCCAAAAAATGAACCGATCTGCGAAAACGTTGGAATGGCTTCGGGAATTTCCGCCGAATCGTATGGATACGGATATTGGCAGGGAAACGCCCCTATGGGATTGGCTTCCGGGCACATGGACCAGAGAGCCTCGCTTTTATGACCGGGAAGCGTGGATGCACGTCCCTGTGATGGAGAAGGCCGGGGCGCCGGAGGCGTATCGGCAGGTGGTGCAGGGCCTTGACGGCCTGCTGGCACAGCACGGCTACCGGAGAAACGGAGAGATTTATGAGGCGGAGAAACCCAACCGGGATACCATTGTGCTGTTCTGCCACTTTGGACTGGAGTGCGTACTGCTGAGCCATCTGTTGGGGGTAAGCCCGATGGTGCTGTGGCATGGAGCCTGTGCTGCGCCTGCCTCTGTAACAACCCTGATTACGGAGGAACGGCGAAAGGGTGCTGCCTCCTTCCGCATGGCCGCCTTTGGGGATACAGCCCATCTCTATGTGGGGAAATGCCCTCATTTTCGGCACGATTTTGTGAGACATGGGACTGCATGGAAGAGCGGCATGATTGAGAAAGGCGAGAGAAGCGATGCAGGGAATCAACACAACACTATGCTATATTGAGAGAGATGGGTGCTACCTGATGCTGCACCGGGTCAAAAAGAAAAATGACCTGAACCATGATAAATGGATCGGCATCGGCGGCAAATTTGAAGACAAAGA
>ERZ838118.3005-NODE-3005-length-16950-cov-3.226339_pt1 | contig 16950 bp, 9 predicted proteins | sample MGYA00519863_ERZ838118 | MGnify/ENA primary metagenome ERZ838118 (study PRJEB31850, sample SAMEA3708827) | human gut metagenome | biome: human gut; feature: human-associated habitat; material: faeces | place: China | collected 2014 ...
CCCGCCATCCCCAGTGCCTGCCGTGACGCCCGGGACATATGCAGCAGCTCCGTCAGGTCTTTTTGCAGCTTTTCCGCATCCGGCATGGTGCAGCCCCGGCAGCAGTAGTTCGTGGACAGATTATCCTCCGCATTTTCCTCTCCTGCCAAGCCGCCATAGCCCTCATTGCCGCACAGCAGTGTTGGACAGCCGCCGCTCATGGCCTCCAGCGCCGCACGGCTGACCCCCACGAAGATATCGCTGGCGCCAATAAACTGCGGAACGTCCGTCCTGCCGCCGGTGTAGGTAACACAGGGATATCCCAACTGCTGATTTACCGTTTCTCCCAGCGCCCGGAGGCTCTCCAGCCGCTCTCCATCTCCCACGATCAGGATCCGCAGCCCGGGCGCCTCTTTTGCCAGCTCCGGTGCAATCCGGGTCAGCAGCTGCGCCGACAGGGCGCGGCTCTCGTGGAGCCGTGTCACGCAGGTGATCACCGGCACGTTTTCATCAATCCGGAATTCCTCTCGAATGGACGCCCCGGACACGGTCGGCGAAAACTCCTCCGTGTCAATGCCGTTGACCGTTGTATGGATCTGGCTGGCAGGCAGGTCATAGTGGTCAATGAGATATTCCCGAATATCCTGACTGACCGCAATGGTCTGCTGTCCCCAGTCGGTCAGCACCCGCAGCAGCGGATTTACCCGGAATACCCAGTGGGCCGTGGTCACAAAGGGGAAGCCCATCTTCTTTTGCAGCAGTCCGCACAGGAACGCCGGGATCCGTGCATGGGCATGCACCACATCCGGCTTTTCCTCTGTAATGATCCGCTGAAGCTCCCGATATACCTGCGCCATGTCCCGAAACCGCCGGGTGTTGGCCGGAATATGGAAATGACGAATCCCGTGTTCCCGCAGGGTCTCCTCATATACTCCGCCGTTGGAGGCCACGATCACCTCCCAGCCCATCTTTTTCAGCGTCAGGGACAGGCCCACCACATGGGTCTCTGCGCCGCCGATCTCCAGTCCCATCAGGACCATGAGTATTTTTTTCATCCTTTAGTCCTCTTCTATGTGGGTAATGTACCCGTCAAAGTCCATCATTCGATTGGTAAAATGGCAGAGATTTCCGCTGGTCACATCATAGCTGCCATAGCCGTTTGCTGTCGCACTGGATGTCACCGCCGACACCAGCAGCGTCACATCATAGCGTTCCGCTGCACCCGAGGCTGCCGATGTCCGCTGAATCTTTTCCACAGTTCCGGCGCTGACACCGTTTTCCAGGCAGATACCCATATTTCGGAAGAACATATCCGCCGTCTTGGCATCCACATCATAGACCTCCACGGTATATTTCACATCGTGCAGATAATTGGGCTCCGTTCGCAGCTCCTTCAGCGCCGTATGTTTATAGACGCCGCCCCCCAGCACTGCCAGCACCACCGCAAGGCACAGCAGCAAAAACCGATTCTGTTTCATCCAGCCGCCTCCTAATGGCTCATCCATACGATCTTTCCCGTTCCGTAATAGCTTGCATCCGTCCCCTCCAGCGACAGCTCTGCGCCGATCTTCAGCTTTGTGCCGCTGGGGGCCGTTACTGTTGTCTCCGTAAACACCGCATAGATGCTGATGGTGATATCCGCACTGACCGTTCCGGCTTCCTCCGAAAAGGAAATGGATTTTACGGTTCCCATGGCGCTCTGGTTGTAGGCATTCTCTACCCCGTTTCCGGGCTTTACCCGCTGCTCCAGCAGCTGCCGGTCCACGTTTTCAATGTGCACCGTATAATCCACCATATAATTCTCCGCAGGCAGCGCTTCTTTCTGATCCCCATAGCGTTCTTCCATTTTGTTCAGGCCCGCATACAGGGCCTCCGGCGTATCCGGCAAAACCGTTTTGGTATTGTGGACATGCCCATAGGCCATCAGGGCGGCAGCTGCCACCAGCAGCAGAAGAACACCGTCAAATACGCTCAGTCTATAACGCTTCACCGAGCCGCCCCCTTTCCAAGCGCCCGCTCATATGCCGCCTCTACGTTTGCCGCAAAGGCCCGGGCCGTGTACTTTTCCATATAGGCGGCGTTTCCGTGCCGTCCCAGCGTCTGCCCCAGTGCCGGATCATCCATCAGCCGTGCGATGCACGCAGCCAGCTGCCGGGCATCGCCGGGCCGAAACAGCAGTCCCTCCTGCCCGTCCCGGATCAGATAGGGATTCCCGCCGTAGGCGCTGGCAATGGTGGGAAGTCCGAGGCTCATGCCTTCGATCAGCGCCAGCGACGAGGTCTCCGTGCCTGTAGACGCATTGAGCTGCACATCCAGAATGGACAGTACCCCTGCCACATTCTCCACAAACCCGCACAGGATGACCGTATTTTCAAGGCCCAATTCCCTGATTTTCTGCCGCAGCGGTGCTTCCATGCTGCCCGCACCGCAGATCAGGACCTTTAAGTGTCTTCCCTGCTCTTCCAATATTTTTGCGGCGTCTACCACGGTGGTCTGCCCTTTATATTCCTCCATCCGTGCCAGTATTCCCGCCGTAAATTCCCCTTCTGCGAGCCCATATTTCTGCCGAAGGGCCTGCTTTTCCTCCGCAGATGCAGGTGTAAGGGCCGGTGCCCCGTTCATCATGGTCACAATCCGGTCTTTTCTGGCCCCCAGCTCCAGCAGGTTTTCCTCTGCCGCAGGGCTTACCGCCAGGCAGAGATCTGCATAATGTCTGTTCAGCCACCGGCTGGCCCAATGCCCCGGCCCGGCCTTCAGCTTTGGAGATACCGGGAATACACTGTGGCGAGTGTAGATGATCTTTGCGCCGCAGGCCCGGGCTGCGATCCGCCCGCTGAGTGAGCCATGGCTCTGCACCAGCTCCGGTTGTAGCAGGATACAGATTCTCCGCAATGCAAAGATGCTTCGCAAGTCCATTGACCGCTCTCCGGGGATCTCCGCTTCCACCACCGGGATTCCCAGCAGCTTCGCACGTTCTTTCATCACCGCACCACGAGGCACCACCAGCGCCATGGCATATTGCTCCCGGTCATAGGCAGAAAACAGGTTCAGAAGATACTGCCCGGCCCCGCCCATATTGGTATCGGAGAGGATATGGAGCACCAGGGGCTTTCCCCGCTCCCGCAGCATCAGTTCTCCCACAGTCCCATGGGCCGTGATCAGTGCCTCCTCCTGCCGCAGCAGCAGGCACAGCCCTGCCATCAGGAAAAACAGCAGCATCACACGATAGTTGTAGAAGGTGTAGTCGGTCATGCCTTGCAGCAGCACACCGGCAAAGGCCGAGATCCCCGCAATGGCAAAGATCTTTGTTTCCCGTCTGCGGCAATGGCGCATGGTCGTGATCAGACTGCGCAGCAGGCTTCCCAGGAATCCAAGGAACACGATCAGTCCCGTGATCCCCGTATCACAGATCAGCTGCAAATACAGGTTGTGGGAATGGGGCGCATCCACCGCCGAAAGGGCATAGACCGGGTAGACCGAATTGAAGGGGTTCTCGCCCGGCCCTACGCCGCAGAGCCAGAAGTCCTTCAGCATGCGCAGAGTCCCGATCCAGATGGACGCCCGATAGCTCGTGGAGGTATCCCCCATGTTTCCAATGGACAGCAGCCGCTGCCAGATACTGTCCGGCACATACAGTGGCGACAGCGCCAGCAGCACGGCTGCGGGGATCAGGAATCTCCAGTCCAGCAGCACCAGAAAAACAAGCACGGACAGCAGCAGTCCCAGATAGCAGCCACGGGAATAGGTCAGCAGCATGCAAACGCACATTGCCGCCGCCGCCGCTGCCCACAGCAGCTTCTTTCTGCGGTTGGGTGCAGTGAAGGCCAGCGCAAAGGCGAAGGGGATCACCAATAGAAAATACTCTCCCAGTACATTGGGATTGGCAAAGGTGGCATACACACGAAACGTAATGGAGGAAAACATATCCTCATCCAGCCATCCCGTCTGATAGGCCGCCGGGTGCAGCTTCTGCCAAAACCCATAGAGGCTCACCAGCACACCGCCCAGCACAATTGCCGAAAACACGGTTCGGAGCGTTCCATAGTTCCTTGGGCTGAGATAGGCCGCAAATGTATAGAGTACAAAGGCCGTCATCAGCAGCCCCGGGAGCAGACTCGTCCTCGGCGTCACCGAAACGGCAATGCTGAGCAGGTATACCACCGCCAGCAGACCCACCCAGCGAAGCGCCGGGGTGTAGAGCCGCGGCCTGCCCTGTCCGACCGCACAGGTCAAAATCAGCGAAAGCCCCGATGCCGCCGCCAAAGCCAGCAGCGCCATGGTGGGCAAAAACGGCAGCAGTGCGGCAGTCAGGATCAAAAAGAACGCCGGATGCAGGAACACACTGCCGCCCAGCAGCCGTTCCAGTCGGCATCGCTTTCCTCCCCGGGCCAGCAGGCCGGTCAATGCCCCGGAAGCACGGGATAACAGATCCCCCTCCGGTGCATGATCCGGCTGCCCGGCGGCCCATCGGCGCAGGGCCCCGGGCCCCTGTTTTTTCTTCATATCGCATCCCCCATTCGGGTATCAGTCAGATATTATATTGTATCATAGCCCCTGTATAAAGTCAAAACGACCGGCGCTCCATTTACATTGACTTTCCTGTAAGCCCCATGCTATAATAAGTCAGCTTGAATTTTATCCACTTTTATGCCAGATAATGAGAGGTATTTCATTATATGTCAAGTTTTACTTATCCCTCCGGCCGCCGAATTCCGGCATTTCTTTTTATCATCATGCTGCTTCAGCCGGTGCTGGACGTTGTCTCCTACTTCTGGGCCCTGTCCGGCCATGGCAATCTTTTCACCTTGGCCCTGCGCATGGGGCTTCTGGCCATTACGGCACTGGCAGGCTTCTGCCTCAGCCGGCGGAAAAGGGTCTATCTGATCGCCGCAGGAATTTGCTGCCTCTTTTGGGCCGCCCATGTTCTATGCTGCCTGCAAGCGGGCTATCAGGATCCCTTTGCCGATTTCACCAACTATATCCGTGTGGTGCAAATCGTCGTCTGCACCCTCTCCTTTATTACATTTTTTCAGCAGGGCGAGACGGTATTCCGCGCCGTCATGGCCGGATTCTGCGTTAATCTCTGCATCTGCGCTCTGGTGATGCTGCTCAGCAGCCTCACGGGAACAGATCCACACACCTATGTGGTCAATCAGCTGGGCGTTCTGGGCTGGTTTTCTACCTCCAACTCCCAGTCCGCCATATTGAGCGTTTCTGCGCCGGTGGTGCTGATGCTGGCCTTTCTCTATTCCGGAAAGCGGCAGTATCCTCTGATGCTGCTGGCCTCGGTTCTATGTCTGGTCCCGCTCTATTTCATCGGCACCCGTCTGGCCTTTGCCACCCTGCTGGGCACCGCTGTGGTCCTTCCGGTTATTCTGGCCCTGTGCCATCGTTTTGACTGGAAAAAGACCGTCATGGTGCTGCTCTGTGCCGCCCTCTGTGTTGCAGGCTACAAGGTCTCTCCCATGTACCAGAATCAGCACATTTACAACAACGCCATGTCCGAAAAGCAGAGCTGGGCCGAAATCAAGATCCAGCGTGCTGAGGAATCCCTGCAAAAAGAGGAAGCCGCCTCCCCCAACACCGCCCCCGCTCCGGAAAGCGAGGAGGCAAAAATTCTGCGTCTGACCCCGGTTTATGAATGGTGCGCTTCCAACATTGTGGACCGTTTCGGCGTAGAGGCTGTTATGAAGAAGTATAACTACTCCTCCAGCGTACAGGAGATCACGGCCGTGCGCCGTCAGAAGATCTACTTCTGCGAAATGCTTCAGGAGGAGCTTCCCGTCACCGCCAAAATTTTCGGCATGGAGCTTGGCCGTATGACCCACAAGGACAAGGTATACGATGTTGAGAATGATTTTTACGGCATTTACTTCCTCTATGGAGTGGTTGGTCTTGCGCTGCTGCTGGGCTTTATCGGCTACTTCCTGCTTCTGATCCTCCGGGCAATGATCCGGAATCCCAAAATGTATTTTACCCCTCTGGCCGGTGCCATTGGATTATCACTGGGGATCATTCTGATCTACGCATTCTGCACCGCCGGTGTTCTGCGGCGGCCCAACGCCTCCTTCTATCTCTCCATGCTGCTGGCGCTGGTATATTATCTGACAAAGATCAAGGTCTATCCCAAAGCAGAGGAGTCTGTTGCATGAGATTTTCTGTGATCGTCCCGGTATATAATGTAGAAGCATACCTAAAAACCTGTGTGGACTCTGTGATTGCCCAGACCTATTCGGATTACGAATTGATTCTGGTGGACGACGGCTCTACGGACCATAGCGGCGCCCTCTGCGACCGGCTTGCCGCCAAAACCGGCTGTCATGTGGTGCATCAGGAAAACGGCGGTCTGGGTGCCGCCCGAAACACCGGCATTGCCACGGCCCGGGGAGACTATCTGGTATTCCTCGACAGCGATGACTTTCTCTCTCCGGATGCCCTTTCCGGTCTTTCGGCTGAGATTGACCGATGCCCTGCCGATATCTACTCCTTCGGCTTTATCACCAACGATGGGCATCAGGATCTCACTGCTTTTCGGGATCAGCTTCCCTATCACACACCGCTGACACTGGCGGACTGCCCCCAGCTGCTGCTGACCTTACCGAACACATGGTGCCGTGCCGTACGGCGGCAGCTGTTTCTGTCCTCCGGCATCCGGTTCCCCGCCCGGGTCTGGTTTGAGGATATCCGCACCACCATGAAGCTGTTTGCGGTAGCAGACTCCGTTGTGTCCCTGCCGGATGTGTGGTATCACTACGTCCAGCGGGAAGGCTCCATCACCCGGAATGCCAACGTCCAGAGAAACCACGAGATCATCGATGCCTTCGATGACCTTCTGGACTGGTACCGCAATGCCGGTCTATTTACAGCATACCGCCCGCAGCTGGCGCGGCTCTGCATCGACCATCTGTATATCGCCGCCTCAGTCCGGGTGCTCCGCAGTGATCCCACCCATCCTTTGCTGAAGGAGTTCCGCACTTATCTCCAGCAAAACTTCCCCGATTATCGAAAAAACCCGCTGCTTTCCCAGCTTCCCCATGGCAAAATGCTGGCCTTCCGGCTGCTGGAGGGGCGGCACTACCGGCTGATCCGGCTGTTGTTTGTCCTGAAAGACCGAATATAGCAAAAGTGGAACGTCTTAAAAAGGCGTTCCACTTTCTTTACAGGTAATACATATATCCCGTTGTTCCCTTTTCAATGGCCTTTTGCGCCAGCTGCCCCAGCGTGATCTCCGAGAGCGTATCCTTCACCTGCTGATCCAGCACCTGATATACGTCCTCCATCATCACCTGCTCCAAATATGGAGCCTGCTGTCCCACCGTTTCCGGGGTAGCATCAAAGAGGCTGGTCTCCGTGGCCGCCAGCACCTCATAGGCCGTGATCTCCGCCGGATCCCGGGTCAGGGAATATCCCCCCTGGGGGCCCTTGGTGGCCTGCACCACGCCGTCCATTTTCAGGCGGGTAAACACCTGCTCCAAATAGATCTTGGATATTTTCAGTGCCTCGGATACCTCCAGCACCGTAAACTTGGTCTGTGTGGGATACCGCATGGCAAAATAGACCATGGCCGCCAGCCCATACCGGGCTTTTGCTGAAATTCTCATATCTATGCTCCTTCAAAGCGGCATGCCGCTCTTATTATTGCCTATATATCCGATATGAAATATTATATTATACCTGCCTTCCCGCTGTCAACCCGCAATTTCCGAACATACGAAAATCATTCCGGCAGCTTTACAACGCACACGGTTACCAAAGCTTCCGCTCCGTATTTTGAATCCCCGGTGTTTTCCCGCATGAAATTTTTAGCAGCGCTGCTTTTCTCGCTTTTTCCCATTCGTTCTACATGATGCTATAGAAAAATTACAAATAATCGCCTATTTTTTAGAAGTATTCCAGAAATATTGACATGTCGAAATCATAGTGATATCATACTTTGTGATGATTGTATTGCGTTCTGCCAGACCGGAACGCCCCATGCAGATTCCCCTGCGTCTTCCGGCCCGGCAGTCACACTGCAGCTCCGGCGTTATGCACCGCCGGAATGAAAAAAGGAGGAACAAGCTATGAAGAAACGAATATTGAGCGTCATGCTGGTTCTGTGCATGGTAATTGGCATGATGCCCGCAGCGTTTGCCGAGGATGACACTTCCGGATCTGTGGATGTCACTACCTTTGCAGAGCTGAAAACTGCCCTGGAGGCGGCAGCCGCCGCAGACTCCGGGGATACGACCATAAACATTCTAAATAATATCACGCTGGCTGAGGGTGAAAACTGGTCCGCCGTCAATATTGACGGCTACCACGGCGCTGACACCATTACCATCCACGGAAACGGTCATACCATTTCCGGCTTGGATGCGCCGCTGTTCTCCGGCGGATTTGCCGGCGGCTCCGGGCTGGTCGTTGATCAGCTGACGCTGGACAGTGTCACGATCAATGACTCCGCCTCTTCTACCGGTGTCGGTGCCTTCATCGGCTCTGTGGATTCCATGGATGTGGTTTCCCTGACGGACTGCCACCTGACCAACAGCACCATCACCTGTACTGGCGGTCCCCGTGTCGGCGGTCTCATCGGCTGGACATCTGGATACAACAACCAGAACGATGGCCCCGTTAACACGCAGATCACCATCGACAACTGCTCGGTGGAAAACTGTGCGATCACCAGCAACGGTTCTGTTGGCGGTCTCATTGGACATGCCGGTGCAAATCCCGCAACCTACCACACCATCCGTAACTGCACCGTAACCGGCAATACGCTGACTTCTACCGATGATGGCGGCTGGCGTGTCGGCATCGTTGTGGGAACCGCCAACGTAGGCGAGCTGGCCATGGACGGAATCACGGAATCCGGCAACACACTGGCACAAACTGACAAGGAAGCCCCAGCCAATACCCTTTATGGCCGCTTTGTTCCCGGTGATACCGGCACCCTGACCATTGATGGCACTCCCGTTTTTGGTTCTGACATTGTCGCCCAGAATGGCTCCTCCGGGTACAAAACACTATCAGCTGCTGTTGATGCCGCCGCAACTGGCGATACCATCACCCTGCTGACCGATATCTCTGAGGATGTCACCATCCCCGAAGGGAAGGACATCACGCTGGATCTGAATGGCCGCACAATGACCGTTCCCAGCGACTGCGGCATTGAGGTTCTGGGGCTGCTCACCGTAACGGATTCCGGCGAAAACGGAACCATCACCTGCACGGATACACCCATTCGTGTCAACGGCAGCGGTGCAAAATTCACGCTGGAAAGCGGCGCTGTCATTTCCACCGATGACTACGGTATTTATGCGAAGGATAACGGCACCGCAGTGGTAAACGGCGGCTCCATCTCTTCCAAGGATGCTGCACTGTCCGGCAACAACACCACCGGTGATATGAACTTTGAGGTTCACGGCGGTACCATTACCGCAGCACAGGGACCTGCCATCTACATGCCCGGTCAGGTGAATCTGACCATCACCGACGGTACATTGAACGGCGGTATTTCCCTCCGTATGGGACAGGTCAATATCTCCGGCGGTATCATTAACTCCATCACCGAGAACATCGACTCTCCCTCTGAGTATTATGGCTACTCCGGAAACGCATGGTTCCCCGATGCGCTGTATGTCTTCGGCGGTACCTACACCTCCGAAAATGCCACCTATGGCAACTCTCTGGATCTGAACATCACCGGCGGTACCTTCAACTGCCTGAACGATCAGGGCAGTTCCATTGCCATCTACGACCTCGGCAAGGTCGCTCAGGATGAGAACATCTCCATTTCCGGCGATGCCAAGCTGACCAGCACTTCCACTTCCCGGAAGTCCTATCAGGTGCTTTCTCTTGACGACATCGGCGTAACGGATTCCGCCTACGGCGCATACTCCGGCAACGTGAACTCTACCATCACCGGAGGATCCTTCTCCGCAGATCCCGCAGATTATCTCTCGGAAGATTATCAGTCTGTTGCCGGTGAAGATGGTCTTTACACCGTATCCATGAAGGATGCCGTGGCAACCATTGGTGAAAACAAGTACACCTCCCTGGCAAAGGCTATCGCAGCCGCTCAGGATGACGATACCGTAACGCTGGTGGCCGATACCACTGAGGATATCTCCATCTCCGGCACAAAGAATCTGACGCTGGATCTGGGCGGCAAGACGCTGACCAATACAGGTTCCGGCAAGGCTACTCTGTTTGTCGGCGGCGGCGCTTCCGTTTCCGTCAAGGACGGCTCTATCATCGGCGGCGCAAGCTATTATAACATTATGTGCGGTACCGAAGAAGATCCCACCGGCTCCATCGAATTCACCAATGTAACTGCCACCGCTGGTAATAGTGCTGCCTCCATGATCGACAACTGGGGGATCCTGACCATTCATAGTGGCACTTACACCGGTGGTATGAACACCGTAAAGAGCGAGCCCACCGGTACACTGACCATCAACGGCGGTGACTTTACCTGTAGTTACGCAGCAAGTTATTCCTACAATGGCGTTGTGTTGTCCTATGGCACCGCCACTGTTACCGGCGGCACCTTTACACATACCGCAACGACACCGAACTGGGCCTATCCCTGCGCATTCATGACTGCAAAGGACAAGGACACCGATCCCACGCCGCACACTGCCATCACCGGCGGCACCTTTACCGTCAAGCACAGCAGAGGTAAATCTGTCTGGGGATACGGAAAAGCCAACTCCAGCAATTTTGAAATCTCTGGCGGTCATTATTCTTCCGCTCCCTCCACTTCCGCAGTTGCAGAGGGCTACGGCGTTACCGACAAGGTAGACGGCTATTATGGTATCGACCCGGCAAATGCCATTACCATCGAGCCGCTCACCAACGGCAAAATCACCACCACCTCTCCCGCACCGGAGGGGAAGAAAGTGACCCTGACAATCAAACCCACCACCGGCTATGTGCTGGATACCATCTCCGTGAAGACGGCAAGCGACACCGAGGTTCAAGTGCGTGGCAATAGCAGCTCCAAGACCTTTACCATGCCCGCAGAAGCAGTCACCGTCTCCGCCACCTTCAAGAAGGCCGATTATAAGATCACCATAAAGGCCACAAACGGCAAGGTCACCGCCCCTGCAACGGCACAGTACAATGAGAAGGTATCCATTTCCGTCACCCCGGATCCCGGCTATGAGCTGGACACCATCTCCGTGAAGAAGGGCTCGACCAAGGTCACGCTCAATGAGGATAACACGTTCACCATGCCCGCAGGAGCAGTCACCGTTACCGCCACCTTCAAGGCAATCCCCTATGACATCGCAGTGGCAGAGGGCATCGCAAACGGCATGGTCACCGTAGAGGCCGAAACCGCCACAGTCGGCACCGCCGTTCCGGTCACCGTCTCTCCCGCTGAGGGCTATGCGCTGAAGGAGCTCTATTACACCACCGAGGGCTCTGACGAGCACCATGCGATTGAGGCAGTTGACGATGGCTACACGCTGAATATGCCGGCTGAGGCCGTCACCATTCACGCCGCCTTCCAGAAGCTCACCTATACCGTAACCGTTGCAGAAGGCATCGAGCACGGCACCATCGCCGCATCGGCCACATTCCCTTGGGACGATACTGTTACTGTCACAGTAACACCCGACACCGGCTACGAGCTGGAGAAGCTGACCTATACCGCGGAGGGCAGTGAAACTGCAGAGGAGGTCACCGCAAATGAGGACGGCGCTTATACCTTCACAATGCCCAAGGCAAATGTGGTTCTGAACGCCGCCTTCCAGAAGTCTGTCTACACCGTTACCGTAGATGAAAAGATCGAAAACGGCAAGGTCACCGTGAAGCCCGAAAAAGCTTCCATGGGTGATACCGTCACCGTGACCGCTGCCCCCGAGGAAGGCTATGAGCTGGACGCCATCACCGTTACTTCCGGTAAAACCGCTGTAACCGTGAAGGATGGCAAGTTCACCATGCCTGCCGGAAACGTTACCGTTTCCGCCACCTTCAAGAAAACCGCTGCGCCTTCTCCCGAGCCCAGCGTTTCCACAACTACTACTGTGTCCACTGATGTCTCCACGGACATTCCTTCCGCAGACAAAAAGGCCATTGAAGCCGTACTGGACGATGCTTCCGTAGAGGGCATTGAAAAGGCCGCTGATACCGGTGACATTCTGGACGCTGCCGGTGTTACAGAAGCAGACACCAAGGCCAAGCAGGTGGAAATCAAAATCACCACCAAGGTCGTTGCCGAAGGCGCTGACCTGTCCGCCGGCACCCTGACCTTCTCCGCCGCACCGGTTGCTACCATTACCATTGATGGCAAGAAGGTTCCCAAGGACGTTCCTGTTACCAACGATATGCTCAATGGCAAGAACATTACCATTAAGCTGCCGCTGCCCAAGGGCTTTGTGCCGGAAGAGATCATTCACATCAGCAATGACGGCCTCCGTCAGCGCTACACCGCACAGGACTTCAAGGTTGAAACTGCCGAAAACGGCGGTCAGGTTGCAGTCCTGAAGATCACCCATTTCAGCCAGTTTATCCTCAACGCAAAGACCCATGTACACACTTGGGATCAGGGCACTGTGATCACCGAGCCCACCGCAACCACAGACGGCACCATGCATTATGTCTGCACCGTCTGCGGCGATGAAAAGGACGAGGTAATCCCCGCCGTTTCCGCCACCCAGCTGACACTGGATCCTGTTTCCGTCCGTCTGGCTGTTGGTAAAACTCAGGCACTGACCCTGACCGTTGTGCCGGAGAATGCCACCGGTACAGTGGTATGGAGTTCCAGCAACTCCGCTGTAGCAACGGTAGACGAAACCGGCAATGTTACCGCAGCAGCAGCCGGTACCACAACCATCACTGCCGTTCTCGGCACGCAGACCGCAGTGGCCACCATTTCCGTTGTCTGCGGCACCGACACCTGCCAGTACTACACCGATGTAGACGCTGGCGCATGGTATCACCCCGCCGTTGACTTCGTCACGGAGCACAAGCTCATGCAGGGCGTAGACGCCAAGGCCAGAACCTTTGTTCCCGGCCACGAGCTGACCCGTGCACAGCTGGCACAGGTACTCTATAACATGGAGAATCCCGGCGATACCGCCAGTGAGAAGTCCTTCAAGGATGTCAAGCAGGGCGCATGGTATTATAATGCAGTCATTTGGGCTGCCGATAACGGCATCGTCAAGGGCTACGAGGACGGCTGCTTCTATCCCAACCGTCCGATCACCCGCGAACAGATGGTAACCATGCTCTATCGCTACATGCAGTTCAAGGGCCTCAAGGTTGATGCATCCAGCGAGGATTGGAAGTCTTTCACCGACTATGCAAATGTACATGCATGGGCGCAGGACGCCATGGCCTGGGCCGTTCATAACGGCGTTGTCAATGGCATCCAGAACAACCAGCTGGCTCCCACGCATACCGCACAGCGCAGTCAGGTTGCGAAGATCATCATGGAGATCACCATGCTATACGATCTGGCATAACCCCGTACTGTAACAATGCCGCCGCAGGGCCTTTCCTGCGGCGGCATGTTTTTGGGGCGGCAAGGCCCGGCCAAGGATTCACCGCACCTGTTCTCTTCGATTTCCATTCTTTGTCTCCGTCGATCGGAGGCAAAGGTGCTTGCTTTGTGCGGGAACATATGATATGCTTGTAGCATCCTCACGTTGGTCCATTGGCCAACGTTTTAACTTCTACGCAAGTTAGGACGAACTAACAAAAAGGCAGGACAAAACCATATGATGATCAACAAACGGCTCATCGGCACCGTGCCCGAGAGCAGAAAGTACATTGCGGGAAACGTTGCGCTGCAGTGGTGCGCACTTGCCGCAAACATTGCAATGATGGGGGCCGTCACTGGCCTGCTGGCGTCGCTGCAGCAGGGAAGCATTGACACCGGGAAGCTGCTGCTGACGGCGGCAATCGCACTGCTGGCCGTGGCTGTGCGCTATGGCTGTAATATTGGCGCTGCCCGGATGAGTTTTCTCTCCTCCCGGGCCGTAAAGAAGACCCTGCGCAGTGCCATATATGATAAGCTGCTGCGGCTGGGCGCCTCCTATTCCGAGCAAATCAAAACCTCAGAGATCGTGCAGGTCACCGTAGAGGGCGTGGATCAACTGGAAACCTACTTTGGCGCCTACTTGCCGCAGTTTTTCTATGCCATGCTGGCACCACTGACCCTGTTTCTCGTGCTGTGCTTTGTGAACATTCCATCTGCCATTGTGCTGCTGGTCTGCGTGCCCATGATCCCCATTGCCATTGCAGCAGTGCAGACGTGGGCAAAGAAGCTGCTCTCGAAATACTGGGGGCAGTATACTGCCCTTGGCGACACCTTCCTTGAAAATCTGCAAGGACTTACCACCCTGAAAATTTATCAGGCAGACGCTTTCAAGAACGATGAAATGAATCGGGAGGCAGAAAAGTTTCGTAAGATTACCATGAAGGTTCTGACCATGCAGCTGAACTCCATCACCATTATGGATCTGATTGCCTATGGCGGCGCAGCGCTGGGGGTTATTATGGCAGCGACCCAGTTCTGCGGAGGCCACATTGATTTAGGGGGCTGTCTGCTGATTATCCTGCTGGCAGCAGATTTCTTCATCCCCATGCGTCAGCTTGGCTCCTTCTTCCACATTGCCATGAATGGAATGGCAGCCAGCGATAAGATTTTTCATCTGTTGGATCTGCCAGAGCCCCCGGGTGGCCATATGGAGTGTCCCTGCGGTGCGATCCAATGCAGGAATTTGCATTTTTCCTATGAGCCGGATCGGGAGATCCTGCACGGAATCGATCTTGAGGTCCCGGCCGGTGCCTTTATCTCCCTGGTGGGAGAATCCGGCTGCGGTAAATCTACCATTTCCTCCATTCTCATGGGTCGAAATAAGGGCTACAGCGGCTCTGTCACCATCGGCGGAACAGAGCTTCGAGACATCTGCGAACAAAGCCTGATGGAACACATCACCTATGTGAGCCACCAGAGCTATCTATTTCGGGGCACCGTCCGGGAAAACCTGTTGATGGGCAGGCCGGATGCAGAAGATGAAATACTATGGACGGTGCTGGGGCAGGTAAAGCTGGACGCATTTCTGAAAGCCGAACAGGGACTCGATACGCCCTTGACCGAGTGCGGCGAAAATCTGTCCGGCGGTCAGCGTCAGCGGCTGGCACTGGCTCGTGCCCTGCTGCACGACAGCCCCATTTACATCTTTGACGAAGCCACATCCAATATTGATGTGGAAAGTGAGAATGACATTATGGAAGAGATCCACAGGCTGGCCTCCCGGAAAACGGTGCTTCTGATCTCCCATCGGCTGGCCAATGTGGTTTCCTCCGACGAGATCTATGTGCTGGCCAATGGTGCCGTTGCAGAGCACGGCACCCATTCGAAGCTGCTGCAGGCTGGTGGGGTCTATGCGGCCCTGTGGTCATCCCAGCAGGCACTCGAGCACTACGGAGAGGAGGTATTGCAGTGAAAAAACGAAGCGGTTTTACCGTCATGGCAAGACTCATTGGTCTTGTGCGCCCCTTGACAGGCTATATGGTTCTTGCCATCCTCATGGGATTGGCCGGACATCTCTGCGCAGCATTGATCACGGTTTTCGGAGGCTATGCCGTGCTGGATCTTCTGGGATATGACACACCGATCGGCTTGCGGGCCGTGTTTGTCTGTGTGCTGCTCTCTGCGCTGGTGCGGGGTCTGTTCCGCTACACGGAGCAATCCTGCAACCATTTTATTGCCTTTCGGCTTCTTGCACTGATCCGTGACAAGGTCTTTCAGGCCCTGCGCCGTCTTTGCCCCGCAAAGCTGGAGAACCGGGATCGGGGTGACCTGATCTCCGTGATCACCTCGGATATCGAGCTGCTGGAGGTGTTTTATGCCCACACCATTTCCCCCACAGCCATAGCGCTGCTCTTCTCCCTGATTATGTGCCTTTTCATTGGAAGCTGTCATTGGCTGCTGGGCATTCTGGCACTGCTGGCCTATATCTGCGTGGGGATCATCATCCCGGTCGTTACCTCACGGCGCTCCGGAGACACCGGACTGCGCTTCCGCACCGAATCCGGCGGCCTGTCGGCCTTTGTGCTGGACAGCCTCCGGGGCCTGAATGAGACCATTCAATATGATGTTGGTGCATCCCGAAAGGCGGAAATGGAGCACCGCACAGATCGGCTCTCCCAAACAGAGGAACAGATGAAGGTGCTTTCCGGTAAAAATACCGCCATCACCAATACAGCCATTCTGCTGTTTGACCTTGCGATGCTGTTTACGGCTGCCGCACTGGCTCAGCGGGGCAGTATCACCTTTGACGGCGTACTCACCGCAACGCTGGGACTGTTTTCCTCCTTTGGCCCCACGGTGGCGCTGGCGAATCTCGGAAGCACCCTGCAAAACACCTTTGCCGCCGGAAATCGTGTGCTGGACATTCTGGACGAGTCCCCGCTGATCGAAGAGACAGCCACGGGAAAAACAGTGGAATTCCATGGTGCCGCCGCCCAGCAGGTCACATTCTCCTATGGTGCAGAAGAGATCCTTTCAAACGTCTCGGCAGAATTCCCGGCGGGCAGCATTGTGGGGATCACAGGCCGCAGCGGCAGCGGAAAATCCACCCTACTGAAGCTGCTGATGCGCTTCTGGGATGTGCAGAACGGGCGTATTTCTATTTCCGGAACAGATATAAAGGAACTGGCCATTGGGAATCTCCGGGACACAGAGAGCCTTGTGACGCAGGAGACGCACCTGTTCCACGACAGCATCCGAAATAACTTAAAAATTGCGAAGCTGGACGCCACGGAGGAAGAGATTATCGAAGCCTGCAAGAAAGCCTCGGTACACGACTTCATTCTCTCACTGCCCAAGGGGTATGACACCCCCGTTGGGGAGCTTGGAGATACCCTTTCCGGCGGTGAACGTCAGCGTTTGGGGCTGGCCCGTGCCTTTCTCCATGATGCCCCGCTGATGCTGCTGGACGAGCCCACCAGTAATCTCGACAGCCTGAATGA
>ERZ838118.3030-NODE-3030-length-16850-cov-14.442929_pt1 | contig 16850 bp, 13 predicted proteins | sample MGYA00519863_ERZ838118 | MGnify/ENA primary metagenome ERZ838118 (study PRJEB31850, sample SAMEA3708827) | human gut metagenome | biome: human gut; feature: human-associated habitat; material: faeces | place: China | collected 2014 ...
TTCTTCTGGCACCGCCCAGCTGCGGGGAGGTTTCTGCGAATAAATCAGCAAATGAGGGAGCTTTAATCTTCATAATCACACTTTTCAGTAGTGTGCTAATTATATCACATCACCCACCTTTTGTGCAGAGGTTCCTAAACATATCTGGTATTAGTGCAATTTGTGCGTCCATTTTCTTCTCCCTTGGAAATAATACTTTTTCTAATTGCCTATTCGTTTTCCACTCACAACCAATACAATTCGGTCTAATCCATAGTTGTTAAGAACAAGTCAGGCAAGACATCGTTTAGTTTACAGTGTCCCGCAGAAGAAGCAATCTTTTCCTTCTTTCTGCTCAAAGTTCACCACCTCCTTTGCTAAAAATTCAGTCTTTTCCAAATGAGCAATGTTCAAAAAAACCGTCTTAGCCCTTACCTCTCCTTCGTAAACCAACAAACTCTACGAAACAAGAACCCTAGTTTCTAATTCAAAATTTAAAGGTCTTCAAAACCAGAAAAGAAGGTTGACATAAACTTTGATATCAAATGAACCATTTGGACAGTAATAATAATGAGGACTGTTTAGATACATTGGAAGGGTTATTTTTCTGAATGTATTTAAGAAGTTAAATTTTAACGAAAACTTTTTTGCTCATGTCGCAAAATGATTAACAGTTAATCCTGTTGCTATGAGATGGACTTTATTTGTTAAACCGTTGCAAAAGTTTCTCCTGGCAAGCGCTTTGCTTAGGCCGGAGTTAAGGAGCTCTTGGAAATTTTTCATTCAGTAAGAGAAATCTCAGTGCAAATTACTTGATAAATGACCTTTTCAGGCTACTTCCTGTGCTATTTGGAGTCTTCATGAAAACTAGAGCGAAGTTATTAACGGCGTTAAGAAAAAACACAAAGTTTTTCTTGCCTTATGTTAGGACGTAAAAGGAAATAACTAGTTGAAGTAAGTCTTTTAAAGAATTAAATCCAAGTTTCTATAACTATTTCCAGTTTATGACTAAATGAATTATGCGAATGCTTTGAATAACAGTTAGAATTAGGTCGAGCGGAGCCTGGGACGTCGTGTCTGACTTAATAATTCCTTTGTTCCGCTCTATTCTTTACTTTTCTTCTGCGTTCTCCATGCCACAAAAGGTTGCTATCGTCCACTATTGGTTAACGAACATGAGAGGCGGTGAAAGAGTTCTCGAAGCTTTGTGTGAACTTTTTCCCGAAGCTGTTATCTTCACAAACGTCGTTGACAGAAAAATTTTGCCAGCTTCCATCGCAAAGCATGAGATAAGAACTACATTCATTCAAAAAATACCTGGTAGTCAAAAACATTATCAAAAATTACTGCCTCTTATGCCCATTGCTCTTGAGCAGTTAGACTTAAGTGATTTTGATCTTGTCATCTCAAACGAGTCAGGGCCGGCTAAAGGAGTTATTACGAGATCTGACGCCTTACATATTTGTTATTGTTTTTCTCCTATGCGGTACTTGTGGGATATGTATCCAGAGTACTTAAAGAATTCAAGCTTCCTGATCCGTCTTTTTATGGTTCCTTGTTTTCATTACCTTAGGCTTTGGGATGTTTCTACCGCTAACAGAGTGGATAACTTTTTGACGATTTCTCATGCCGTACAAGCTCGAGTAAAACGGTGGTGGAAGAGAGATTCCGAAATCTTATATCCTCCAGTCGACATGGACCGACTAGCGGCTACTCCTGATGATGGATTTGTATCTCCTTTTGGTGATGAGCCTTACTACATCTACCTGGGCGCGCTTGTCCCTTACAAAAGAGCTGACTTAGCTGTAAAAGTTTGCAAAACTTTAGGTAAGAATCTATTGGTAATAGGCAACGGATCTGAAATCAAAAAACTAAAAGAATCGTCTGGCCATCAAATTAAATTCATTACCGATGCTGACGATACACTTGTTAAACAAGCACTGTCCAAGGCCAAGGCTCTCCTTTTTCCCGGAGAAGAGGATTTTGGCATTGTTGTTCTTGAAGCCATGGCTTGTCAAACCCCGGTCATTGCCTACCGCAGGGGAGGTGCCATCGATACAGTCACAAGTAGGACAGGACTCTTTTTCTTAGAACAGACAAAAGAATCCTTATCTGAGGCTATAGTCAAATTCGAAAATATTCCGGAAAGTTTCTGGAAAAAAGAAAATTTCCTTGAACATGTAAACAAATTTTCAAAAGAAAATTTCAAGAAACAATTTTTAGAAGTGGTTTTAAAACAATTAGAAGAAAAAAAGAACAATTGACCGTTGTGTATTAATTGCTAGAATTTCTTCACATTCAGACAAGTTAGAGATTATTATGATTTTTCCTGTAATTCTTTGCGGTGGTAGCGGCACAAGACTTTGGCCTCTTTCACGTTCTTCCTATCCGAAACAGTTCGTCCAATTTGAAAAAAATAGAACTCTTTTCAAGGACACCGTAAACCGCGCCAAGAAAATTAGAAACTCATCTGAACCCATTATTATTTGCAACGATGCCCATCGTTTTTATGCAAAAGCTAATTTATTAGAATGCGGCGTAGCTGGAACAATCATAGTAGAACCGGTTGCAAAAAATACCGCTCCCGCCATTGCTTTAGGCGCTTTGTTCGCAGAGCAATTGGATGACAATTCGGTTCTCGTCGTGATGCCCTCTGACCATGCCATTTTGGAAGAAGACCGCTTCGCTGAATTACTTTCAGAAGCTATCAAACTTGCTGAAAAAGACTTCTTAGTCACACTAGGCATCACCCCGACACACCCTGCCACTGGTTTTGGTTACATCGAAACGGGTTCCCAATTAGATAACGCCGGCTTTACGATTAAGCGTTTTGTAGAGAAACCCACACTCAGCAAAGCCGAAGAGATGCTTCAATCCGGCAATTACTTATGGAATTCCGGAATCTTTGTTTTCAAAGCTTCTGCCTATCTTTCCGAACTTAAAAAATTCGAAAAAGAGATGTATGAGGCTTGCGAGCAAACTTGGGCTAATCGCAAGATAGTTAATGAGTTCTGTTTCCTTGACAAACTTGCTTTCAATACTTGTCCGTCAAACTCAATTGATTACGCGGTAATGGAGCGTACTCAAAAAGGTGCAGTGGTTCCTCTTCCGATTAAATGGAATGACTTAGGAGCGTGGAGTGCCTTCTACGACATCGGCTCAAAAGATAAAGACAACAATGTCACCAAGGGTGATGTTCTCGCCGTCGATACCCACAATTCGTATATCCATAGCACGGGAAGGCTTGTTTCTACTATCGGGTTAGACAACATAGCTGTCATTGAAACAAAAGATTCTGTTTTTGTGTCTCCTCTTTCCAGAGTTCAGGAAACGAAGAATATTGTTGAACGGTTAAAGAAAGATAATAGAAGTGAGGCGGTTTTACATCCCTTGGTTTATCGTCCCTGGGGAAGTTATGAAGGTCTCGCTCACGGGGACAGATTCCAAGTCAAACGAATCATTGTTCAACCCGGCGAACAATTATCTCTTCAGTTGCATTATCACAGAGCGGAACATTGGATTGTGGTTGAGGGAACCGCAGAAGTTCAAATTGGAGATAAGAAAGAACTTCTTACCGAAAACCAGTCTACTTTCATCCCTGTCGGCAGCGTCCACAGATTGAGGAATCCAGGTAAATTACCTCTTGTGCTGATTGAAGTTCAATCCGGCTCATATCTTGGTGAAGACGATATTGTCAGACTTCAGGATGATTACAAGCGAGTCTAAGAATGAGAACAAGTACTAGATATTCCAATCTCGGAGTAAAAGACGTCCTTGCAGCTTTGTCTCAAATTGGATTGCCTCTCTATCTAGCCAAGGCTGATATCCGACAAAGATACCGCAGATCGATACTCGGTCCATGGTGGATTACTATTTCCACTGGCGTAATGATTGCCTGTATTGGTGTGATTTTTGGAACAATCTTTAAATCGCCCATGCAGGAGTTTCTCCCTTTTCTCTCTGCTGGTTTAATCATCTGGGGATTTATTTCTTCAACGGTAATGGATGCAACAACTGTCTTGATCAGTGCCGAGGCCATTATTAAGCAGTTGCCCATTCCAGTTTTCACACACATTCTCCGAATGGTTGGAAGAAATCTCATTGTGTTTTTTCACAATTTGCTAATTTTCCCAATAGTGTGCTTATGCGTTCAGAAGGGAATTAATTGGAATATCTTATATTTCATTCCCGGACTCGTTATTCTCACGCTGAATCTTTTATGGATTTCCCTTCTTTTAGCGGTCATATGCACTCGTTTTAGAGACATGACTCAAATAGTTGGGAGTCTTTTGCAAATTGCTTTCTACGTAACTCCTATCATTTGGATGCCGTCGTTACTACCCGCTAGAGCGAGCGTCATGCTACTTGACCCTAATCCGGTCTATCATCTTTTAGCTATAGTTCGCGACCCATTGATAGGTTTATCGCCAAGTTTGATGAACTGGCTTGTTTCGGCAGGGCTTTTATTAATTGGAAGCCTTCTTTCCCTGCTTCTTTTTAACAAGTATAGAGCTCGTATTTCTTATTGGTTATAAGAATGTCTTTTATTTCTCTTAAAAACGTCACAGTCGATATTCCCATTTATAACTCACAATCTAGGTCTTTGAAAAAAACCTTTATGGGACTTGCCTCCGGTGGACGTATTGGTCTTTCAGAAAAAGGTTTTTCCATAGTCAGGTCGCTGAGTAACATCTCCCTTCAAATCGAGGACGGAGAAAGAGTTGGTCTATTGGGCACGAACGGAGCAGGAAAAAGCACTTTATTAAGGGTTTTAGGGGGAGCATATATCCCTACTAATGGAGAAGCAATTATCAGAGGGAAAATCGGTTCCCTTATCGATGTTTCTTTAGGAATCGACTCTGAATCAACGGGTATTGAAAATATTTATTTAAGAGCTGCCTTACTGCAAATCCCAAAAAAGATAGTTGATGAGCACATAGATTCCATCATTGCTTTTACTGAACTAGGCGAATTCATTAATATGCCCGTACGAACTTATTCATCTGGTATGCACATGAGGCTGGCATTTGCTGTATCCACTATGATACGACCCGACATCCTCTTGATGGATGAGTGGCTTTCAGTAGGAGATCTTAACTTTCAAAAAAAGGCTGAAGAGCGACTGAATGAGCTGATAAAGCGATCTAGTATTCTTGTTATTGCATCTCATTCTCGACAACTTATAGAAAAGTGTTGTACACGGGCTATTTGGCTGGAAAACGGAAATATTAAAATGGATGGGGCGGCGAATTCTGTTTGTGCGTCTTATTTCGGATCTTAAATATGAGAAGTTTAGTCATATCAAAACTTTTCGACGTCTTAACTAAACGCCCAGGGCGTCTTCTTAAAAAAGATTTCTATTTGAGGGTATTACGCATTGTTAATTCTTCTACTAGTTTAAAAAAACTGCCTAACTCCTCTAAGCCGCGGCTTTACTTTGATGTCACAGTTTTTTCTTTACACGATAATAAAACAGGAGTCCAAAGAGTAATTCGTTCTATTTTTGAAGAATTGAAGCCTCTTCTCAATAAGAGGTATGAAATAATCCCTGTCTCATGCACTGCCATAACACGTGGTTTTCAGGCCTTGAGAGAAACAAAAAAAGGAAGTTTCAAGTTAACAGGCTACGACATCTCTCCTAAAAAAGGCGATGTGTTTATGTCCCTGGAACAAGCTTTTATCGAACATTTGGCGCAAGAAGAAGCTTTTAAAATTATGAAGCAGAGGGGATGCAGGGTTATTCTAGCTGTTTATGATTTATTGCCAATTCAACTACCTCAATGTTTTCCCAAAGAGGTTGAATCCATTTTTGAAAAATGGCTTCTATCCACATCGAGCTTTGCAGAATTTTTATGTGATTCAAAAACTGTTGAAAAAGATCTTGTAAATTTTCTATCTTCAAAAAAACAAAAAATAATAAATTCTTATTGGTTCTATCCAGGCTTTAATTTTATAAAAAAAGTTTCATCCTCAGGGATTACTGAAATTCAATCTTCATACTTAGAAAGGTTAAGTTATTTTGAATTTAATTTTTTGCTGGTCGGCACAATTGAACCAAGAAAAGGTCATCAAATAATTTATGATATTTTTTCTCAACTTTGGGAAAAAGGACATAGTAATATCAGCTTGACTTTTATAGGAAAAGAAGGTTGGATGGTCAAAGAGTTAATTCAAAGCTTAAAAGATTCTGAACATTACAACAAGAATTTTTTCTGGTTTAATGACGCAAGCGATGGCTTCCTTGATTTGTGTTACAAGAAAACTGACGCCGTTATTGTTGCCAGCCTGAATGAAGGATTCGGCCTTCCAATTCTTGAGGCTGCTCAACGGAATTGCAGAGTAATTGCAAATGATATTCCAATATTCAGAGAGGTTGCGCCCAGAGAATGTTATTTCGTGGACCTAAACAACCCTGCACATGCATATCAACAAATGCAGGATTGGTTAAAAAATCCTTCCAAACCTTGTTCGTACTCAAGAACAAGAACTTGGAAGGATTCCACCCTTCAAATCCTTGAAAAAACTAAGCTTCTTTAGAAAGCATCCATGTAAGTGTATCCCTCATAGAATAAGCAGATTCGTATCCAAGGCATTTCAACATTTCGGTCTTGTTTCCCCTTAATTTCAAAATCTCATTTTTTCTCAAAAATTTCTGATTCGAAATAACCTCCAATTTGTGGTTTGTCAATGCGGAGCACGTCGAAATTACGTCTTCTAGCGAGATTAAATTACCCGAACATAGATTTAAAATCCGGAAGCTTGATTTTTTGCAAGCCAATGTCAGGTATGCACTGGCAATAAAACGTACATCTGAAAAGTCTCTGCTCACTTTTAAATTACCCAGTTCCAGCTTTTCTTGCTTCTGTTTGAATGCTCGAACAATTTTAGGAATTAAGAAACTTTCGTCTTGCCCTCTTCCTGTGTAATTAAAAGGCCTTGTAATAGTGATAGGAATTTTTCCCTTCCAAAGGAAAAGAAGCTCCTCCATCCCCTTTTTACTTAAACCATAATCGTTAACAGGCAACAAAGGTGTTTTCTCATCCAAGTCCATTTGTTGAGAGTTTCCATAAATATTTGCGGAACTAGCAAAAATATTGTTGGTCAAACTGGACGAAGGAAGTTCAGAAAGTGCCTGCAACAAATTCCGGGTTCCCCCAATGTTTACGGCATAAAAATCTGAGGCGGGCTCATGTTGTACATGAGATATTGCGGCTAAATGAATTATAGAAGTTGGCCTTGTTTCTCTTACTCTCTCTCGAACAGAATAATAATCCAAGAGATTAATTGGCTTTGATTTCGGCGTTCCATCCTCAGAAAGGCAGTCGATGTCAAGTCCCATCTGAACAGCAAACTGAAGAATGTATCGGCCTGTAAACCCCGAAAATCCAGTGAGAAGAATTTTATTCATGAGCTGCTTTTAAAAAGTCAGTTTTCCGTCTGCTACTCTTTGAATATCTGCTTCCACCATCATTTTACACAACTTTTGTACCTTTACAGATGGGGACCATCCAAGAATTCTCTTGCTTTTTTCTGGATTTCCAATTAATAAATCAACCTCAGCCGGTCTAAAAAATGCAGGATTTACTCGAACTACTACCTTATTGGTTTCTCTATCTATACCTACTTCGTCGATACCCTCTCCTTCAAATTTCAGTTCGATGCCCGCATATTCAAAAGCCCATTTAACAAAATCTCTGACAGTTGTTGTTTCGTTGGTAGCAAGAACAAAAGTATCGGGATTTTCGGCTTGTAACATTCTCCACATCCCCTCAACATAATCACCCGCAAAACCCCAGTCTCTTTTTGCATTCATGTTTCCAAGCTCTAAAACATTTTGTTTTCCCGCTTTTATCATTGCAGCAGCGTGAGTAATTTTCCTTGTTACAAACTCGAGGCCTCTCAACGGAGATTCGTGATTGAAAAGAATTCCGCTAGATGCGAAGATATCGTAACTTTCCCTATAATTTACAGTCAGCCAGTGAGCATAAAGTTTTGCTACTCCATAGGGACTTCTTGGATAGAAAGGGGTCTCTTCAGTCTGAGGAATTGCTTGAACCTTTCCAAACATTTCAGAAGTTGAGGCTTGGTAATATCTAATTTGTTTATTAATCTCTCTTATAGCTTCTAAAAGATTAAGCGATCCCAATCCAGTTATCTGAGCCGTAGCGTAGGGTTGCTCGAATGAGACTCCAACAAAGCTTTGGGCTGCAAGGTTATAAACTTCATCCGGCTGAGTTTTTTCAAGAACGCGGTAAGCATTCATTGGGTCTGTTAAATCATAGTCAATTAACTGAAAATTCTCATGATTAAGAACATTGAGTTCTTCTAATCGCCATAAATTTTGTGAAGAAAGTCTTCTAACACCACCAAAAACCATGTAATCTTTCTTTAGCAATAAGTCTGTAAGATAAGCACCGTCTTGGCCTGTTACACCTGTGATAAAAGCTACACGCATTTGAAAATTCCTTATTAATAAATAGCTTGTATTCTACTATGCCCACTTAGGGGGACTAACAATATCTGTTAGGTTTGATATCAAACTACGTTACTTTAGCAAATAAAAAATAAATCTAAATTATTTGCGTTTTCCTATTTTTTCTGATCCTCTATTAATTCTATGATTCCTTAAACTTAAGATGGAGGCGATTAGCTCTTTTTCTTGCTGAGTAAAAGATCTAGAAACTGATGTGTTACAACTCGACCGGAATGGATTTGGAATTGAAAATAATCGTTTATTTCCGCTCCGAATGCATAATTCGATCCGATCCTCGAAATACCTAAAATTGACAACAGAAAGTCCTAATAATGAGATGTGGTACGCACCGTCTTCGCTCCATTTGTTCGTATATCGCAAAACTTTTTTTAATAAACCTCTTTTATTCATTATTAATCTCTTTTAAAGGTTATGATATTTAAAACTCTTTTTGTTAAATTATGTTTGGAGAATTTATTTTTAAGTAAAGTCGATTCTTTAATATGGTTATTTTCCTTAAAATAGTTAGAATCAAAAAAATCCTCTATAATTATTTCAGATAATATCTTAGGGGTTATCGAACTTTTAACAACTTTCATATAGCTAGCAGACTTTTCATCTGCTAAATCTTTGACGGTAATGATTGGAGTACCCAATGATAACAGCTCAGAAATAACACCTGAAGACTCCCCGTTGCATATTTTCCTAAGTTGCACTGCCAGATCGACGGTTTTCTCTAATGTTAAAAGTTCAAAATATGAAGGAGAACTTATCACCTCAATAAAATTGGGTATTGATTTGCCTGCAAAATAATTTTTTGCCTGAAAGCCGGCAACTAGTAATCTCACAGAGAAACCTAATTCAACAAGAATTTGGACCGCATTTACAATTACATTTGTCATTTTAAGGTCGCTAGGTATGCCAAACGTGCCTATGACTAATTCTTCTTTATATCTTTCTCTAGTTGAAGGAACATGAGGAAGGATAGGCAACGGAAGAAAGGCTTTCTGAACCTCAATATTCACTTTATCAATCGTTTCATCCAATATAAGTTGTCTGCATCGCTCAGAATTAACGATAAATTTAGTGATTGGAGTCATTGAAAGTAAGATTTTTAATCCTGTGCCATCAGATTGATTAGGATAGAAGAAATGAAATATTTCATTAAATGAAACGGAAACAAATCTACAATAGTCAATCAATAAATGTTTCAAATAAGCTTCATGAACATAAAACCAAGCATTTTTATCACCAAATTTTATTGCATTAAATAACGTTGGAATATTATGGTAACTATTACCTATAATAAAAATCTTATCTTTAAGTTCATATTTCCTATTCATCAATCCGAATAGATTGTCAGAAAAAACATTCAATTCATCGGCATTATCTACAGTTCTGCTAAATTTTATAAAATTATCGGCAGATGTAAAAAAACAAAATGTTTCATTAGAAGAAGACAACCAATCAAGATTATACCGGGCAATGCCCGATTCATAGGGAGGCAAACAACCAAACAAAGCGACTTTACTATCCCAGACCATTCTTTCTGGAACCGTTAAAATTGTCCTTATTCTCTCGCTTAGATCAAAATCTTCTGAGTTATTTAAGAAACTCTTTCCAATTTCTTCACATTTATTCTGTAACTTTGACCAAAGCTCTTGATCTATTAAAATCTTCTCAAAAACATTCCTTAATTCTTCGGCATTCCGAGCAATAGGAAAATCACTGATATCGTAACAATCTAACCCCTCTAAATTTCCATCAACGAGAATAAAAGGAGTTCCGGCAAGCGAACCTTCAATAAAATGTTCAGTCTTCTTTGAGACATAAATAATAAGGTTAGCACTTTCAAGAATCTTGGATCTTTCCCTCTCTTTTAATAAAGGAAGGTAGATAATGTCAGAGTGAATTTTAGTAAAATCATCTACTACTCTCTGGCATTTTGAAGGAATAACTAATAAAGATAAATCATTATAAGGAGTTAATCTATCCTTTTTGTCCTCGTATGTTTTGATTACAACTTCTACAGAGTTTGGACTTGATTCTTCATCTAAGCATAAAACGATTGTTGCATCTCTTTTCTCGAAAGGAATGAGTTCAGGTTTAGAATTCAACACAAGTTTGCTGGGTAGAACTGTTATAAGACTAGGTGCAATATCAAAATTGTCGATAATTTCGGATTTAATGCTTATCGAGGGTACGAATATGTGGTCAAATTCGTACAATAATTCTAAAGATAAGGCAGTCTGTAAATCCTCTTGTAGATCTTGAACTCCACTTATTTCATCGGAGCTTGTTTTTTTCAAATTGAATATGAAGGCAACTATTGCTTTAATTTTAGAAATATTTTTTAATTGTATCCATTTATTAGATGCGAATGGATCGATCACTATTAGAAGATCATATTGATCATCTTCTGTAATCTGAGAAACTTGTTTAAACTCTGTATCAATTTCTTGAAAATCTAATTCTTTTTTAATTTCTCCTGAGGAATCAAATAAATCAATCGTTTTTATTTGTTCGACTTGTTGTAATTCATAAAGACATGCTTCAACAAATTTTCTTTTTAGGTTGCTTTCTGAATCAGAGAACCCAGCTACATCTAACAATACTCTCATCTAATTGGTATCCTCTTCAATCTTGACTATTAAATCCGCAATTTTCATTGTTGCCTCAAGCCAACTCGTAAGTTGGAGTTCATTACTTTTCAGGTAACAATCTTCTGACCCAATCCTTAAAAATATTTCAGTTAAATCGTTTTCGTTAGTAAAATATAATGCCTGGTTCTCTGCTAATTCCTTGTACACCGGAATATTTCTTAATAATAGTGGTAATTTATAATGGCTTGCCTCTAGCAAGGGTAGTCCAAATCCCTCATATATTGAAGAAGACACAAAGACATCCGCTACTCTGTACAAACCTGAAAGTATTGAATCAGATGAATTCTCGAACCAATATATAAAAGGAGTGTTCTTAAGCAAGTAATCTAAATCAGAGCCCCAGCCTTTCCTGCCTACAATAAATAAATTTGCTTTAAAACCCTTTTTTAAAGCACTTCTAAAGGAATTAATTAACAAAGGATAATCTTTTCTTGGCTCTATGGTAGACACAGATAATAAATTTAATCTTTTTAAATTTATCTCCGTCGGAAGATTGATTTCCTTGCCATTAGAATTCAAAAAATCGCAACCAAGGTAGAAGTAGTCAACAAGAGGTCTGTTATTTACTTTTTCTTGTTCTAGCCACTGTAAATATTCGTCTCTAACCGTCTTTGAAATAGCGACTACTCCTGTTGAATAATCAGAAATACAACGCAACCACTTTATGAGAATGTTAGAGAAATTGCGTGAAACCATGGTTTCTGGATATTTTATATACACTAAGTCATATAGAATGATCAAACTTTTACAACCAGATTCTCGGACCTCTTTCATTACTTTTGTTAAAAATGGGTTTAGACACGCGCCTAAAAAGAATGAATTTTTTGTTAATTCTAGCTTTTCTCCAGCAAACCAATCGTAACCAACTCGCCTGGCTCTACACAAAGTTTTATTCTCTATGTCTACAATTACGGGTATCACAATATAAGACTTAGGTAGGCAACTTTCTAATTTAGTTAACAGCTCTTTTACAACTCTTTCAATTCCGGTATTTTTTCTTAAGTCATAAGTTGTTACATCAAAATAAACTTTCGTCTTTTCCTTGGACGTTATATTGAAGGCCACAAGATCTTCTTGATCTAAAACTACTTTGTTCAAAAGTTGCATGCTTAGTATTAGAAATAAATTTAAAAATATTGTTCTAAGACGTACACTGCGATTCTATCTAATCTATACTCGCAATATTGATTGGAAGCTTTGAATTTTGCTTCATTTGGGCTTGATTACTAGCTTATGTTTATACAGTTGCAGGGCGGTTATTAAATTATATCCCTCCAGCAAGATCATTTAAAATAATACATTATAACTTTATGATGCTTTCGCGCGTTAAACAAAAATTATTCAACGTTCTTAAACAAAAAAAATGTGAGTGTTTCCTGTTCGCATTGCTCGTTCTTCTATTTAGTTTTGGAACTTTTGCCTCTCCCCCTACTTCTATCGGGGAATCCGACGATTATATCCTAGCCTCAACAGCCCTACTTAACCATCAAAGCGATTACATTGAAGATTCCGACATTGAACTTGCTGAAAAACTTTTTCCAGAGCATAGCGAATCTTTGCAGGCTTGGAAACAGGGGTTTTCCTCTTTGAAGGATCATGAGGGTAATAAATTAACTTGGTACTTCCCGTTATATTCTTTTTTTGTCATTCCTTTCATATTGCTTCTTCAAGCTCTTCAGGAATCAGCTTCTTACGCTTTTCCAATAGCTAATTCTTTTTATTTATTATTGTCTTTGTATTTCTTGTTATTTAGGTTAAAAGCGTCCCTATGGGCTAGGATCGCCTCGACCCTCCTTATCGCCTTTGGCCCTTTGATTTTTTATATAGCATGGCCCAGTAATGAGGTGTTTTTATCTTCTCTACTTATACTCTCTTCTGTCAATATTTTAAATAAGAATTATAAATGGAGTATGCTGTTTTACTCCTTAGCATGTTGTCTTAACATTACCGTTTCTCCTTTTTGTTTATTTATTTATTACAAATATTTAAAAGATAAACTTCCTAGAAGGTCTTTTTCTAATTTATTAGGACTGGTTTTCAGTAAAGACTTCTTCTTTTTAATTTCAATTAACTGCTTAATCCTAATTCCAACAATACTTAATATCGTCCGATGGGGCAGTTTTGTTAGCATGGGCGGTTTAAGCAGTCACAATGGTGTTTTTAACCGTTTTGCAGCCTACGTTTTAGATTTTAACTTTGGCTTATTAGGATACTATCCATTACTAATCCTTGCTTTAATTTTAACTATTATTTTTTCAAGAAAATCTGAGGCGATAGTTTATTTTGGTAGTCTTTTCACAATTGTTCTTGGATTCTGTTTTATGAGCCATATAAATTGTGGAGGGACTGGGCTTCACCGTTACCTGACTTGGTCCTCTACTTTACTTATCATTGGAATTTGTTTCTACAGTCAATTTTTTACTTTTAAATTTTTAAAACTTCTTCAGACGTTAATTTTAATCCTTTCAATTATTTTTATTACTGCTATTACTTTTTGGTTTGGGTCTTTTAGAGCAATTAGGAATCCTCAAGTAGACTACCTATATCAAACCCCCCTTGCAACTAAAATCCTAGAGGTTGCTCCTCAATATTATCAGCCTCTACATTCAACTTTCAATAGCAGAGTTAATCATATTGACGGGGGATACGTTCTTCCAATTGAGCCGATTATTCATTTTAATAGAAATGGCTCGGCTTCTAAAATTCTAACCAAAAGCGAATTTTCAAAGAAATTAGAGGCAATCTTAGAAAGCCCATCTGGCGCCAATATTCCTTTTAAAGATGAGTCAGGATGGTACTTTATTGATCTTCCTCATGATACATTTTTTAGAAAAAAAAATTCGCCCCAAATCAACGTTATCTATCAACCGTGCTCAAATGGAAAACGTAGTCAATTCTTAGAAGAGGGATGGTCTATTTGCGAACCATGGGGTGTTTGGTCTGATGGAGATTCCTCCGTTTTTGCTTTCAAAAACGACTCCGGAATTAAATCTGTTTCCTTAGAAGGGGATATTTTGGGAACACAACGCATAATCGTTGAAGTCAATGGCAAAATGTTTTCTGATCTAACTTATAAAGGCCACGTGACTATAACCATACCGGTCTCTTCAAATGGAAACAACATTGTTAAACTCATTTTTCCTCAATGCAAACAAGCCAACGGTAGTGATCTTAGAAGACTTGCATTTGGGTTAATCAGATTTTATTTTCAGTGAACAAAATAATTACTTACTTGTTACTTACAAGAAACGACCTGCACCCAGCAAAGCGCTAAAAATGTAAATAATCTTTGTTCGTCTCGCCATAAGTGCGTCTCTTTTCTTTAAAATCTCCGTGTTATTGCGTTAAATGTGAATAGAAAAATGAGAGCCTACATACAATTAATGCGTCCCCACCAATGGATTAAGAATTTTTTTATTTTTCTTCCTATTTTCTTCGGAAGGCAATTATTTAATCTACAAATTGACTTCCTTCTTATTTTTGCTTTTTTTTCTTTTAGTTTTTTGGCTAGCGCCATTTATTGCTTCAATGATTTGATAGATGCTAACGAAGACAAACAGCACCCCACCAAACGTTTTCGTCCCATTGCCTCAGGATTAGTGTCCAAAGGGCACGCCGTCTGGCTTTGTACACTTTTAATCGCAGCATCTTTTTTGACAATATGTGTACCGTTTTTCTTTTCAGAACATATAACAACTGAGATTTTTTTTAAACAACTATCTATCCTTGGATTTTATTTTGTATTAAATATACTCTATTCATTATGGCTTAAAAAGGTCGCTATCATCGATGTTTTTGTAATCGCCATAGGTTTCATTCTACGCCTACTGCTTGGAGCTATAACTGCTTCCATTGAGCTTTCGCAATGGATTGTACTTCTAACTTTCTTACTTGCACTTTTCCTCGCTTTTGCCAAAAGAAGAGATGACGTAAAGGAATATGAAGAAAATGGTAAAATTCTGAGGAAACACATTACCTTATATAATTCGAGGTTTTTAGATCAAGTCTTAACCATCCTTGTAGCTGTAACTTTGGTCTGTTACATCATGTATTGCACTTCACCTTCTGTTGTGGAAAGGATCAATAGCCAATATCTTTATCTCACTTCCATTTTCGTTTTACTGGGCATGATTCGATACCTTCAGATCACTATAGTCATGGGGAAAAGTGGAAGTCCGACCAAGGTTTTAATTCATGACCGTTTTCTTCAATTTACCGTCACGCTCTGGATAGTATCTTATTTGGTTATATTATATGTGTAACACAATCGCAATTTTTGATTTTGATGGGACTATAACTAAAGACGATACGCTATGGCTTTTTCTAAAATTTTCCATGGGTTCGTTCGGTTTTTATTGGGTTCTTTTTAAAAATTCGCCTTTGCTCTTTTTGTCTTTATTAGGTTTATTTCCAAAAGGAAAAGCAAAAGAACAACTTTTATCCTCCTGCTTTAAAGGTATGACACTTTTTCAATTTGAAAGACTTTGTAATCGTTTTTTTGAAACTAAAAAAAATATAATCAGACCAGAGGCAAGAGAAGCCATACACTACCATTTTAAAAATGGCAGTAAAGTTATCATCCTCACTGCTAGCCCGACAAATTGGGTTAAACCATTTGCCACTAGTTTGGGAATTTCAAAAGTTATTGGCACAGAGTTAGAGACTGACGTTAAAGGGAAGTTAACGGGTCGCTTTTCGACAAAGAACTGCAATGGAATCGAAAAAGTCAAAAGACTAAATACTGAATTTCCTGATTTAAAAGACAATTTCAAGATTTACGCATACGGTGACAGCTCTGGTGACAAAGAGCTTCTCGCTTTCGCTGATTATCCCTTCTTTAAAAAATTTTAAATGAATTTCCTTCTGATTCTTTCTAGCGTTCTATTAAACAGCCTTGCTCAACTTTTGATGAGAAAAGGAGTCTTGGCGCTCGGCGGCTTTAGTTGCTCTATTTTATTAGACAATCCCTTAAAAATCGTTACGAATATTTGGTTAATTTTGGCTATTTTGTGCTTTGTTTCTAGTGTCTTTTTATGGATGATTGTTCTTTCGAAAGTTGAAGTGAGTTATGCTTATCCGTTATCAAGCATTGGATTTATTGTCACGGCCCTTGGTGGCTATTTTTTCCTTTCAGAATCCCTATCTCTAATGAGGATTTCGGGAATTCTTACGATCTGTCTGGGCGTTTACTTAATATCTCGAAGTTAATCTCTCTTCAGTCCAAATTTCAAGAATTAAATGTTCCTGTAATTCTGATTAAATTTGTTAAATTCATAGAAACTTTTTTCACAACCTTTTTACCTTAATTCCTTAGATTCTTTTATAAATGGCATGAACGCGCTCAGGCTCTTTAAAAAGCTCCTGAACAGCAAGTGCCTTTCAGCTTATCACCCTGACTGTAGATGTCTTTTAGCTTTATTTTCTAAATTATTCGTAGATGTCTTTTAGCTTTATTTCCTAAATTATTCTACTGACGGATACTGTCTCTAATTAGAAAAGGAGGCAGAAGATGCAGATTGATTGGCCGCGGTACGTTAGAACTGCAAAAGAACAGGGACTCACAGGAATAGAAGTCGTTCGGCTCATTCAGAAAGAAACGAACCGAAAAGTTAACGTTTCCGAAGTTAAGCGACGCCTAGCCGGAACCGAATCTTCAATGCTTAGCATCAAAGCCGATACCTGGATTTTTCTCACTATTTCCGCTGGCTTTTCGCAAATTTCCGTGAACGTTTCTT
>ERZ838118.3048-NODE-3048-length-16754-cov-4.962992_pt1 | contig 16754 bp, 7 predicted proteins | sample MGYA00519863_ERZ838118 | MGnify/ENA primary metagenome ERZ838118 (study PRJEB31850, sample SAMEA3708827) | human gut metagenome | biome: human gut; feature: human-associated habitat; material: faeces | place: China | collected 2014 ...
AGCATATTTTGTTGAAGTTTCTTTATATTTTATTTTATCTAGCACAACAAGTTAAGTTATTTAAAACATATGAGAAAGCATTGAAATATATACAAAAACATGGAGAGATAATGGATATTACTGATAGTACACCTCTTCCTGTTCTTGTACATGAGATTTCAAAAGATGAATTTTGGAGTAGGCGGCATAACAGATATACTGTTGCTATGTTCTTTGCATATCCTGGATGTGGAGAAGGATATGGCGCAGGAAGCATGACACTTATGGATGGTGACAAGCAAAAATATTATGAATATGAAATTATATCAGTAGATGAGCCAGAGGATGAATCAGTAAATAGAGAGCGTGTTGATCCTGAATTTGGCATGGAAAGTGGTAGTTTGTTTGCTGAGATGCGTAAAGATAAAACAGGATTCTATGCAGTGAAGTATGAAGAAGGTATGGAAGATGGATGGAGTCTATTTTCTGGTGACAGTCGTCCCGTTTTGATATTTAAGACAAAAGAGGAAGCTATGACATATGTGCGTAGTGACAAATGTAACTATGTTCAAATTGCAGTACCTACATTTTGGATTAAAGAAATATCAGAGGAAGAGCATCAGAAAAAGCGTAAATATTGTGATGAATTTGCTGATGATTTTACAATCAGGCATAACAATAAATGGTATGAAGGTGAATTTATCACAGAGCCTTGGGACGCATATATCTTCAACAATCATGGTGATATAAAAATAATGTCAAAGGAATTTTTATTAAGCATAATGGATGAATGTAATATAAATATTGAAATCAGAGAGTGAAGTGGAGGCGGTTGTCATAAGTAAGAAAGAAAAAGAAGATTGCACATTTAAAATCCGGAGTGTGCAAGCGAATAGGGTTTATCAGGTGAACAATGGTTATGTGGACAAAGATGAAAATGGAATAATCAAAAAATATTATCTTACATGGAGAGATGCAGTAATCAACAATAGTATATTTTCTCATTACATGCTGCATCATGGAGTTAGGTTGATGAAAAAGGATCATACTCTTGATTTTGTCATAATAAAATTTGATTATTCCGTACTGAAAAGTGCAGATAATATTGATGACAATAAGCCAGCGATTTCACCCGATAAGTTAAGAAAAATGTATTATAGAGATGGATGTGAAATTACTTGGAATACATATGATAAAAAGACTGGTGAAGTTGTAGCATCTCAGACTATTCTATATCGTATGTTATATCGTACTCCTGGAAAAGCTAAAGACGGAAGTTGCATATTTATTCGTGATGAATTGCTTAATAAAGCGAGAAAATATCTTACAATGGATTTGTATGATAAAATGCCAGATACAGGAGCAAAGATTGTAGAGATGTCGGCATATAGTACATTAATCACTGCATCTGCAATGGATTATATTCATATTCCAATTGAGAACATTCTGATTGTAAAAGATCAAAAATCAGCAACAGAACGTCCTGCATTGGCGGTTAGAGTTGATGATGAAAAACATTGTTATGTACAGGAATATAAAAAATATAAAATTGAAAATGTTCTTTGGGATGGAATGGGACTAATTGATGATTCTATCTTCCCAGAAGATATGGAAGGATTTATCTATTGCAGGAGTCACTTCTTTAAATCGTGCCTGTTTCGGGGCAATATCCAACAGTATTTTAAAGATTATTACAAAACTGAATACGAGACAACAACAGTTACGGATATGTTTGGAAACGTCATGAAGGTTTCTGATGTAAAAGTGATCGTGACGGATAACTCTATCAAATGGCTGAAGTTTAAGGACTTAATGGGTAAGACTGACTTAAAAGCATACCGTTCCTACAAAAAATTCATGCAGAGAGATGGAGAACAGTTTGCAATAGTTAAGACAGCGCATAAGAGCAAGTATGGTAATCTGCAACGTAGTTCATATCAGATGAATAACAGTTTACCTACGACTGATGTTGAAGTATTAAAAAGAATTGCTCAGACGAGTGTCGATTATTATAATACCATGATTAAAAGTACCGATGCATTTGTAGATCATTTGCGTATGAATAAATCTGTTTATAGTATAGACAGGATTCTGGTGGCATTATATGAACACAATACAGACATTCAGTATACTTCATTTTTTAAGGACAGGAAAAGTGATATTCTTTCTAAGTTCAAGAGAAAGCGTTTGATGCTTGGCAAGCTATTGCAAGAGGGTGACAATCTAACAATATGCGGTAATCCTATAAGTTTATTAATGATGGTCACAGGACAAGATTATCTAAATGAAGGATGTTTTGTAAGTCGTGAGGATGGGATTGAATGCTACACCACAAGATTTAATGACGGTGAATGTCTGGCAGGTTTCAGAAGTCCGCACAATTCTCCAAATAATATTGTACATCTGATTAACAGATACAGTAAGTCAATTCAGACATACTTTCCGAAATTAGGTGATAACATAATTATCATCAATGGTATTGGTAGTGATGTTCAAGAACGAATGAACTCACAGGATCTTGATTCAGACAGTTGTTATGTGACGAATCAGACAGATGTTGTAAATCTTGCTAAAAAAGCATATATGGAATATTCAACTATAGTAAACGAAATTCCGCTTATAGGAGCAAGTGCGTATAGTAAAGATATGGAATCTTATGCCACTATGGATAATAAAATTGCAAGTGGACAGGACGATGTAGGAAGTAGCAGCAATATCGCACAATTGGCACTGAGTTATTATTATGATGCTATATATCATACTAGAGAACAGAATAAGAATTTAAGAGATATTTTTGTTATCTGCTCTGTACTGGCTCAGGTTAGTATTGATTCTGCCAAGAGAGGATTCGATGTATCAGTTGGAGATGAATTAATTAGATTGCAAAGAGAATCCAGAATAATAAATATAAAAAATAATAAATTTGTTGGTCGTGAAGTGAAAATAAAATATCCTGTGTTTTATTCTAAAATTCAAGAAGAAAAGCCGAAAAAGAAACAACCTAAGAAGAAATCAAAGAATAAAATGACAGATTACTTTAAATGTCCGATGGAGATACTTTCACAATTAATTTTAGATAAAACTATAGATACAAGAGTAGAGCAGCAATATCAGAGAAAGTCAATAAGAATAAAAGAAGTTTTCATATTTCCTGAAAAAGGTGTAAAGAAAACATCTCAGTATAAGACAGTAATGAGAAAAGCTAGAGCATTTGATACTGAAATGAAAGCTCTCGATTCCAATGAAAATAATTATTCCGATATGGCAACTTATATATTTGAAAGCTATGTAAAGGGTATACAAAAATTGAAAATATCAAAATCTACAATGCAGGTTCTTATCAGTGCTGCATTTAATGCAGAATCGTATATGCAGAATCGACTATTAGAAATGCTTTTTGATTATGATAAGGAATTATTTTTGTCATGTTTTTACAAAAAACAGCACCCAAAAATGCCAGAAATGTAGTAATATCAACGAAAATCAATATTTCCCTTAGGGAGAAAGAAAAGACCGTAAGCCTAGTACTTCTTCCCACACAGCCACAGTTGAATCCCAAAGCAATTGTGGCTGTATCGCTGATATTATCGACATTATGTCGTTATAATATAACTCCCATATGTGAACTACAATCGAAATATATGCCAGATGCTTATATCTGGTATATATTTTTAAAAAATATTTTACTAAAAAAATCATTTAATCTCGGAGGTGAAAGAACATTGACACAGGACGACTTAAGAAAAATGTACAGAGAAAGAACTATTAGAGAAAAACAGACTTATATTGCAAAAGTGACAAGAATCAATGGAAGCCTTTTATCTCAGTTTGCACACGATAAAATTGATCTCTGTCCTGCATTTTTTAAACGATTGCAGGATTATCTGACACAGTGATTTCTTACCTATAGGAGTGATTGCATGATACTATGTGAATTAAATCAACACGACTATATTTATCTGATTCAGTTATTAAACGAAAAGTATATCAACACAACAGACAGTTGTGAGCAACAACAAATCAATTCTATTTATAAACAGTTAAAATTCAAGTCAGAATCCTGGCTTAATAAAATCAAGTAAAATCATGGCATTTCTGCCAATATTTCAAGAAAGTTGAGAAAAACAAATGGGTGGTACATTTACGTCATGGGGCGCACTCAAAGCGGCAATACAAAAAGAATGTGAAGAAGCTTTACAAGAAGCTATGGAAAAATCCTATATGGATGCACAAAATAATGTTGAGAATTTCTATGCTGCACCAGAGGGTGAATATCATAGAACAGGAGCATTGAGAGAATCACCAACAATGTCTGTTTCTGGTATGCATGGTGAGTTATCTTTAAATACAGGATATGCTTATTCTCCGGCAGGAAGAGATACAAATACTATTTACAATTATGCAGAATCTGGTAGCTTACTTGGTAATGGTGGCTATTGGGCTAAAACAGAAGCGGATGTACAGAAGAATATAGATGAATCGTTTGGGAAGCGGTTTAATTAACGGAGATTATCGTAATAGGTAGTCTCTTTTCTTATACAATTTTTTAAAATAATATCATAATATAATAATACAGAAGGAGGTTTTATATGTCGGATTTTAAAATAAATGCTGATGTTGATCTTAATTCAGCAGAAGCAGAAGCGAAGCTAAATGCTCTAACCAAAGAGAAACGAACAGTAAAAATAGATGTAGAAGTCAATCAGGATTCCGCAAAGAAATTAACATCTAATATAGAAAAAGGTTTATCCAATACAAAAATTGACACATCTTCAATTGCAAATCAGTTAGCAAATTCTTTTAATATCTCAGATTCCAAAACTATCAATAAATTAAAATCCCAAATGAATAGTATGGTTTCCAGTCTGGCAAAGACATGGAACGGTAAAGATTTTGATTTTTCAAAAGCAAATGGATTCTTTTCTGGATTAAATGGTCTGGAACAAACAGTTAAAAATAATGCGAAGGTAATGAAATCCAGTACGGGTATTTATGATGATTTCTTCAATTATTTTAAGGATAAAAAGATATATGTATCCGATGAATTGAAAAATGCAATGGGTGGTGACGCTTACAAAGAATTATTGCAGAATAATATCGGAAAAATTGTCCGGGATGCGACAAAAGGCGTGTCGATTGATTCCATATGGGGAGAAATGACTACTTTATTTCCAGAACATTTCTCATCAGATATTACTAATCAGGCAGATCAAATTACAAAAGCTTTTGATGCAATGAAACAGGCAAGAGCAGATATGGCGCAGACCTTTTCAGTAAATGATTTAAGTGGTGCTGACTATATAGCGGCAACTGATTCTATAGCACAGGAGATTCTTTCTGCTGCTACTACAATGAAAGAAACATTACAGAGCAATATTATGTCAGCTACAGAAGCAGGCAAAGCAACGCTTGATCTTGATGTTGAGATAAATACAGATAAGATTACATCAGATATTCGCTCTGCCATACAGAGTGCAGGAAACGAAGCTGGAGAAGCTATCAATGTTGATTTGAAAATTAATAATGAAACATTGTTATCAGAGCTTAGAAGTGCCATAGGACAACTTGGCACTGGGGAAGAACCTGTAAAAGTAAATTTGCAAGTGGATAAAGAATCATTACAATCTGATTTGAATTTAGCACTTACAGACATGGAACTGCCAGTACATTTTAATATTGATTCAGAAGAAATTGAAAGTCAGTTAAGATCCGCAATCGAAAGTATTACGGATATGCAGATTGACCTAAGAATAAATACAAATGAATTACAGGATTCCATTGACCAGACAATTCACGGAGCAACAGAGCAACAAGAACCAGAAATTAATATTCCTCAAGCAGATACCGCTAATATAAATGAAGCAGAACAAGCTATAGGAAGAGTAAATGCAGCAGGGCAAAGAGGACAAGGTATCTTCCAATCTTTAGGCAGTAGTTTTAGAGAAGCATTTACGAGTACCTACAATCTAGCCAATATGGCACAAGATGGTTTGTTTAGATTAGCAGAGGCAGGAAGAAGTGCTGTTTCAACAGTGAAAGAATTTAACGATCTTGAAACGGATTTGTCTATGGCAACAGGTGAAAGTCGTTCCTATACCAAAGAACTTATGCAAGATTATAATGACATGGGACAAAGCTTGGGTGCTATAACTTCTGACGTAGCGGAATCTGCGGATAGTTGGCTGAGACAAGGACGTTCTATGTCTGAAACCAATCAGCTTATCAAAGACAGTATGGTTTTATCCAAAGACGCACAAATGGATTCTACACAGGCTTCTGAAGTATTGACTGCAACTTTAAATGGTTTTCAAATGAATGCAGATCAGGCAAGTAGAATCAATGATATTCTCACAAGCATTGACTTAGAGAGTGCCAGTGACGCAGGTGGTATTGGACAAGCATTGACAAAAGTTGCTTCGCAAGCAAACAATGCGGGAGTATCTCTGGAAAAGACTGCTGCTATGATTGCTACTATCAAGGATGTAACACAGGCTTCTGATGATAGTATTGGTAATGCTATGAAGTCAATTCTTGCCAGAATGAATAATATTAAGGCAGGAAAATTTGTTGACGATAATGGCGAGGCATTAAATGATGTCGAAAAGGTTCTTAATAAAATTGGAATCTCTATGAGAGATAATAACGATCAATTTCTTGATTCAGAAAAGATTATTGATAACGTTGCAGATAAATGGGGAAACTTTGATAAGAAAACACAGAAGGCAGTTAGTACAGCTCTTGGTGGCACATACCAGGCAAACTCAATTACTGCTTTATTAGATAATTACGATAAAGTACAGAAATTAACAGATGTTGCATTAAATTCTGAGGGAACAGCACAGAAAAAATTTGAAGACAATTATTTGAGTTCTCTGGAAGCAAAGACCAATTCATTAAAAGCAAGTATGGAAGATTTGGCAACTACTACGCTATCCAGTGATTTGTATGGTGGCTTCCTTGATGGTTCTAAAGCGGTTGTGGATTTTGCGAATAATATTAATATAGTTAAATCAGCACTTGCAGGACTTACGGTATTTGGTGCTGCTCGAGGCGTACAGCAACTTGTCAACACATTCAGAGAATTATCTAATTTTGGTACTGCTTTAAATTTAAGCAGAATGGTAGACATTCCAGAGGATTCTTTTGCTAATCTATTAACTATGACGCAGGGATTATCTGAAGCACAGACAAGAGCAGTTCTTTCAAGTACGGCTTTATCTGAAGCACAAAGAATTGCCATTTTAACCAATCAGGGAATGTCAGAAGCGGAGGCACAGGCTTCTGTTGCTGCTATGGGATTATCTGCCGCAGAGGGAACGGCTGCTGCTTCAACAACAACACTTTCTGGTGCTTTATCAGGATTATGGGCTACTTTGTCTGCAAACCCATTACTATTGATTAGTTTAGGGGTAACCGCTGCTGTATCTGCATTTAATGCTTATAATAATTCAGTAAAAGAGGCTGTATCAAATGCAAAACAGGCGGGAACTGAATGGACAGACAACTATTCTTCTATGAATGATACCATTGCAAAAGTTACAGAACTTCGAGAAGCTTTAGCGTCAGGAACACTATCAGAACAAGAAGCGGCGAGTGCCAAAAGTGAATTGTTATCTATTCAGGAATCCCTTACGGAGTCTTATGGAAATCAGGTATCTGGTATTGACCTTATTAATGGGTCTTTAAAAGAACAGATTGCTTTACTAGATCAGGTATCAGCCAAAGAAGCCCAATCATATCAGAATGAAAATAAACGTGGTATTGAAAAAGCTACCAAAGAGATGGAGAAAACCAGAAAAGCATATCTTGGTTCTTTCTACGATAATGGATCTGAAGAATCAGAAGCAATTAAGGATTCTATTAAGAAGTTACAACAGGAATACGGCGATGATACACTTCAAATGGAATCAGATGGTATTTCTGTCAATGTTCGTTTTGAAGGAGATGTCACCTCTCAAAAAGAAGTTTTAAATGGCTATATGACAGAGATGGATAATGTTGAGAGCAAATACAAAACGGGAACAGCGGCACTAATGTCTGATTATGCTTCTGACAGTCTGAATAAAGCTAATGATATTCTTAATAAATATCAGGAAATTTATGATGCAGCACAACAGGCTAAGATTGCTTCGGACGAAACTCTGTATAAAGATTCAACTGGTAAAGAACAGAGTGCAGCAGGATGGTTAAGAGATTATGCGAAGGCTACAGATGATTACAATAATGCGTTATCCAGTGGCGATACCTCTAAAATTGCAGAGGCAAAAACGGCTTTTGATGAGGTAAATGGTTCTGTGTCTGATTTAATGCTCAACTCAGATATGGGTATGAAATTTGGTGATAATTTCAGTGAAGTAAAAAATCAATTAGATCAGGCTACTATTTCTGCGAATAATTTTGAAAAGGCTCTTTCTGATAGTAGTAATGATAAACTACAGGGATTTATTAATGACCTAAAAGATTTGAATTTATCTGATACTGACTTTGAGTATGCTCTGGAAACAGACGGGATTCAGGCAGGAGAAGCGGCAATTAATGGTCTGGCGGCAGAAGCAGAAAAGGCAGGTGTCTCCACAGATCAATTAATATCTTGGTTAGCAGATTTAAATGTGATTTCATCTACAACAGGAAACTCAGTGGATGACACAACGGAATCTGTCTCAGGTCTGGCAGATCAAATTGTAAACGCACAGGAAGCTCTGACAGGTATACAAAAAGCAACATCCATTCTTACCTCACAGTCAACAGGTAAATCTATTTCCTTAGATGACTTTAATTCAGAGGAACTTGCTGATTATACTTCTGCATTGGAATATAGTAACGGTGCTTTACAATTAAATACTGAAAAGGTTCGTGAGCTTCAAAAGGCGAAAGCTGAAGAAGCAATTCAGACAAACGAAAATCAGAAGCTTGAAAAGCAATCTCAGTATATGGAGAACATTGCGCAGATTGAACAACTTCAAGATGAACTGAGAGGATTATCTGATGCAAAGAGCGAGAATGCACAGGCAATCCAGAACAGTATAGATGCACTGTTATCTGAGAATGACGGAATAGTGAATCAGTGCAACCAGCTTGATCTGTTATCAGCTTCATTGAGGGAAGCAACCGGAGCATATCAGAACTGGCTTGACAAGCAGAATGGTTCTGAATCTGGTGATATGTTTGACGATGCTATGGGTGCTTTAACTCATATTGAGGATGTAACACAGAATACAGAATCAGATGATTATGGACGAATTGGAACTAACTCTTATAAAGCGGCAGTAGATTTTATTGTACCTGATACAGTTGATACTCAGGATGCAGAAGCAGTTTCTTCTTATATAGATAGTATTGAACACTATTTCAACCATGATTCTGATGGTAACAGAACTGGATTAGATGTTGCTGAGTTTTGTGCAAAAGCTACTAAAGCAGGTCTGATGGAACTGGATGAGGCAAGCGGTGAATATAAGATTGCAGGTCAGCGTACCATGCAGGATTTTGCAGATGGATTAAATCTGTCACTTCCAATGGTTCAATCCATGTTTGGAGAAATGGAAGAGTTTGGTGCAAAATTTGACTGGTCAGATGAAGCAGTCAAGACTCTTGGTGATCTTGGCATGGCAGCGGGCGAAGCAAAAAATAGAATAGAGGAACTATCTGGGGATAAGGATCTTGATATCCAGATTGATGTGTCAGATATTGATACTACAGAGGGCAAAATTCAAACTCTTGATAATACAATTCAGCAAATGCAGGATTATAAGGGTACTCTGGAAGTAGATTCCTCACAGGTGGATGATGCAAATACTATAATCCAGTATTGTGTAACTCAAAAACAGATGTTAGAAACTCCTGCTGTAATGAATGTAGATACTTCACAGGTAGATGGAGAACTTGGTAATGCTCTTTCTTTACTACAGCAGTTTCAGAGTGCCCAAAATAATGTAGAGTTGCAGACAGCAGTTGGTGCGGATACCTCTGAAGCGCAAGGAAAAGTAGATAGCCTGGTAAGTGAGATACAAGGATTAAGTCCAGAGATACAGGCAAAGTTAAATATAGATACCACTTCTGAAGCTACACTTACATCATCTATCAAGGCATTATCACCAGAAATTATGGTGAAAGCAGGCGTGGATTCTTCTGTAGTGGATGCATATGCATCAGAAGAAAAGAAATCAAGCGGAAAAGTCACATGGACTAATGATACTGGAAGTGTGGATGCATGGGCTTCTCAGATGCATACTTCTAATGGTCAGGTCATTTGGACAAATGAAACAAGCCAGGTTAGAACAACATTTACTGCAACGGGAACAGTCAACTGGACAAATACAACTGCACCAACAAAGGGAGCAGGTGGAGCAAGTGGTACAGCTCATGCAGGAGGAACAGCACATTATAACCATTTGGTAGGTCATGCTTATGCAAATGGTAATTGGGGGACTAAGACAGGTGGGACAACTCTCGTTGGAGAACTTGGCAGAGAGATAGTTGTTGATCCTGGTTCTGGTACTTGGCATACTGTAGGTGATAATGGAGCAGAATTTGTCAATATTCCAGCAGGAAGTATAGTCTTTAACCACTTACAATCTGAGGCATTACTGGAACGTGGTTTTGTAAATGGAAGAGGGACAGCGAGAGCGAATGGTACTGCTATGGTCAGAGGTGGTATCTCAGTTAATCAAGCGAATATCGCCAGTGGACATACAACCTATAAGGGATCTTCTAATAGTGGATCATCTGATAGCTCTGCTACTCAGCGACATACTGATGCTGTTCAAAAAGATACATCCGCTACAGAAGATAATACCAAATCTGCAAAAGATTCTACCGAAGCATTTGACTGGGTAAAAACTAAACTTGATAAATTTGCAAAATCTGTAGAACGTATTTCTAACCAGATTACGGACTACATATCTTCTACTTTTAAAACTGTACTTCTCAAGAGACAGGTCAAAGCAGTTGAAAAGCAACTCAAGGCGAATGAACAGGGTTATACTGCTTATATGAATAAAGCTAATTCTGTTGATATTAGTGACGACTATAAGAATAAGGTAATCAATGGCACATTCTCAATTGAGGAAATTGATACATCTTCTGACTCTGGTAAACAGTTAGCAAAAGATATTAAAAGTTTTCAGACCTATTATAACTCAGCGCAAGATTGTAAAGACACAGTACAGGAGCTAAACAACAAACTTCTGGAATTATATGAAACAATCGTAAATATGCCTACGGAAAAGGCAGAGAAAAAGATTGACAGATTAAAGACCAAGATGGAGTCTTTAAGTTCCGTTTCTGATACGATTTCTCTTGGTGATTCTGCAATCGCAGCAATGCAGAATCAGATTAAGGTTGATAATCCTGGTCTTGGCAATGCACAGAATAGAGTTGATAAGGCTAAAACTGCCAGAAACGCAACTAAGAAAACTCGTGCAAAAGCAAGTAAGACTTTAAAATCTGCTACGGCTGATGCAGAGTCTACAGGTAATACACTTATCAAGGCAAGTGAGGAACAGATTAAATCCATAGGTAAGAAACTGAAAAGTGCCGCAAAGTCTAGTACAGATAAAGCTACTTACAATGCAATTGCACAGGCAATTCGTGAAGGTAAAGCAGTTAATACAAAGGGACTGAAAGGTTCTGCACTAAAATATGCGAAATCATATAACAGTTCTTTAAAACAAGGTAATACTATTGCTTCCAAGGTTAAGGCAGGTAAAACTGTTAAGACTTCTGGAATGTCAAATGTATTGAAGTCTACGGCACAGGCATATAATGCTGATGCAAAAGAGAAAGCTTCTGCACAGAAAGTATATGATAATGCTAAGAAAGCAGACGAAAAAGCTCTTGATGATCTGACTAAGGCTCAGAAGAATAAAGAGAAGTTATATGCAGGTTCTACTAAGGAACAACAGATTCTTGCGACAACAAAAGGTAAGAAATCATATGTATACCAGAATATGCTTCTTACACAGGAAACCAAGAATCTCAAGGAACAGAATAAACAGCGTCAGAAAGCTTTAAAAGAGACTCGTGATAGCTACATGAAAGCAAAGAGTAGATTTGATACTGCTGATGCTGATAAAACGAAATCCCAAAATAAACTTCTGAACAATAAAACTGTTATGTCTAAGTTGAATAAAACTCAGCAAAAGGCATTAAAGGCAGGTAAAACAGTAAGTACAAAAGGTATCACTGATCCAAAAGTGCTGAAATGGATTCAAGACTATAATGAAAAAGTCAAGAAATCTGCGAATTTAAGCAAGAAACTTCGTATTGAACAGGAAGCTTTGGATAAAGCAACAAGCGAAGCAGCACAATCTCAGGCAGAATACGCACAGTCTATCGTAGAGAATGCAAAGAAGAAACTTGAGAATATTGCAAACTATTACGATTCCTTTACTTCTCAATGGGAAAACAGGAACTCTATGTATGAAGCATACATGGATAGGATGCAGACACAGGGTTACAATCTGAGTACAAAATTCTACGAAGCAGAGATTGGACAGCAACAGAAAATTGTTGACAATTTGTCTCAGAAGTATATCGCAATGAAACGTAACTTTGCACAGGCAGTACAGGATGGTAAGATTGTAGAAGGTACGGAAGAATACTATGAGATGCAGAATGAGATTGACCAAGTTGCGATTAGTTTGAAAGAAGCACAAAACAAAGTGGTTGAGTTCCAAGCATCTATTCGTGACCTTAAATGGGAGCAGTTTGACCAGTTGCAGGATGCAATCGGTCGTATTACCAGTGAGTCAGATTTCCTTATTGACCTTATGAGCCACAAGGATATGTATGACAAGGATGGCAATATGACAGAACAAGGTCTTGCTACTATGGGATTGCATGGTGTCAACTACAATACTTATATGGCGCAAGCAGATAAATATAAGGAAGAAATGTTAAAAATCAGCGAGGAACTTGCGAATGATCCTAACAATCAGAAACTCATTGACCGTAAAAATGAACTGATTGACGCACAGCAGCAAGCCATCTTATCTGCTGAGGATGAAAAAGATTCTATCAAAGATTTGATTCAGGACGGTATTGATAAACAGTTGGATGCTCTGGATGACTTGATTGACAAGTATCTTGATTGCTTAGACAGTGAAAAAGATTTATATGAGTACAGAAAGAAAATTGGTGAACAATCTGAAAAGATTGCTTCTCTACAGAAACAGTTATCTTCTCTGCAAGGTGATAATTCCGAAGAGAATAAAGCCAAACTTCAAAAACTTAAAGAGGATTTAAAATCTGCACAGGACGATATGGAAGAAACTCAGTATGACAAATATATTTCTGACCAGAAGAAACTTCTTGATGAACTCAAGCAGGACTACAAGAAAGCTCTTGATGACAGAATGGATAATGTTGACGTACTGATTTCTGATGCTATCGCAAGTATCAATAGTAATTCATCTAATATTTCTCAAACATTACAAACAGAATCTAAGAATGTTGGATATACATTATCTGGTGAGATGCAGACCATCTGGACAAGTCAGAGTGGTATTATCTCTCAGTACGGTGATGACTTCTCTAGTAAATTAACAGGTGTTAATTCTGCTATTGAAAATGTCTATAATCGACAGAAAGATATGATTGATGCTATCAATGCTATGGCTGAAAAATGGATTGCTAAAGCAGATCAGATGTTGCAACAGCCTACTAAAACAGAAGGAGTTCTTGAAGAAGTAGAGCAAAAACCAGATAAAGATAATGTTGCAGAAGGAAATCCTACACCAGATCCACCAAAAGTTAGTGATGATGAATCCATTAGAGATGCGGTGTTGGTTGATCCTGATGAACCAAAGAAAAAGCCAAATAAAGACAAGACAGGCAACAATAAAGCCGAAGTGGGCGATAAAGTTACTTTCTCTTCTGGCAGATATTATGAAGCATCTGATGGTTCTGGTGCGTCTGGTAATATGTATCTTGGCAAGAAAGTTAAGATTACACGAATAAATAAAGGTTCTAAATATCCATATGCTATTGATGCTACGGATGGTACTGAACTTGGCTGGGTAAAACTTAATCAGTTGAAAGGCTATGCATCTGGTATCATGAGAGTTCCGAATGACCAGTTAGCTTGGACACAGGAACAAGGTGAAGAAGCTATTGTCAGAAATGATGGTAGTATTCTGACTCCATTAAGTAGGGATGTGTCTGTACTGAATGCAGATATGACTAAGAACTTATGGGACTTCATGGGTAATCCTGGTTCATTCTTGAGTGATTATAGTGATGACGAGAAGTTTGGTGTGAAGAATATTGATAATTCTAGTAGTGTAGATGTTGGCGGTGTTACAATTCAGTGTAATATGCCTAATGTACAAAATGCAAATGATTTATTACATGAACTCACAACAAACAAGGACATTGAGAAAGCTATTTGTGCAATGACTATAGGTAGAGCTATGGGTGGAAGTTCATTAGCTAAATATAAATATAAGAAATAAAATTTTAGGGAACTACTCTTTCATCGGAGTAGTTCTCATTTAAAACTTTGGAAGGTTAAGGCTAATTAAATATTCAACGCATTAACGATCGCTATCTGAGCTATGGCGGTCGTTTTTGCATTTCTTATCAAAAATACTACTAACAGTTTCGTAAACTATAGTAAAAATAACAAAAGATACTGTAAAATGAATATATTTGTGTCAATTGTAATTCGACAAATTTTACACTTAAGAGACTATCTATGATTGGTAGTCTCTTTTTATATAGAAAGAGGTAATTAAATGTCAGATAAAACTGTACGAGATTTACTTGATAAAAGTATAAAACAAGATGTTGCAAAACAACAACAAAATAAGATTCAAAAAATACAAGAAAAGGTCAAAGATATAGAGCAAAATGAATCTGCTCAAATATCCGATATGGACAAAAAATATCTTAATGATCTCAAACACCAGTGGAATGAACTTTTTATTGAAACTGTAAAAGTTAAAACGCAGTACGAACTACTTATTCAAGACGTAAAATTGATGAAAGAAATTACACTTGCAATTAATAAAGGTGACACATGGAAATATAAACTTGCCAGATGGCTTGTAAGATAAATAAAAATAAATGGTAAAGGTTATAGCTTAATAGGTTGTAGCCTGTTTTCTTATATATATAGGAAGGTGATTCAATGGAAAAGCAAAATATCCCTTGGTGGATGAAACTGAATTTAACAATAGAAGAAGCATCAGAGTATTCTGGCATTGGAGAGTCTACATTGAGAGACAGAATTAACAATGGATTAGATGATTTTGTGCTGAATGTTGGTAAAAAGAAGCTTATCAAACGAAAGCTATTTGAGCAGTATCTTGAAAAGATTACAGTGATTTAATATAGAACAATTTTAAAATAATATTCTTGAAAAAGCATAATGCGTATGATAAGGTAAACGCATAGATGTAATGCTCTTTTAAGAAAAATGAAAGGAGCATATGTTTAAATGAGTAATAAAAGAAAAGATAGTAAAGGCAGAGTTCTGAGGAAAGGGGAGAGTGAAAGAAAAGACGGTATTTATATGTATCGTTATACGGATCTTGATGGTTCAAGAAAAACGATATATACATCAAATCTGAATGATCTAAGAGAACAGGAAAAACTTATCCAACGAGACATTGATGATGGTATTGGATATAAGGCAGGAACAACAACTTTTAATGAATATTTTGAGAAATATTTAGAGTTAAAAGGGAATATATCTCCATCTACTAAGCGTAATTACAAACGTAGTTGGGAGAACTATATTAAAAATACCAGATTTGGAAATATGACATTAAAGGATATTACTAAGTCAGATGTAATTCTTCTATTAAAATCAATGTCGGAAAAAGGATTAGGAAAACCATCTATTAATACAATAGTAGCAGGTGTATTATCTCCATGTATGAAAATGGCAGTTGAGGATAATATTATAAGAAGTAATCCATGTATCAACTGTAGAAAAGAAATTCGTGGAGAAGATACAGAGCCAGAGGATGTATTGACAACGGTGCAGCAGGATAATTTTCTTACATATATCAAGAATAGCAAGTATGCATATTATTATCCGCTGTTTGTATTTATGCTTGAAACTGCTCTCAGAGTGGGAGAAGTATGTGGATTGACATGGGATGATGTAGATTTAGAACATGGATTTGTAAATATTACTCATCAGCTTCAATATAGCAATGCAGGAAAAGATGCTTGCCAGTATCAGATGCTTACTCCTAAATCTAAATCTGGTATTCGTAATGTTCCGTTATCAAATGCGGCAAGGGATGCACTTATGGAACAAATGCAGAATCAGATTGAAATGGATAAGAAAACAGAGATTGAAGTAGATGGATATAAAGACTTTGTATTTTCTAACAGGCAGAGTAAACCATTTATTACTCAGACCATTGGTCGTATTTTGAGTCGTATTGAAGATGATTACAATGCTGATATTAAAAAGTTTGGCGATACTTTAAAGCCATTACCGCATATTCATCCACATCTCCTGAGACATACAGCTTGCTCTCGTATGGCAGAAGCCGGGATTGATCCAAGAACTTTACAGGATATCATGGGTCATGCGTCTATGAGAATGACGATGGAACTGTACAATCATGTTACAGATGAACGTTTAATGAATGAAATTCAGAAGCTAAATGATAGACGTATTTCATAAAATAGTATTACTACACCAATTTCAGATGAAAATCAGAGTTACTACACCAAAATTAACATTTTTGTAATAATTCACTACACCAATTTGATTCTGAAACGGTCAAAAAGAGCTTTATTACACCAATTTTACA
>ERZ838118.3051-NODE-3051-length-16748-cov-6.382615_pt1 | contig 16748 bp, 18 predicted proteins | sample MGYA00519863_ERZ838118 | MGnify/ENA primary metagenome ERZ838118 (study PRJEB31850, sample SAMEA3708827) | human gut metagenome | biome: human gut; feature: human-associated habitat; material: faeces | place: China | collected 2014 ...
CGATGCCGGCAGTCTGGAACACCACATTTTCCAGTTCCTGACTCCATGCCCCGTAGGGTGGACGAATATAAAGCGGATCTTCTCCCGTCCACTCCCGGATCAGCTGATTCGTCTTCTCAATTTCCCCCTTTGCCGCTTCTTTGCTCAGTTTGTTTAACTGTACATGATGATAGGAATGATTTCCGATCAGATGCCCGTCTTTTACCAGCTGTTCTACCATTTCGCGACGCTCTTCCATATTTTCCCCCAGAAGAAAAAATGTCGCCTGCACACCGCGCTCTTTCAATCCCCTGTATAATTCCATCGTATACTCACTTGGTCCGTCATCAAATGTCAGGGCGACTTTCCGTGCCTCCTGCTGTTCCGGCACTACACTCTCCTGACCGGTCACTGTTTCCATCGCTCTTCCCTGCCACGCAATCAGCAGACACAGTATCCCGGTCACTGCCAGCCCGTTTTTCTTCCAGAAATCCCTTCTCATCTTCCCGCTCCGGTCTTTGTCGTTATGTTACTTTATGTAAAAGAGGACAAAAAAAGACCGCCGCAACTTCTGCGACAGCCTTATCTTTTGTTTTTAATTAAGCGATTTTGCTTTTAGCCAGCTCTGCCAGTGTAGCAAATCCTTCTGCATCGTTGATTGCCATGTCAGCCAGAACTTTTCTGTTCAGTTCAACACCAGCCAGTTTCAGACCATACATGAATTTGCTGTAGGACAGTCCGTTCATTCTTGCTGCTGCATTGATACGAGCGATCCACAGCTGTCTGAACTGACGTTTTTTCTGTTTTCTGCCAGCGTATGCGCTAGTCAGTGCACGCATTACAGACTGTTTTGCAACTCTGTACTGTTTGGATCTTGCTCCTCTGTAACCTTTAGCCAGTTTTAATGTTCTATTATGTCTTTTTTTTGCGTTTAATCCGCCTTTTACTCTTGCCATTTACGTCATCCTCCTAATCTTCTATCTTACAGATACGGTAAGATTTTCTTCATGTTCTTAACATTAGTAGCATCTGTGATAGTTGCTTTTCTAAGATTTCTTTTTCTCTTAGCGCTTTTCTTTGTTAAGATGTGACTCTTATAAGCTTTATTTCTTTTTAACTGTCCTGTTCCTGTTTTTTTGAAACGTTTTGCTGCTGCTCTGCTGGTTTTCATTTTTGGCATAATGAAATTCCTCCTTGATAAATAGTCTAATTAACGTTTTTCGGCCAGCACCATTGTCATGCTGCGGCCTTCCATCTTCGGTGCCTTCTCCACTGTCGCTATTTCAGAAAGCGCCTCAGCAAAATCATCCAAGATGTGTTTGCTGTTCTGAACATGAGCCATCTCACGTCCACGGAAACGCAGGGATACTTTCACCTTATCACCTTTTGTGATAAACTTTCTGGCTGCGTTTATTTTGGTGTTTAAATCATTGGATTCAATATTCGGTGACAAACGCACTTCCTTGATCTCCACAGTTTTCTGCTTCTTGCGAGCTTCTTTCTCTTTGCGCGCCATTTCATAACGGTATTTTCCGTAATCAATAATCTTGCAAACAGGCGGTTTAGCAGTCGGAGCGATTTTTACTAAATCAAGCTCTGCTTCCTGCGCCAGTTTGAACGCTTCTCTTGCAGACATGATACCAAGCTGAGTACCATCTGCACCAATTACACGAACTTCTCTGTCTCTGATCTGTTCATTAATCATTAAATCGCTAATGGTTTTGCACCTCCATAAAAAAAGTGGATAGGCAGACTATCCACAATCAAATCAAAAGTATTTGAATAATAACCGCCGGTCGCTCATTCGCGCCGAGGTGAGAGTGGATACTCTACTTTGTCTTCAACAACTCTGATACTATATCATACTTTTTTTTCAACGTCAACTGGTTTTTTCAATATTTTTTATCCGTTTTTACAGATAAATTTATGACCGTTCACATGCGCTGTTTCAAAAGTAAAATATAGTATAAATTTGGTTTCCGTATTCCTTCTTGCATAGATTTTACTTTTTTATTATACTACTTTTGAAATAATTTTCCACCTATATCTTCGGATTAAAGTGTACCCTTTGTCAAGGACACTATGACTTTTTCCTTTTCAGATTTCTATTATATATTTGTTTGTTGTGTAGAGGCATCAAAGTGATGCCTCTGATTGATTGTTTTCACCTTTTGCTTTAGGGATTATCAGAGGATAAATTCCTGTTGTCATATATTGATAATACTCAACAGGTGACAACCTTGCTAAGTCCCATTGATAACGTTCTGTATTATAGTATTCTGTCCAATCCCTAACTGCGTTTAATATCTCCTCATAGCTGTAGCACTCTGACAGATCCAGTTCGTCTTTCATATGACCAAAGAATGATTCCTGAGGAGCATTGTCCCAACAGTTTGCTCTACGTGACATAGACTGTCTCAGTTCGTTATCCTTTAACAATTGGATAAATTTAATGCTGGTATAGTGGGAACCCTGATCGCTATGTATTAATGTTTCTGTGCTTAAATCAGTTCCATGTTTTTCTATTAACTGTTTTACTGTTTCTAATACAAAATCAATTTCTAATGATTCGCTGAGAACCCATGACAGCAGTTCCTTGGTACAGGCATCTATAATTGTTGATATATAGCACCAGGGTGCTTTTCCATTTATAATATACGTGATATCTGTTAACAGAATTTTTCTTGGTCCGTGTTCCTCGAATTCACGGTTTACTATATTGGGTGCGGTATATGCAGTTGCCATTGCTTTTGCCATTCTCCGATAGGGATTTGCTTTGCGGATAGGACACTGTAAGTTATATTTCCTCATCAGCCGACGGATTTTTTTGATATTCATCACTATAGGCGGTTCCATGTGTAACAACCTCATATATATGCTACGGGCACCTTTATGATATCCTCGATACTGGTATGCTTTCAGAATCAAAAGAAAATCCTGTCTGTCCTGTTCCTCCCTTTCCATTCGCTGGTCTTCTGTTGAGAGATAATGGTAATATCCCGAACGGGATACTCCTGCAATTTCGCACATGGCAGCTACATTCAATAGATTATCGTTTTTTTGCATGGTATCATAAATAATCTGATACTTTGCATGGGCTGGTATTTTCATTATTCCGGAGCCTCCGGATTTAATCATATCCGACCTGTATTTCAGACAGTACATTTTTCAGATGGCTGACCATGATCGCACCGGCTGGTGTCAGGCTCACTTCTTTCCGGGTTCTGATAAGTAATGGTGTTTTACATTCCTCTTCCAGAGACTGAATCTGGCGACTGATCGTAGGCTGTGACAAGTATAGCTTTTCTGCTGCCTTTGTAAAATTTAAGCAATCTGCCACTGCCAGAAACGTTCTCATTTGTTCTGTTGTCATAACTGCCTCTCCCTACCCTGTATACTACCTATCTCCTGATCTTCTCAAAAAATGCGATTACTTTCTCTGTATACTCGCCCACTTTCTCTATTTCATCCATAGTATTATAAAATGCCGGTGAAATACGAATGACTGTGTCCAGACCCATTTTATTTACAATTGGCTGGGCACACATACTTCCGGTTCGCACTGCCACACCATACTTATCAATCATACTGGCAAAATCATACGGATGAACTCCGTCAATCTGAATAGATACACAACCGGCCCGTTTCGCCGGATGTCCCAGAATCTGCACCTGCGGAATCGCCGTCAGCACCTGCTCTGCCCGATTCAATAACGTTTCCTCATACGCTGCAATCCGCTCTATTCCAATCTCCATCAGGTAATCCAGGGCTGCTCCCCATGTAATGATACCGCTGTAATTTGGTGTACCCGCTTCCAGTCTCGCCGGAAGATCTGCAAAAGTTGTCTGTACCTCTGTTACCAGGTCGATCATACCGCCACCATAGCGATATGGTTTCATCTGATCCAGATAGTTCTGGCGTGCAAACAGACAGCCGACTCCGGTCGGTCCCATCATTTTATGCGCGGAAAAACCAAGGAAATCGCAATCCAGATTTGCCAGATCAAACATTCTGTGGCGCACGGCCTGTGCCGCATCAATATACACCGGGATATCATATTCTTTTGCCCATGCAATCAGTGTCTCGATATCCACTACGGTTCCTGTCACATTGGAAACCGCCGTTACTGCCAGCAGTTTTACGTTTTCCGACAGCATCTGATGTGCCGCCTCCATATCCAGTTCTCCGTCTACCGTCGGAATCATACGAAATTCCGCACCACATTCCATGCAAGCCTGCTGCCATACGACAAAATTTGCATGGTGTTCCAGTTCCGTAGACAATACAACATCTCCCGGTTTCAGCACATGGCGCAGAAAACTCTGCGCTACCAGATTGGCAGAATCCGTTGCTCCGGATGTAAAAATAATCTCCCCCTGATCTTCGACATGCAAAAATGCTTTTACTTTATCACGCACAGCTTCCATATGCATTGTGGACTGTTCGCTCAGATAATGGATTCCACGATGTACATTGGCATTGTACTTTGTATAATGTTCCACAAAACAGTCAATCACCGGCTGCGGCAATTGTGTGGTCGCCGCATTATCCAGATAAATCAGATCTTTTCCATGTATTTTTTCTTTCAGTATCGGAAAATCCTCCCGAATTTCTTCCCAGCTGCGCATATTAATTATCCCCCGTCTATTCTGATCTACGCCTGAATTCTTCTGTCATTTCCATAACGGACATTGGTATAGTCTTTCAGGTGTAGTCACCTTACCTGTGCTCCTGTGTAAAATCATTGAAACTATTATACCACATTTATCATCTCAAAAGGAAGAGCTTTCATATTAGTAGAAAAAGACAGTACCCGCAAGCACTGTCTTTTCTATGTTTGATTTATATATTAGGTCTGTAGATTACAAAATGAATGTATTCGCTCCGGTAATTCCGAGAGCACAGAAAAGCGGCTGACAGAAAGCTGTTCCCGGATTGTTGATTTTTCCATAAAATCAAGGGTTGTGCATGCAATCTCCTCCAGCGTCCTTCCATCCAGAAGATATACATAAATGCTTAACACACCACGAATCAGCAACGCATCGCTGTCCACACCCAGGTACAGACAACCGTCTTTCTGCTCCATAATAAACCAGGAATCCGTCTGGCAGTTTCTGATTCTCGTATCGTCATTTTTTAATTTCTGATCCGGAACCGGAACTTCTCCTGCAAGCTGCAGCAAAAATTCATACTGCATGATCGGATCATCCAGGCTGTTATAAAGTTCTATTAATTCTGTCTGTTTTTCTGCAATTGATTTCATTATTCTGCACTTTTCCCGAGCAATGGCAAAATCATATCTGTCAGCTCCTGTACGGTACGCACTTCCGGAAGATCTTTGGCCGGAAGTGTAATGTCAAGATTCTTCTGTATGTCCAGATACACCATGACCCGCTTCGACAACACTGCCGGGGCACTGCCACATCTTCCCGGGCGGTCCATTTCCTTGAGCTGTTCGATGGTCATATGCGATGCTTTCGCCACATTGCATCGAACCATTTCGATGATGTTATCAGAAACTTCTTCCTCCGACAGAAGCAATTTTGCTGCTATATACTGTTTTATTTTTTCTGCTGCGACTGCCGCCGGAAGTTCCGGAAATGACCGGATCTCATCCAGATGAGATTCGGCCATTTCATTATTGTGTTTCAGACGTCCAGCTATTTCCCACACATTTAATTCCATCTGCATTTATGCCTCAACAACTTCCAGACCAACGGATTTTGCAAATAATTTCAGTACTTCAGAATGATCTCCGTAAGCTAATGGCAGATGTGTACCAAAATCAAGCTGTTTGTCGTGGAACTCTTTGTGATCTTTTACCTGGAAGATAATGGTCGGTGTACAGTTCGGAATCTCCTTGTATGCACCACCTTTGATGGTTCCTTTTCCGATAAAGATCTTCTTGCAGTCCGGTGACAAACGACAGAGTGTGATGGTCTGTCCGATATCCTCTGTCCAGTCATTTCTGATGGTTCCGCCCCAGCCGGTATAGGCAAATGGCTGAATGCTGTAAGAAGATTTTTCTCCATCTATACCATGCATTTTTCTGTTTCCTACGGCATGGAAGGAAAAATACAGGTTTTCTACTTTGTCCAGTCCGCCCTGTTTCCACTCATCATTTGGCAGGCCTTCCTGGGTCAATGGTGAAAATGGTGCTCTTGCCAATCCGTCTCCGTAATACAGGAAGGAGTTTGTCTCACCCATGTAGGTCGCACAGCCGGATGCACTCATCAGAAGCTGTTTGGATAATGCTGCAATCGCATCTGCCTCACAGGCGGACGGAATACCAATTTCGTTATTCAGAGAATGTGTCAGACAGAACGTTACACGCTCTTCGTTGGCACGTCTGGTTGCGCAAAACTGCGGACATGGAGCTACGAACATGTTGCAGTCATGTTTATCCAGGAATTTCTGTACCACATACCACAGACGGACACTTGTCATCAGTTCCTCTTTTTTCATATTTACCAGATCAGCACCGGCGATCAGATCGTCTGTGATCTTCTCGATTTCTTTCATCTCTTCTTCCGTCGGATTGAGTCCCATACGTCCAGGTGTGGTATGGTTGCTCATCGGATCTCCCGGTTTGAACTGATCCAGGATTTCATGCAGGTTTACCGCACGGAATCTGGTTCCAAGGATACGGGTTACTTCATGCTGGCTGTAAAATGCATTGGAGGTAATATCACTTCCTGCGCCATCTCCCATGCGTACTACCTGTAAAATATTGGAATGTGCCATAACTTTCTTTAAACGCAGGGCTTTCATCACATTAATTGCCTCATCCCAGTATAATGGTGCATAACCTTCCTGACCATGAGAACGGAGATGTGAAATGGTTCTGGCGAACATACAGCAGTTTTCCGGCTGGATCATGATCGGTTTTCCGGTGCGCTCTGCCAGCTCCACAATGAGATCACCACGAACCATCTGCACTGCGGTAAACAGATACAGATCTACATCAGCATCATTTTTCATCATCTCTTCGAACATCCATTCCGGTGTCGTCATCTCATCATCACGTTCCAGATAAATCGGCTCCAGAAGTTCGATCTGTTTCTCATCTTTTAAATGTCCCTGTACATCAGCAAAGGATCCCTGTCCCATCATCGGCTGCATCATTGCCTCAAATTCCGGTGTCAGCTGCTCTGTCGGAGCCATACGACATGGTCCCTCAAAAAAATACTTATGTACCAGACCGATATAAATTGGCTGCACGTTTAATTTGATTTCAATCCCTTTTTTGATCATTTTTATCTACCTCCATAAATTCCAATACCTCGTTTGTTGTATCTGTATTGTATCGTTCTTTCATTTTCGGAGATAGGCACAAATCATACCAGATAATTTTTTCTCAATAATTTATTCCGCACAAAAAATATCAATCTTTTCCTATCAGTTTAGTATTATTTATATATTTTATCGATATTCAATTAGCATAGTTCCTGGATGGTCCATTTCAATAGCTCTGCATTCATTCACTTTGCGCAGGCTGTTCCAGTAAATAAGACAGCAAAATATGCAGTCTTACATCCGGATTTTCCAGATCCGCATCGATCAGTTCTTCAATTCTCTGCAGACGGTTCAGAAGTGTGCTGCGTGGGATTTCAAGATCCCGAACCGTCTTCGCTATTTTCCGCTCATTTTTCAAATGCATGAATAGCGTCTCATACAGTTTACTGCCGTAACGCCTGTCATAATTTTTCAAGACATCCAGACATGGATGCCTTAAAAGTCCATGATCCATCTCCTGCAACAAAGACAGTACATACGGCACCACCGCACTTTCAAAAGCATGAATGTAACCGCTGATCTGCAGACTGTTTTCAAAGGATATAAAGGCCTGTTCCAGCATCTGACGGATATCTGACAGGTTTTTGAAATGACTGCTTGCACCGGCATAATAGGAAATCTGTCTCAGATAATCAGACAGCATTTTTCTGGCCTGTTTCAGATCCTGCAGAATATTGAGGTTGCACAGGAAAACAAGTCCGGTGCGGAACTCTACCGTGACAATTCCTTCCATCCGGTTAAACATCATTTTAGATCGGGATGGCATCGGTGCCAGCGATCCGCTTTCCAGCGGTTCTGCATAAATGATCAATTTTGTATCCTCTTTTTTCCAGGAAATAATTTCCAGGGATCGCTCCAGTTTACCAAAAGAATCTTCATCCTTCTTTACCAGATATTCCAGCAACGGTTTGTCCGGAAACTGCGTATCAATATCATAGGAATTGACGCTGATCATATCACTGATCAATTCTCCCAGATACTGCATTGCATCCTGCTCTCCTTCTGATATCGGTGGCAGCTGCGGCGGCTCCGCCATCAGAATAAATCCATACAGATTTTTATTGTGCAAAAGGTTGCATACATAACCCGGTCCAAAGATATTGCCCGGAATCCGATACACTTTTTGCAGAGAAAAATAGTGATAATACTTCTGGTTAAATGCCGCAATTTTTTCTGCATCAGAAGAATGCCGCTCCAGTACATCCGACCAGTCCTGATCAAAGATTTCCGTCTGAAAATAATCTGAATGTGCAATCTCCCATTCATTCGCATCCAGTATAAGCAACGGATGCTGAATAATCGGATAGCTCAGGTTCAACAATTCCTTTAATGTACATCCTTTTTCAATTGTCCGGGCAATTTTCCCCTGCCATTCGCGATAGGTATCAAATACCTGAAGCATCTGATTGAGCAATAGAAAGATATCTTCCTGCAGTTCAAAAGATGTCCCACGGGCCGTTCGACACACAACACTTCCCGCCTCCATCTGATGCTTCAGATATAAAATTTCTGGTTCCATACGTTCTCCCCCTGTCTGAATTCGTATGGTGCTGATCTTGTCCTGCTTTTTAATAACTGCCTGCACAAACCGCTCCCGTCCGAGCAGATCCGCAAGCATGGATACTGTAATGTACATACCTTCCCCCTGTGATATCATTTGCCTCATATCATTCTTTTTTGGAATATAAGTATCATTTTCTTTACACGTCTGTTTCATCCTATCTATTCTATTTTCGAATGATATGTGCAGTTTTCTTCGCTTTTCTTTCCTATATTATTTAATTAGTATCATTATATCAATAAAATCTCCGGCTGTCAGGCCGATCTGTGGATCATCCTTTCCTGTGAAAACGGAATTGTTCACGTCCGTGCTGACAGTGATTCTCTGATCGTGAAAGGCATTGTCGCTGTCATTGCTGCTCTCTTTGACAAACGTACCCCGCAGGAAACCTGCGGGGCACATATTGATTTTCTTGAAAAAACTCCGTTAAAAGAACAGATCTCCACGGACCGTTTTCACGGAATGCAGACTGTGATCCGTAAAATCCAGGATTACAGTACTTCTCTGACGCAAATGTAAACCATATAAGCTGCATAAACAGCAAGCATACTCACACCACCTGCCCGCGTCAAAAGCTGCTTTTTCCATACAAGAGCCATAATATATAAACTGACAATCACCAATATCACAATATCGATCAGATTGTTCATATTCATTGCAATCGGGCTGATAGCGGATGCAAGTCCACCTACCAGCAAAATATTGAAAATATTGGAACCAATGACATTTCCAAGTGCCATTCCCGCCTGATTTTTCTTTGCAGCAACCACAGATGTCACAAGTTCCGGTAAAGATGTTCCAATGGAACAGATAGTCAGCCCGATCAATGTCTCACTTAATCCAAATCCGCGGGCAATCGTTTCTGAGCAATTAACAACCATCTGACCTCCAATTACAATAGCAACCAGGCCGCCACCGATAAACACCAGACATTTCCAGATTGGCAGGTCCTTGATTTCTTCTGCTTCAACATCTTCTCCGGCCTGCATGGACTTCTTTGCAGAACGAACCATCCAGTACAGAAACAAGGCAAAAATCACAACCAGAATAATTCCATCCATATGTCCGACCATCATTCCTGCCAGTCCCATCACGCCAATAATCACTGCTACCAGTACAGAAAATGGGAATTCTTTCTTTAATGTCTCTTTCTTGATCACCAATGGCTGGAACAATGCACAGACACCACAAACCACAAGCAAGTTAAAAATATTGGAACCAATTACGTTACTGATAGCCATTCCGTTAATGCCCCGTAATGACGCTGAAATACTTACCGCACATTCCGGTGCACTGGTTCCCATCGCCACGATCGTCATTCCGATGATAAATACCGGAATATTAAACTTTTTTGCTACGGAGCCACTTCCTTCTACAAAGAAATCTGCCCCTTTAACCAGCAGTACAAATCCAATAATCACACCTATAATTGCCAAAATCATACTTTTCATCCTTTCTCAATACCATATTTTTTCTTTATTCACGAATATCACGCATTCCTGCTGCAAATTCATAAATACCCCGGCATTCTTGCTGCGAGATGCATGACATATTCTTCTGCTATTTCTATCCGAAAATTTCAAGATGTTCGATTAAAATTTTCACACCGATTCCAATCAGGATAATACCGCCCAGAATCGTTGCCTTATCCTTAAATTTGCTTCCAAATACATTTCCAATCAGCACACCTGCAATTGTAAAACAGAAAGTAATGCATCCGATGATTGTTACCGATGTGATCAGTCTCACCTGCAGAAAAGCAAATGTAATACCGATTGCCAGTGCATCGATACTTGTGGCAATTGCCAGCAGGAAAATTTCTCTCAGATTGATTCGCAGGCTGTCATCCGGACAGACTTCTTCATTTTCTCCTTTTTCTTTGATCACATCCAGAATCATTTTTCCACCGATCAGCACAAGCAGTATAAATGCGATCCAATGATCAATGGCTGTAATATAAGACTGAAACTGACTTCCAAGAAGCCATCCCAATGCCGGCATCAACGCCTGAAATCCTCCAAAAAATACTGCCAGCACAAACATATACTTTTTATCTACTTTTCGCATGCTCAAGCCTTTACAGACAGATACCGCAAAGGCATCCATGGAAAGACCGACACCGATCAGTGCCAGTTCCAAGTAACCCATAATTCAATTTCCTCCATAATGTATGATTTAACAGCTCGCATCAGGGAATATCATTGACAGGAACTTTGATGCAATTTTCTCTCAAGCGAAAAAAGAGACCCAGGCATGCCATAGGATCAAATAATAATCTTTATGACATACATGAGTCTCATTCATTAAGATTTGCCAGATTATCCTAAAAATGATAAACAGGTTGTTGACAAATCACACAATTCTTACTGTGCAAACTACTCCCTCACGAAGTTCTTTCAACTATATCGTAATGTCGGAGATTTGTCAATATTTGAATACATATGATGCATAAACTGTAATTCAAAAACTGTCCCTCCGGACGGATTGGATCTGACGGTAATACTGCCATCATGCACCCGCACAATTTCCCGGACCAACGCAAGTCCAAGCCCTACACCGCCAAGTTCCCGGCTTCTGGATTTATCTACGCGGAAAAACGGTTCAAACACACGCTCTTTAAGTTCCTCCGGGATTCCGCTCCCTGTATCCTCCACGGATAAATGAACATGGTTTTCCTCCTGGTATGCAGTTACTATTACCTGTCCATCAACATGATTATATTTTATGGCATTCTCAACAAGATTGTATACCATCCTGTAAATAAGAATATCACTTCCCCGCATCGTTATATTTTTACAGTTTTCAACCAGTGTTATATTCTTTTCCTGTGCAAGCGGTTCTAAATCTGCCAATACCTCATCAACAAGAGCATCCACTGCAATTACTTCATCCCGTCCCACAGTCTGAAGTTCACTCATGTCGAGAAGCGTCTTTACCATTTTGTTGAGTCTGTCATTCTGTTCGGTAACCATTTTTATCGTTTGCATAGTATCTGCATCATTCCCCGGATGCCGGGCTGCATTATATAGATCAAGCTGTACCTGTATCAGAGACAACGGCGTTCTGAGCTCGTGCGCTGCATTTGCAGTAAATTGCCTCTGTACCTCAAATGCATCCGAGAGGCGCGTAAGCATCCTGTTGTACGAAATACTAAGCTGGTTAAGTTCTTTCACTTTGTTTTCTTCTATCCGGGAATCTGCCAGATTCTGTGCCTCTACCTCCTCGATTTTATCAGAAAACTCGCGGATCGGTCTGAGTGCATGCCCGCTTATAAAATAAGTCACTACCCCACCCATAAGCGCCAGTACGGCTGAGATTATAAAACTGTTTCTTTTATAGTCAGCCTTATTACTGTACACCTGCAAAGAAAAGTCATTTGCGAACTCATCCCACTTATCCTCAGGAATGCTGATATATATTTCATCCGAATCATTTTCATTATCATCTTCCCGGGCATCAACAGTCTCTTGCAGGGAGTCGATATAATACACACCATTTTTATAAACAAACATTGTCAGACAGCCACATATGACTGCAATATATAATGTAATGATACAGGTCAGTCTCCACTGCAGCGACATTTTTTTCATCATTCAAACTCCTCTCGTATTTTGTAACCTTCTCCCACTTTGTTCAAAATCGGGTCATATTCCAGCACAGCCTTAAGCTTTCTTCTAAGCGAAGACATATGCACCCGGATGGATCCACTAAAACTGTCTGCGGTTGCATCCCAGACATGCTCGATTAGTTCTTCCTGGCTTACTGGTCGGCCCAGATTCAGAAGCAAATATTCCAAAATACCACTTTCTTTTCTTGTCAGAGAGACCGGTTGCCCTTTTGCATATGCCTCACGTTTTACCGTGTCGAACCTTATCTCGCCACTTTCCAGACATACATTCTTCTGCACAAATTTTCTTCTTGTCAGGCTTCTGATGCGTGCCTCAAGTTCCTGTAAGTGGAACGGTTTTTCCATGTAATCATTTGCTCCTGCATCCAGTCCTTCCACTTTATCTGCGATCTGTCCTCTTGCTGATAATATGAGAACCTTTGTCTCCTCATTTCTCTGTCTGAGTTCCTTTAGGATCTCCATCCCATCCATCCCGTGCAGATTCAGATCCAGAACGATCAGATCATAATTCTCCGCCAGAATACATTCAAAAGCATCTTCCCCATCATAGCAGGTATCCACTTCATACCCGGCAGCATACAGGCTTTTTGCAACCATATCACATATTTGTTTTTCATCTTCAACTATTAATAATCTCAAAATATTTTCACCTGTTTCTTAACAAAAATTTTACAACAGCTATTGTATAATATCAAAGTCAGCTGGTCAATAAATACAACGAACAAAGGAGCAAAAATATCTTGAAGAGCAAAAAAATAAGTCAGGCATTTGTGCTTATCGCAGGGATCACTATGGTGAGCTATGGTGCGATCCGCGGGGAAGCGGCTGTCGTGCTTGGAAAAGCAATAAAATTATGTCTGGAGTGTGTCGGAATTGGATAAGAAAAATAAGAAAAAGAAATCACGATCAAAAAAAACAGCCGGAATACGTGGATGGATACAGGCAGCCGCCACGCTGCTCACCAATATCCACATCCCCAATTTATTTAAAGGTAAAATATATCAGGGGAACGCAAAAGCAGTATGTGTACCGGGATTAAACTGTTATTCCTGTCCCGCTGCAACGGGAGCATGTCCGATCGGTGCCTTTCAGGCGGTCGTCGGATCATCCAGATTTAAATTTTCCTACTACATCACCGGTTTTTTTATTTTACTCGGTGTAACACTTGGAAGATTTATATGTGGTTTTTTGTGTCCGTTTGGATGGTTTCAGGATTTGCTTCATAAAATCCCGGGGAAAAAGTTTTCCACAGAAAAATTAAGATTATTAAGGTATCTTAAATATATGATTCTTTTCGTTTTTGTTATATTTCTTCCAATATTTATAACAAATTCGATTGGAATGGGAGATCCGTTCTTCTGTAAATATATTTGTCCTCAGGGAGTTTTGGAAGGGGCAATACCGTTATCACTTGGCAATACGGCTATTCGGTCGGCACTTGGTAAGCTGTTTTCTTTTAAACTTATCATTTTAATTATGGTAATTCTTTTAAGTATCCTGTTTTACAGACCATTTTGCAAATGGATCTGTCCACTTGGAGCGATTTATTCACTATTTAATAAGATTTCATTTCTCAGCATAAAGGTTGAAGATGATAAATGCGTTGGATGTCATCAGTGCACAAAAGTATGTAAAATGGATGTTGATGTTATAAAGAGTCCAAATCATCCGGAATGTATACGATGCGGTGCCTGTATGAAAGCTTGTCCAAAAGATGCAATCCACTATCAGTTTATAAAATTTAATGACAAATAAAAGGAGGTTTTTTATTATGAAAACAAGAAGAACTATTATCATGATTCTTACACTTTGCGTAGCGTTATCATTTACTGCATGTACAGGAAAGGGAGATGTTGGAAAAGCAGACTCTTCATCTGTATCAGAGGGAACGGAAAAGACAGAAGATTTGCAGGCGAAACTGGATGATTTATACCAGCAGGAAAATGAGATTTTTGAAAAACATAAAGATGTCTGGGAAAAAGTATTTAGTAAGATGTCCAAAGCAGATGCCGGCTCGGATAATTATGCCGAATACCTTGCTTCTACAGTGGAATCAAACAAAAACTCTTTTACGGATGATGAATTAAAAACATTAAAAGAAGATATTGAGACAATCCGTGGAATTGAAGAGCAGATAACAGAAGTCGACAACAAATTAGATACATCAGGTGCTTCTGATTCCAAAGATGATGATACCATTGCTTTTAATAATGTTTCAGGAAAAGATTTTGATGGAAATGACGTTGAGGAAAATCTTTTTTCTAAAAATGCAGTAACTGTTATGAATTTCTGGTTTACAGGCTGCAAGCCTTGTGTTGCCGAATTATCAAAGCTTAATGAATTAAATGATGCGATAAAGTCGATGGGAGGAGAAGTTGTAGGGGTTAATACCGATACATTCGATGGAAAAGAAGCTACAATTAAGGAAGCAAAGAAAATACTTGAAAGTCAGGGAGCAAAATACCGAAATTTCGCATTGGATGCTAATTCAGATGCAGGAAAATATGCCTCTGAGATCATGGCATTTCCGACAACAATTCTTGTAGACAGAAAAGGTAATATTGTAGGAGAGCCAATGGTTGGCGGAATTGATAATCAGGAGAATTATGATACGCTTATGAAGCAGATTAAGTCCGTAATAGAGGCGGATAGTGCAAATAAATAATTAAGTTATCCTATACTGTTTGTTTAAAAAAGAATAAAAATATTTTACAAAGTCATTCACAGTAATATATAATACAAAAGAAATGTAAAAGAGAAATCTAAAAAAGGTAATTGATTGGGAGTACAAAATAATGGAAGACAGAAATCAGTTAGATAGGATATTTTCTTATATCGACGAACAGAAGAATATGGGGAAGACGGTTGCCGAGGAAGATATAGAAGAGAAGAATCATAAGGCACAGGAATTGTGGAAGGAGAAAGTCTGGAGGGGACATGCTGAGCTGAAGAAAGCTGGTTTTAAAGGAGGAGATAGCCTTTTTTTGATAGCGGCTTATTTTGCAGGTAAGCCAGATAAGACGATAACTCCACTTTTAAGAAGACTTCAGATGGTTATGAAAGAGAGAGAAGATTTAATTAGTGGAGGAATGCTGGCAGCTTCTTATTATGGTATGGAGGAACTTTCTATGCGTATTCCTGTTTTAGAAGAGGGAGTCAGGAATTTGTATGCAGACCAAAAAGATATAGAAGCTCTTACTGGAAGTATAATGATTGCAGATGGAGGACCTGCCGAAGTTGCCAAGGCGATACAGTGGTATATGTTTTTCGTCAAGAATGGATTTGATGTGAAGAAACGCCAGATGGCAAGGGTGATTGGACTTTTGGCAGTAATTTCTTCTTCCCCTGTGATGGTCGGTAGAGAATTAATGAATAGAACCAATGAGAGTATAGGAAGATATGAGAATGAACAGAGAGATAAAAACTATATGCAAGATACTTTTTGTGAACAAGTATGTACTTATATCAAGCAATTACAGAGAAAGGAGCAGGAAAAAGCAAGAAAACTTGGAAAGACAAGTTATAGGATGCTTACTGGGGAGAAGAATGTTACAGTAGTAGATTATACACAAGAGGAAGAAGTGAGCTTGAATGGAAGCAATATGCTTGTAGGTATGGAACAGGAAGTAGGATTAATTCTTTCAGCAATACATATGGGAGTATAGTGCTAAGAGAAAGAGAGAATATACAATGAAGAAAAATTATAAAATAACGATTTGTTATGATGGAAGCCGATATTATGGGTGGGAGCATCAGCCAGACAGAGATACGATACAGGGAAAGCTTGAGAATGTTCTTACAAGAATGTGTGGAGAGTTTATTGATGTTCTTGGTGCAGGCAGGACAGATGCCGGGGTACATGCCAGAGGGATGGTTGCAAATGCAGTTTTTGATGCTACAGATAAAGAAAGAGGCGGGAGAGAGAGGACTCCTGATGAGATTCGGGATTATATGAATCGATATCTTCCTGATGACATTGCAGTAAAAGAAGTGAGAGAAGCTTCTGAACGTTTTCATGCCAGATATAAAGCTGTAGGGAAACTGTATCGTTATACCTGTTATGATGGACCAGTTAAGCCTGTATTTCAGAGAAAATATGTGGCTGTATTAGAAAAACGTCCAGATGTGGAAAAAATGCAGCAGGCAGCCGCATATCTGGAAGGCAAGCATGATTATAAAAGTTTTTGTGGAAATCCTCGTATGAAAAAGTCTACAGTACGTGTTGTAGACAAGATTGAAATTACGAGAAAGGGAAGTTTTATTTATTTTGATTTCCATGGAACA
>ERZ838118.3052-NODE-3052-length-16747-cov-5.595315_pt1 | contig 16747 bp, 6 predicted proteins | sample MGYA00519863_ERZ838118 | MGnify/ENA primary metagenome ERZ838118 (study PRJEB31850, sample SAMEA3708827) | human gut metagenome | biome: human gut; feature: human-associated habitat; material: faeces | place: China | collected 2014 ...
TAAATTATGTCGGAGGATATATGATTGGTGATAGGGAGCAGGTCTATGAAAATATTAGGACGGCTGTAAGCCTTAATCAGTTGAATTCAAAGGTTGAGCCGGGAGACCCTAAGCTGTTACGCGAAGATAAAGAAGCATTACTAAGACATTATATTGATTACCGCACAGCATATGGTTTTTGTGTGAAGAAATATATTGCAGAAGCTATATTTCATGCCGGGACTTCTGCGGTGGGGCTTATAACACAAGTTGACGGACTTGAGAATCTTTCTGGAATCAGAGGTCCTGCGATTGTAACATGCAATCATTTCAGCCCGTTAGACCCTGCAATTGTCAGGTTTGCAATGAGAAAAGCTGGATTCAGAAGAATAAGTATTGTTAATCAAGATTCTAACCTTGCAATGAAAGGTTTTGTCGGGTATATGCAAAAATATGCCGACACAATGCCCGTAAGCAGCCTGAAATGGTTTATGGAGACTGAGTTTCCTAATCAGATTGAGAATGCACTTGATGAAAACAAACTTGTGCTTATATATCCTGAGCAGGAAATGTGGTTTAATTATCGGAAGCCCCGTCCATGCAAAAGAGGTGCATATCTGTATGCGGTAAAGTTTAATGTGCCGGTGATTTCGCTGTTTGTTGAACAGCAGGTTAAAAGTACACATTTGCATACATTCAGGGTACATGTCCTGCCAGTAATATATCCGGACAGACAGCTTGATGAAAGAACAGCAAGTTTAAGAATGCAGCACACAGACTATGAGCAGAAATGTGCTGCATATGTCATGGCATATGGAAAGAAGCTGACTTACGATTTTGAAGAGGGAGATATTGTAGGAAGATAAAAGCATTTGACGCGGAAAGAATTGAAGTGTATATATATTTGAAGAAATTACAAAGATTGAGAGGAAAATGTATATGAAGATACATTCAGTGGCAGTACTTGGAGCAGGAGCGGTCGGCTCTTATGTTATATGGGGACTTTCAGAAAAGAAGGATATAAGTTTAAGCGTTATTGCAAAGGGCGAAAGAGCGGAAAGACTTAAGGCAGAAGGCTGTCTGATTAATGGAAAGACATACCACCCGGAGGTATTGACCCCAGAGGAAGCAAAAGGTGTTGACCTTCTTGTTGTATCATTAAAATACGGCGCACTTGCAGGTGCATTAGATGATATTAGGGAAGCCGTCGGTGAGAATACAATTGTAGTGAGTCTTATGAATGGTGTTGACAGTGAAGAGATAATATCTACCAAGATAGATAAATCACATATCATTTATTCACTTATAAAGGTGGCGTCACACCGCGAAGGTAAGGAATATGTGTTCAATCCTGAGACTACAATAGGCATTATATATGGAGAGGAAACTGCACCATTTGAGAGTGAGAGAGTTGCGGCAATAAGAGATTTATTTGATGGAACAGGACTTAATTACAGAGTGACTGAACATATCAAAGAAGAGATATGGAGCAAGTATAGACTTAATATCTGTAACAATCTTCCACAGGCTATTATTGGAGCAGGTGTTGGCTGTTATACTGACAGTGAGCATATGAAAGCAATCAGCGAAGGATTACGTAAGGAGGTTGAAGCAGTAGCTCTTGCCAAAGGTATTGATATGAGCAGGTGTGCAGATAACTCAAGCCGAGGAAGCACTGTTCCGCCAACAGCAAGATATTCAACACTGCAGGATATTGACGCTGGCAGACACACAGAGATAGATATGTTCTCCGGCGCAATGATGCGCATGGGGAAAGAACTTGGAATTGATACACCATATAATGAATATACATATCACATCATCAAGGCACTTGAAGAGAAGAATGATGGCATGTTTGATTATGATGAGAATAGTGAGGCTGTGACTTATTCTAAGTAGTGGCAGACGGATTTAGCAGGCATGTGGTGGTACAAGACAGAAAATATTAAGATATTAATCATGGCGCAGCCTTTTTAAGGGCTGCGCTTATTGCTTCTATAAAGACGGAATATGTATATCTGTTGGCTGAATCATAGGTTATGTTGGTTGTGCCGGCTTCCATGACTTTAGCAGCAACTTCATCAAATGAAGTTGTGAGCTTAGGGTACATAGTTGTGATTGATTCAGAAAGATTAACAAGCTCAATGCTGTTAATGTTAGAGGAATCAACTGTGACCTGGATATCAACGGGGTTGCCGTCTAACAGAATAGAGGCGGTATATACTCCGGGGCAGAATTTAGGAGCGTCGGCATTATCAAGGGGTGTCTCAATATTAGAAGAAGCAGAAGCATTTACAGTGCTGCTCTTAGGTTTAGTAGTATTCCTGGAATTATCAGAACTATTGCTGCCAAGACGGATAACAGCGAATATAATAAAAGCTATTATAATAGCAGCGATAACCGCTCCAATAAGGAGCTTTTTAAATGGAATAACAACAATTTTAGTCTGACTCATTACAAAGAAACCTGCCCTTCATATTCATTATTACAAAATATATGGTATGGAGTGGGAGATTATGATTAAAATGTGGTATATTAAATACAAATGTATTGGATAGTGTAAAATGGCACATTAAATTAATGCATGAATGGGGCAAAAACCTACTAAAGTTGCTAAATATGATGAATTAGTAGGTATATTGAGAGAAAAATCAGAGGATAATTAATGCGGATAAAGAAAATTGCCTATTAAATTGATAATTTATGCCAAAATAGTAGGTTTTTTTGATGATTAGAATTGTCTAATATTATAGATATATAAGAAAAAGACCTACTAAAAGTGTGAACCGTGTTTATTTAGTAGGCGTTTGAGTTGGAAAGAAGAATTACAAAGCAACTGACAATATGGAAAAGACCTACTAAAAGTGTGAATGGTGTTTGTTTAGTAGGTCTTCAAGTTAGGAAGAAGCATTATAAAGCAACTAATAGCTTGAAAAAAAACTACTAAATTGTTAAATATGATGAAATAGTAGGTAATGAAGAGGGGCAATGACTATGAAACGTAGATTTACTAAAACATTTATAACAGCAATCATGATAATGGCAGGCATGACAGCGTGTGGACAAAAGAAAAATGTCACAACAGATGATGTATCAGAAAAAGAGATGGCGAACATACAGGAGACTGCAGCACAGGAAGTGACAGCACAGGAAATTATAACACAGGAGATTACAACCGAAAAAGAACCGGAAGATGACGAATATGTTCTTGTAAATAAATACATACCGGATATATATGTCGAATTGATGTATGCGACAGACAATAACTTTACAGGTGTCAGAATATATGATTTCACAGACGCATACCTTCGATACGGAACAGTTAAGAAGCTTGCAAATGTGCAGAAAGAACTGAAAGAACAGGGGTACAGCTTAAAGATTTGGGATGCATACAGACCGTTTGAGGCACAGCAGAAATTATGGGAAGTATATCCGGACCCTAACTATGTGGCAAATCCGGCTAACGGAATGAAAAAGCATAATCTTGGAGGAACAGTGGATATTACAATGGTTGCTGCTGATGGAACTGTTATATCAATGCCGACAGAATTTGATGATTTCTCTCTAATAGCAGATAGAGATTATTCTGATATAGAAGATGAAGAGGCTGTGAAAAATGTGATGATTCTACAGAATGCTATGGAAAATAACGGATTTACAGGCTATCAGGGAGAATGGTGGGACTATTCAGATACGGTGGAATATGAAGCGGTTGATTTCGAACCATGATGAGACATGATATGAAAAAGTGCATTATGGTAAAGCAAATGATGGTAAAGTCTATTATAGAAAGATTAGGGGAGTAACACATGTCATTACAATTAATTCTGGGAAGCTCAGGTGCGGGTAAATCGCACTATCTGTATACGCATATAATTGAAGAGTCAATGAAGAATCCTAACAGGAATTATATAGTTGTTGTGCCGGAGCAGTACACTATGGCAATTCAGAAAAGACTGGTGTCCATGCATCCAAGAAAAGGAATACTTAATATAGATGTTGTGAGCTTTGAAAGGCTTGCGTATAAAGTATTTGAGGAAGTGGGTGAGGATAATCTTGAAGTCCTTGACGATACAGGAAAGAATCTGATTATTAAAAGAGTTTTAGAGCAGAACAAGGACAGATTAAAATATTTTGGAAGTAATCTGTCTAATACAGGATTTGTGTCAGAGATGAAGTCTGTTATATCGGAGATGCTTCAGTATGATATCAAGCCGGATGTTATGCAGGATGCGGCAGGTGCAGCATACAGTGATTCAGAGGGAAGTGCAGCACTTCAGTATAAGCTTGATGATATAGTACTTGTATATAACGCATTTGCAGAGTACATAGACAAGAATTATATAACTAAAGAAGAAATACTGGATAAATTATGCAGCAAGGTTACAGAGTCAGTGAGAATAAAGAATTGCGAGATAGTATTTGACGGATTCACAGGCTTTACTCCGGTTCAGTACAATTTAATGACAATTCTTTTATCAATGTGTCCGAAGATATATGTTTCTCTGACAATTGATGCATCTGAGCGTGAAAATTCAGTAAGAGGCAGGGAAGAACTTTTTTTCATGAGTAAGGACTGCGTATCAAAGCTTTATAAGATATGTGATGAAGAACATGTGAAAGTCCTTGAATCTGTGTATATTGCAGGAAAAGCAGTACCGGGAAAGAATGTAATTGTAAATGTTAATTCAAGATTTAAGAATTCAGAAGAACTGGATTTCCTGGAACAGAATCTTTTCAGAAACAATTCGGGAAGATTTAATCAGAAGACTGACAACATAGTTATATATGAGGGAGCTGTTGCCAAGGAAGAATTAACATTTGCAGCAGGAGAAATAATAAGACTTACAAGACTGTGTGGATACAGATATAACGAGATTGCGATAGTTACTGCGGACATGGATGGCTACGGCAAACTGGCGGCTAATATATTAAAGCAGAACGATATACCATATTTCTTAGATTACAAGCGCCATGTGACGGACAATCCATTTATTGCGGCAATTAACGGTGCACTTGGAATAATAGAGAATAATTACAGCTATGACAGCATATTAGGATTCCTAAGAACCGGAATGAGCGGAATGGAGCGCGAAGATATTGATCTGTTAGACAATTATTGTGTTGCAGTTGGAATCAGAGGCAGGGGAAAATGGCATGAACCATGGATAAGAAAGTTCAGGGGAACAGTCAATAATACTGACCTTGAGAAGCTTAATTCACTAAGAACAATGATAACGGATATGTTGGATCCATTGGAAGAAGTGCTTAAGTCAAAGGAATCTAATGTTGCAGATATGGTAAAGGCTCTTTACGAATTCCTTGTGCGTGAAGATATGGAGCAGAAGGTAAGTGTGCTTAATGACAGCGAGTACACTGGTGATGAATATGCGCAGTTATATAAGAAAGTTATAGAAGTATTAGATAAAATGTATGCCCTTCTTGGAAGCGAGAAGGTTGGTATTAAAGAATTTAACAAGATACTTGCGTCAGGATTTCAGGAGATTAAGATAGGACTTATTCCGCAGACCAATGACTGTGTTGTTATCGGAGATATAGAAAGAACCCGTCTTGACAATATCAAGGTCATGTTCTTTGTTGGAATCAATGACGGCAACGTCCCTAAGAAGGCTGATTCAAGAAGCGTTCTGTCAGAAAGCGACAGGGAGTATCTTGAGGATAAGGGAATAGTTATGTCAGCTTCCGTGAGGGAGAAAGCATTTACACAGAGATTCTATCTGTATCTTATTATGACGAAGAGTGCGGAAAAGCTGTACATGTCATATGCTGTGAAAAACAGTGAGGGTGCAGCACTTATGCCATCTTATATTATAAGAAGCATGAGAAAAATGTTTCCACAGTGCCTTAAGTTATCTTACAAAGACACAGCACAGCAGAATTCTTATGTAACAATACCACATGCGGCTTACAGCTATGAACAGACTGAAACTGCTGCAAATGTAGATGAGGATATTATTGATTCACTTACAGGCGGAAGGCTTGTCGGAAGTGTAACTTCTTTTGAGAATTTTGCAGAGTGTCCATTGAGATATTACCTGAGGTATGGAGTTGATTTAAAGGAAAGGGAAGAATTCACATTTTCACCAGTAAACTTCGGCGTCGTATTGCATGCGGTTATCCGTGAGGTGTGCGATGAAATCAAGAAAAACGGTGAGTCGTACTATCTGATATCAGAGGAGAAGCGCCGCGAGATGGTAAAAAGAAGTGTTTCTGCAATTACAGATATATACCAGAACAGTATCCTTAAGGATTCAAGCCGTAATTCATTCATGATTAAGCGAATGGAAGACCTTGCAGACCGTACTATATGGGCAATGGGTGAGCAGTTAAAATGTGGTGATTTCGTGCCATTTGTATTCGAGCATAAGTTTAATATGGAAGTCGGAGACGGAGACAGAAAGCAGCTTATGAGCGGAACAATTGACCGCGTGGACATATGTGAGAACGACACAGATGTGTATGTCAGGATTATTGATTACAAGACTGGAAAGAAGGATTTCAACATAGTAAAGACCTACTATGGAATTGATATCCAGCTTATGGTCTACATGGAAGCGGCGATGAAGCTTGTGGCAAAGATGCGTCCGGGTAAAAATGTGCTTCCTGCCGGAGTATTCTACTACAACATAAGCGACCCGATTGTATCTGCAACAAATGAGAGTGCGGAAGAGATAGAGGATAAGATTAAGGGTGAACTGCGTCTTAAAGGAATGGTTAATTCTGATAAGGATATTGCCGAGAAGATGGACAATACAGAAGGAACATCGCTTAACATCCCTGTAAGCAGAAAAGCTGATGGCGGATTTGATTCAAGAAGAAGCAAGGTGATGAATACAGAGCAGTTTAACATGCTTGGAAGATTCGTTGATGCAAGGGCGGTTGATACTGCGGATAGAATTGCAGGTGGTGATATCAGGAGAAGTCCTTATAAAGATGGACAGTTTTCAAGCTGTGACAGATGTCCTTATGGGGCAGTGTGCGGATTTTCAGTGGATTTACCGGGCTGCAATTACAGAAAATTAAAGAAATTCGATGATGAAGTGTTATGGAATAATATAAAGGAAGGGGTTGATGAGAATGGAAAGAAAATGGACACCAGCGCAGAAGAACGCGATTGATACAAGAGACTGTAATGTGCTGGTTTCAGCGGCTGCCGGTTCAGGTAAGACCGCAGTTTTAGTTGAGCGAATCATTTCCATGATTACAGACCCTGACAAGAATATAGATATAGACAGGCTGGTTGTTGTTACATTTACAAAGGCGGCAGCATCCCAGATGAAAGACAAGATAAGAAAAGCACTTGATTCAATGCTTGACGAGAATCCGGGGGATGTGAACCTTTTAAGACAGATAACACTGCTTAACAACGCACAGATAACAACGATAGACAGTTTCTGTCTATGGATAATCAGAAATCATTTTCCAGAGGTTAATCTGGACCCGGGGTTCAGGATAATGGACGAGGGTGAGAAGAAACTTATTGAAAATGATGTGTTGGAAGATGTGCTTGAGGAATTCTATGCCGAAGCAGATGAAGAATTCTTTAATCTTGTTGATGCATTTGGCATGGGACGGGACGATTCAGGGCTTGTGAGCATTATAGATAAAATATACCGTTTTTCAAGAAGCAATCCGTGGATTGATGAGTGGTTTGACGAGTGCATGTTAGTTTATGATGATGAGACTTACGATAATCCTGCAATTAAGGAGCTGTATGATTCAATTAAAAATGCACTTCTTGATTACCGTGATAAATACAACCGATTAGTAGATATCTGTTCTGAGCCGGCAGGACCTGCAGCATATACAAGTGCTTTGCAGTCTGACCTGCTTGGAATTAATGAGATGATTAATTCACAGGATTTTGGAGAGCTTGGCAGAAGGATAAGAATATTTTCATTTGAAGCCCTGTCAAGAAAGAAGGATGCAGGAGCAGACCCGGATATTAAGGAATATGTCAAGGGGCAGCGAAAGTTGTTTAAGGATTACATAGGACGGCTTAATGATAAGATATTCTTGAAAGATGATGAGGGAATATTTGCAGACATGCAGGGGGCAGGCATCCAGATACGGACTTTACTTAAAGTGGCAAAGGTGTATGCCAAGCGTGTTTCAGAGGTGAAGCGGGAGAAGGGCATAATTGATTTTAATGACATGGAACATCTTGCACTTTCAATACTTGTAAAGAAAGAAGACGGAAAGCTTGTGTACACAGAGACTGCCGACAAGCTTGCGAACAGATTTGAAGAGATACTGATAGACGAGTATCAGGATTCCAACCAGCTGCAGGAGGTTATCCTTAATGCGGTGTCAAAGACGAGACTGACAGGTGAGAATAACAATATATACATGGTTGGTGATGTAAAGCAGAGCATATACAAGTTCCGTCTTGCATGCCCGGAGCTTTTCATAGAGAAGTACGATACATATGGCGAGACTGGTGATAATGTAAGAATTGAATTACAGAAGAATTTCCGAAGCCGTGAGAATGTGCTTGAATGTGCCAATGATGTGTTCAGTCATATTATGAATAAGAATTTTTCGGGAATCGGGTATGACGAATCTGTAAGGCTTAATGCGGGATTTCCATATCCTGAATACAGTGACAGTAATTACGGTGATGAAGTCAACAAGAGTACAGATGTAATTCTTATATCTTCAGAAAATGAAGAAGAAGCTACAACAAGAGAGCTTGAGGCTGACAGGCTTGCAAAGCTGATTGAGGGAATAGTTTCTTCTGGTGTAAATGTGTATGATGCAGATGAAAATGTATATAGACCGGCAGAATACAGGGATATAGTAATTCTTACAAGGTCAGTGACAGGCTGGGCAGATACATTTGCAGATGCCCTTATGGATAGGGGGATACCGGCGTATACTGACTCGTCAACAGGATATTTCAGCGTGCGTGAGATACAGGTAATCTTAAGCATGCTTACAATAGTAGATAATCCGGTTCAGGAGATAAGCCTTGCGGCGGCAATGATGTCTTATTTTGGAGGATTTACGGCAGCAGAGCTTGGAATGGTAAGAAAGCTTGGCAGAGAGTATGTGGATACGAATGTGCATAATAATCTGTATGAACATTTGAAAGCAGTTGCAGTGCTTGGTGAAGCTGGGAAGATGCAGGAGCCGGATGTTAAGCAGTTGTCCGGAAAATGTGCATTATTTCTTGCAAAGCTTACAGAATATCGTGACAAGAGCAGCGTTGAGTCACTATATGATCTGTGCTGGGAGATAATATATGATTCAGGCTACTACGATTATGTGGGTACAATGCCTGCCGGAGCACAGAGGCAGGCTAACTTAAATGTTCTGCTGGAAAGAGCAGCAGGATACGGCAAATCAAGTTATTCAGGTCTGTTTAATTTCTTAAGATATATTGAAAGACTTAAGAAGTTTGACGAAGATTTTGCAGAGGGGGCTGCCAGTCTTGATAATGAGAATCTTGTAAGAATTATGAGTATTCATAAGAGCAAAGGTCTGGAATTTCCGATTGTAATACTTGCTGGAGCGCATAAGAGCATTAACTTTATGGATGCAACAGCGCCGGTGCTTGTAGACCAGAACTTAGGAATTGCAGTTGATTATGTTGATCTTGAAAGAAGAACCAAGACACCTACCATAATAAAAGGTGCCATGGCAAGAAGAATTGTAAGGGAGTCGATATCAGAAGAAGAGAGACTTCTCTATGTTGCAATGACAAGAGCAAGAGAAAAGCTGATAATCACTGGAGTTGTAAAAGATGCAGACAAGACACTTGAGAAATACAGGGGAAGTGCAAAGCAGCTTGAAGCAGATGGAATGTTGTCTTTCGCAGACAGTGAGAATATAAAGAACTATCTTGATATGATAATGCCGGTGTGCCTTATGGATTCAGATAAATTGAAAGGCAGCTTTAAAGTTATGGTTGATGCCGGAGAGGATTCCTTGGCTGATGCGGATGAATCCGGAGAGCTGGCTGGTGTAGCGAATGTTGTTGGAATCGGGGAACTGGCTGATGAAATTAAGGAAGTTGTGTCTTATCCTTTATTAGATGAGCTTCCGGAATATGTTCCTGCTGATAACGCAGCCGGCAGGATGAAGCTGACGGTTTCGCAGCTTAAGGCTATGCAGGCGGATGATGATTCAGAGGAAAATGCTTACATGGATGAATCTGTGAAGGCAGCACTTAAAAAGGAAGAATGTGATGAGACAAACAGCATAATTCCAAAGTTCATAAGCGGTGAGGAAGTGCAGCTTGCTGCTAATGAGCGTGGTAGCGCATATCACAGGGTTATGGAATGTCTTGACTATTCAGTGAGTGTGAACCTTGATGGAGTTAAAGCAGATATTAACAGAATGTTAGAAACAGGCAAGATGAATGAATTACAGGTGAAAAGTGTCAATCCGTGGGATATATATACATTTGTACAATCAGATACAGGCAGGAGAGTTGCAAATGCGGTGAACTGTGGCAGTGTCAGAAGAGAACAGCCTTTTGTATTTGAGTACGAAGGACAGCTTATACAGGGTATAATTGACTTGTGTTTTGAAGAGGACGGAGAACTTGTGATTGTTGATTATAAGACTGACAGGGTTATGAAGGGCAAAGCGGGGGAAAAAGAGCTTGTCAAAAGATACGCAATCCAGCTTGATTACTATGCAAAAGCGCTGGAACAGCTTACCGGAAAAACTGTAAAAGAAAAAATTGTATATTCATTTGCTTTAGGAAAAGAAATAATGTGTTGAAATGACGAAAAATTTTCTCTAACATGTAAAATGCGGTTGAAAATATTGTATAATAATGGTAATATGAACTTGATTTGTGAATAAAACATATCAAATTTGCACAAAAATGTGCATAAAGGAAAAGGAGAGGAAAAATGAAAAAGCAAGTAAAAAAGTTTATGAGTGCATTACTTGCATGCGTAATGGTGGCAGTGTCAGTTATAGTATTTGACATGAATCCAGTACATGCAGCTTCTGGCGCAATAACAGAAGCATCAGGCTGGCTTGAGACAGCATATGTTAAATGGACACCTGTAACAGGAGCTACAGGTTACAATGTATATGTTAAGTCTGCAAGTGCCTCAGATTCAGCTTATGTCCAGTTGGACGATGAGCTTATCAGAAAGTATCCGTCTTACATGAGAGCGGATGCTGTAGGATTAAAAGCAGGCGATTATGTTATGAAGATTGTTCCGCTGAACAATGGCAAGGAGAATACAGCAGCTGCTATCGTTTCAGATAAGCTTACTGTAAAAGCACATGACAGAAGCGGATTCACATTTTCAAGTAATTCACCGGTAAAGAATGGCGTTGGTGCATATAACAACGATGGTACATTAAAGTCTAATGCATCTGTTCTTTATGTTACAGAAGCTAATAAGAATACAGTTAAGATGAAGATTGGTAACACAGAATATACAGGTGTAGCAGCTATTACACAGGCAATTAAGGCTAAGAATAACTGCCAGCCAGTTGCTATCCGTATTATAGGTCAGGTTACATTAAGCGGACTTTCTTGCCAAGATATGAAGTCAGCATATGCTATTGGCGTTAAGGGAGCAACTAACGTAACATTTGAGGGTATTGGTGATGATGCTACTTTATATGAAGCAGGTGTGGCTGTATTCCAGTCGACAGGCATAGAAGTAAGAAATCTTGGCCTTATGAACTGGGGCGGTGGAAAAGACGGAGATGGTATAACTCTTAAGCAGTCACTTGGTGTATGGGTACATAACAACGATGTGTTCTATGGTAATGCTGGTTCAGATGGTGACCAGGCTAAGGGCGATGGCTCTATGGATTTAAAGGATAATTCTCAGTATGTGACAGTATCTTACAATCATTTCTGGGATTCAGGAAAGATGTCACTTTGTGGTATGAAGTCAGAGTCAGGTGAGAACTGGATTACATATCACCATAACTGGTTTGACCATTCTGATTCAAGACATCCTCGTATCAGAACAATGTCAGTTCATGTATATAATAATTACTATGATGGTAATTCTAAATATGGTGTAGGCGCTGCAAAGGATAGTGAGGCATTCGTAGAGGCTAACTATTTCAGAAACTGTAATTATCCAATGCTCAGTTCAATGCAGGGAAGTGATGTTCTGGCAGGTGGAATATTCTCAGGAGAGAATGGTGGTGTCATCAAGGCATACAACAACTATATGGAAGGTCAGAAGTCTGTTATATATGCTAATTCGGATGCTGGTACAACAACTGCAAGTGCAACTGATTTCGATGCATATCTTGCAACATCAAGAAGTGAAACAGTACCTTCAACTTATAAGGCAAAGCAGGGTGGAAAGACATATTCTAATTTTGATACTAAGGTTGATTTAGGTGTTGATACTGCTGATATTGATGCACCTGCAGATGTTCCTTCAATTGTAACTAAGTATGCAGGACGTATTATGGGCGGAGATTTCAAGTGGACATTTGATAACAGCGTTGATGATACAAGCCATTCACTTAACAAGCCTTTAAAGGATAAGCTTAATGCATACAAGACATCTCTTGTATCAGTAGGTGGTGGAAGCGTATCATCAGGGGAAAAGCATATACATAATTATGTAAGTACTATAACAAAGAAAGCTACATGTGCTGAAGAAGGAGAAATTACTTACACATGTATAGCTACTAATGGAACTTGCGATAAGAAGACATACACAGAAGTAGTTCCAAAGACAGCTCATACATATGGTGAATGGAAAGTAGTTAAAGAAGCAACAGAGACAGAAGAAGGGCTTAAGAGTCATTCTTGTACAGTATGCGGGGCTGAAGAAACAGCATCTATTCCAAAGAAGGGTTCAACAGGTGGAACAGAGACACCAGAAGTACCAACAGGAGATTCTAAGGTACATAATTTTACAACATCAGATGCAAATAGTTCATTCTTTGTGATTTCTGGTAATCTTGCATCAAACAAGGGAACAGTAACGTATAATGGACTTACACTTACACAGTGCCTTAAGATGGAGTCATCAACAAGCATTAAGTTCACAGCGCCATCTGCTGGAAAGCTTACACTTGTATTTGGAGAAAGTGGTAAGAATGTAAAGATTAACGGAAAAAAGAACGCATCAGATTCTAATTGCATAGTAACAGTTGATGTTGCAGCTGGAAGTGTAGAGATAACAAAGGGAGATACAATGAATCTTTTCTATATGATATATACACCATCTGGAACATCAGAGACAACACATACACATAAGTATGAGTCAAAGATAACAAAGCAGGCAACATGTACAGAGGCAGGAGTGCTTACATATACATGTACATCTACAACAGGAACATGTGACAAGAAGACATATACAGAAACAATCCCAGCAACTGGACATAAGTTCAGTACAGAGTGGACAGTAGATGTTGAGGCAACAGAGACAACACCAGGAAGCAAGAGCCACCATTGTACAGTATGTGATGCGAAGACAGATGTAACAGTAATTCCTGCAACAGGAACAGTAGAGAAGCCGTTAACAATTACTGCATCAAAGACAGAAGCAGATAAGACAGTAACATTTACAGCAAAAGCTGCAGGTGGAAAAGAAGGATATACATATAAGTTTATAGTATATAACAAGACAACAGGAACATGGGGACTTGTACAGAACTACAGCAGTAAGAATACATGCACATGGACAAAGGGAAGTGCTGGAGACAGATACTTCTATGTAGATGTAAAGGATGCAGCAGGTAATGTAGTAAGAAGTGAGGCTCTTAATGTCAAGATTGATGCAGCTACACCAAAGGTAACACTTACGGGAAGTTCTACATCAATAGATGCAGGTGCAAAGCTTACTCTTACAGCACAGACAACACTTGGAAGCGGATGCACATATAAGTTCATAATTTTTAACCCTGCAACTAACCAGTGGTTTAAGTTACAGGATTTTGGCTCAAGCAATACCTTCACATGGACAGCTGGAAGTGATGGAACAAGATTATTCTATGTAGATGTTAAAGATGCTGATGGCAATGTGACAAGAAGCAAGGTTCTTAATGTTACTATTGGAAGCGGAAGTACTGATAGACTTACAGTTAATGCAACAGTAAGTGATAATACTACAAATATTGGAGAAAAGATTACATTTACAGCGCATGGCATTGGAGGAAAAGCAGGTTACACATATAAGGTGGTTGTATACAATAAGACAACTAAGACATGGGGACTTGTACAGAATTTCAGCAGTAACAATGCTATAACATGGGTTGCAGGAACAGCAGGAGACAGAGAATTCTATATCGATGTTAAGGATGCTGACGGCAATGTTGCAAGAAGTGCTGTTATGAATGTTATAACAAAATAATAAAAACATAATAATGGTAGAAAGGCACATAGATAGGATTATCTGTGTGTCTTTTTCGTACATATATATGAATTTTTTGTGAATAAACCTTGAATAATTTGTGCAAAAATGGTAATATGAGTCTAGATTTTGAATTTTGATTATTCATAATTCACAATTGTATGCATATTTGGAAAAAGGAGAGGAAAATGTCATGCAAAAAATAAGAAAAGTGTTTGCTAAGGTTGTTGCAGGATTGTTAATCGTAAGTAATCTTGCAATAGCAGCACCAAGTATGACTTATGCAGCATCTGCAACAAGTTTTACTACTTATGGTGGATGGAATGAAATGATGTATGCAACTATCAAAGGTGTTAAGGATGCCGATGTTACTGCAGTATCATATTCAGGTCCAGTTAGTGGTTCTCTTACAGGAGAGGACTTTGAGTATCTTGTTAGAGATACAGCCGACGGAGCAAGAGTTGATGTAATGGGATTAAAGCCAGGTACATATACTCTTAAGGTTACTACTAAGACAGGTACATATACCCAGTCAGGAATTGAGGTTAATGCACAGGATAGATCGGGATATGCGCATTACAATTATACTGATGGTGTAGGTGCTTATAATGATGATGGTACATTAAAGGATAACGCAATTGTTCTTTATGTAACAGATGAAAACAAGAATACAGTTACACTTTCTTATGGTGGAGTAACAGTTGCAGGCATTGGTAATATTCTTAACTCAGTCGGTAAGGCATGTGGTGAAGCAGGTCATGAGACAGAGTGTAAGAAGGTATCGAAAGGAAAGACATATTACGGCAAGGGTAATACTAATCAGGGTATTCTCCAGTTACTTGCTGAGAATAATATACCATTAGTAATTCGTATGGTCGGAGCAGTATCAGAGTCTGGTCTTTATAAGACAGGAACATGGGCAGCAGCTAATGCAGGACTTATTGAGGGCCTTACAGATTATGATTCTAATGATTATGGCGGAAGTGTTGGCGACAACGGTCATATGGCACGTATGAAGTCAGCAAAGGATGTAACAATTGAAGGTGTTGGTACAGATGCAGCTATGGATGGATGGGGAATTCATTTTATGTCTGAGACATCAACAACAGCAGCTGGATTAGGAAAGAACTTTGAGGTTCGTAATCTTACATTTATGAATCAGCCAGAAGATGCTATTGGTATGGAAGGTGTTCAGGAAGGCTCTGTTATAACAGCTCCAGTTGAAAGATGCTGGATCCACAACAATGAGTTTTACAGCCCTTCTATAACAGGACCTGCAGAATCAGATAAGGCTGAAGGTGATGGATCATGTGATTTCAAGCGTGGTGAATATTTAACAGTTTCATATAACTACTTTGAAGGATGTCATAAGACTAACCTTGTTGGTTCATCAGATACATCGTTACAGTATAATCTTACATATCATCATAATATCTGGAAGGGATGTAAAGCAAGACAGCCTCTTGGACGTCAGGCTAATATGCATTTCTACAATAACCAGTTTATAGGAACAACAGATTATGCAATGAATACAAGAGCCAATGCTTACATATATTCAGAGTACAATTTGTTTTTTATGACAAAGAATCCTATGGATGTAAGATCAGGAGCAATTAAAAGCTATAATGATTCATTTTCATCTTGTATTGGAGCAATGACAGGAACGGTTGTTACAGATAAGTCAACTAAAGTTAAATCTGGCAACAAGTATGAGAATTTTGATACAGATGCAGCACTTTCATATATTCCTAGTGGAACTTATCAGTTACAGACAAGTGTTACAGATGCAGCCAAGGTTCTTAAAGCATACAATGGCTGCATGCCAGAGACAGTTAAGAAACTAGAGAATGTTACTGCTTCAGAGTGTTCATTGTTATCATATTGTGCACCTGGTGTAACACCAATTAATATATCTGATTATCCATATACAGCAGTGCCAGGAAAGCTTAGCAAGACTGTATATGCATTCACGGTAGGTGGAACAGTAGATGTTACTGTATCATTTGCATCGGAAGATTTAACTACAACAGGCTGTCTTGTTAATGAGGCAGGTGAGTGCTTCAAGGTAGGAAGTGGTACTGTTACAGGTCTTCCAGCTGGAACGTATATGGTTATGCCATATAATATTCAGTCAGGTGGTAATGGAGTTAATCCGGCAGCAGGCGCATTTAAGGAGATGACTATTAATTCAATTACAATTAATGCGGCTGATTCTAATGCACATTATCATAATTATGTATCAAAAGTAACAAAAGAAGCTACATGTACAGAAGAAGGGGAAGTTACATACACATGTATAGCTACTAATGGAACTTGTGATAAGAAGACATACACAGAGGTGATTCCAAAGAAAGCTCATACATATGGCGAATGGAAAGTAGTTAAAGAAGCAACAGAGACAGAAGAAGGACTTAAGAGTCATTCTTGTACAGTATGCGGGGCTG